>CAJDTV010000028.1_pt1 | contig 23671 bp, 20 predicted proteins | sample 7389921 | NCBI WGS metagenome assembly CAJDTV01 (sample SAMEA7055654, study PRJEB34461) | soil metagenome | biome: terrestrial ecosystem; feature: Peninsula; material: soil | place: Antarctica | collected 2016 | reverse complement strand
GGGGCAATTCGCACTTGCTCGCTCCAAATCAAACCGAAGTAGAGCATTGGAGCGATGCCATTTAATTAGGTTCAATCAAGAATCGAACACTACACTAGCTCGCTCTCAATGCGCGTCAGTGGGCATGCTGATGTCCCCACACCATCAAGACATCGCGGCCCTCGGTTGCCAATTCCACCTTTGCGCCCACCGGCAGCAACACTTTGGTCGCTACGTGGCCGTGGGGCAGGCCCGTGAGCACCGGCACCTTCAACAGGCTGCGCAGGCGGTCGACGACCGTGTTCAGGCCAAAGCCGCGGTCGTAGTTGGGCACTTTGCGGAGACCCGTGAACTGGCCAAAGACAATTGCTCGCTGGCGTGCCAGCACACCCGAGTAGCGCAATTGGTCGAGCATGCGCTCGACGCGGTAGGGGTGCTCGTTCGCGTCTTCAAGGAAGAGAACACCTTTATCGATGGCCGGAAAGTATGGTGTACCAAGCAGGCCGGTCAACACGCAAAGATTGCCGCCCCACAGTACGGCGTCATGAATGTGCCGCAATGGGGCGGCGGCGGCGGCAGTCGCGTCGCGCACAGGCAGGCGCCAGCCGGTGCCCTCACCCTGTGAGTTCAACATGTCGTTGAAACAGGCTTCCATAATGTCGTCGGCGCCCGCTTCGGCTCCAAAGTCATCGCCGACGGCAGGTCCCGCCCAAGTTATCGCGCCGGTCTTGGTCCACAGGGCACTCTGGAACGCAGTGAAGTCACTCATGCCTACAAATTGGGTGCCGCGCTCGATTGCCTTGGCAACAACCTTGTACGGAATCGCGTCCAGGATGCGCGTGAGCCCGTAGCCGCCGCGCGAAATCAGTGCGACGGAAGCCCCGCTGGCCGCAGCGCGCGAGATTGCGGCTAGCCGGGTCGCATCATCACCCGCAAAGCGCTGATACACGCTGAGTGCCGCATCGTCGATCTCAACTTCATATCCAAGGGTCTTGAGCCTCCCGACGCCTCGTCGGAAGGCCGCTTTGTCGCGCACGGCGCTGGACGGTGAATATATGTAGATGTGTCTTGTCACGCGTTGAAGTATCCCACTGCTGCCTGCGCCAGTCGTGCGGCGTCAAGGCGAGTCAGATCTGCCACCTCGTCCGGTAGTGTCCCGAATGCGCGCAAACCAGCCTCGAAGCCACGGTCTGGAAAAGGTGCTCGCCATGGCGGAAAAAGCGACGTCGGCGGTCGTGCCGCCGGGCACGTCCGTCTGGCCGCGAGCACCGTCGCAATACAGCTGGGTGCTGCCGTGGCCAGCATGGTGGCCAGTGCGAACTCCTGTTCGCTCTGAATTAGCACCACGCGTCGCAGGCCAAGCCGCGCCATCCATTCGAGCAGAATGTCGCGATGCCATGCCAGCGTGTGTACCGATTCCCGTTTCGGCTTGTCGCTCTTGCCAAAGCCAATCAAGTCCGGCGCCAAGACCCGCGCGCCATAAGGTTCCACCAGTGCGTCGATCAGATGGCGATAGGAATAGCTCCACTGACCAACCGCGTGCAGGCACACGTAAACCAGCGTCGCATCGGGCGGCCCTTCGTCAAGATAGTGCATGCGCAAACCGCCCAGGCTCGGCAGATCGCTCACGTAGTGCGGCACCCACGGGTAGTCGGGGAGCGCCGCAAAGCGGCCTTCGGGCGTGCGCAGCGCGTCGTCTCGTAGGGGTTGCGCGGCCTCGCGGGCGGCGCTGCGGGTCTGGCGGAAAAAACCTTGCAGCAATTCACGGCATGCACCGGCGGATACGCCGCCACGCACAACCGCGTGGTGGTTAAGCTGCGGCGCGGTAAACAGGTTGAGCACCGAGCCGGCAGCGCCGGTCTTGGGGTCGGCGGCGCCAAACACGACATGCGCCAGCCGCGCATGCAGCATGGCGCCTGCACACATGGCACAAGGTTCGAGCGTGACGAAGATCTCACAGCCGTCGAGCCGGTAGTTTCCCAGTACCGCGGCGCCAGCCCGCAAGGCATTGATCTCGGCATGGGCACTGGGGTCGTGTTGAGCAACCTGTGAATTGCGCCCCGTGGCGAGCAGAGTGCCGTTTTTGACGAGGACGGCGCCCACTGGAACTTCGCCGGCCGTTCCGGCCGCCTGAGCCTCAGAGAGTGCCAGTTGCATCCAATCTTCGTCCGTCATTGGATGAACAGGCCTCAGCTGGGAAGAACTGCACACGCTCGAGCGTTGCCCCAGCGCCTACTCCGGCAGCAATTGCCATGCGCCATTCTTGAGCGTCATCAGGACGCGGCCACGCTTGTCGAAACCGGCGTGGTCCTGAGGCGTCATGTTGTAGACACCTTGAGTGCCGACCAACTCGTGAATCGACTCGAGCGCATCGCGCAAAGCCGATCGGAATTCCGGCGTACCTGGCTTAGCCTTCTTGGCCGCTTCAGGCACCGCACTTTGCAGCAGGAGTCCCGCGTCGTACACGTTGGCGCCAAACGTTGCCGGTTTACTGTCGTACATTTTTTCGTAAGCCGCGATGTAATCCGTCGCGACCTTCTTCGATGGATTGCTGTCCGCAATCTGGTCGAGTACCAGCATCAGGCTGGCAGCCATCACGACCCCTTCGGCGGATTTGCCTGACAGGCGGACAAAGTCGGGCGTTGCAGCGCCGTGCGTCTGGTAGATCTGGCCCTTGTAGCCGCGATCGGCGAGTGCAATTTGAGGCAACGCAGTGGGTCCGCCGGCGGCGGCGATCAGGACGGCATCGGGATTGGCAGCAATGATCTTCGCCACCTGGCCGATCACGCTTTGGTCACTTCGCTGGAAACGCTCATTGGCAACCAGCTTCATGCCAAGTTTTTCGATCATCGGCACGAAGGTGCGGTACCAGGATTCACCGTACGGGTCGGACAAACCAATGAAACCAACGGTCTTGACGCCCCTTTTCTGCATGTCTGCAACCAGCGCATCGGAGATCAGGCTGTCGTTTTGTGTCGTCTTGAACACCCAGCGCTTTTGCGAGTCCATCGGCAGCACGACGGCCGGAGTGCCTACAGGTGCGAGCAATGGCGTCTTGGCTTCCGCGATGAACTGAATCGCACCCATCGCATTGGGAGAGCCCGACGGGCCAATGATCGCGTCCACATGCTCCCCGAGCAGTTTCTTGACCAAGTTGACGCTTTGCGTCGAGTCGGATGCGTCATCGAAGTAGCTGTATTCAACATCGATATTGCCGATCTTCTTGGGCAGCAGCGGGACTGTATTCTTTTGGGGAATACCGACTACGGCGGTTGGCCCGGTGGCCGAAGTGATAACGCCAACCTTCATCTGCGCCTGCGCGGCGAGTGGCGTGAAGCCTGACAGCAGCAAGGTTGCTGCTGCGACCACGGCGGTGCGTAAGACAGTTTTCATGAGGGTCTCCTGGTTGTATTAGTGAATGGCATCTGACAAAAATCATGCAACAGGGCGCCGCTTAAAGTGTCAGGCTGCCCACGCTGGTGCCACCGCAAACATAAAGCACCTGGCCCGTGACGAACCCGTTGTGCGGTGCGGCAAAGAAGCTGACGGCGCGCGCCACATCCGCTGATTCTCCCAGGCGCTTGACCGGCACCGATGCCGCCAGCGCCCGTTCGCGGTCACTGCCCTGCTCGACCACGTCGTAAAACATGTCCGTGCGAATCGGCCCTGGCGCAACGACATTTACCGTGATGCCATCGCCCCCAAGTTCCAGCGCCCACGTGCGAGCCATGCCCAACATGCCAGCCTTGGTCGCAGAGTAGCTCGTGCGTGTGGCCAGGCCGAGCGCAGCGCGCGACGACAGCAGAACAACACGGCCGAAGTGCTGCTCACGCATCAGTGGTAAAGCGGCCTGCACGAGTTGAATCGCGCTACCGAGGTGTAGATCGACCAGCCCGTCGAGATCATCAAGCTTGACATCCTCAAGCAACGAAGCACGTATAACGCCCGCGTTGTGAACGACTGTCGTGACGGCAAAGCGGCTCACCAACTCCCGCGCGGCCTCTGCCGTCGCCGCACGATCCATCAGGTCGACCTCGATGCTGTGGAGTTTGGGATGGCCCACGTCGCACTTGCGACGCGCAAGTGAAATGACTTCATAGTCTAGTGCCAACAAATCTTCGCAGATGGCCTTGCCAATACCGGCGCTGCCGCCGGTGACGACAGCAACTCGACTGCCCGGCTTCACGCGCTTCCCTCCACCAGCGCGAGCACACGCAAGGGGCTGCCACTGCCTTTCTGTATTTTCAACGGTGGGCAAATCAGTACAGCGCCGGTTGGCGGCAGCAGGTCGAGGTTGCTCAGACATTGCAGGCCATAGCGGCCGGCGCCGTGCATGTAGTAATGACACGGATACGGTGGGCGTAGGTGGTACCCCTGCCCCGCGTCCGTGCCGATGGCTTCGGACCCGAAGCCGACGATGTCGCGTTGCTCGACTAGGAACCGCACGGCTTCAGTGCTGGGTCCCGGAGTGTGCTGGCCGGTTTCGTCGAAGTTCTGGTAAGCCTCCGGGTCGAGACGTTGCGACCAGTCAGTCCGCATCAGGACCCATGCGCCCTTCGAGATACGACCGTGCGCGGTCTCGAAACGCTCGATATCGGCCACGGTCAGCAGGTAGTCGGAGTCGGCCTTGGCCTGGGCAGAGCAATCGATGACGCAGGCCGGCGCGACGAAGTTTTGGACCGCAATGGTGTCAACGGAATTGTTGGGCAAATCCCGCCCCGAGATCCAGTGGATGGGTGCGTCAAAGTGAGTGCCTGTATGTTCACCGCACGAAAAGTTGTTCCAGTACCAGGACGGACCCCGTTCGTCGTACTTCGACACCTCCTCGATGCGAAATGGCCAGCATTGCCCCATCTCGGGCGGCAGGGCAATCTGCGGAAACTCAGGCGTCAAGGTCTGCGTCAGGTCGATCACTCGGATACGGCCACTGCCCATCGCAGCCACGAGGCCACCCAGAATGCCGGTCGTCGCGGTTGAAGCGCTAGTGTTTGTCATCTTGTAAGGTTCCTCGAGTCAGGTGCTGCCGGCGGCCAGTTCGCGCTCAAGCACCTTGGGGTTGTCGCGCCAGCGCGCCAGCCACTCCTGCGCCACGTCGCCGGGATAGATGTCTTCCACGCCATCACGCAAGGCCTTGACGATCGCATTGGCAAGCGCCGCCGGCGGCAGCTTTGGCGGCGGTGTCTGCTGGTTCCACTCGTCGTCGATGGGCCCCGGGAAAGCATTGATGACCCGAATACCGGCCGGCCGCATTTCGGCGCGCAGGCACTGGGCGAGCGAGTGCGCGGCCGCCTTCGAGGCGCTGAAGGTGCCGTGGGGTGGGAAGTTGCTCAGTGCGTAGATCGACAGCACGTTGACCCAGGCGACGGCACCGGTCGCTCCGTCAGCGGAGCGTCCTTTGAGCGCTGGACCAAATTCTTGCGCCAGCCGCAGCAGCCCGAAATAATTGATGTCCATCTCCGCCTTGGCGACGTCTGTGCCGCGCCGAGCGCCGATGCCAAAGGTACGGTGAACCTCTGCGTTGTTGATGACAATATCGACCTTGCCGCCAATCGAACCGGCCAGCTCCACAACGTTGCGGCCGTTGGTCAGGTCCAGCGGCACCAGCGTCACCTGCGGCAACGCCGCGATGTCATCCAGGCCGCCCAGTTTCTTCCAGGGTTCGGCATGGCCGACCCAGACAATATCGGCGCCGGCCTTGATCACGGCACGCACCAGCGCCTGGCCGACCTCGGTCTTCCCGTCGGTCACCAACACCTTGCGAAATTTCGGATCACTGGTCATTTCTCTGAGCATGTTGTCGTCTGCCATATGAGGGCTCACCTCGTTAGGAAATCCAATCAATACCGCTTGTCCTGCGCGGTCCAGACGGGCACCAACGCGCACCCGCGTGGGTGCTGCCGCAGTCTCACCATGCAAGTGAACCATGAGCGTCGGGCCCGCATCAAGTTGCACCAGACCCAATCGCCAGGGAAGACGTTCACGAAAGAAAAGATCATTGCTGTGATGCAGCGTCGTGCTCGCCAGCAGCTCGCCTTCGCCCGATTGGTCTTGCCACACGAGGCGTGGTGACAAGCACTTGTGGCATGCCTCACGAGGCGGGTACTGGACCGTACCGCAGTCCTGGCAGGACTGGAGTTCGAATCGTCCCTCCGCTGCCGCTGCGGTGATTCCAAGCGCCACGCGTCCACGCGCCCACGGGGGCAAGTTGATCTGGCGGGTACGCAGAACGGGGTTCTTGCGCGGAGGATGCATCAGCGGCATGGTCATTCGGGCCTCCCGAGAATGACCGCGCCGGTGCACAGGCAGCGGTCGTATGTGACCATGCCGAACCCGGCGACCAGACCCAGTCTAGCGCCCGGTACCGCGCGCCCCCCGGCGTCCCCGATGAGTTGACGGATCGACTCCGTCATCCCGAGAAAACCACCGCCGGCGCCGGCCTGCCCGGCAGACAACTGGCCCCCACTCGTATTGGTGGGAAAGCTGCCGTCATGCGTCATGCTGTGCGACCGAACGAACGCTGGCCCTTCGCCTTTTTCGCAAAAACCAAGGTCTTCGAACTGCATCATGACGATGACCGGGTAGTCGTCATAGGCCTGTAAAAAATGGATGTCACCGGGACGCACGCCAGCCTGCGCGTACAGGTCATTGCAATCGACTCGCCACCCTCCCCGCGTCATGATCGGGTCTTCGGAATAAGCGTTGTGACGCTCGATGGCACCGCGAACAACGACATGTGGCAAACCAAGTCCTTGCGCCCGCTGCTCCCCCATGACCAGAAAGGCCTCGGCTCCGGCGCATGGCATGACACAGTCAAACAAATGAATCGGATCGGCAATAGGACGGCCTGCCATGTATTCATCGAGAGTCAATGGCTTCTTGAACATCGCGTCAGGATTGCTCAGTGCATTGCTCCGCTGGTCGACCGCGATGCGTCCAAAGTCTTCGCGGGTAGCGCCATATTTGCGCATGTAGTTGGCCGTGATGAACGCAAAAATAGAATTCGGGCCGCCCGAGCCATAAGGGTAGGTTGCATCACGGGCAAAGGTGCTGAAGCTCCCCAAGGTCTGTCTGAACGAATCGACATGGTTGGTGTCCGCTGCGACGCAGGCCACGATGTTGGCGTCGCCAGCCTGCACCGCGCGCGCCGCGCGTCGCAACGCCATCACCCCCGACGCTCCGCCCGTCGGAATATGGTCCAGCCAGCGCGGCGAAAGGCCCAGGTGCTGCGTGACACCCACGGCGGTGTCCGGCGCAAGCGAAAAGCTGCTGACGCACAACCCGTCGATCTGATCCTTTTCGACGCCGCTGGACTTGACCAGCGTATCGATGGCCCGGCCGAGAAACCAATGCGCGCCGTGCGTCGAATACCGTACATACGGCACCGTGACAGGCACCGCCACGGACACGCCTTCGTAAGAAAGTCTTCCGCTCATCTCAGCTCTGCCTCTTCTTCATCGCGCGGGTGTCGACACAGTGTTCTTGTCCGGGCAATATTTGCGCCATCTCGCGTAACTGTCCACGCTGGATTTTCTGCGACGGCGTCAGCGGCAGTGCATCGACGAAGGCGACATAGCCAGGCGCCTTGTAATAAGCCAGCTGGGCCAGCGCCCATTCCACGATGTCTGCCGCCACGCTCGCGCGCGCAGAGGGCTCCAAGGGCTCGTGCGTCACGATGCACGCCAGCACTTCGTCACCGCGCACTTCGTCGGGCGTGGCGGCGACGGCCGCAGTCTTCACTACCGGGTGCTGGTTCAAGACGCTTTCGACCTCGACCGCCGAGATGTTCTCGCCGCTACGCCGGATCACGTTCTTCTTGCGGTCAACGAAATACAGGTTGCCACCGACGTCGCGCCGCACCATGTCGCCGGTGTGAAACCAGCCGCCACTCCAGGCCTGCTGAGTCGCCTCATCGTCCTTGAGGTAGCCAGAAAAAAAGTTGCGCTGCGAGTCGACTCCGGCAGCGCGCACCAGCAGTTCACCAGGCTCGCCGAGCGCGACGTCCTCTCCATCGTCACCGATCAGACGCAGCTCCATGAACGGTTCGACACGCCCAAAGCAGTTGGTCGCGACGTGGCGCGGCTCGTGGTTGGCCATCACACAGGCGGCAGCACCGGTTTCCGTCATGGCCCACGCTTCGACGAGCGGAAAGCCGAATCGATCTTCAAACGGCGCGTGGTTGCGCCGGTCGACACCGGCGCCGAAACCCCAGCGCACATCGTGCTCGCGGTCCAGCGCAGTGACCGGAAGTGACAGCAGCATGGCGGGCATCACCCCAAGATAGTGAACGATGGTCGCGCGACTGTCCCGCACGCTCTGCCACCAACTCGTTGGGTGGAAGCGATCAAGTTGAACCAGACAGCCACCGGTCATGATGACCACCATCGCCGAGAACGCCATGGCATTCATGTGGCTGAGAGGCAGCGGCGTGATCACGCGCTCCTGGCCGCGGCGCACGCTGCAGACGCCGTCCAGCGCCGCGTACCACTGCCCTGCCCCCAGAAAGTAACCATTGCTCAGCATGCAGCCTTTGGGCCGGCCGGACGTTCCCGAGGTGTAGAGCAGCGCGCATTCGGTGTCGCGGCCGATCGCCTCAGCGCGGCGCGGCGGCGCTGATGGAGGTCGCGCGAATGGCGCGGGCGCATCGTGGGCCATCGTTTTCAGCACGACATTGGCCGCGCTGGCCGCAGCCCGAAGGTCGGCTGCTCTTGCGGGCAGCGTGACCGCAAGGCAAATCTCGCTGTGGCCGATGAGATAAAGCAGCTCTGCCGAACGCATCTCGGCGCTGATGGGTACGACGCTGATCCCGAGCGCGTTCAGCGCCAGCCAGTGCAGCAAAAACGCGGGTCGGTTCTCGAGGAGCAACCCGACACGGTGACCATGGCCGTAGCCCGCCTCCGCATACGCGGTGCGCAACCGCTCCACCGCCGAGGCCGCTTCGCCCCAACTCGTCGGTCCCGACGCAATGCCATAGGCCTGCGCGGCCACGGCGTCGGTGTAAAGAAAATCCGAGGCGGCGCCGTTCGCCGCCAGCTGTGCCCCATGACAGAACACGGCATAAATCGATTCGCTTGCAGTTTGCATAGGCGACATGTCAGATGAACAACTGCACCGCGGGCAGTGCCGCGTCGCAGTTGATCAGGTTGACGCGCTTCAATGTCATGCGCAGCTGGCCATCGAGCAGCACCAGGTGGTGAAACGCAGTGCCCACATAGAACTGGATTCCATCGCCCTGCATCTCGGTGTAGTGGAACTCCGTGCGCAGTCCAAACTGGTTGTTCTCGGGGTCGAACAGCTCGATCTGCGGTGCCTGCAGTAGGTGGTGGCAGCGGCTCGGCGGTTGCTGCGAAAAAGCGCGCGGGCTCTTCAGCCGCTCAATGCGCACGTTGCGTAGCAGTTTGTCTTCGTGCATGTGAGACACCCAGTTGTCACCATCGGGTTGATCGTGTGAGGCTGGCACCCAGTAGTACGCGTCGTCGGTGAAGAGCGCATTCCACTCGTCAAACCGCTTGGCGTCGAGCGCGCGCGCCTCGGCGTAGACGAACTGGGTCAGCTGCTCGGGAGTTACGTCGGTGGCATTCACGTTGTGGCTCCTTCGCGCTGCGGCGCCATCGTCATGGTCATGTACTTGGCCCAGGCTCGGAACTGGTTGCGCATCGAGATTTCGCTCAAGCCGTTGGTGGTCACCTCGGCCTTGCCGACTTCGCTCGGGTCAAAATTGCGGTGCAGGTCGACCCACTCATTGCCGCTGGCGCGCAGACCTTCCTGGATGCCACGATAGGCGCGAAGGTCGTCGTGCCCGGCAATCGAGAACGGCGAGTTGATCAGCCGGTTGTAGGTGACAGTGCGCTGCAGCAACTGGTCCGGTGCACCCTTCAGGCGAAAGCTCCAGCTCTCGACCAGCGTCTTGTCGACCGCTATCGGACGCGCGACGCGGATCGTCTGAATCGTGCCCTTGATGGTCAGGCTCGGGTAGTAGACGGTGTTGTGTCGGTTCACCGACAGGATCTCTTGAGCACGCGCCTCGCCATAGGTCTTGTTCATTGCATCCTCGTACGCGGGAACCTGTGCGTATTTGGAGTGAATGCTGAAACTGACGCCATCGAAGCTGTGGCCCCCCTCAAAAACGCGTACACCTCCGTCATCGAAGACCTTGTAGTCGTTGACAAACGGAGCGAACTGCTCGACTGCCATCGGTGTCGGCGCGCCTTCGGCGTGACCGGCCCAGAGCTTCTTCGCAGTGCCTGCCGAAGACTCGTGAACCACCATCGGATGCATAGTGTCGTTCAGGTTCTCGATGAACTGCTTCCAGTTGCAGTTGTGCATGTAGCGCAGGCAACCACCGGTAATCTCGAGCTCGCCTTCGGGCGACCGGTCCGCCATGTTGTCGATCGAGGACAGCGATTCACCGAAGTAGGTCCTGAAGTCGGGGCCGAGATCGCTGATCTTGCAGAAGATGAATCCGCGATAAGTCTCCACGTTGCGCAGTGCGCTCAGCCCGCGCGATGCCTCGCAGTTCGAGAAGTCGGTGCCCTCGTAGCCGTTCTTGATCGGGATCGACAGCAGTGAGCCGTCGGTCTTGAAGGTCCATGCATGGTAGGGACAGCGGAAGAACTTCCCCGTGTTGCCGCAGGCGTCGTTGACCAGCTTGGAGCCCTTGTGCGCGCAGCGGTTCATCACGACACGCACGCTCTTGTCGCTGTGGCGTACCACGATCAGCGGCTGGCCCGCCACGTTCACCGTCAGGTAGTCGCCCGGATTCGGGATCTGACTGGTGTGGCCGACGTAGTTCCAGGTGTTGGCAAAGAAATGCTCTTGCTCGAGCTCGAACAACTCGGCATTGATGTAGAGGTCGCGGTGCACGCGGCCTGGTTGCACCAACGCGCGAACGGCGTCGGGATTGTTCCGGTACTGGCTCATGGCAGGGTTTTTCCTTGGCTGAAGGGGGTTACAGGTCAAGCACGAGACGCGGTCCACGGCACCGTGAGACGCAGACTTGCATCACGTTGCCGGTCGCCTTTTCCGAGTTGCTGAGGACGTAATCGCGGTGGTCGATCTCGCCCTCGATCACCGCGACGGCGCAGACGCCGCATTCGCCTCGTTTGCAATCGAACATCGGGTCGACGCCGGCTTCGATCAGGGCATCGAGGATCGACTGGTTGGCGGGCACCGTGATGCTACGGCCGCTTTGCGCCAGCATGACTTCAAACGCATGGTCACCCGCTTCCACGACCGGCGTGGAAAAAAGTTCGAAATGCACGCGGTCATGGCCCCAGCCCCGTGCATGGGCCGCAGCCAGCACCGTATCGAGCATGGGTTTGGGGCCGCAAACATAGAGGTGGTCCTGCGGGCCGCAGCCATCCAGCAGGAGATTGACGTCCAGCATGGCGTTTTGTTCGAGGTCGGCGTGAATGTGGAGCGCGTCACCGCCCAGGGCCTGCAGTTCCGGCAGAAACGCCATCACGTCGCGACTACGTCCCGCGTAGACCATGCGCCACGGCGCGTGCTCGCGCACGCGTTGGACGGCCATGCTGACGAGGGGCGTGATGCCGATGCCGCCGGCCAGCAGCACCGCGCAGCGCGGGCCGTGATCGAGCGGAAAATCGTTCTTCGGAATCTCGATCGTCAGAAGATCGCCCACGTTGACGCCGCGGTGCATGAACTTTGAGCCGCCATGCCCTTGCTCTTCGAGTCGAACCGCAATGCGGTATTCATTGACGGTCGTGCCGGTGTCGACGTCACTTGACAGGTTGATCAATGAATAGTGGCGCCAGTCGCTGGCGCCGTCGGGTAGCCTGACCTGGACGCGGATATGCGCACCCGCGCTGTAGCCCGGCAAGGCGGCGCCGTCTTGCGCCTGCAGGCGCAACTGGCGAATCAACGGATTCAGCTGGCAGGTGTCGACGACGCGAAGGGTCAAGGTGGCAGGTGCGGCGATCATGTTTCCTTCCTTCACATGAACGCGTGACGCGCCATCACTGCGTGCAATTGCTTGCCATGCTCGTCGGCCAGCGCGGCATCACGCAGTTCCCGTAAGGTCGCCGGCGCCAGCGTGGTTCCGGCGTGCGCCACCACAGCCATGACCGTCTTGAAGTTGCGCACGCCTCGCTCGTGCGTATCGCTGTAACCCTTCACGAGGCGCTGGCACTGCGCAACTTCGATGGCCAGGTCCGAATTGCCGGCCGCGGCCCTGGCGATCTCCAGCAGCCATTGCTCGATGGCTGCGTTCTCGACCTGGTAGCGCAGCGTGGTGCGCCGCCAGCGACGCATTCCCCCCAACGTGTACAGCATCAGGAAGCCCGGCAGTGAGCTCGTGCGGATCACCCGCCCCTTTTGCGTCATGCGCTCGACCAGGCTACGCGCCCAGCCGGAACCCTCCAGCCAGCGGCCGAACGGGCCGGGAATCGTCTCGATGATTTCCTGCAATCGGGGGTGCATGTATTCATTGATGGAAACCAGCTGGTCGCTCTGGATGCCGACCTCGCTGCGCACGCGGTCAAAGCGCGAAGCCCGCGTCTTCAACGCGGCGACGCGAATCGTGTCTTCATAGGTCATCCACAGCGCGAGGTAGCGTGCGGTTTCGTCGATCAGTCGCGCATGGGTCGCGCCCGGCTGCGCCGAGAGCCGGGCCATCCGGTCGAGATAGAGGCCGGCGTACGCAGCGTCTTGATAGTCAATCGTGCGCCGTACGCCTTCGATCAGCATCGGATGCGCAGTGACGCCGAACTCGGCTCGAATCCGGTCCAGCAAGGCCCGAACCTTCGGGTCGCGCGGCTGCAACGCATCGAGCCGTGTGCTGGGTGGTGGTGTTTGCGCCGGCGCAAGGGCATCGGCCGGCGCATTGGCGCGATCGAACGCATTGGCGAACGCTCGCAGGCTCGGTTTGACGCCGACGCCGCCGCGCTCCACGGTCGCTTCGAATTGCGCCCGACTGAACGGCAACACCCCTACGCCGGCCAAGGTGCCAAACAGCACGGCGCTGATGACGCTTCCCGATTGTTCAGCCGCCTCGGCCATGTCGAAATGGATGAAGCGCTTGGCCGCGGCCTGGGCATGCGCCAGGAGCTTCCTGGCGTCGGCTCGGCCATCGCCCATCGCAATTTTCTCGGCAATCGCGTAGACGCGGTGCGTGGATGCAATCAAGGTCGTGCGATCGGATGTGACCAAGCCGCGCTGCACGGCGCGGCCGGCTTCCATCAACTCGGATGCCAGCACCACATCGACATCCCCCGGCAGTGGCATCAGCGCCAGCACCGGCATGCCACCGTCCGCGTCTGCCTGAGCCTTAGGGTACATCTCCACGTAGTAAATCGTGGCGCCGGTGCGCTGGGCAACCCCGGGCACCGATGTCGTCTGAGCCAGATAGCCGTTGTGTTCGGCGAGGTCGACGATCCAGTCGGCCAGCACGCCGCCGCCTTCGCCGCCCATGGCCAAAATGGCGATCTTGATCGGTTGAGGGGTGTGCATGGTGACTCTTTCTTCAGAACGCAAGACGTTCTCGGGTGCGCGCCTCGCGGCGCTGGAGCGCGCCGATCACCGCACTGCGAACGCGCTGGCGGGCGCGGTCCCAGCGTGTTGGATTCGAGACGATTTGCGCCTTGTAGAACGACGGGCACAGCACGGCTGCGTGCGACACCTCGCCGCACAGGCCGCAGCCCACGCAACTTTCGAGCACGGTGGCGACCGGGTCGGTGCGCAGTGGGTCGGGGTTCGGTTTGATCGACAGCGACGGACAACCGGAGAGCCGGATGCACGAGTGGTCGCCGGTGCAGGTGTCGGAGTCAACGCCGAACTTGTCGCGCACCACGCGCTTGCCGGCAGCCACGGCCTTGCGCACCAACGGCTTTTCGCGGCGCTGCCGGTTCAGCATGCACTCGGATTGCGCGATCAGCACCTTGGGCCCCGCCTCCTTGCTGGTCAGGGCCTCGCGCAAGGTGTCGCGCATTTTGGCGACGTCATACGTATTGGTCAGCGTCCGAGCCCACTTGACGCCCACTCCGCGTACCGCGCGTTCAATCGGATGGCCGGTACTGCGCGTCGGGTTCTTCGCATCGGACGAAAGGATGTCCTGGCCGCCCGTTGCGGCGGTATAGTTGTTGTCGACAATGATCGTCAGGTTGTCGCTGCGATTGAATACCGCGTTGGCAACTCCGCTGGTCAGTCCGTTGTGCCAGAAGCCGCCGTCGCCCATGACCGAAATCGCACGCTTGCCCGAAGGGGCGCTCAACGCTGCCGCACCTGCCGCGCCGAGGCCGTAACCCATCGTAGTGTTGCCTAGGTTGAACGGCGGCAGGATGGAGAACAAGTGGCAACCGATATCCGCGCTGATGTGGTGTTCGCCGAGCTCGCGCTCCACCAGTTTCACCGCGGTGAAGATCGGCCGCTCCGGGCACCCAGTGCAAAACCCCGGCGGCCGGGCCTGCATGTCCTCGGCCAGCGGCGTTTCGGCGGGCGGTGAAGTCTCGATGGCCAGCGGAATGATCTTGCGGACCGGCACCATCGCCGGCACAGGTTCTAGGACGCCGTAGCGTTCGAAGAAGGCTCGCGTGCCCCGCAAAACTTCGGTCGAGGTGTACTCGCCCGCAGGAGCGAGCGTGTCTTTGCCGTGCAGCGCGGTCTGAATTCCCGCCTGGCGCAACACCGTGGCAATGTTTTGTTCGATGAAATTGGGCTGCCCTTCCTCGATCATCAGCACCGCACGCTTGTCAGCACAAAAGCGCAGCACTTCGCGATCGATCACCGGGTAGGCGACGTTCATCACGTACAGCGGTATCGTCGAATTACCGTACACGTCGGCCAGGCCGAGGCGCTCGAGCACGCGCAGCGTCGTGTTGTAGGAGCCGCCCTGGACGATGATTCCGACGTCGCCAGCGCCCTCAGAAAAGAACTCGTTGATGCCGCGCTCCTCAATGAAGCGCACCGCCGCAGGCCAGCGTTCGTTGACCTTTTCCTGCTCGTGCTGAAAGCTGGCTGGCGGCAACACGATGCGGCTGACGTCGCGCACCGGATTTTCAAGTGCCTGCTCGATCGTGAACTCAGCGCGTCGGTTGTCCGACGCCACGAACTGCCCATGGACGTGGCAGGCGCGGATGCGAAGTTGCAGCATCACCGGCGTGTGACTGGCTTCCGACAGATCGAACCCCACCTTGACCGCTTCGACGATGCATGGCAGGTTCGGGCGTGGGTCCAGCAGCCATATCTGGGACTTCATCGCGAAGGCGTGGCTGCGCTCCTGCATGATCGACGAGCCGTCACCGTAGTCTTCGCCGACGATGATCAGTGCGCCGCCGGTCACGCCGCCCGACGCCAGATTGGCGAGCGCATCTGACGCCACGTTGGTGCCCACCGTCGCCTTGAAGGTCACGGCACCGCGCAGCGGGTAGTTCACCGATGCGGCCAAGGTCGCAGCCGCAGTTGCCTCACTTGCGCTGTTCTGGAAACGGATGCCGTGGTCGGCCAGGATGTCCTGGGCATCGGCCAAAACGTCCATCAGGTGCGAGATGGGCGCACCCTGGTACCCGGCGACGTAAGACACTCCGGATTCCAGCAATGCCTTGGTCACCGCCAAAATGCCCTCTCCGCGAAACACTTCGCCGGCACCGAGCCGCAATTTCTTAACTTCCTGGACAAATGATCGTTCGGCCATCGCGCTCTTTCCGTTGACGTTGCAGGTCTCTGCGCCTGTTGATGAGTTGAATACTATTCATAAATGAATATATCCACAATCATGAATAACCCTACCAAAATCAGCCGAGCGTCCGAATCTGTCATCCTGGGTTCTGACGGATTCCTATTTATCGACGATTACTTGCCGGCCTTGCTGGCACAGGCGAGTCTGCTGATTTCTTCGGAATTTCACAAGGTTGCCCGCAAGCATGGCTTTTCGGTCTCGGAGTGGCGCGTGTTGGCATCGCTGGCGGGCGGCGAAGCCATCAGCATCGGACGACTCGCTCAACTCACCCTCAGCAAACAGCCCACGGTGACGAGAATGCTCGACCGGATGGAGGCTAAGGGACAGGTCAAGCGCGTCGCGCACGACGGTGACCGCCGCGTAACGCTGGTGCAAATCACCCCCGAGGGCGCCACGATGGTGGCGCACTTGATGGAGCTCGCGCGCAAACATGAGTTGCTGGTACTGGAACCCTTCGGCCTGCAGCGCGCGGAAGACTTGAAGAAGACCTTGCGGCAGATGATTGCGTCGCATAGGCAAGCAGCCTAGTCGCACGCGAAGGCCGCATGGCGACTGGGGAATATGCTTATTCGCATAAGAGCCCCACCAAAAAATAGTTTGATCCATGAAGACCGGCTTCTACATTCGTGGCTCGTGCCGGCGGCCTGGTCCCCGGCGTCTTTGTCGCAAGCGCCACGATGAACCTCCACCCTTCCTCCAACCGTCCGTTGGCCCGCCAGCACCGAGCTCCCCACTCCGCGAAGGTGGCGGCGTGAGCGCCCTCTCGCTAGGCGTCAGCGCCTCGGCCGATTTCGACGCGAAGCTGATGGAGAGCGTGGCGCTGCTGCGCCGAGCCGCCACCGAATTCGCGCCAATCACGCAGGCGTCGAGCCTGGGCGCCGAAGACATGGTGGTGACGGATCTTCTGCAGCGCCATGGCATCGAATCGGGAATTTTCGTGCTGGAAACCGGCTTGCTGCACCCCGAAACACTGGCGTTGCTTGACCGCCTGCAGGCGCACTATGGGCGCAGCGTCGACGTCTGCCGCCCCGATCCGGCCACCGCGGCGGCTTTTGTGGCGGCTCACGGCAACGACGCGATGTACCGGAGCGTCGAGCTGCGCAAGTCCTGCTGCGCCATCCGTAAGATGGAGCCGTTGGAGCGCGCCTTGACCGGCCAGCGCAGCTGGATCACCGGGCTGCGCCGTGAACAATCGGGAGCGCGCGCTACGGTCGAATTTTTCGAGCACTCGAGTGTCACGGCCGGTGGCCACACCACCCAGCGCACCAAGATCAACCCGCTGGCCCGCTGGAGCTGGGGCGACGTGTGGCACTACATCACGACACACCAGGTGCCCTACAACCCGCTGCACGACCAGTTCTATCCCAGCATCGGCTGTGCGCCGTGCACCCGGGCGGTCACGCTGGGCGAAGACTACCGCTCCGGGCGCTGGTGGTGGGAGCAGCAAGGCGCCCGGGAATGCGGGCTGCACGTCGCATCAACGGCCGTTTCAATGATTCCCATTTGCGAGATCACCGCATGAACGCACGCACCGCCCCAGATTTGCTGCAGTCCACGCGCGTCACAGCCGGCCTTTCGAACGCGCACCTCGACGCGCTGGAGGAAGAAACCATTTTTATCCTGCGCGAAGTCGCGGCCGCCTTCGAGCGCCCTGCGTTGCTTTTTTCCGGGGGCAAGGATTCGCTGGTGATGCTCCGGTGCGCAGAGAAGGCCTTCGGTGCCGGACGCATTCCCTATCCGCTGTTGATGATCGACACCGGGCACAATTTCCCGGAAGTGACGAATTTTCGCGATCAGCGCGCCAGGGAACTGGGCGCCGAACTGATCGTGCGCAAAGTCGAAGATTCGATAGCGCGCGGCAGCGTGCGACTGGCGCACGCCGGCGAATCGCGCAACGTTCACCAGACAGTGACGCTGCTCGAAGCCATCGACGAATTCGGTTTCGACGCGCTGATTGGTGGCGCGCGCCGCGATGAGGAAAAAGCCCGCGCCAAGGAGCGCATCTTTTCGCACCGCGATAGCTTCGGCCAGTGGCAGCCCAAGGACCAGCGGCCCGAACTGTGGCAGCTGTTCAACACCCGTCATGCACCGGGCGAACACTTTCGTGTGTTCCCGATTTCCAACTGGACCGAACTCGATGTATGGCAATACATTGAGCGCGAGTGCATCGACCTGCCCGCGCTTTACTACACCCACCAGCGCAGCGTGGTCGAGCGGCGCGGCCTGCTGGTGCCGGTAACCCCCCTCACGCCGCCGCGCGATGGCGAGACCGCCGCGCTGCACAACGTGCGCTTTCGCACCGTCGGCGACATCACCTGCACCTGCCCGGTTGAAAGCCTGGCGGCCGACGCCAGCGACGTGGTGATCGAGACGCTCGCCGTCAACGTCAGCGAGCGCGGTGCCACCCGCATGGACGACAAGACCTCCGACGCCTCGATGGAAAAGCGCAAGAAGGATGGGTATTTTTAGCTCACCTTCAGGCTTACGCACTTCGTGTGGGCGCCTGCCGCCTGCCCGTGCCGGGAGCAACTCCAGCAGGCCGGCAAAGCCGGTGGAGCGGTGTTCCTGAAATGAGAACTGTCATGCAGCCAAGGGAAAACGGAATGAACGCTACGAATTTGATAGCCCGCTCCGCCCGTGTACCGGGCGTTACATCCTCCTTTGATCAAACTCTAACGGCACAGGGCGGCGTAGACGCCGCCTTGCGCTTCATCACCTGCGGCAGTGTGGACGATGGCAAGAGCACGCTCATCGGGCGCCTGCTGGTGGACAGCCGGGCGGTGCTACAGGACCAGCTCGCTGGCGTCCAGCGCGGCGGCGAAACCGATCTGGCCCTGCTGACCGACGGTCTTTCGGCCGAGCGCGAACAGGGCATCACCATTGACGTAGCCTACCGCTACTTCTCGACCGCGCGGCGCAAATTCATCATCGGCGACGCACCGGGCCACGAGCAGTACACGCGCAACATGGTCACGGCCGCTTCGAGCGCCGACGCCGCCATCGTGCTGGTCGACGCCACTAAGCTGGCTTGGGCCAGTGCGGCACCGCACGGTGCTGAGATGCCGCGTGAACTGCTGCCCCAGACGCGCCGGCACACGCTGCTGTGCCATCTGCTGCGGGTTCCCTCGATCGTGTTTGCCGTGAACAAGCTCGACGCGATTGACGAACCCGAACTCGCCTTCGGGCGCATCGCGGCAGCCCTCGCAGTCTTCGCCGCGGCCGCTGGCGTCCCGGCTGCAGCGACCGTGCCGATTTCGGCGCTTTGCGGCTGGAACGTCGCTTCGCGCCACGCCGGCTGGTGCGGATATCAGGGCCCCGGCTTGCTCGAACTGCTGGAGCGATTGCCAACAACGGCAGACCAGAACGAGACGACGCCGTTCGCGTTTCCGGTGCAATGGGTCGAAAAGCCCGGCGCTTTTGGCGAAACATCCGCTGCCGACACCTCACACGGCCGGCGCGTGTTCTGGGGCCGGGTCGCCGGTGGCCAGATCGAAGCGGGGCAGCGCATCACCGTGCTGCCCGGTCAGCAAATGGCGACCGTCGCTCAGGTGCTAAATCACACGCGCGACCCCCACGCCGTCCACGCAGGCCACAGCGCCGGGATCGTGCTGGACCGCGAGCTCGATGTCTCGCGCGGCGACTGGCTGCTGGCGCCCGACGCCTTCGATCCGGCTCGCGAGATCAGCGCCACCGTGGCCTGGCTGGATGACGAGCCGCTGGTTGCAGGCCGGGCCTACTGGGCGCTGCAGGGCCATCGATGGGTCAAGGCACGCGTGGCGCGGGTGGCTGACCGGCTCAACATCGCAACGCTTCAGGCCGAGCCGGCCGAGCAGCTGGAAGTCAATGCCATCGGCACCGTGGTGCTGGCGCTGCAGCAGCCGCTGGCCGTGCTCCCATTTGGCCAATCGCGCGCGCTAGGCTCCCTGATTCTGGTCGACACCGCAACGCACAAGACCGTGGCCGCAGTGCTGGTGCGGCCAAGCCTTTAAAATGGAAAACTCCGCCAGCCCCGTTAGCCAGAATTCCAATGACCCACGTCGTTTCCGAATCGTGCATCAAATGTAAATACACCGACTGCGTCGACGTCTGCCCCGTCGACTGCTTCGTCGAGGGGCCGAACATGCTGGTGATCGACCCCGACGAGTGCATCGACTGCGCGGTGTGCATCCCGGAATGTCCGGTCAACGCGATTTACGCCGAAGAAGACCTGCCGGCCGATCAACTCGATTTCATCAAGATCAACGCCGAACTGGCCGTCGCCGACGGCTGGAAAACACTCAGCAAGCGCAAGGCCGCCCTCCCAGAAGCCGAGGAATGGAAAGACGTGCTCGACAAGCGCGACAAGTTGGTGCGTTAAGACTGCCATGCAGTCGCCCATCGAAACCGACGCCCTAATCATCGGCGCCGGCCCGGTCGGCCTGTTTCAGGCGTTCCAGCTCGGCCTGCTTGAGATTTCTTGCGACATCGTCGATGCACTACCCCAAGCCGGCGGCCAGTGCGCTCTGCTCTACGGCGACAAGCCGATCTACGATATTCCCGGCACGCCCGCCACCACTGGGGGGGCGCTCACGCAGTCGCTGCTTCAGCAGGTCGCGCCTTTCAAGCCATCGTTCCATTTCGGCCAGCAGGTGGCGACGATGGAGCGGCAAGCCGACGAACGTCTTTTGTTGGCCACTTCGCAGGGCACCGCTTTTCTCGCCCGCACGGTCTTCATCGCGGCTGGCGTCGGCGCCTTCGTGCCCAGGCGCCTCGCGCTCGAAGGCGTTGCGCGCTTCGAGGGCAAGCAACTTTTCTATCAGCCCGCACTGGATGCGCTCGAGCGATTCGCCGGTCAGACGGTGGTGGTCAATGGCGGCGCGGACGACGCGCTCGAGACCGCGATCGCCCTTACCGGCCACGTCCGGCAAGTCACGCTGCTGCACCGGCGCGATGTGTTTCAGGGCAACGATTCCACGGTCGCGCAGATGCGCGCGCTGGTGGCGGCCGGCCGCCTGCAACTGATGGTCGGACAGGTTGCCGCGTTCGATGGTGCGCAACTGGAGATCGACACGCCCGATGCGCAAACCGCGAGCATGCCACTGGACGCCCTCATCGCCTGCCTCGGTATTTCGCCGCGCCTCGGCCCCATCGCCGACTGGGGCCTGCAGCTTGAACGTAAGCAGGTCCCGGTCGACACCGCGCAGTTCCAGACACGCGAGCGCGGCGTGTTCGCTGTTGGCGATATCAACACCTATCCGGGCAAGAAAAAGCTTATCGTCTGCGGCTTTCATGAAGCCACGCTGGCCGCCTGGGGTGCCACACAAATCGTGTTCCCGGGCCAGTCGATCCCGCTGCAATACACCACCACCAGCACGCGACTGCACACGTTGCTGGGTGTGGAACACCCGGTTTAGCGTGGCGGTATTCATGCCGCCAAGGCGATAAACCGTAGAATTCGCACCGGCTTAGCTAAAAAGCGAAGCAACGCTAGGGGTGCTGGCGTGCGGCAACGAGCCGCACAACGGCTGAGAGAGTCCCTTTGAACCTGATTGAGGTAATCCTCGCGCAGGGAAGCTGGTCTGGCGGCCTTGTGTTTCTCACGCAATAGTCTTGCCGCCCTGACCTCGCCCACCTGCCAAACACTTGCACTGGAGCAAATGAATGGCAACCGCCCACGCTATTTTCCCTGCCAATGAGGCTCTGGCGCCGCGCTCAGCTCGCTGCCCTCGAAAGCGTCCCACGTTCTGCATTGGCCTCCATTTTGGATATAAGCAAAAAAACTCTATGACGCCCGTCTGTTGTGCGTTGGTAACTATGTTTTTTGTAGCAGGCATAGCGCATGCGCAAGACCCGACGCTCCCCACCGTCACCGTCAATGAGCGCACCGCGCCGGCGCAAGCCGATGTCAGTGGCTTCGGCGACCTGCCGCTGCGTGAGGTGCCCCTGTCCGCCACGGTGATCGACAGCGAACAACTGCAAGCGAGCGGCGCGCGGCGTCTGGCGGATCTCACACCGTTCGATTCGTCCGTTACCGATGCCTACAACTCCGCCGGCTACTGGGACTTTCTGTCGGTGCGGGGTTTCGTGCTCGACAACCGCTTCAACTATCGGCGCGAGGGCCTGCCGATCAGCGCTGAAACTGCGATTCCACTCGACAACAAGGAGCGCGTCGAAATCCTGCGCGGCACCAGCGGCATCCAGGCCGGCACCAGTGCGCCCGGTGGGCTCGTCAACTATGTCGTCAAACGCCCGACCGAGCACGATTTGCGCCAGGTGCGCGCCGAAATTTCGGGCGGCGGCAGCGTGTTGGGAGCGGTCGACCTGGGTGGCCGCTTCGGAGAAAACCGCCAGTTTGGCTACCGCCTGAACGTGGTGAACGAAAATCTGCGACCGCTAACCCACGATCTGGATGGCAACCGCAACCTGTTCTCGCTCGCCGCCGACTGGCGCATGACGCGCGACTCGGTGATTGAGTTCGAGATTGAGCGCAGCCACAAGACGCAGCCCAGCCAGGCCGCCTTCAGCCTGCTCGGCAACGTGCTACCGCCGCCCGTCGACCCGCGCCTGAACCTCAACAACCAGCCGTGGACGCAGCCCTCGGTGTTCAACGCGCTCACCGGCACGCTGCGCTTTACCCAGGCCATCAGTAACGACTGGCGCTGGAGCGCGCAGTTCGGGCAGCAACGCCTGAAAAGCGATGACCGCGAGGCTTTTCCTTTCGGCTGCTCGGCGGAAGGCAACTTCGACCGCTACTGCTCCGATGGCACCTTCGACCTCTACGACTTTCGCAGTGACAACGAGCGCCGCACGCTCACCGCCGGGCGCCTCGATGTAAACGGCAACCTCACCACGGGCAGCGTGCGGCACGACGTGGGTGTGGGTCTGCTGCAAAGCCGCGTGCGCAATCGCTTCCAGGATCAGGCCTACAACTACGTGGGCACCGGCAACGTTTGGGGTACTGCCATCGTCCCGCCCGACCCGGCGCTCACCACGCCCAACACGGACCGCGACGAGCGCTCGACTGAACTCTCGGTGCATGACGCGATTCACTGGAACGACCGTCTCACCACCTGGCTTGGCGTGCGCCTCACCCGCCTCGATCGGGGCAGCGTGCAAACCGACGGCGCCGACGCCACTCACTACAACCAGAGCGTCACCACGCCGTGGGCGGCGCTGGGCTACGCTATTCGACCCGGCCTGCTGGCTTACGCGAGCTGGGGCAAGGGCGTCGAGTCGCAAGTCGTCCCCAACCGGCCGTCGCAATACACCAACCCCGGCCAGGCGCTGCCCGCGCTGACTTCGCGCCAATGGGAAATCGGACTCAAGGGCGACCAGGATGCGCTCGCCTGGCAAGTGGCGTGGTTCGATATCTTGCGGCCCATGACCAACATCGACAGTTGCACCAACCAGGGCGCCACTTGCACCGGCCAGTACGACGGCCGCGCGGTGCATCGCGGCCTCGAAGCCAGCGCGCAGTGGACTGGTGGCCCGTGGCGCCTGGCCGGCGGCGTGACGCTGATCGACGCCCAGCGAAGCGGCAGCCTGTTCGACCCGGCCAGCAACGGCCAGCACCCGACCAATGTGCCTGGCCATGTCATTAGGGCCAAGGCGGCTTATCGCATCGCCGCCGTGCCCGGGCTCGAAGTGCAGGCGCTGTTGTCGCGTGAAGGCCGGCGCAACGTGCTGCCCGACGGGTCGATCACCCTGCCCGCCTGGAACCGCTTCGACGCCGTTCTGCGCTACGACACCCGACTGCGCGGCGTCAGCACCAGCTGGACGCTGGGCGTGGAGAACCTGTTCGATAAACGCTACTGGAAGGAGTCCCCCACCCAGTTCGGCCACGTCTACCTTTTCCCGGGCGCGCCACGTACGTTCAGGCTCGGGTTTACGGCGTCCCTTTGACGATCCCCAGAAAGGCGCGAAAACCACGCTATAATTTTTGGCTTGTTCCTCGATAGCTCAGTTGGTAGAGCGCCGGACTGTTAATCCGTAGGTCCCTGGTTCGAGCCCAGGTCGAGGAGCCAA
>CAJDTV010000059.1_pt1 | contig 23682 bp, 25 predicted proteins | sample 7389921 | NCBI WGS metagenome assembly CAJDTV01 (sample SAMEA7055654, study PRJEB34461) | soil metagenome | biome: terrestrial ecosystem; feature: Peninsula; material: soil | place: Antarctica | collected 2016 | reverse complement strand
CATCCTATCGATCCAGGGTCAGCCACCTCTCTTTGCTTTCAGTCACTTACCCGCGCCTTCGATGACTGCGGGTGCAAAGTAAGTGCCATTCGTGTTAGGTCCGCGTCAGGCCGCTTTGTGCAGGCGTTTCGCGTGTGCGCGGCAGTAGCGTGGCGGCGGGCTGTTGGGGTGCCAGGCGGCGCGCCAGCTCCAGCGCCTGATTGAAGCCGCGTTCGCGCAACCGCGCCGGCTCGAGCCGCATCGGCTGGGCGATGGCGCAGCGTTCGAGTGCTGGCTCGACCCACGGCGCGCTGCGCAGCAAGGTCGCAAGCGGCGCCCCCAGCCGGCTTCGCCGCGAAACTTGAACCGCGCGATGCATCAGGACCAGTGCCAGACGTAGGGGCACGCGTCCAGACAGTCATCCAGTGACGGTGGGTGCATAACGCACTCTCCGCACTGCGCCGTAGTGGCTGTCAGTGGCAGCGCACAGGTGCGGGAGCGCGCCACCGGTGGCGCAAAGCGCGCCACCCAGGCGTCGCACACCGCTCGCGACGGCGCGGCATGGCACGCGGCGCATTGGCTGGGCACCTGCGCCAGCAAGGCGGAGAAAGACCGGCGGTCCCAGCGGTTGAACAGGCCTAAATATACTGACCGACCCATGCCTGCACCCAGTGCCCAGCGCCCGCCCACCATCGATGCCACGGCTGCCGCACGCTGGTTCCGGCTGGCGAGCGCGCCCGGCTCACCCTGGCTGCACGAGGAGGTGGGGAGGCGCATGCAGGACCGGCTGCAATGGATCAAGGCCCGGCCGCGCACTTGGGCCGACTGGTCTCCCTTGCGCGGCGGCCTCGAAGCGCATGCCCTGATTGCAGACCGTTACCGTGAGGCCATACCGTTCGTGATCGAGGCCGACGCGCGGTTGTCCGCTCGCACCGAGCAAGCGCTGGCCACACCGTGGTGGAGTGCGCGGCGCTGGCAGGGCGCACGCACGCGCTTCGATGCGCCGCCCGAAGCCGGGGTCGACCTGCTGTGGGCCAACATGGCACTGCACATGGCCGCTGACCCACAGGCGCTGATCGCGCGCTGGCATCGGCTGGTCGCCACCGACGGTTTCTTGATGTTTTCGTGCTTCGGGCCCGACACCGTGCGCGAACTGCGGGCGGTTCACCAGCGTCTGGGTTGGCCTCCAGGCGGCCATGAGTTCACTGACATGCATGACTGGGGCGACATGCTGGTCGCGGCCGGCTTTGCGGAGCCGGTGATGGACATGGAGCGCATCGTGCTCACATGGGCCACGCCGCAGGCCGCGTTGGCCGAGTTGCGCACGCTGGGGCGCAATTTGCACCCGGCACGCTTTGGCACGTTGCGCGGCAAAGCGTGGCGCGCTGCGCTCGGCGCCGCACTTGCCAGCGGCGCGCCGGCCGCGGCGGGCGTGGCGGGCGGCCCGATCGCACTGACCTTCGAGATCATCTACGGCCATGCCTTCAAGCCGGCTCCCCGCGTGGCGCTGGCCGCGCAAAGCGCCGTTTCGTTGCGCGAGATGCGCGAGATGCTGCAGCGTGGGCGCCCCACAGAATGAAGTCACGGCTTTACCGACCCGCTACAATGCGGCCCTGCGTGAGCTGCGGGAATTGTCCCGTGATCGCGGGCGCGCCAGACATGAGTCTGACGACCTTCGACGCACCGATTTGCTGAACTCGTACGTGTCGAATTCCGTCTTTCGTTTTGCCACCGTATCGGGCCAGACCATCGACTGGTCCCTGAGGCGCCATTGTCCGGTCACCTTGGCGCAACTCGGCTGGCTCTATGCATCGCTGTGCGTGGTCACCGCCGGTGTCAGTGTCGTGTTCTGGCGCCATGGCGCGCGGCTCGTGTTGCCGCTCGCGGGGCTCGAACTGATCGTTGTAGGGTTGGCGTTCGTGTTTTACGCGCGGCACGCGAGCGACGGCGAGAAGATTGCATTGCGGGAGGGGCGTCTGGTGGTGGAGCTTGAAAACGGGCGCAGCTGTGAGCGCACCGAATTCCTGCAGGACCAGGTGCGCATCGAACCCGAGGCCAGCGATCGTTCGCTGATCGAAGTTTCGGGGCAGGGTCGCTCGGTCAAGGTAGGGCGCTATGTGCGTCCCGAATTGCGCGCGGCGCTGGCTCGCGAAATTCGCATCGCGTTGCGTGGCGTCCGAAGAAGCTCGGGCGGTTTTGCACCGATGATAGGGCCGGTGGGTTAACTTGAAAATGAAGAAGTGAACACGATGAAGAGCATTTGGTACAAGCCAGCGAACCTGCTGCTGGCGGCCGGCGCCGCATTCAGCAGTGCTGCACACGCGGTCAGCGATCTGGCGGGCGGCCCGGGCGTGCGTCAGTACAACCTGACACCAGGCGTCACCAAAATCGCGCAAGAGCAGCATTCGCTGCACACTTGGATGATGGTCGTCTGTACCATCATCTTCGTCGGCGTGTTCGGCGTCATGTTCTATTCGATCTGGAAGCACCGCAAGTCGGTTGGCCACAAGGCAGCCAATTTCCATGAGTCGGTGACGGTCGAGATTGCCTGGACCGTGATTCCCTTCATCATCGTCATTTTGATGGCGCTGCCGGCAACCAAGATCATCGTGGCGCAAAAGGACACGACCAACGCCGACCTCACCATCAAGGCCACCGGCTATCAATGGAAATGGGGCTACGACTATATCAACGGAGAAGGCGAAGGGCTGGGGTTCCTCTCAACGCTCGACAGTTCACACCGAACTCTTTCCAATTCCAGTGCAGAGAGCGCCAAGCCTGACGATTACCTGTTGAAGGTCGACAACCCGCTCGTGGTGCCGGTCAACAAGAAGGTGCGGATCATCACCACTGCGAACGACGTCGTCCACTCGTTCGCAGTGCCTGAATTCGGCATCAAGCAGGATGCAATTCCTGGGTTCGTACGAGACACCTGGTTCCGGGCCGAGAAAATCGGTACCTACTATGGCCAATGCACCGAGCTATGCGGCAAGGAGCACGCCTACATGCCCATCGAGATCAAGGTGGTCTCCGCAGCCGACTACACCCAGTGGATCGATGGTCAGCGCAAGGCGACTGCCGCCAAGCTCGATGACCCGGCCAAGGTTTGGACCCTCCCCGAGCTGATGGCTCGCGGCGAGTCGGTCTACGCCGCCAACTGCGCTGCCTGCCACCAGGCCAACGGCAAGGGGGCCGGCCCGATCAAGGCGCTCGACGGCGACCCCAAGGTGCTGGATGCCGATCACACCGTGCAACTGCACGTGCTGCTCAATGGCCAGAATAACGGCGCGATGCCTTCTTGGGCCAAGTTGAGCGACACCGATCTCGCGGCCGTTGCGACCTTCACCAAGAACAGCTGGTCGAACAAGACCGGCCAATTCGTTCAGCCGGCCGAAGTACTGGCGTTGCGCGGCAAGTAAAGCGCCCGCGACCTGACCCGGATTTGCAAGGAATACCCATGAGCGCAGTTCTCGACCCCCACGATCACGCCCCCGGCTACGGAGCGGCGCCCCATGACGGGCACCACGACGTGCCGCACGGCTGGCGCCGCTGGTTGTTTGCAACCAATCACAAGGACATCGGCACGCTGTACCTGTTGTTCTCGCTGACCATGCTGATGATTGGCGGGCTGCTAGCCATGTTGATCCGCGCCGAGCTGTTTCAGCCCGGCCTGCAATTGATCAACCCCGAGTTTTTCAATCAGCTCACCACCATGCATGGTTTGATCATGGTGTTCGGTGCCATCATGCCGGCCTTCGTCGGCTTCGCGAACTGGATGATCCCGCTGCAGATCGGGGCTTCCGACATGGCGTTTGCGCGCATGAACAACTTCAGCTTCTGGCTGCTGGTGCCGGCGGCCATCATGCTGTCGGCCACCTTCTTCGTGCCAGGCGGCGCGCCGGCCGGCGGCTGGACGCTGTATGCCCCGCTGTCGCTGCAAATGGGCATGTCGATGGACATGGCCATCTTTGCGCTGCATATCATGGGCGCCAGCTCGATCATGGGCTCGATCAACATCATCGTGACGATCCTGAACATGCGTGCGCCCGGCATGCCACTCATGAAGATGCCGATGTTCTGCTGGGCTTGGCTGATCACGGCCTATTTGCTGATCGCGGTGATGCCGGTATTTGCCGGTGCCATCACCATGACCCTGACCGATCGGCACTTCGGCACCACGTTCTTCAACGCCGCAGCCGGTGGCGACCCCGTGATGTTCCAGCACATCTTCTGGTTCTTCGGCCACCCCGAGGTGTACATCATGATTTTGCCGGCCTTCGGCATCATCAGCCACGTGGTGCCCGCGTTCGCCCGCAAGCCCCTGTTTGGCTACGCCTCGATGGTGTATGCCATCGCCGCGATTGCCATCCTGAGCTTCATCGTGTGGGCGCACCACATGTTCGCCACCGGGATGCCGGTGACCGGGCAGTTGTTCTTCATGTATTCCACCATGCTGATCTCGGTGCCGACGGCGGTAAAGGTGTTCAACTGGACGGCCACGATGTGGCGTGGCTCGATGACCTTCGAGACGCCCATGCTGTTCGCGGTTGGCTTCATCTTCGTGTTCGTGATGGGCGGCTTCAGCGGGCTGATCATCGCGCTGGCGCCGCTCGACATCCAGCTGCATGGCACCTACTACATCGTGGCGCACTTCCACTACGTGCTGGTGGCGGGATCCTTGTTTGCAATGTTCTCCGGCTTCTACTTCTGGATTCCGAAGTGGTCAGGGGTGATGTACAACGAGGCGCGCGGCAAGCTGCATTTCTGGTGGTCGCTGATTTCGTTCAACGTCGCATTCTTCCCGATGCACTTCCTTGGCCTGGCCGGCATGCCACGCCGCTACGCCGACTATCCGGTGCAATTTGCCGATTTCAACGCGATTGCGTCTATTGGGGCCTTTGCATTCGGTCTGGCGCAGGTCTATTTTGTCTTCTTCGTCGTGCTGCCCTGCATGCTCAAGAAGGGTGAACCGGCACCCGCGAACCCCTGGGAAGGGGCTCAAGGTCTCGAATGGGAAGTCGCGTCGCCGGCACCCTTCCATACCTTTGAAACGCCTCCGCGCCTGGACGCTTCGGCCACCAAGATCCTGGCGTGATCGGTGCACTCATGACGCCGCAACAGAAGAAGCGCAATCTCAGACTGGGCTTGATACTGGCCTCGGTCGCGGTCGTGCTTTTCCTGGGCTTCATCGCCCGCATCGGCTTGCTCGTCGGCTGACGGATATTGAAATCGATGAAGCCCGCGCCACGCTATCGCCGCGAGAACGTCCGAATGGTCGGCAAGCTGGCCGTCGTGACGCTCGGCATGTTTGCCTTCGGCTACGCGTTGGTGCCGCTCTATCGCGCGATTTGCGAGGTAACCGGCATCAACGTGCTGGCGGTATCGGAGCTGCGGGTGCCCGGTGGTGCCACGGGTGGCAAGGACGTGCGCCTGCCGGCCAACTCGCAGATCGACCTGAGCCGCACCATCACCGTCGAGTTCGATGCCAATGTGCGCGGTTTGTGGGATTTCAAGCCGGCGCTGCGATCGATGCAGGTGCATCCGGGTCAACTTAACACCGTGATGTACCAGTTCCAGAACGTGCAGAACCGGCGGATGGCCGCGCAGGCGATCCCCAGTTATGCGCCGCCACAGGCCGCGCCTTATTTCAACAAGCTCGAGTGTTTTTGCTTCAATCAATACACGCTCAACGCAGGAGAGAAGCGCGAATGGCCGGTCGCGTTCGTGATCGACCCCAAAATTTCCAAAGACGTCAAGACCATTACGTTGTCGTACACGTTCTTTGAGGTGGGCGGCAAGACGCCGCCGGCGCCGACCGGTACCACGGCCGTCGCGCCCGCGGTGTTGGGGGTGCATTCGTGAGCGGGCCCACGCCGAAAACGCCGCGCAAGGGTTCGTTTTTCCGCACGATCATGGCCGTTGCATGGGGTTTTCTGGGTGTGCGCAAGCGCAGCGACTATCAGGAAGACTTTGCAAAAATCACGCCACTGCATATTCTCGCGGTGGGACTGCTGGCCGCCATCCTGTTGGTCGGCGGGCTGGTCATGTTGGTCAAGTTTGTGGTGGCGTCCTGAGGTCGGTGGCCGCCCATGCGCCTTTGTTGTACAAGATTTGAATCGAGAGAAGAAAGCCAGGAGCTGATATGAGTTCGACCACCCAAGGCACCGCGCCCTACTATTTCGTGCCCGCGCCTTCGCGCCATCCGATCATGGCTGCTATTGGCCTGTTCTTTGTGATCATTGGCGCTTCGCAGTGGGTCAACAACCACGAGTGGGGCGAATACGTGTTCACTTTCGGCCTCCTCTGGTGGCTTGTCACGCTCTACCAATGGTTTGGCGCCTCGATCCACGAGAGCGAGAGCGGCCAGTACGGCCACAAGGTCGACCTCTCGTTCCGCTGGAGCATGAGCTGGTTCATCTTCTCGGAAGTCATGTTCTTCGGCGCCTTCTTCACCGCGCTGTGGTGGGGACGGCAACACTCGGTGCCTGCGCTGGGCAGCCTGGACAACGCCTTGTTGTGGCCCGATTTCAAGGCCGTCTGGCCGCAGCTTGCCGCCGGTGTCACGGCCTCGCCGGCCAACATCATCGAGCCGTTCCAGACCGTCGGGCCGTTCTGGCTACCGACCATCAATACCGCCTTGCTGCTCAGTTCCGGCGTCACTCTCACCATTGCACACCACGCGCTGCGCGCCGGCCACCGGGCCCAGACAGTGCGCTTCATGGTCGTCACGGTCCTGCTGGGGATTGCCTTTCTTTTTGTGCAGGGCTACGAGTACCACCACCTCTACACCGAACTCAACCTCAAGCTGGATTCGGGCATCTACGGCACCACGTTCTTCATGCTGACCGGCTTCCACGGCTTTCACGTCTTCGTCGGCATGTTGATGCTCAGCGTGATCACGTTCCGCCTGATGCGGGGCGACTTCACGCCCGAGCGTCATTTCGGCTTCGAGGGTGCGGCCTGGTACTGGCACTTCGTGGACGTGGTGTGGCTCGGCCTGTACACCCTGGTCTACTGGCTTTGACAGGTAACGTCGGCACGAAAAAGAGCGCCGAAAGGCGCTTTTTCATGACGCGCCCGGCAGGGCGCACTCACTTGGAGGTGGATGGCAAAGCGCTGGCCTGGCGAACAGGAAGCGGATACGAGGCGACGCATGGCTGTGAGATGGCCATTCTCATCAAAGCGGGAAACTTGCACGCAACCGTGCGGCGTATATCGGACAGGCATAGGCGTGAATGTGGGTGTGCAATACCCGGGGAGATGTGGCAGGGTGCCCAGTGGGTGACCATTGGCAACCCACCCGCATCTCCAGCGTTCTGCTTGAACCGCCGTATGCGGAACCGCACGTACGGTGGTGTGACAGGGCTGAGGGGGTAACCCCTCAACCCTGCTCGATGATTTCCAGCGACTGGCGGGGGCTACCTGGCGATTGGAAGGCCCGTGGGCTGGATGTAGCCTAACTTCCAGGCCAGCAGCAGGCACAGGAACAAAATCACTGAAAGGCCAATCCGAACCGTGAGCGCGTTCGCCATGCTGCTCGTTTTTTTGCGCCCATCGCGTCCGTCCTTAAGCATGTAGTAGAGCGCCAGCGCCAAGCTTGACAGGATACCGATGAAGGCGAGGCCGACAAAATATTTCATGACTCCCATTATCGATCGCCACTGGCGACCTGCGCCATGAGGCAAAATCCCGGTGAAATCAACGCTTTGGCGCGACGCATACGTTTTTGGACGGTCACGCTCGTCGCCATGGCGGCGCTGGCGGTGACGGTGTCGCTCGGGCGCTGGCAGCTTTCACGTGCGGCGCAAAAGGAGGCCATCCAACTCCGGGTGGATGCGCAACAGCGCCAGTCGGTACTCGACCAGCAAGCGTTTTTGGCGCTGCCCAACGCGGCCAGCGCAATCCATCGGCCTGTTTACCTGCGTGGGCTGTGGCTCGGCTCACAGACTATTTATCTCGACAACCGCCAGATGCATGATCTGGTGGGTTTCTATGTGCTCACACCCTTCGCTCTGGAGGGTAGTGACCAAACCATCATGGTTCAGCGCGGCTGGATCCAGCGCAGTTTTGTCGACCGCAACCAATTGCAGCCGACTCAGACGCCGGCCGGGCTGGTCGAGGTGACCGGTGTCGTGGCCTCACCGCCGTCGCACATGTTTGAACTCGGCAAGGCGGCTGCGCCAGCAAGCAAGCAGGGCGCCGTAGGGCCTTCCCCGATCCGGCAGAATCTCGACCTTGAAGCGTTTCGCCTTGAAACCGCACTACCGCTGCGCACCGACGTTTCGGTGCAGCAAACCGGCCCGGCTTCCGAGGGCCTTCTGCGAGACTGGCCGGCCGCTGCGGTCGGCGTTCAAACGAACTACGGTTACGCTTTTCAGTGGTTCGGGATTTCTGTCCTCATCGTATTGCTCTATGTCTGGTATCAATTCCTCGCCCCCCGACGTCGCGCGCGCCATGGTTGACGAACCGCTCGGCTTGACCGTTCATTCGATGCCGCAACCAGCACCCGGCGACGCACGGCGCCTGGCGCGCGGTCGCTGGAAGCTGTTGCTGATCATGCTGTGCTGCGCAGCGCCGGTGGTGGCTTCGTATTTCACCTTCTATGTGATCCGCCCCCAAGGCAGCAGCAGTTACGGCGTACTCATCGATCCTCAGCGCCCGGTGCCCGAGATCGCCGCCACAACGCGAGGCGGTGCTCCCGTCAACCTGCACACGCTCAGCGGCCAATGGGTGCTGGCCATGGTGGCCGACGCAGCCTGCAACACGCTGTGCGAGCAGCAGCTTTACGTGCAGCGGCAACTGCGCGAGAGCCTGGGCCGCGAAAAGGACCGGGTTGAGCGCGTCTGGCTGGTGAGCGATGCGGTGCCGATACCGGCCCGACTCGACCATGCCATCGAGGGCGCCACCGTACTGCGCGTACCGGCTGCCGAGTTGTCCGGCTGGCTCGCTCCGGCGGCTGATCATATGCTGGCCGACCATCTGTATCTGATGGACCCCATGGGGAACTGGATGATGCGGTTTCCGGCCGGCATGGACGTCACCACCGCCCCTCGCGCCAAGCGCGACCTTGACCGCCTGTTGCGCGCTTCGGCCTCCTGGGATCAGCCAGGCCGCTGAGGCAGCGGGGTCTAAACGCCATGGACACGAGCGTACTCTATGACCTCACGCCGGTCGTCTGGCTGATGTTGGCGGGCGTGTTGATTGCGCTCGGGCCACTGCTGTGGGTCTGGCACCGCAATGCCAGTGCAGGCGCAGCGCGCCGGTTGCACGCGCTCACGCTCCTCACGTTGTTTCTGACCTTCGATCTGACTTTGTTCGGCGCGTTCACCCGGCTCACCGATTCGGGTCTGGGCTGCCCGGATTGGCCGGGCTGCTACGGCAACGCCAGTCCGGTCGGCGCCCGTCACGACATCGCGATGGCACAGACCGCGCAACCGACTGGCCCGGTCACGCACGGCAAGGCCTGGATCGAAATGGTGCACCGCTATCTGGCGACCGGGGTCGGCGTGTTGATCCTCACGCTGGCGGTGGCGACGTGGCTGGCCCGGCGGCAGGTGGCGCGCCGTCGCGAGTTGCGGCAAGGGCACGTCGCCCTCAGTGCCTGGTGGCCGGCCGCCACGCTGGTGTGGGTCTGCCTGCAAGGGGCGTTCGGCGCGCTGACTGTGACGTGGAAGCTCTATCCGGCCATCGTCACGCTGCACCTGCTGGGGGCCGTCGGGCTGCTCGCGCTGCTGTGCATTCAGGCGGTGCGTTATCAACAGACCGCGGCCGACCGTTTGCCGACGACCCTGCCGCCGCCGTCGCGCGCGTTGCTCTGGTTCACGACGGTACTGCTCGTGCTGCAGATTGCGCTGGGGGGCTGGGTCAGCACCAACTACGCCGTGGTGGCGTGCACGGAATTCCCGACCTGCCAGGGTAGCTGGTGGCCGCCGATGAACTTCACGCAGGGCTTCGAGATCTGGCGCCGTCTCGGCCTGACAGCCGCCGGCCTGCCCATCGAGTTTGCTTCGCTCACTGCCATCCATTACGCACATCGCCTGTTGGCGTACGGTGTGTTCGTTCTGCTCGGCATTCTGGCCTGGCGCTTGCATCGCGTGGCGCCTGTGCGCACCCAAGCCCGCTGGCTCGGTGCCCTGGCACTTCTGCAATTGGCCACCGGCCTGGGCAACGTATTGCTCGGCTGGCCGCTGCTGGCGGCGCTATTGCACACCGGCGGCGCGGCCGCCTTGGCGGTCGTGCTGGTCTGGGCGCTGTGCGAGAGCCGGCGCGGCCCGGCCTCGATCGCGCTCGGCACCCGGGCGCAGGCCGGACATTACCCGGAACCCGTATGAGTACGCCAATTTTCGCCTCGCACAGCCACGCCCGCGGCGTGTTTTTCCAGTACTACGCGCTCACCAAGCCGCGCGTGATCCAGCTGATCGTGTTTTGTGCCCTGATCGGCATGGTGCTGGCGGTGCCCGGAGTGCCGACGATGGCCGACCTGGGGCGCGGCGCGTTGGCCTGCATCGGCATCTGGCTGGTGGCAGCGGCAGCGGCGGCCTTCAACTGCCTGGTGGAAAAGGGCATCGACGCCAAGATGAAACGCACCGCGTGGCGCCCGACCGCGCGCGGCCAGTTGAGCGACAAGCAAGCGCTGGTGTTTTCGGCCGTGCTGTGCGCGCTGGGCTCGGCGCTGCTGTGGTTTTCCGTCAACCCGCTCACCATGTGGCTGACCTTCGCGACCTTTATTGGCTATGCCGTCGTCTACACTGTCATCCTCAAGCCGCTGACACCGCAGAACATCGTCATCGGCGGCGCCTCGGGTGCCATGCCGCCGGTGCTCGGCTGGGCCGCCATGACCGACAGCGTCGGTCCCGAGGCACTCATCCTTTTCCTGATCATCTTCCTGTGGACGCCGCCGCATTTCTGGGCGCTCGCGCTGTATCGGGTGGAAGACTATCGCAAGGCCGGCCTGCCGATGCTACCGGTGACACATGGCAACGAGTTCACCCGCCTGCAGGTGTTGCTCTATACCTTCGTCTTGTTCGCCGCCTGCCTGATGCCCTTCATCTACGGCATGAGCGGCTGGATCTACCTGGTGGTGGCGCTGGCGGTCAGTATTCTCTTCAGCGGCTACGCCTTTGCACTGTGGCGTCACTATTCCGATGCACTCGCCCGCAAAACCTTCCGCGTTTCGCTGATCCACTTGAGCGTGCTGTTCGCCGGCTTGCTGGTCGACCACTACCTACTATGACTTCCCGCATTGCTGGCGAAGGTAGTCTGACCCCCAGTTCGCCCGCTTCGTGCGGCGGCTCGTTCCCTGTCAGGGGCACTACCCGTGGCCCGGGGCGGCTGTTCCCAGTTATTTCCCGGCATCAACGGGCCGCAATCACTGGACTTGATTTCATGAATAAGAGAAATACTATTAAATTGATAGCTGGTTACGCTGGCTGGGCGAGCGTTGCAGCCATTTCTGGCTTAAACCTGGCGGCTTGCAGTAAGACTGCGCTGAGTTTCCATGGGACCGACATCACGGGCGCCGATTTCGGCAAGAGCATTTCGCTCGCCGACACCGATGGGCGGATCCGCACGCTGGCGGATTTCAAAGGCAAGGCGGTCGTGCTGTTTTTTGGCTACGCGCAGTGCCCCGACGTGTGTCCGACCACCATGGCCGAGATGGCGCAGGTCAAGCAGCAACTCGGCGCCGATGGCGACAAGTTACAGGTTTTGTTCATCACGGTAGACCCGGCGCGTGACACGCCCATGGTGCTCAAGGCCTACATGGGTGCGTTCGATCCGAGCTTCATCGCGCTGATCCCGACGCCCGAGCAACTCGCCACCGTCGCCAAGGATTTCAAGGTCTATTACAAGAAGGTCGATGGCCCGACGCCGACCAGCTATTCCATGGACCATTCAGCCGCCAGTTTTGTGTACGACCCGCAGGGGCGCCTGCGCCTGTACGTGCGCTACGGTGCCGGCGTGCCCGCGATGGTGGCGGACGTGAAAACGCTGCTGGAAGATTAGGCTCGCCCCCAGGCTTTCTTGCTTCGCGCAGCCGCCAACCCCCTGCCGGGGGCGGCGCCAGCGTCCGGGCGTAGCCCGTTTCGCGGTGTCACGGGGCTCGCACCCAGTCTGCGCGCACGCCGTGTCGCCGCCTATCGCCATGCGGGGGACCACGCCGGTGGCCCCGGGGAGCGGTTCCACGGTGTTCTTTGTCGCGACTCGCGGGTTATTGCGCGGTGATGCCGCGCGCCTTGATCACGCCGCCCAGCAACGCGGTGTCGGCCTTGATGCGGTTGGCGAGCCCTTCGGGCGATGAGCCGACCACTTGCCAGCCTTGCTGGAACAGCTTGGCGCGAACGTCGGGCGAGCGCACGATTTCGCTGATCAACCCCGACAGCTTGTCCACGATCGGCTTGGGCATGGAGACCGGTGCCGCCATGGCGTTCCAGATCTCCAGATGGAAGCCGGGCACGCCGAGTTCGGCCAGGCTGGGCAGTTCGGGCACCAGCGTGCTGCGACTGGCCGAAGTCACGGCCATGGCCTTGAGTTTGCCGCCGTGCACCTGCGCCATCGCCACCGCTGGCGGCAGTAGCGCCCACTGCAACTGGCCGCCGATCATTGCGTTGACGACCTGCGCGTAGCCGGGGTAGGGCACGTGCACCGAATGCGCCCTGATCTGCGCGTTGAGCAGTTCCATGCCGATGTGGCCCACCGTGCCCACGCCCGGCGTGCCGTAGCTCCAGGTAGTGCCAGATGCGCGCGCGGCGGCCAGAAAGGCCTGCGGCGTTGCGCCCGGTGCGTTGATGGGTGCCGTGAGCACCAGCGGCGCGGTGCCGATCAGCGTGATCGGCTGCAAATCGGTCAAGGGGTTGTACGGCAAGGCCGGATTGAGCAGCTTGGCGATGGTCATGTTGCCATTGATCATCACGCTGATGGTGAGATTGTCGGTAGCCTTGGCCACCAGGTCGGCCGCGATGTTGCCGCCCGCCCCGACGCGGTTCTCCACGATCACCGGCTGGCCAAGCGCCTTCGACAGTGGCTCGGCAATCAGCCGCGCCGTCAGGTCGGGCGTGGAGCCGCCCGGAAAACCTACCACGATGCGCAGCGAGCGGCCAGGCCAGCCATCCAGCGGCGAGGCGGCCAGCACCGGCCCGGCCAGCAGGGCGGCCGCGGCAATGGCGAGGGCCGAAAAGGAGCGGCGCGTAGGAAGTGTCATTATGTCTCTCGGGAAACGGGTGACGATTGAAAGTCCACCAGTATAAAAAAGCCCGGCGCGCGGGCCGGGCTGGGTTTTATATAAGGGGGCGCGGTCAGGCATATTCGATCAGCGCCGTCTTCATTTTCTTCATGGCCGCCACTTCGATCTGGCGGATGCGCTCGGCCGAGACGCCGTAGATCGCGGCCAGGTCGTGCAGTGTCATGCCGCCCGAGCCGTTGTCGTTGACCTTGAGCCAGCGCTCTTCGACGATGCGCCGGCTGCGCTCGTCCAGCGTCTCCAGCGCGGCGGCGATGCCTTCATTCGACAGCCAGTCGCGGTGCTGTGATTCCAACTGCGCGGTGGGCTCCTGCGTGGCGTCTGCCAGGTAGGCAATCGGTCCAAAAGCATCGTCGCCGTCGGCGGCCGGGCCCGGGTCCAGCAGCACATCGCCGCCCGATAAGCGCGTTTCCATCTCGAGCACCTCTTCGCGCTTGACCTTGAGACGGGTCGCCATGCGGGTGACTTCGTCGGGACTCAGCGTATCGCGATAAGTGCCGGCGTCGAGCGCGGCGGCGTCCGCCTTGAAGCTCTGCTTCATCGAACGCAGGTTGAAGAACAGCTTACGCTGCGCCTTGGTCGTGGCAACCTTGACCATGCGCCAGTTTCTCAGGATGTACTCATGGATCTCGGCCTTGATCCAGTGCATCGCGTAGCTCACCAGCCGCACGCCCTGATCGGGGTCGAAGCGCTTGACGGCCTTCATCAGGCCGATGTTGCCTTCCTGGATCAGGTCGCCGTGCGGCAGCCCGTAGCCCAAGTATTGGCGGGAAATGGAAACGACCAGGCGCAAGTGCGACAGGATCAGCGCGCCGGCAGCATCGAGGTCGTTGTGATCGCGTAATCGCCGTGCGAAGCTCTGCTCTTCTTCGAGCGTGAGCAGCGGCAGGCGATTCGCCGTCGAAATGTAGGCGTCCAGGTTGCCTAAGGGCGGCACCATCGACCAGGGATTGGCGACGGCAAGCTGTTGGACCGAAGTTCCAGACAGTGTGGTCATCGGGGAGACTCCTTTATAGAAAGGCATGTTAGCACTCGGTTAAAGAGAGTGCTAAGTCAAGGGTTCCCGGTATTTTCCGCCCACATGCGGGACGGCAGTGTCAGAGATGGGGCCGTAGCGGCCACATCCAAGGGCCTACCCCAGCAATGCCTGCGCGAATTCGCGCGCGTTAAAGGTTTCCAGGTCTTCCAGTTTTTCGCCGACGCCAATGAAATACACGGCCACCGGCACCGGCGAGTGGTTGAGCGAGTCCTGGCTGCGGTCGCGCGTCCACAGAGCGATGGCGCACAACACGCCGCCCTTGGCGGTGCCGTCCAGCTTGGTGACAATCAGGCCCGTGAGGCCGAGCGTCTCGTCGAAGGCCTTGACCTGCGCCAGCGCGTTCTGACCGGTGTTGCCATCGATCACCAGCAGCACTTCGTGCGGCGCCGTGGCGTCGGCCTTGGTGATGACGCGCTTGATCTTCTTGAGCTCGTCCATCAGGTGCAGCTGGGTCGGCAGCCGTCCGGCGGTGTCGATCAGCACCACGTCTTTGCCGCGCGCACGGCCGGCGGTGACGGCGTCGAAGCTGACGGCGGCCGGGTCGCCCCCTTCCTGGCTGACGATCTCGACCGTGTTGCGGTCGGCCCAGACTAGCAGCTGCTCGCGTGCGGCGGCGCGGAAGGTGTCGGCCGCCGCCAGCAGCACCGAGGCACCTTCGTTGGCCAGGTGCTTGGTCAGCTTGCCGATCGAGGTGGTCTTGCCGGCGCCGTTGACGCCGACGACCATGATGACAGTGGGTTCGTACTGGCCGATGACCAGCGGTTTTTCGAGCGGGCGCAGCAGATCGGCGATGGCATCGGCGAGCAGCGCCTTGACCTGCGCGGCATCGGTCGCCATCTTGCTCTTGACGCGGCGTCGCAGGTCTTCCAGCAGGTAGTCGGTGGCTCGCACGCCGGTGTCGGCCATCAGCAACGCCGATTCGAGCTCCTCGTACAGCGCGTCGTCGATCTGCGCGTTGACGAACACCGCCTGGATGCCGGTGCCGGTCTTGCGCAGGCCCGTCTGGAGCTTGGCGAGCCAGCTTTTGCGCTCGGCAGCGGCTTCGCTGGCCTCAGCTCCGGTCGGCGCGGCCGTGACGCCGGTGGACGCCAGTGCTGCGGCACGCGCAGCGCCGCGGGTCGCGGGGTCGGACCAGACTGCAGCCGGCGCAGCACTAGGGGCTGGCGTTGGAGCCGCGGCAATGGGCGTGGGCGCTGAAGCGGGCGCTGGCGCGGGGGTCGAAATGGGCGCCGCGCAAGGCGTTGCCGCTGCCCTGACGGGCTGGATGGCAGATGCTTCGGGGGCGGCAGCTGTCACGGGTGCAACGGGGGTTACTGGCGCCGCCCGTGCAGCCGCTGGCGCCGACTTGCCGCCAAACCAGCTCGATGGCGAAAAAACCGATTTGGCGATCCGCGTCTCGGCCATCGGCGCCTGTTCCGTGGCGCCACGGGCGGCAGCGGCTGCATGGGCGGCCGCTGCCGTGGCTGCGGGGGCGACGAAGCCGGCCGACGCTGGGCTGGCCGCAGGGGGCACGGTTGCTGCCGCTACCTCGTCTGCCTGGTCTGGCGCTGCTGCTGGCGCGATCGCAGTGGCCGCCTGCTCGGGCGTTATAGCGGCGGGCGTCTCGGTGGGATGCTTTTTCTTGAAGAAACTGAACATTGGGAGCTTTCTACAATCCGAGTCATTCTATGAAACACCTCTCGCCATGCCGCGCTGCGTCGCTTGCGATGCTGACCCTGACGCTACTCGCGTCGTCAGTGTCGCCTGCTTTTGCCCAAGCCTCCCCGCAAACGCAAACGCCCCGGGCCGCCACGGTCGTCGACGCACCGGCCGCGCCAGCCGCGCCGCGGGCTCAACAGTTCACGCTCGCCAACAACATGACGCTGATCGTTAAGCCCGATCGGCGCGCCCCGACGGCGGTGCAGATGCTGTGGGTGCGCGTCGGCTCGATTGACGAGGTCGACGGCACATCCGGCGTGGCCCATGCGCTGGAGCACATGATGTTCAAGGGCACCAAGGATCTCAAGCCGGGCGAGTTCTCACGCCGCGTGGCGGCCCTCGGCGGCCAGGAAAACGCCTTCACCACCCGCGACTACACCGGGTACTACCAACAGATTCCCGCCGACAAGCTGGAAGACGTAATGAAGCTGGAAGCCGACGATTTCGCCCACAACCAGTGGGCCGACGACGAGTTCAAGCGCGAAATCGAAGTGGTCAAGGAAGAGCGACGCATGCGCACCGAAGACCAGCCGCGGGCGCTGCTGGGCGAGCAGCAGAACGCCGCCGTCTTCATGGCTTCGCCCTACCACCGGCCAGTGGTCGGCTGGATGAGCGACCTTGATGCCATGACACCCGATGACGTGCGCGATTTCCACCGGCGCTGGTACGTGCCGGCCAATGCGGCGGTGGTGGTGGCCGGCGACGTCGACGTGGCACAAGTCCATGCATGGGCCGAAAAATACTACGGCAGCATTCCGGCACGCGCGGTGCCGGTGCGCAAGCCGCGAACCGAGCCGGTGCAGCGCGGCATCCGGCGCATCGAGTTCAAGGCGCCGGCGGAGCAGTCGTATGTGTCGCTGGTATTCCGCATTCCGCAGATCGAGGATGCTGGTCAGCTCGAAGCGCCGAGCGACGCCTACGCGCTGGTAGTGCTGTCGGCGCTGCTCGACGGCTACACGGGCTCGCGTCTCGACCGTGCCCTGACCCAGGGCCCCGACCGCGTCGCCGATTCGGCCGGAGCCGATTCGGGCCTGATCGGGCGCGGGCCGCAACTCTTCATGCTCGACGGCGTTCCGGCCAACGGCAAGGCGCCCGAGGCGGTTGAGGCCGCACTGCGGGCGCAGATCGCGCGCGTCGCCAAGGACGGCGTCGGCGCGGCCGAGCTTGCGCGTGTCAAGATCCAATGGGTCGCCAGCGAAACTTACAAGCTCGATTCGGTAATGGCCCAGGCGCGCGAGCTGGGCAGCAACTGGGTACAGGGCCTGCCGCTAGACGCCAGCCGCCGCCTGATTGCGCGGCTGCAGGCGGTCAGCGCCGCGCAGGTTCAAGCGGTGGCGGCCCAATACTTCGGCGACGACCAGCTCACGGTCGCCACGCTGCGCCCGTTGCCGGTCGGAAAAAACCGCCGCCCGCAGCGTCCGGTAGCGCCGGCAGGCGACTTGCGCTGAAAGAAACTATTTCATGTTTACTATCAAACAGATAGCTGCCTGCGCCCTGTTGGTGGGCACTACAGGCACTTTTGGCGTGAATGCCCTGGCGGCGCTTCCGATCCAGCACTGGACGCTTGCCAACGGCGCCAGGATCTATCTGGTGACGACTGACGCGCTGCCCATCGTCGATGTCGAGGTCGACTTCGATGCCGGCAGCCGACGCGATCCGGCGGCGCAGGCCGGGCTGGCCGCCGTCACGGCCGCGATGGTCGAGAAGGGAATCCGGGCGGCCGCGCCACCTGCCGGCTCATCTCCCGCACCCCAGGGCGGCGCTGCTTCAACGGCGAGCAGCCAGCCCGCGCCTGCGCCGGGCGCGAGGTTTTACGACGCGGCCATGGACCAGAATGCGCTGGGCGAGGCTTGGGCCGATCTGGGCGCCGGCTTCGATGCCGGCGCCGGGCGCGACAGCATGAGCTTCTCGCTGCGCACGCTGGCCGAACCGGCGTTGCTGAACAAGGCGGTGCAGCTGGCGGCGCGCCAGATCGGCGAGCCGGCGTTTCCGGCGGACATCTGGCCGCGCGAGCGCGAGCGCATCGACGCCGCCATCAAGGAGGCCAACACGCGCCCCGGCACCGTCGCCGGCCGTGCCTTCGCCAAGGCGGTCTACGGCACGCATCCTTATGGTCAGGAGGCGACCGAGGCGACGCTGGCGCAGATTGACGTGGCGGCGATGCGCCAGCGCTATGAACGGCTGATCGTGCCGTGCCGCGCCAAACTCAGCATCGTCGGCGCCGTGACGCGCGGCGAGGCCGAGGCGATCGCTACCAACTTGCTGTCGCGCCTGCCGGCGGCGGCGGGCACAGATCGGGCCGCTTGCCCGGCGCTGCCCGCTATTCCCGAGGTGGCGCCGCTCACGGCGGCCAAGGATGAGCGCATTCCCTTTGACTCGGCCCAGGCCCATGTGTTGATCGGCCAGCCCGGCTACAAGCGTAGCGACCCGGACCACTTCGCGCTCACACTCGGCAACTACATCCTGGGTGGCGGCGGCTTCGTCTCGCGCCTGACCGAGCAGGTGCGCGAGAAGCGCGGCCTGGCCTACAGCGTCTACAGCGGCTTTTCGCCCGGGCTCGAAGCCGGCGCTTTCCGCATCGCCTTCCAGACCCGGCCCGACGAGGCAGCGCAGGCAATCACCGTGTCACGTGACGTGTTGGCCCGGTTCGTCGCCGAAGGCCCGACCGAAGCCGAATTGACGGCCGCCAAGGACAACCTGATCGGCGGCTTTCCGCTATTGCTCGACAGCAACCGAAAGCTGCTCGGCAACGTCGCCAACATCGCCTGGAACGACCTGCCGCTCGACTACCTTGATACCTGGACGGCGCGCATGAAGGCTGTCACGGTGGCCGACATCAAAGCGGCATTCCAGCGCAAGTTGCAGCCCGACCGGATGGTGACCGTGGTGGTCGGCGCTGCCCAGCCGGCGGATGCCAGCAAGTCGGCCAACCCGGCGCGATCGGCCGCCCGTTAAGCTTCGGTTGTGAAACCCGCGACTCGACCCACTCCTCGCAAGCCTTCAAAGCCCGGCACGTTGCCGCAGGCGGTGCGCATCATCGGCGGGCGCTGGAAGCGTACCCGTCTGGCCGTTGCCAACAAGCCCGGCCTGCGCCCGACGCCCGACCGGGTGCGAGAGACGCTGTTCAACTGGCTGGCCAGCCTGGCCGGCGTCGGCGGTGGTGAGTTGCCGGGCTGGCACTGCCTGGATGTCTTTGCCGGCACCGGCGCGCTCGGCTTCGAGGCGGCGTCGCGCGGCGCGGCCTCGGTGCTGTTGTGCGAGCACGACGCGGCACTGGTCGAGCAGCTCAAGAGCACGCAAACGCGGCTCGGCGCCGACACGGTGCGTATCGAGCACGGCCATGGCGTGACGGCGCTCGAGCGCGCTGCGCCGGGTGGACTTGACGCCGTATTCATCGACCCGCCCTTCGACCAGCCGACGCTGACCGAGCCAGCGCTGCGCGCCGTCGCGCGCGCGCTGCGCGCCGGCGGCGTGGCCTACCTCGAAGCGCCGCGCCGTTGGGACGACGCCGAACTGGCCGCGCTCGGCCTCGCGCCGTTTCGCTACCTGAGGGCAGGCGCGGTGCATGCACATCTGTTGCAGCGCGCCGAGGCCAGCCCCCCATAATCTGCCGTACGCAGTCCCCAGCGGCTTGCACGAGGAGAAAAAGCCATGTCCAAAGTGATTGCCGTCTACCCCGGCACCTTCGATCCCATGACGCTCGGCCACGAAGACGTGGTGCGCCGCGCGACGCAACTTTTTTCAAACGTGATCGTCGCCGTGGCGGCCGGGCATCACAAGAAAGCGCTGTTTTCTCTGGAGGAGCGCATCGAGATGGCGCACGAAACGGTCAAGCCCTACAGCGACCAGGTCACCGTGGAAAGCTTTTCCGGCCTGTTGCGCGATTTTGTCGTGTCGCGCGGTGGTAAGGCAATGGTGCGCGGCTTGCGTGCTGTGACCGACTTCGACTACGAGTTCCAGCTGGCCGGCATGAACCGCTCGCTCATGCCCAACGTCGAAACCGTATTCCTGACCCCGAGTGACAAATACCAGTTCATCTCCAGTACCTTCGTGCGCGAGATTGCGACACTGGGCGGCGAAGTCGACAAGTTCGTTTCGGCCCACGTGCTGAAAAAATTATTGGCCAAGGTCGGTCGATGACGTTCAGCCCCAGGCTTCGTGCAGTTCGTGTCGCTTGGTCACGCCGCTTGCTGGGGGCCACTCCAGCGGCCTGGCAAAACCCGTTCTGCCGTGTTGCTGGTCGGGTCGGGGCTGTGGCGGCGCACGCATTGCGTTGTCTATGATGCGCGACGCCGCATTGCCACCGCCTCGCATCTATGCGTTGGGCGACGCCGCGCTGCTGTGCGAACTACCGGCGCCGGCGACGCTGGTGCAGCAGCAAAAAATCTGGGCGCTGGGCGGCCAGGCGTTGCGCTGGCGCGGCGTGCGCGAGGTGCTGCCAGGTATGAACAATCTGACGCTGGTGTTCGAACCGGCCGAGATCGACGCGCCCGAGCTCGAAATGCAGCTTCTCGCCGCCTGGCCGCAACTAGCCGGCGTCGCGATCGAGGGGCGCCAGATCGAGGTTCCAGTGCACTACGGCGGCGTGGACGGCCCCGATCTGAATGCCGTGGCCGCGCACACCGGTCTCACGCCGGCCGAGGTGGTGCGCCGCCACAGCGCCGGCGAATACATCGTTTATTTTCTCGGCTTCCTGCCGGGTTTTGCCTTTATGGGCGGCATGCCGCCGGAACTCGCCACGCCCCGGCGTGCCGAGCCGCGCACCGCTGTGCCGGCCCGCTCGGTCGGCATCGGCGGTGAGCAGACCGGCATCTATCCGCTGGTCTCGCCCGGCGGCTGGCAGTTGATCGGGCGCACGCCGCTCGAACTGTTCGATCCGCAAGCCGATTCGCCCACCTTGCTGCGCGCCGGCGATCGGGTGCGCTTCGTGGCCCAGAGCGTGGTGGCATGAAGGCTCCACCGGCTCAATTGTTTTGTTGCACGCTGGCAGCGGGCAGCGCGCCTTTCACCGTGTCGGCGGGCTCACCATGATCGCCGTGCTGCGTCCCGGCCTGATGGCCTCAGTGCAGGACTTGGGGCGCTATGGCCATCGCCAGTTGGGCGTGTGCCCCGGCGGCGCGCTCGACACGCTGGCGCTGCGCGTCGCCAATCGGCTGGTCGGCAATGCCGACCCCAGCGCGGGGCTGGAGCTCACGCTGGGCGGCTGCGAGCTGCGCTTCGAGGTCGAAACACGCATTGCGCTGACCGGCGACGACTTCGGTGCCCGGCTCGACGGTCGACCGCTCTGGCCGTACTGGAGCGTGCCGGTTTCGGCCGGGCAGACGCTGCGGTTGGCTGGCGCCAATGCGTGGCGTGCCAAGGCCGGTCTGCGCAGTTGGCTGGCGGTGGCGGGCGGCATCGATGTGCCGGTGGTGCTCGGTTCGCGCAGCACTGACCTGAAGGCCGGGTTCGGTGGCCACCGCGGCCGGGCGCTCAAGAAAGGGGATCGACTGCCCCTGGGCATGCCGGTGCTAGACGCAGCCCAACTGGCGCGGCGTGCATTCGGCGTGCACGCCCCCGAATGGAAGACGGACCCAGATGATGAGGCCACAACCACCCTGCGCGTCATGCCCGGCCCCGAATTCGAGCAGTTTCTGGTGGCGGCGCGGGCGTTGCTGTGGCGTGAAAGCTGGCGCATCACGCTGCAAAGCAATCGCATGGGCAGCCGGCTCGCCGGGCCCGAGCTAAAGCTGCGTCGCAGCGTCGATATGCTTTCGTCCGGTGTCGTTCCGGGCACGATCCAGGTGCCGCCTTCGGGTCAGCCGATCATCCTGATGGGTGATGCGCAAACTACCGGCGGCTACCCTCGCATCGGCGTCGTCATCCGGGCCGACCTGTGGCGGCTGGCGCAAGCGCCGCTCAACGGCCATCTGCGGCTAGTGCAGGTCGATGCGGCGGCCGCGCGCGCCGCCTGGGAGGAGCAGCAGCACGACCTGGCGGCCCTGACGCCCGGGCTGCAGTGTCTTGGCTGGCCGAGACCAGCGTAGTCTGTGATCGTCGGACCATGATGCACGTTGCGGGCCGGTGTCTTTGACGTCTCGGCGGCGGCGCGAGTGTTCTTCTGGCTATTCTTATGCAGTCTGTTCAAGGAGCCCTGATGCACATCGACCTCAATGCGGATCTCGGCGAAGGCTGCGCCAACGACCAGGCCCTGCTGGCGCTGGTGAGCTCGGCCAACATAGCCTGCGGCTGGCACGCGGGCGACGCCCAAACCATGCGCCAATGTGTGCGCTGGGCCAAGGCCAATGGCGTGGCCATTGGCGCGCATCCGAGCTTTCCCGACCGCGAGAATTTCGGGCGCAGCACCATGCATCTGCCGCCCGACCAGATCACCTCCGGCGTGCTCTACCAAATCGGCGCGCTGGCGGCCATTGCCAAGGCCGAAGGCGCCACGCTGGCGCACGTCAAGCCGCACGGGCAGCTCTATAACCAGGCCGTGCGCGAGCCTGAACTGGCGGCGGCCATCTGCGAGGCGGTGCGCCAGTTCGACCCGCGCCTCAAGTTCTTCGGGCTCGCCGGCAGCCGCATGATCGAGGCGGCGCGCGCAGCCGGCCTGGAGCCGGTGGAGGAGGTGTTTGCGGACCGCGGCTACCGGAGTGACGGCAGCCTGGTGCCGCGCAGCGAGCCCGGCGCGTTGATCGAAAGCGAAGCGCAAGCGCTTGAGCAGACACTCTCGCTGGTGCGCGACCATCGCGTCACGGCGGTCGACGGCAGCACCGTGGCGGTTCACGCGCAGAGCGTCTGCCTGCACGGCGATGGCGCGCACGCCCTGGCTTTTGCGCGCCGCATTCGCGAGCGGCTGGCGCAAGACGGCATCGCAGTTCGCGCCTGACCGCCCTCGCGCGGCGTTCGTTCCCGCCTGGGGCAGCCGCTTACTGAATCGTTTGAGGGATTCCACATGGCCAAGCCCATATTCGCTCCGCCACTCGCCTGCATACTGCTCACCGGCTTCGAGCCGTTCGACGGCGAGGCCGTCAACCCGTCCTGGGAAGCGGTGCGTGCGCTCGATGGCTGGAAGTGCTGCGCTGCCGTCGTGCGGGTGCGCCAGCTACCCTGCGCCTTTGGCGTGGCCATCGAGACCCTGGAGCGCGGCATGGCGGAGGTCAAACCGCAATGCGTGTTGTGCGTCGGGCAGGCCGGGGGTCGCGCCGATATTTCGGTCGAGCGCGTGGCGATCAACTTCGACGATGGCCGCATCGTTGACAACCTGGGCCACCAGCCGATTGACGCACCGGTGGTGTTCGGCGCCCCGGCGGCGTATTTCTCGACCCTGCCGATCAAGGCAGTGGTGCACGATCTGCTGGCGGCCGGAATTCCGGCATCGGTGTCGAACACGGCCGGCACCTTCGTCTGCAACCATGTTTTCTACGGGCTGATGCACCGGCTGGCCGCGCAGCGTGACACGGGCATCGATGGTCGGGCGCGCGGCGGCTTCATCCACATTCCCTATCTCCCGGCGCAGGCGGCGCGCTTTCCGGGCACACCGAGCATGGCGCTGCAGACGATGGCCCTGGCGCTGCGCATCGCCGTGCGCACGGCGCTGACCGTGCGTGAAGATGTACGCGAGAGCGGCGGACGCCTGCATTGAGTAACCCTAAAAACGGCAGTTGCCTGCGCCCAATGCTGCGGGAATCCAGCACTGGCGCGGAGATTGGCTGATTTGGCAGACTCACCCGATGGGTGAAGCCAA
>CAJDTV010000049.1_pt1 | contig 24111 bp, 22 predicted proteins | sample 7389921 | NCBI WGS metagenome assembly CAJDTV01 (sample SAMEA7055654, study PRJEB34461) | soil metagenome | biome: terrestrial ecosystem; feature: Peninsula; material: soil | place: Antarctica | collected 2016 | reverse complement strand
GCGGATATATTGTTTGAAAATCTGGAACGCCATGTTCCAAATTCTGCTGTCACGGACTATAGGCCACCCTCAGAATGGCGTCAAACAAAAATGCAACAAACGGTATGCCATGTACGGGTTTATCGAACATAACTATCATGGACGAATGATGAAAATCTCACAAGTGGTCAAACGAGAAGTTGTCGAAATGACTGGCGATACCCCGACGATGCGCCTTTTTTCGCTGCTTGAGGTGATTGCGTCGAAAGATCAGTTGTTTTCATTACAGGACCTAGTTGAAGCAATCGAGTTGCCGAAGCCGACATTGCACCGCATGCTGCAGCAGCTGGAAGGCGCGGGCCTGCTGCAGCGCGAAGGCGATGGCCGCCACTACAGTACCGGCATACGTCTGCGACACCTGGCCGAAAACCTTCTGCTCAACGACAGCCATCATGGGGCCCGCCACGCAGTGCTCCGTCACTTGGTCGAAGAAATCGGTGAAAGCTGCAACATCACTGCACTAACTGGCAACGAAGTGGTGTACCTGGATAGAGTTGAGACCGTCGCACCGCTACGCTTCTACCTGCGTCCGGGGTCACGCGTGCCGGTGCATTGCTCGGCCAGCGGCAAGGTGTTTCTGGCACAGATGACCGCAGCGCAGCGTCATCGCCTGCTCGCTTATGCACCGCTCGAACGCTACACCGCCAAAACTTTGACCGATCTCAATCAACTCGAACTCGAGGTTAAGCGTGTGCAGCGTAGCGGTTTTGCTCTGGACGACGAGGAATTCCTTCCCAGCCTGTTATGCGCGGCCGTACCGGTTCCACGCGATGGCGGGCGCTCGAATCTGTGCGTCGCCGTCCAGGCGCCGATCACCCGGTTAACGGCCTCGAAAGCCCGTCTTTTGCTGCCGGCCTTGCAGCGCGCCGCACTGGCGCTGAGTCACATCGATGCTAAAGCCCCGCATGCATCTGACGCAACAATCGCAACAAACCAATCCCGACAAAGCGTACGCATCGGTCAACCAGGCAGCAAGGCGGTCATCCCAATGCATTCGACCATGCGGAGCCCTGCGGATTCGCGTCCCGCCCTGGGTCGCCGCATGCTTCGGGGGAATGGTGAGAGCAAAAAATAGATCCACTAATGAGCGTACCTAAGGAAATCTTCCGTGACCGAACCCTTTCCCCTCAAGCCCGACCAGATGCTCGCAGTACGCGACGTCTTCGGCATCGATTCCGACCTGAAAGTGCCGGCCTTCAGCGAGCGCGGCGACCACGTGCCTGAGGTCGACGCGGTGTATCGGTTCAACCCAGCGGTAACGCTGGCCATCCTCGCCGGCTTCACGCGCGACCGACGCGTCATGGTGCAGGGATTGCACGGCACCGGCAAATCCACCCACATCGAGCAGGTGGCGGCGCGGCTTAACTGGCCATGCGTGCGCATCAACCTCGACGGCCACATCAGCCGGCTCGACCTGGTCGGCAAAGATGCGGTTGTGCTGCGCGATGGCCAGCAGGTGACCGAGTTCCAGGAAGGCATCGTGCCATGGGCGCTGCAACGCCCGGTCGCACTGATCTTCGATGAATACGACGCCGGGCGCCCCGACGTGATGTTCGTGATCCAGCGCATCCTCGAGCGCGAGGGGAAGTTCACCTTGATGGACCAGAACAAGGTGATCCATCCGCACCCGTACTTCCGTATGTTCGCGACCGCCAATACGGTTGGACTCGGCAACCTGAATGGCCTATACCATGGCGCACAGCGCCTGAATCATGCTCAGATCGACCGCTGGAACATCGTCGCGTCGCTGAATTATCTGCCGCGTGACGAAGAGATCGCGATCGTGCAGGCCCGCGTGCCGTCGCTCGCTGATGCGGCCGGCCGCACGCTCGTCGAAGCGATGGTCGCGGTCGCCGATCTGACGCGCAAGGGCTTCGCCGCTGGCGACATGTCGACCTTGATGTCCCCACGCACAGTGATCACATGGGCCGAAAATATCGAGATCTTCCGCGACCCGGCGCTGGCGTTTCGGCTTTCGTTCGTCAACAAATGCGACGAGGCGGAGCGCTCCACTGTCGCAGAGTATTTCCAGCGCTGTTTCGACCGCGAGTTGGAAGAGTCATACCAACTCACAAGTCGGCACTGACTTGACCGGCGCTCGTCATCCTTCAATGCTGTCCAGCCGCAAATGAGCCAGTCATGCCAACGCACGATGAAATGGAGAAGAAGTCAATTGGTTGTGGAGGGGCGCATCGATGAGTGAAGCCCAAGTGCGTGCCCGCCATCAGCAGCAGGTGGAAGAACTCTGTGCCGCGGCCATCCGTGCGCTGAGTGGCGAAACCGATCTGCACTTTCGTGGCCGGCGCCTGCATCGTGGACGACGCGCACTGCCGCTGTTCGCACCCCATCTTCACCCCTCGCTAGAGACCGACGACTTCGGCTCATTCCGCGGCGCGGCCGACGGACTGGCACTGCGCCTGACGCATTCCGACGCCGCGTTGCACCAACGCCTGTGCCCGAGCGAACCGGTCGAGCGCCTGGTGTTCAATCTGCTTGAGCAGATTCGCGTCGAGGCGTTGGCGCCTCCTGGCATGCCCGGTGTCGCGCATAACCTGCACCATCGCTTCAAGGCCTGGTCGCTGGCTTTTCATCATTCGGGCCTGACTGAAAGCGCGCGAGGCATTCTGCTCTACACCATCGCACAGATCTGCCGCGCCCGAGTGACGGGCGAGCCAGTGACCGAACAGACCGAAGACCTGCTCGAAGCCACCCGCGGCGCGGTCGTGCCGATCATCGGTCACGATCTCGCCGGACTGCGCCGCTGCCGTGCCGACCAGGCAGGCTATGCTGTGCACGCGCTGGCGATCGCAAGAGTTGTCGGCCAGATGATTGACTCGACCGATGGCGAAGCGGGTGTGCAGCAACGCGATCCGGACGACGAACGCGCCGCATTCAGCTTGGTGATGGACGTCGACAGCGAATTGACCGAGAGCTTTACGACCGCTGCCTCGGGCCGCAGCGACGTGCTCGAGGCTGCCGACGATGGCTACCGCATCTTCACGAGCGCATACGATCGCGTCGTCAATGCCGGCGACTTGGTGCGCGAAGAGTTGCTGAAGGAGTACCGCGAGCAACTGGACCGGCGCATCGCCGGCCAGGGCGTCAATGGCGCACGTCTCGCGCGCGAGTTGCGCAGGCTGCTCGCGATCCCGACATACGACGGCTGGGATGGCGGCCAGGAAGAGGGATACATCGATGGTCGGCGGCTCGCGCAACTGGTTGCCTCTCCAACCGAGCGGCGACTGTTTCGCACCGAACACATCGAACCGGCGGCCAATTGTCTCGTGAGTTTCTTGATCGATTGTTCGGGCTCGATGAAGGAACACGCCGAATCGGTCGCGATGTTGGTCGACATCTTTGCCCGCGCGCTCGAGCAGGCCGGCGTCGCCAGCGAAATCCTCGGCTTTACAACCGGATCCTGGAACGGCGGGCGCGCGCGGCGTGACTGGATTCGCGCTGGCCAGCCCCGGCATCCGGGCCGTCTCAATGAAGTCTGGAACGTGGTGTTTAAAGGCGCCGACACCCCGTGGCGGCGTGCCCGCCCGCAGATTGCCGCATTACTCAAGAGCGACCTTTTCCGCGAAGGCATCGACGGCGAAGCGATCGACTGGGCGTGCGGTCGCATGCGTAGTCGCTCTGAAGAGCGTCGTCTGCTGCTGGTTGTTTCCGACGGCTCACCCATGGACAGCGCAACCAACCTGGCCAATGACTCCCATTACCTCGACCACCACCTGAAAGACGTGGTGCTCCGTCAGGAGCAGATCGGTGGCGTCGAAATATGTGGCATCGGCGTCGGGCTCGACTTGAGTCCGTACTACACCTACAGCCATGTGCTCGATCTGGCCGGATCAACCGGCAATCAGATCTTTCGCGAGATCATTGAAATGATCGGCCGAGTCCGAAGATATTGAGCCGAAGCGGCGGCAGCGCTCGGGATCGGCGCGGAACGCCGATTGACGCGGTCACACAATCTTCCTAGACTGTTCCACATATCAAAACAGCGGTCCGATTGTCGGAACAAAATCCGAAGCCCCCAGACGCCGTGGACTCTACCCTCGCCAAAGGCCTTTCCGTCATTGACTGGCTGACGCGCCAGCAGCGCGCATGTCGCGTCGTTGACGTCGCGCAGGCGCTCGGCTTGGCGCGCAGCAACGCGCACCGCACCCTGCAAACTCTGGTTGACTGCGGCTGGGTGGTGCAGGATGCGGCGACCAGCGCCTACCGGCCCAGCCTGCGGTTGTTCGAACTGGGATCGCTGATTGCGGAAGCCACCAACATCGGTGCCCTGGTCCGGCCGCACCTCGCGCTGCTGGCTCAGGCGACCGGTGAGACGATTCACCTCGCCGCGCTCGAGCGCGCCGAGATCGTGTACCTCGACAAGTTCGACAGTCCTTTACCGGTCGCGGCCTATTCACGCATCGGCGGTCGCGCGCCAGCCTACTGTGTCGCCTCCGGCAAGGCCCTGCTCGCCGCGGGCCGACTCGACGTGGCTGCGCTGCGCGCGCTGCTGGGCGCGCTGGTGCCCCACACACCGAACAGCCTGACCGACTTTGACGAACTGCATGCCGAACTCGAGCGCACCCGAGCGCGCGGCTATGCCGAGAACCACGAGGAATGGCGGCTCGGCGTGGGCGGCCTGGGTGTGCCCTTGTTCGATGCCCGCGGCGAAGCCATTGCCGCCGTTGGCATGAGCGTGCCGGCAATCCGCTTCGGACGCGCGCAAGTCAGGTCGTTAGCCAGGCAACTGATGGCCTGCGCACGCGACGCCAGCGCCACGCTGGGGTATCGAACTCTCGGCGACTGATGGTCGCGTTAGTGCCGGGGTCAGCCTCGCGAAAAATCTGCTCGCAATAGCGTCCTGCCATCGTCGCAACGCGACACGTCTTGCAACACATTTTCTTCACCAGCCGGGACCAATCCGGATTGACACGCCCAGATTCACGTTTTAAATTATGTTCTATATAACCATACATCGTTCTATTATTTAGAACATGATCAATGGTTACCCCTGACACTGAGCGCAAGGTCAAGGCTGAAAGTGCAAGCGCTCTCGTAAAAATCCAGGAGCCACCGTGCGGAAAACATTCAAGGTCCGACATTTGATCCTTGCGATCATGTGTCTGCTTTACTTCATTGCCTACATCGATCGCGTCAACATTTCGGTGGCCGGGCCGTTCATCAGAAAAGAATTTGGCCTGTCGCCGACCGAGCTCGGCGCGATCTTCTCGGCGTTCGCGTTTCCCTACGCCGCAATGCAGATCTTCGGCGGCTGGTGCGCTGACAAGTTCGGGCCCAGGCTGGTGCTGGCCGTGCTCAGCGTCATCTGGGCGGCGGCAACGATCCTTTGCGGCTTCGCGTGGGGCCTGACCTCATTGCTCGCGTTTAGATTCGTGCTCGGCATCGGCGAGGGCGGCGCTTTCCCGACCGCAACACCGAGCGCGGCTTCGCACAGGGCATCACCCACAGTTCCGCGCGCCTGGGCGGGGCCGTGGCGCCACCCGTCGTGATCGGGATCGTCGCGCTGTACGGCTGGCGCGAGTCGTTCATCGTCCTCGGCGTCGTCAGCCTGATGTGGACAGCGCTCTACGTCTGGTTCTTTCGCAACACGCCGATCGAGCACAAGTGGATCACGCCAGCCGAGCTGAAGGAGATCGGTGTCGACGCCGCGCAGATGAAAAAGGCCGCCAAGGGCAAGACGCCGTGGAACGAAATGATCCGCAAGATGTGGCTAGTCACCTTCGTCGACTTCTGCTATGGCTGGTCGCTGTGGGTCTTTCTCACCTGGCTGCCGTCGTATCTGAAGGACGCCCGCGGTTTCGACCTGAAGCAGCTCGCGCTGTTCACCGCGCTGCCGTTGCTCGCGGGCGTGGTTGGCGACACGTTGGGCGGGCTCGCTTCTGACATCATCTACAAGCGCACCGGCAATCTGAAGATCGCACGCCGCGCGATGCTGGTGATTGGCCTGGGAGGGGCGCTCGTCTTCATCCTGCCAGTCGTCGGAACCAAAAATCCATTGACGGCGGTCGCACTGCTATCGGCATCGTTCTTTTTCCTTGAATTGACCAATGCGGTGCTATGGAGCCTGCCGATGGACATTGCCGGTGCCTATGCCGGTACGGCCGGCGGCATGATGAACACCGGCTTCGGCGTCGCCGGGATGATTTCGCCGATCGTATTCGGCTTTCTGATCCAGACCACCGGCAGCTACCAGGTCCCGTTCGCGTCTTCAGCGGTCTTGCTTGCGATCGGTATCGTCGCCTCGCTGTTCATCGATCCGACGCGTAAAGTGGGCGATCCGCCAGTGACCTTGAAACCCCGAGCGTCGAAAGCCGCCGTTTGATCCACGTGGTTCGTGACGTCCTCAGAATGACCCGGCACGCGCCCTGTACGCCGTCGAGTGCACAGCGCCTCTGAACTGCAAGTTAATCACTCTCCATCAACATGAGGTCATCGAATATGCAATACCAACCGGAAAACGCCGCCGCTACAGCCGTGGCTGCAACCTCCATCGAGAAGCTGGTCGCGCGCGCGCGCGTGGCGCAGCATCACTTCGAGAGCTGGTCGCAGGAGCAGGTGGATATGGCCGTCGTCGCCGCGGGCTGGGCCATCATGGAGCCACATCGGAACCGCGAACTGGCTGAACTTGCAGTGGCCGACACCGGCATCGGTGATGTCGAAGACAAGGTGCGCAAGAACCACCGTAAGACGCTCGGCCTGCTGCGCGACCTGCAGAGCGCGCGTTCGGTCGGCGTGATCTCGGAAGACCCGGCGCGCGGCCTGATCGAGATCGCGCGGCCGGTGGGTGTCGTCTGCGCGATCACGCCGTCGACCAACCCGGGCGCAACGCCGGCCAACAAGATCATCAACGCATTGAAGGGCCGCAACGCAGTGATCGTCGCCCCCTCGCCGAAGGGCTGGTCGACGTGCGCCCGGTTGATTGAATTCATCCACGCACAACTGCAGCATATCGGCATGGAGCCGCAAATCGCGCGCGATCTGGTGCAACTTCTGCCATCACCGGTCAGCAAGCAATCCACCGCTGAGCTGATGCGCCTGTGCGACCTGGTGGTCGCCACTGGCTCGCAGGCCAATGTGCGCGCGGCGTACGCGAGCGGCACACCTGCCTTCGGCGTCGGCGCGGGCAACGTCGCCGGAATCGTCGATGAAACGGCTGACGTGGCATTGGCTGCGGAGCGCATCGTGCGCTCCAAGACCTTCGACAACGCAACCAGTTGCTCGTCCGAGAACAGCCTGGTGATCGTCGACGCGGTGCGCGCCGCCACCATCGCCGCGCTCGAATCGCACGGTGCGGTGCTGCTCGACGTCGCGCAGAAGGCGACGTTGCAATCGCTGATGTGGCTCGAAGGCAGGCTGGCGCCCGCCGTGACGGGGAAATCTGCGCGCGTGATAGCAGAACAAGCGGCGCAGCGTGTCGCAGCGATCGATCCCGTGGCAGCGCGGAACTGGCTCGCGATTGCGGCCGGCAATCCGCGCATCCTGATGGTCGACGAGGATGGGGTGGGCCCCGAGCACCCGTTCTCCGGCGAGAAGCTCAGTCCCGTGCTGGCTCTCTACAGCGCGCGCGACTTTGCCACGGCCGCCGCCATCGTGGAGCGCATCTACGCCTACCAAGGCGCCGGCCATTCGGTCGGGCTGCATAGCGCACGTCCCGGGCGCGCGCTCGAATTGGGCCTGACGTTGCCGGTCTCGCGCGTGATCCTCAACCAGGCGCATTGCATCGCCACTGGCGGCAGTTTCGACAACGGGCTGCCGTTCTCGCTGTCAATGGGTTGCGGCACCTGGGGCAAGAACAACTTCTCCGACAACATGAACTACCGCCACTACCTCAACATCACGCGCGTGTCGCAGCCGATCCCCGAGCGCGTCCCGAGTGAGCGCGAAATCTTCGGCACCTTCTTCGACCGGTTTGGCGCGCTATGACAACGCAACAAGCGACGGTGCGCGAGTTGATCGAACACAGCGCCGCGCACTGGCCCGACGCAGACTATGCCGTCTCCGCCGAGAGCGCACAGCAGATCACGTTCGGCGAACTAGCCCGCTCTTGCCGCGCCATTGGCGCATGGCTGCACACGCACGGCGTGCGACCCGGCGACACGGTGTCGGTGGTCATGCCCAATGGCTTGCACACTGTGCGACTACTGCTCGGCGCGATGCACGCCGGCCTTGTCGTCAATCCGGTGAACCTGCTGTCACAGCCGGCGCAGATGGAATATGTGCTGGGCCACTCCGATTGCAAGATCGTCTGTGTCGCACCCGAATGGGAAGAACGGGTGCATGACATGCTGGGCAGACTGGGCCGGCCGATCGCGCTGATCGTCGCCGACCCCGATGCGACGCAGTTGCCCGGCGAATCTGGCGAACCTCCGGCATTCGAGGCGTGCGAACCGGCGCCCGATGCTGTCGCATTGTTGATGTACACCTCGGGCACGACCGGCGTTCCCAAGGGCGTGATGCTGACGCAGGCCAACCTGGCGGCCAACGCGCTAGCGATCTGTGCCGAACACGCGCTGACTCCCACTGACCGCGTGCTCGCGGTGCTACCGCTTTATCACATCAACGCATTCGCGGTGACCATGCTCGCGCCGCTCGCCAGCGGCGGCAGCCTGGCACTGGCGCCCAGATTTTCGGCTGCACGCTTCTGGGCCCAGGCCGCACGCACGCAGTGCACGTGGATCAACGTCGTGCCGACCATCATTTCGTACCTGGTCGAAGGCGCCGTTCCGCCGCGCGCAGACACCGCGAACATCCGTTTCTGCCGCTCGGCGTCGGCGGCGCTGGCGCCCGAACACCACCGGGCGTTCGAGCAGAAATTCGGCATCGACATCATCGAGACCATGGGTCTGACCGAAACCGCAGCCCCGGCGTTCTCGAACCCGCTCGCCAAGAACGCGCGCAGGATTGGCTCGGTCGGCCATGCGTCGGGGTGTGAAGCGCGAGTGGTCGACGCGAGCCAGCACCAAATTCCGGACGGCAGCACGGGTGAACTCGTCATCCGCGGCCCGAACGTCATGCATGGCTACTACAAGAACGACGCTGCCACGCGCGCGAGTTTCACCTCGGATGGCTGGCTGCGCACTGGCGACCTCGGGCACCGAGAGGCCGACGGGTTCTTCTTCATCACGGGCCGGATCAAGGAGCTGATCATCAAGGGTGGAGAGAACATCGCGCCGCGCGAGATCGATGAAGCCCTGCTCGCCCATCCGGCCGTGCTCGAAGCCGCGGCGGTGGGCTGCCCCGACCGTCACTACGGCCAGGAAATCATCGCGTGTGTGGTGCTTCGCGAAGGGCAGCAATGCAGCGAGAACGAACTACGCGACTTTTGCACCGTGCACCTCGGACGCTACAAGACACCCAAGACCATTCACTTCGTCACGGAACTGCCGCGCGGTCCGTCGGGCAAGGTGCAGCGCCTCAAGCTTCTCGACATGTTGGCATGAAGAGCGCTGGTCGAATATTTGAATTCGCTGGCGGCCGTCTGATCTCCACTTCGGCACGTCGATGCCGTTATGGGCGGGGACGTTCCTCCCATAGCTTACGTTGGTTGGGTCGACACCATCGTGCTCATCGGAGCACCGAGATTCAAGGTGGGATCGCCGCACGCTTACCGACATCGGGCAAAAACGCGGTCATCAGACCCAGCAGGGGCAGGTAGGCACAGAGGTGGTAGACGTATTCGATGCCGTGCGTGTCCGCCAGACTGCCGAGCACTGCGGCGCCGATGCCGCCCATGCCGAAGGCAAAGCCGAAGAACATGCCGGAGACGGTGCCGATCTTGCCCGGCACGAGTTCCTGAGCAAATACCAGGATGGCTGAGAAGGCTGAGGCGAGGATCAGGCCGATCACGAAAGTCAGCACGCCCGTCCACATCAGATCGACGTGCGGCAGCGCCAGCGTGAACGGCGCAACGCCAAGAATGGAAACCCAGATCACGCGCTTGCGGCCGATGCGGTCGCCAACCGGGCCACCGATCATGGTGCCGGCCGCCACGGCGAAGAGAAACACGAACAGGTGCACCTGTGCCGACTGCACGGACAGGTGGAACCTGCTCATCAGATAGAAAATGTAGTAGCTAGTGAGGCTGGTCAGGTAAAAGTACTTGGAGAAGATCAGCACCAGCAGGATGAAGATGGCCCAGGCCACGGTGCGAGGCGGCACGGGACTGGCCACGGCCGCGTGACTCTTTTTCTTGCCGCTCGCGCCGACGACTTGTTGTTGCTTGTACCAGCCACCGATTTTCCACAACACGATAATTGCCAGCAACGCCGCCAGCCCGAACCATGCCACCGCCGGTTGGCCGTGGGGAATGACGATCAGCGCGGCGAGCAGCGGGCCGATGGCACTCCCGGTATTGCCACCGACCTGGAAGATCGATTGCGCCAGACCGTGACGCCCGCCCGACGCCATACGCGCAATGCGCGATGACTCCGGATGAAAAATCGACGAGCCCGTGCCCACCAGCGCGGCCGCCACCAGCACCATGCCGTAGTTCGGGGCCACCGCCAGCACCAGCAGGCCGAGCAGCGTGGCACCCATCCCGACCGACAGGGAGTAAGGCTGCGGACGTTTGTCTGTGTATAGGCCCACCAGCGGCTGCAGCAGCGAGGCCGTGATCTGGTAGGTCAGCGTGATCAGGCCGATCTGCGTGAAGCTCAGGCTGAATTCGCCCTTGAGCAGGGGATAGATGGCCAGAATCAACGACTGGATCATGTCGTTGAGGAAGTGCGAGAAGCTGATCGCGCCCAGCACCCCGAAACGGGTGCTGTCACTGCTGTTCAGCGGTACCGGCTGGGTGGCGATGCTGGTGTTCACGGGAACATCCGGGGTCCGTCTTGGCCCCTCAGCCCTGCATCGGTGGCGTCGGCGCGTCGGCGTCACTCCACAGCGTGCCGCCGGTCGCCCAGTTCTGCTTCGCGACGTCGTGAAAAATGACGTCCACGCTGTCCGGCGAGCTTCCCAGCGTGCGCGCGGCTGCCTCGGTGAGGGCGCGCGCCGCAGCGCGTTTTTGCTCGAGGGTGCGCCCTTCGAAAAGTTCAACCCGGATGGTCGGCATGGCAAGACTCCTTGAAAAGACTGAAAAGTAGATCGGGTGGCCGCCTCAGCTGGCGTAACCCCGCGCGGTGCGCTCGAGCCGGCGCAGCAGGGCTGGCCACTCGATGTCACCATCCCACTCGCTGCCATCACCCACCCATTGCCAATAGGTCTGGGCCGCGAGTTCGGGGCTGACGGCATGCACGGCGCCGCCGCTGGCGGCCATGGCGCGCAACTGTGCCTGTGCCGCGCGCTCCAGGATATGCATCAGCATCCAGGCTTCGGCCACCGTGCGACCGACTACCAGTGGGCCGTGATTTTCCAAAATGAGCCCGTCGAGATCGCCCAGGTTGACCACCAGCCGCTGCTGTTCGTCGGCGCCCAGCGCGAGCCCCTCATAGGCGTGGCGCCCGAGCCGCCCGCACAGTCGCATGGCCCACTGCGAGGTCGGCTGCAGGCCGCCGGGCAGCATGGACAGCGCGACGCCCCACGGCGTATGCAAATGAATCACGCACTCGACATCAGGCCGCGCCGCGTGTACCGCGCCGTGGATGGCAAAACCGCTCGGGTTGACGCGCGCATTGGCGCCACCCACCACCTTGCCCTGCACATTGACCTTGACCAGGCTCGACGCCGTGATCTCGTCGAACGTGAGCCCGAAAGGGTTGATCAGGTAGTGCCCCGGCTCGCCCGGCACACCGGCCGACAGGTGCGTGTAGACCGTGTCGTCCCAGCCGTTTTGCGCCGCCATGCGATAGGCGGCGGCCAGATCCCGGCGCACCTCGCGCTCGGTGCGCGGGGTGGCTGGGCGCGTCACACGAGCAGCGCGTTGACGCGCCGCACGTAGGCTGCCGGATCGGCCGGCAAGCCGCCCTCGGCCAGCAACGCCTGGTCGAACAGGATGTGGGCCAGATCGTCGAAATGCGCCGACGTCTCCAGCTTGCGCACCAGCGGATGCTCGGCGTTGACTTCGAGCACCGGTTTGGTCTCGGGCAGGCTCTGGCCGGACTGCTTGAGCATGCGGGCAAGCTGCGTGCTCATGCCGCCGTCCTGCACCACCAGGCAGGCCGGCGAGTCGACCAGTCGGGTGGTCACGCGCACGTCTTCGGCTTCGGCCTTGAGCGCTTCCTTAAGCCGCGCCAGCAGCGGCTTGAACGACTCGGCGGCTTCTTTCGCAGCCTTCTTCTCGGCGTCATCCTGCAACTTGCCCAGGTCGACCGCGCCCTTGGCCACGCTTTGCAGCGGCGTGCCGTCGAAGTCATGCAGGTAGTTGAGCGCCCACTCATCGACCCGATCGGTCATGAGCAACACCTCGATGCCCTTCTTCTTGAAGACTTCGAGTTGCGGGCTGTTCTTGGCGGCGGCGAGCGTGTCGGCAGTGATGTAGTAGATCGCGTCCTGCCCATCTTTCATGCGCGACTTGTAGTCGGCCAAGCTGACACTCACGGCACCGCTGGTGGTCGAGGCAAAGCGCAGCAGCCTGGCGATCCGGTCGCGGTTGGTGAAGTCCTCGCCCAGCCCTTCCTTGAGCACCGCGCCAAACTCGGCGTAGAACCTGGCGTATTGGCCTTCATCCTCGTCGGGCTGCTCAGCAAACTGCGCAGCAGCTTCGGCGGCCGGAACCGCGTCGCTGCCATCCGAAGCGCCAGCAGCGGTCTTTTCGACCACATCGCTGACGCCGTCCTGGGTTTGGGTCGGTTCGGGCGCCGGCACGGATTCACCCGAGCCGACATCGACTTTTCCTTCGCCGCTCGCGGGCGCGGTCTTTTCCTTTTTGGCCAGGTCTTCGAGCATGCCCAACACACGCTTGGTGCTGCCGTCGCGGATGGCCTTCACGTCACGGCTTTCCTGCAGCAGCTCGCGGCTCACATTGAGCGGCAGATCGGCCGAGTCGACCACTCCCTTGACGAAGCGCAGGTAGCTCGGAAGCAATGCCTCGGCATCGTCCATGATGAAGACGCGCTTGACGTACAGCTTGACGCCGCCGCGCTTTTCGCGGTTCCACAGGTCCATCGGCGCCTTGGCCGGGATGTAGAGAAGTTGCGTGTATTCCGTCGAGCCTTCGACGCGGTTGTGGCTCCAGGCCAGCGGCGCCTCGAAGTCGTGGCTCAGGTTCTTGTAGAAGTCGATGTACTGCTCGGGCGTGACATCTTTCTTGGGCCGGGCCCACAGGGCGCTGGCCTGGTTGACCGGCTCCCATTCACCGGTCTTGACCATGCCGCCGCCCTGGGTGCCGGCCGCCGGGCCGTCGCCTATTGCCTCGCCTTCTTTCCACTCTTCCTTTTCCATCAGGATCGGCAGCGAGATGTGATCGGAGTACTTATTGATGATCGACTTCAGCTTCCACAGGTTCAGGTACTCGCTGGCATCGTCACGCAAGTGCAGCGTGACGCTGGTGCCGCGTGTCGGGCGCACGAGGGTGTCGACCTCGAAATCGCCCGCGCCGGCGCTGACCCAGCGCACGCCCTGCTCGGGCGGCAAGCCGGCGCGACGCGATTCGACCGTAATCTTGTCGGCCACGATGAAGCCCGAGTAGAAACCGACGCCGAACTGGCCGATCAGTTGCCCCTGCTCGGTGGCATCGGCCTTCTGGTCGCCGCTCAGCTTGCTCATGAAGTCGCGCGTGCCGCTCTTGGCGATGGTGCCCAGGTGGTCGATCGCCTCCTGCTCGCTCAGGCCGATCCCGTTGTCGGTGATGGTGATCGTTTTGGCAGCTTTGTCGAAGCTCACCCGCACTTCCAGGCTGGGCGCCTCTTCGTACAAGGCCGGCTGGTCGATCGCCTCGAAGCGCAGCTTGTCGCAGGCGTCCGAGGCGTTCGAGATCAGCTCGCGCAGGAAGATTTCCTTGTTGGAGTAGAGCGAGTGGGTCACGAGGTGCAGCAGTCGCGCGACCTCGGCCTGGAAAGAATGCTTGGTTTTGGTGGAATCAGCCATGTGGAATCTTGGGATCGTGAAAATGTGGTTGCAAAAAAAGAACCGCCGAATCGGTGCAGATGGGGGCAGAACCCAAAAAATTCAACGGCGCGGCGCGGCCAGCGCACGTCAACGCACCGCCCATCCACCCGGACCGGGTGCTTTCAGCGCGGCTGCGACTCGACTTCGCGCGTCCAGCGATCGATCAGGCGTTTGCGTTTGGCCGTCTTGCCGTATTTCTCGAAGTCGTATTTGATGAGTTTCACGTTGTCGAGCGACGGAATCCGCGGATCCCTCTTGAAGCTCTTGTTGGCCGGCACCTGCAGACTGCCCACAGTGGCGCCAATGGCCTGGCCGGCCGGGCTCATCAGCCAATCATAGTAGCGCCTGGCGTTGGCCGCGTTGCGCGCGCCCTTTACCAGCGCGATGCCGCCCACTTCATAGCTGGTGCCCTCGCACGGCGCCGCGGTCTTAATCGGGTATTTGTCGATCTTCCACTTCTCGAAATTGAACATGAAGGTAACGCCAATCGCCACTTCGCCGTTGGCGACGTTGGGCGCCTGCGCCTGGCCGCTGCGGGTGTAGCTGGTGGTGTTCTTGTGCAGCTTCTTAAGGTAGTCGAAGGCCTGCTCCTCGCCCATTTGCTGCACCAACCCGGCGATCACCGTGTAGGCGGTGCCGCTGCTGGCCGGGTGCGAAATCTCGATGTCTCCCTTGTACTCGGGCTTGATCAGGTCGGCCCAGCACTTGGGCTCGGGCAGCTTCTTCTTGCGCAGCACGTCGGTGTTGTAGCCAAAGCCAATGGCCGAGCTGTAGAAGCCGCCCACCTGATTGCCCGACATCGCGTACTGGCGCACGCTCCATTCGTGCAGGTCGTTGATGTAGGCCGGCCGATAGGCTTCGAGCAAGCCCAGCTCGGCCGCCTGCAGGAACGGGTCGCCGGTGCCGCCCCACCAGATGTCGGTCTTGGGGTTGGCCGCCTCGGCGCGCAGCTGGGCGCCGATTTCGCCGGTGCCCTTGTGGGCCTGCAGCACCTTGATGCCGGTTTCGCGCGTGAATGCGAGGGCGGCCGCCTCGCACCAGGGCGCGTCGGTGCTGCACAGTGCGTTCACACTTCCTTGCTGGGCCGAGGAATTTATAGGAAAAGAAGCTAAAACGCCCACCATCAGCGCGCAAGCAGCTATTTTTCATTTCAAACCGTCTCCTGGAGAACGCCGTTACACGGCAAGGCATCCGGCGAAGCATAGCGCCCGGCTCCGACCACGACCCGCGCCGAAGCCGATGCGACGGCCGAATGCATGCACGCCTCGCACCACAAGGCGTGTTCCTGGGGCATCCTGCCGCCGGTAAAAAGTGACCGCATGATACGGGCCCTTTTTGCTTTGGAGGGGGTCATCAGCCCCATGAACCTGGGGCTCAGTCGGTGCCGATCATCAGGCTGGAGTCCTTGATCGCTGCGTAGTCTGAGGTGCCCTCGCTCGACGCCGGAATTCATGTCGCGGCACGCCGGCACCCGTCAGAAGTGCTCGTGCAGCCCCAGGTAACGCCACTGCCCCACCGGCAGATGGCCCAGCACTACGCGCCCGATGCGGATGCGCTTGAGGCCCACCACCTTGAGGCCGACCTGCTCGCACATGCGGCGAATCTGGCGCTTCTTGCCTTCGCGCAGCACAAAGCGCAATTGCTCGGGATTTTGCCACTCGATCAGCGCCGGCTGCAGCGCCTGGCCGTCCAGGCTAAGCCCGTGGCGCAGGCGTGCCAGCACGGCCGGCGGCACCACACGCTGCACGTCGTTCGCAATGTCCCCTTGCGTGCCGGGCCCGCTGCCGGGCGGTGCCCACGTCACCCGCACCAGATACTCCTTGTCGATGTCAGAGTTTTCACCGATCAGCTGGCGCGCCACGCGGCCGTCCTGGGTCAGCACCAGCAGGCCGACGGAATCGATGTCGAGCCGGCCGGCCGGCGCCAAGCCGCGCAGCTGCGGTGGCGAGAAGCGCAGGTGGCCCGGGTCATCGCGCCAGTGCGTGCGCGGGTTGATCAGCACCACCGCCGGCTCGTGCCCGTCCTCGGCCTGGCCGCTGACATAGCCCATCGGCTTGTGCAGCAGGATCGTGACCTGTTGCTGCTGATGCTGCTCTGCCTTGCGGTCGACCTCGACGCGGTCCGACGCCAGCACCTTCACGCCCATTTCGGCCGGCCGTCCATTGACCTTGACCCAGCCGCGCGCGATCCAGTCGTCGGCCTCGCGGCGCGAACACAGGCCGAGGTCCGCCATGCGTTTGTTGAGGCGGACGGAATCGTTCGGGGTGGACATGCGTGCTAGAGGGTCGTGATTGCCTGGGTGGCCGTCCGGCGATTATCGAACGCGACAGGCGATTTTCCGCCGCGCTCCTACACTGCGAGCCCGCTCATTCACACCAGGAATCCCGATGCCGTTGCAACTCCGCTCCCTCATCCGCGCCAGCGGCGAACTCGGACTCTCGCTGGCCGACGTGCCGATGCCCGAGCCGAAAGCCGACGAGGTGGTCGTGCGCATCGAGGCGGCGCCGATGAACCCGTCGGACCTCGGCCTGTTGTTTGGCCTGGCCGACATGACGACCGCGAAGGCTTCGGGCACGCCGGATCGCCCGGTCGTAACCGCCACCGTGCCGCCGCGCGTGATGCCGGCGATGGCGGGTCGGCAGGACGAGTCGATGCCGGTCGGCAACGAAGGCGCCGGCGTGGTCGTCAGTGCCGGCAGTTCGCCGGCCGCGCAGGCCTTGATCGGCAAGGCCGTGGGCGTGATCGGCGGCGCGATGTACTCTCAGTACCGCGCCGTGCAGGTCTCGCAATGCCTGCTGCTGCCCCAAGGCACGACGCCGGCCGAAGGCGCCTCGTGGTTCGTCAACCCGCTCACCTCGCTCGGCATGACTGAGACGATGCGGCGCGAAGGCCACAAGGCACTGGTGCACACCGCAGCCGCGTCAAATCTGGGGCAAATGCTCAACAAGATCTGCATCAAGGACGGCATCGGGCTCGTCAACATCGTGCGCAAGGCCGAACACGAAGCGCTGCTGCGCAACCTGGGCGCCAAGCATGTGTGCAACAGCATGTCGCCCACCTTCATGGAAGATCTGACCCACGCGCTGGCTGAGACTGGCGCGACCCTGGCGTTCGACGCGATCGGCGGCGGCAAGCTGGCCGGCCAGATCCTCACCGCGATGGAAGCGGCCATCAACCGCACCGCCAAGGAATACAGCCGCTACGGCTCGGCCGTGCACAAGCAGGTCTACATCTACGGCGGACTCGACCGCGCGCCGACCGAATTGACCCGCGGCTTCGGCATGGCATGGGGCATGGGCGGCTGGCTGCTGTTCCCGTTCTTGCAGAAGATCGGCGCCGCCGAGGCCGAGCGGCTGAAGCAGCGCGTGGCGTCAGAACTCAAGACGACCTTTGCAAGCCACTACACACGCGAGGTGTCGATGAGCGAGGCGCTGCAGCTCGATGCGATCGCGGTGTACGGGAAGGCTTCGACCGGGGAGAAGTATCTGGTCAATCCGAACAAGGGATTGAGTTGAGACCAATGCGCCGCCGATGAAAGCCATTGCCGAAGTCTTCGCAGTTTTCCTGAAGCTCGGCCTGACGTCCTTCGGCGGGCCTGTCGCCCATCTCGGATATTTTCGCGAAGAACTGGTCAATCATCGGCGGTGGATCGATGAAACCGGCTATGCCGACCTGATTGCGCTTTGCCAGTTTCTTCCCGGCCCGGCCTCGAGTCAGGTGGGGTTTTCGCTCGGCGTGCTCAGGGGCGGCGGCCTGTTCGGCGGCTTGGCCGCCTGGGCTGGCTTCACCCTTCCGTCCGCACTTCTACTGATCGCGTTCGCCTACGGCGCGAGCGCTTTCCACGGGCCCGTTGGGCATGGCCTGATCCACGGTCTCAAGCTCGTTGCCGTGGCAGTGGTGGCACAGGCGGTCTGGGGCATGGCGCGCAGTCTGACGCCGGATCGCGAGCGCGCCTCCATCGCCGTCCTCGGCATTCTCCTGACGATTTTCATCGGGGGTTCACTCGGGCAGGTCGCGGCCATCCTCTTCGGGGCGGTTGCTGGCCTCGTCCTGTGTCGCAAAGGGTTTGTCACTGGCGCCGGTCACCTCGCCTTCCCGATTTCACGGTGGGCGTCCGGTCTCGCCCTGACCGTGTTCCTTGCCCTGTTGGTCGTGCCGGTGCTGCTGGCTGGGGATTTTCATTCCCAAGGCCTCGCGCTGTTCAATGCGTTCTACCGCTCGGGTGCCTTCGTGTTCGGCGGCGGCCACGTCGTGCTGCCGTTGCTGCAGGCCGAAGTGGTGGATCCTGGCTGGGTCGCCCCGAATGTGTTTCTTGCCGGCTACGGTGCCGCCCAGGCGGTGCCCGGACCGCTCTTCACCTTCGCGGCCTACCTCGGAGCGGTGGTCCAACCTGTTCCGAATGGCATCTTGGGCGCTGTCATTGCCTTGCTCGCCATTTTCCTGCCGGGCATGCTTCTCGTTTACGGGACGCTGCCGTTCTGGGACGCCGTTCGCACCCGCCCGCCCGCGCAAGCGGCAATGCGGGGCACCAACGCGGCGGTGGTTGGCATCCTAGCGTCCGCCCTCTATGACCCCGTTTGGACGAGTGCTGTGGGAGGCCCCCGAGACTTTGCGCTCGCGGCGGTGGCCTTCGTTCTCCTGATGGTTTGGAAAGCGCCCCCCTGGATCGTGGTCGCGCTGACGGCCGCTGGAGGCATCTGGCTTGCAATCGGCTGAAGTGCGCCCGCTCGCCAGCCGAAGACCACCCTCGCCGTGCGCCAAGTCGCTCAGCCTCAGGCCGGGCCAAGCTCCAGCGCTCTCGCTCAGCGCGGCGATCTCGGGCTCCAGATCGTAGGGTTGGTCGACGAAGAGCGGGCCCTGGCAGATGCGAATTTCCGGCCCGGCGAACCGCGGCACACCGCGGGCTGCGGCCGCTCAGGTGTCCCACAGCGGAGGCTCTGAGGGCACGTGGCGCGAGCCCGTCGGCGTCAGTGCCTTGCAGATGGTTTATCAGGCCGGGCCGACCGTGCTGCCACCCAGGCTCTCGCAGGCACGACGCAGCGCCTGCTCGGCGGCGTCGGCCACGGCCTTGACCTCAGGCTTGTCGACCAGATTCACCATGATCTGCGGGTCGAGGAATCCGACCACCACGCGATCAGGGGCTTCCTCGCGAACGACCACGTTGCACGGCAGCAGCAGGCCGATGTCGGGTACCGCCTGCAAGGCCTGATGCGCCAGCGGCGGGTTGCACGCGCCCAGGATGCGGTAGGGCGGCATGGACACGCCCAGCTTCTCCTTCATCGCATGTTGCACGTCGATCTCGCTGAGGATGCCGAAGCCTTCAGCCTTCAGTGCCGCGGTGGTTTTCGCCAGCGCCTGGTCAAACGAGGTGCCGGTGAGCGTGGTGGTGAATCCGTACATGGTGTTCTCCTGAATATCTGTGATGGAACTCAAGTCTGCTCCGCCGTGGCATTGCTCGTCTTGCGTACCAGTTTTGACAGCTCCACAAAACCGATTGGCGGCACCGTCAGCCACGCCAGCGTGAAGATGCGCTTGGCCAGGCCGGCGGACATGCGTTCGATCTGCTTGTGTTCACCCGCCAGTCGCGCTGCAAGAAGCGGGTCGTGTGTGCCGGCCGCGAGGACGCTCTTGTTGAGCACCCAGGCATAGGGCTCGACGCTCGCGCGGCGCAGGTCTTCCTGCAAAGCGGCGGCCTGAGATACCGGTGTCACCTCGGGCAGGGTCACCAGAATGATCTTGGTGTACGCGGCGTCTTGCAGGCGCATCAGCGGCGTCACGACGCGCCCCGCTCCGTGCCCTTCGAACTCGCGCATCATTTGCCGGTGGTAGGCACCGGTGGCATCCATCAACAGCATCGAATGCCCGGTGGGCGCGGTGTCGAGCACCACAAAGGCGCTGCGCCCTTCGCTGACGATGCGCGAGAAGGCATGGAAGACCGCGACCTCCTCGGTGCAGGGCGAGCGCAGGTCTTCGAGCAGCAGGGCCTGCTCCTGCTCGTCCAGGCTGGGTGACTTGGCGGCCATGATCTTGTCGATATAACGCTGGGTCTCGACCTTGGGATCGATGCGGCTGACATGCAAACCCGACACGTCGCCATGCAACGTTCCGGCCAGGTGTGCAGCCGGGTCCGTGGTGCTCAAGTGAACGGTCTTGCCGCGCTGCACCAGCCCCAGCGCCAGCGCCGCCGCGACCGTGGTCTTGCCGACGCCTCCCTTGCCCATGACCATGATCAACCCGTGATCCGCAGCGGCCAATTCGTCGGTCAATGCAGCGAGCCCGTGGACATGGGTGATCCGCTGGGCGGGGGCGGTTTGCACGGCCGCGCCGGTCGGCGCCGCTGACGACAGCAATGCACGAAGGGCTGGCAGGCCGACCGTGTCGAAGGCCCGCAACGGCACCTGGTCCTGCGGCAAGTTCTTCAGCGACTGCGGCATTTCATCCAGTGCCAACTGCCCCAGGTCGTCGATAGCGCAGGCAACAGCATCGCTGCGATCGCTGGCGTGGAACACGCCGTTGATCGCAAGACGCTGGTTATTCAACCCCAGCTCATGCAATTCCTCCGACGTACGTGCCGCTTCGATGATCGCGCCCTTGTCTGCCCGGGTCACGAGAACCACGGTGGTCAGGGCCGGATCGCACAGAGACTTCAACGCGGCCTTGAAGCGCTCTTCCTGCATCTTCAGACCCGAGTGCGGCCCCAGGCACGACGCTCCTCGATCATTGCCAACCAGAAATCCGCTCCACGCCTTGGGCAGACTCAGCAGACGCAGGGTGTGCCCGGTCGGCGCCGTGTCGAAGACGATGTGGTCGAAGTGCCCGGCATCGTCAGACAGCAGAGAGGCGAATTCGTCGAAGGACGCGATCTCCGTGGTGCAGGCACCCGACAGTTGCTCCCTCACGGTCGAGAGTTCGGTCTCGGTAGCCGCGGCGCCCATTTGCGCCAGGACACGCTGCCGATAGGACTCCGCGGCATTGTCGGGGTCGATGTTCAACACCCACAGACCGGGAGCGCCGGGCACCGGCGTCGCACTGTTGCGCAACTCCACAGCGAGCATCTCGTCCAGGTTCGAAGCCGCATCCGTGCTGACCAGCAGCACCTTCTTGCCGGCGTCGGCCAGCATCAGCGCCGTGGCCGTTGACAGCGAAGTCTTGCCGACGCCGCCTTTGCCCGTGAAGAACAGATGCCGGGTCGGCCGGGTCAGGAACCCGATGGGGTTCGGCTTCAGCCATGCCTGCACTTCGTCGTGCGAAGGAAGGCCGCCGGCATGCACGACCTTGCCGCCGATAATGACAGCGGGCGTCGCCTGAACGCCGTATCGATGGACGTCTTCGGGGTTCTCGACCGTGACGATCTCGACTCCGATACCTGCGGCCAGTGCAGCCCGCTCGATGATGCCGATGGTGGTGCGGCACTTGCTGCAGCCCGATCCCAGAACTTTGATTTCCATCTTGATGCCTTTTCGTTCCCATTGATTGATTGCAAGCGGTCAACGGGATGCCGAGGCATTCAGCCCCATCGAAACCCGTGCGCTGGACTTCGACGCGCCCGCGTACATTTTTTACGAGTCAGCGCCCATGTTGCGCGAAGTCGCGCAATGGGGATGCGATGAATCGTGATCTCACTGCTCATGTGAGCCTGCGCATTCTTGCGTCCGTACGTTCGTACCAGCCTTTGCTGTTGTTGACGATGCTCACCACCAACAACATTACCGGCACCTCGACCAGCACACCCACCACAGTGGCCAGGGCCGCTCCCGAGTCGAAACCAAACAGGCTGATGGCGGCAGCCACGGCCAGCTCGAAGAAGTTGGAGGCGCCGATGAGCGCTGACGGGCAGGCAATGTTGTGTTTTTCGCCCACGACGCGGTTGAGCCAATAGGCCAGGGCCGCGTTGAAAAACACCTGGATGAGGATCGGCACCGCCAGCAGGGCAATCACCAAGGGTTGCTTCAGGATGGCTTCGCCCTGGAAGGCAAACAGCAGCACCAAGGTGGCGAGCAACGCGGTGATGGACCACGGGGCGATACGCGCCATGGCGCCGTCAAAGGCGGCCTGCCCTTTGGCCAGCAGCAACCTGCGCAACCACTGCGCGAGGACGACGGGAATGACGATGTAGAGCACCACCGCCGTCAGCAAGGTGTCCCAAGGCACCGTGATCGCCGACAAACCCAGCAGGAAGGCTACCAGCGGCGCAAACGCGATCACCATGATGCTGTCGTTGAGCGCGACTTGCGACAACGTGAATAACGGGTCGCCCCCCGTGAGTCGGCTCCAGACGAACACCATGGCAGTGCAGGGAGCCGCCGCCAGCAAGATGAGGCCAGCGATGTAGCTGTCGAGCTGATCGGGAGGCAGAAACGGTGCAAACCAGTGGCGGATGAACAGCCAACCGAGAAACGCCATGGAGAACGGTTTGACCAGCCAGTTCACGAACAGCGTGACGCCAATGCCTTTGACGTGCCCGCGCACCTCGCCCAAGGAAGAAAAATCCACCTTCACCAGCATCGGGATGATCATCACCCAGATCAGCAAACCCACCGGCAGGTTGACCTGCGCGGCCTCCATGCGGCCAATGGCCTGGAAAACGCCCGGGGACATCTGTCCCAGTGCGATACCGACGACGATGCACAGGAACACCCAGACGGTGAGGTAGCGCTCGAACACGCTCATGGACGTGTGACCCGCTCGCTTCGCAACAGCTTCACATTGAGCGCTCATGCAGCGCTTTCATAGCCGGGCCAGGTATCGAGCGGCGGGGGTCTGCGCACGGTTGTGCGCGCAGGGGAACAGGACGCTCAACGCGGGACTGGTCATGGCCGCAGTCAGAGTTCGAGGGTGTCAACAGCAAGAGGTTTGGGCTGAAACCGCAGCGCAACATGACGACTCGCTTTTGACGACGGCGGCGGCATAACCGGGGGTGCAGCACGCTGCCGACTCAGGGCCTTGCACCGCGTCGTTGAAGACCGGAATATTGCCCAGCGTGTGGAAGTGCTCCCATGCAATGCCTTGCGGGTCGGTAACCCAATGCTTCTCGCTCCGGGCATAGCAACAGGTGGTCGCGCCCTCGTTGAGCAGGGCCATGTCGGCCGATTCAGCGCGCGCTCTCAGATCGGCCAGCTCGGTTGCGTCGTCCACCTGGAACCCCAGATGGTCAAGGCCGGGCTTGTTGCCGCGCGTCGAAATCGCGAAGTTCACGCGCGGATCGTCCAGCATCCACTTCGCGTAATCGGCCTCCAGGCGCACGGGCTCGGCGGCAAAGAGTTTGGAATAAAAGGCGAGGCTCTGGGTCAGATCGTCAACATGAAGATGGACGTGGAATCTCTTCACAGCAATTTCCTTTCAGTTTCAGCAGGAGCACGAAGTAGCATCGGTCGAAAGACACGCGACACCCTGGCAGCAGTTTTCGGTGAGGTAGCCTAGCAGTTGGTTCATGGCGACAAACGATGCGCGGTAGATCAGGTTGCGCCCCTGGCGCTCCTGGCTGATCAGGCCCGAGTTAGCCAGTTCTTTGAGATGGAAGGACAGCGTGTTGGAGGCCACCTCCAATTGTTCGGCCAACGCGCCGGGGGTGAGCCCTTCATTGCCTGCCACCACCAAGGCGCGAAAGACCCGCAGGCGCACGTCCTGCGCCAATGCAGCTAATGAGCGGACAACTTCAACTTCTTCCATATGCCGATATTACGACGATTATCGAACTAATATTCCGCCCGTCAGCGACCTCCCGCGAGGCTCCGGTCCCGCCCGCTCCAGTCCAACGCCAACCCCCGCGCCTGCATCTTGTAGTTCGGATATGACGCCTTCATGACCGCCCCATCAAGAATCAGCTCGGCCACCAAAGGCCCCGTAGCCGACGTCTCGTACCCGTGCGTGCGAATCCACACCGACTCGGTGCGTGCACTCCCTCTCAGCGCGACGATCTCGCGCTCCAGCTCGTACCGCTGGTCGACGAAGTGCAGCCCCCTCATTCGGCTGAAGTTCCTCTGCGCGCTGAGCGAATTTCCCCATATGGCTCAAGCACTTGGCTTGAATCTGGGGTTCGGCTTTCTGTCTACATGCGGATGGCCTGTG
>CAJDTV010000034.1_pt1 | contig 24880 bp, 22 predicted proteins | sample 7389921 | NCBI WGS metagenome assembly CAJDTV01 (sample SAMEA7055654, study PRJEB34461) | soil metagenome | biome: terrestrial ecosystem; feature: Peninsula; material: soil | place: Antarctica | collected 2016 | reverse complement strand
CTCTTGCATGGTCGCTCTCCTTGTTGCTGGTGACGCAAGTCACAGCATGTAGCGCTACGCGCCTCGGCGCGCAACCTACGATGTCGGAGACCGGCCGCCCACCTGTGGCTCTGCATTCCAGGGGCGACCATGATGTCTAGTGCATCCGATCACGTACTTCGTCACGGCCCGCAGCGCCAGCCTCACGCCGGATAACTGCGTCGACACCGTCATGGTAAACATCTACTACTGACCGGCACTGCTCGCGGCCGGGCCGAGCCGTCAGCCCGCCGCGCGACGACGTGACGGGACGCGGAGCGCTCGTAAAAATTACATGGAAAGCGCATGTATCGCCCTACCGGCGGACGCAAACAGCTATCAAAACAGTAGTACAAGATCGCTGTGCGCGGTGTCCGCACCTACAACCGGGGTCATCGAAGCCTGCTATCTTTGCAGAGCCACCACGAATCACACAGGAGAACCTCATGGTCAAAGAAGCGGCACACGCCTTCGCCTCGACCCTTAAAACATTCAAAACCGGGTCGGGCCATGCGGGCCGCTACTGGTCGCTCAAGGAGTTGGCCAAGCAGTACCCGAACGTGGACAAGCTGCCGGTGTCGCTGCGCATCGTGCTCGAATCGGTGCTGCGCAATTGCGATGGGCAGAAAGTGCTGACCGAACACGTGGGGCAGTTGGCCAATTGGCAGCCGAATGCCGAGCGCACCGACGAGATTCCGTTCATCGTCACCCGCGTCGTGCTGCAGGACTTCACCGGCGTGCCGCTGCTGGCCGACGTGGCCGCCATGCGCACCGCCGCTGCCGCGCTCGGTGCCGATCCGACGATCATCGAGCCGCTGGTGCCGGTCGACCTGGTGGTCGATCACTCAGTGATGGTCGACTACTACGGTACTCCCAAGGCCTTCGAGCAAAACATGCAGCTTGAATTCAAGCGCAACAACGAGCGCTACCAGTTCATGAAGTGGGGCATGCAGGCCTTTGACACCTTTCGCGTGGTGCCGCCGGGCTTTGGCATCGTGCACCAGGTCAACCTTGAATTCTTTGCGCGCGGCGTCTACAAGAGTGCCGCCGACAAGAGCGACGTGCCGGTGTACTACCCCGACACGCTGGTAGGCACCGACAGCCACACGACGATGATCAACGGCATCGGCGTGGTCGGCTGGGGCGTCGGCGGCATCGAGGCCGAGGCTGCCATGCTGGGCCAGCCCACGTATCTGCTGATGCCCGACGTGGTCGGCTTCGAGATGACCGGCAAGCTGCGCGAGGGCGTGACGGCGACCGACCTGGTGCTGTATGTCACCAACATCCTGCGGGCCGAAAAAGTGGTCGGCAAGTTCGTCGAATTCCACGGCCCCGGCGCGGCGTCTATCCCGGTGCCCGACCGCGCCACGATCGGCAACATGTCGCCGGAATACGGCGCCACCATCGGTTTTTTCCCGGTCGACGAGATGACGCTGGCGTACTTCCGCGGCACCGGCCGCACCGAAGAAGAAATCGCGCGCTTCGAAGCCTATTACAGGGCGCAGGGTCTGTTCGGCATGCCGGCGCCCGGCAGCCTGCACTACAGCCAGCTCGTCAAGCTCGACCTGGGCAGCGTTACGCCCAGCGTGGCCGGCCCACGCCGTCCGCAAGACCGCATCGACCTGGGTCAGCTGGCCAGCAAGTTCGCTCAGCTCTACAGCCAGCCCAACGAGACCGGCGGCTTCAACCTGCCGGCCGACACGTTGCGGATGCGCTATACGCTGCCGCGCAACGGCGAAGGGGGCGACCACGACGCGCCATCGCCGCCACTCGGTGCCGAGCGCAACAAGATCGAGATGACTGCCAACCGTCCGACTAATGCGTCGGCCGACATCGCGGCCAGCGCGCCGGCCGCGCCGGCCGCCCATGTGACCATCGGCAACGGTGACGTGCTGATTGCCGCCATCACCTCCTGCACCAACACGTCCAACCCAAGCGTCATGCTGGCTGCCGGTCTGTTAGCCAAGAAGGCCGTGGAGGCGGGTTTGCACGTCCAGCACCACGTCAAGACCTCGCTCGCGCCCGGTTCACGCATCGTGACCGAGTATCTCGACAAGGCGGGCCTCATGCCTTACCTCGAAAAGCTCGGCTTTTACCTCGCGGGCTACGGCTGCACCACCTGCATCGGCAATTCGGGCGACCTGGCGCCCGAGATCAACGAGGCCATCACCAAAAACAGCCTGGTGTGCGCCGCGGTGTTGTCGGGCAACCGCAACTTCGAGGCCCGCATCCACCCCAACATGAAGGCCAACTTTCTGGCCTCGCCACCATTGGTGGTGGCCTACGCGATTGCCGGCAACGTGATGGTCGACCTCATGACCCAGCCGCTGGGCAAGGGCAAACATGGCAAGGACGTCTATTTGGGCGACATCTGGCCAAGCGCGAAGGAAATCGACGAGAACCTGCGATATGCGACCGACGGCAAGGCGTTCCGAAAGAACTACGAGCAGATCCAGGCGCACCCCGGCAAACTGTGGAGCAGCATCGAGGGCGTCACGGGTGAGGTTTACAATTGGCCGAAGTCGACCTATATTGCCGAGCCACCGTTTTTCGAAGGCTTCGAGCGCATGCCGGCGGCGCTGGACGCCAGCTTCAAGGGCGCGCGCATTATGGCGCTGTTTGGCGACTCGATCACCACGGACCACATCTCGCCGGCCGGCGCCATCAAGGAAAGCTCGCCCGCGGGCAGCTGGCTCAAGGCGCACGGCGTGCAGAAGGCCGACTTCAACAGCTACGGCTCGCGCCGCGGCAATCACGACGTGATGGTGCGCGGCACCTTTGCCAATGTGCGCATCAAGAACCTGATGATTCCGCCCGACGCGCACGGTTCGCGCGAGGAGGGTGGCGTCACCCTGTTCCAGCCCGGCGGCGAAAAAATGTTTATTTACGACGCCGCCATGAAATACATGGCGGCTGGCGTGCCCACCGTGGTGTTCGGCGGCGAGGAATACGGCACCGGATCATCGCGTGACTGGGCCGCCAAGGGCACGCTGTTGCTCGGCATCAAGGCGGTCATTGCGCGTAGCTTCGAGCGTATCCACCGCTCCAACCTGGTCGGCATGGGCGTGCTGCCGCTGCAACTGCGCGGCAGCGATACCTGGGAGTCGCTCAAGCTGACGGGCCAGGAGACCATCGACGTAGTGATGGGCGGCCAGCTACGGCCGCGCATGGACGTCAAGATCGTGATCCACCGTGCCGACGGCAGTCAGCAGGAAGTGGTGGTGTTGCTGCGCATCGACACCCCGATCGAGGTCGAGTACTACCGGCACGGCGGTATCCTGCCTTTCGTGCTCCGGCAATTGCTGGCGGCCTGAGTCTTGCCCTGTCGATTCGTCCTAGACACCTCCGGCGGCTGATCAGCTGAAAAAGTCGGTAGGACGGAGAAATGAACCTGAAACATTTCGAAGGCGCGTGCTTGTCGGCCGGTGGCTTTTCGGCACTTCAGCATGGGCTGTCGACAAGTGCACCGACCCGAATGGCAAAGTCAGCTATCAGGAAATACCGTGTGCCAGCAGCACCGCGGCGCAGGTCATCGACCTGCCTGCGATTGCGGCAGTTGTGGGTCGCCAACGTGCCCGAGCGCCTGCGGAAGCGCGGCAGGACAAGCCTCAGTCCGAGGTCGAACGCATCGACAAGCAGATCGTGACAAGCAAGAAAGAGCGGCGCAAGCGCGATCTGGAACTCGCCTATCTCCCCAACGCACGTTTGGCGGTTTCGAATCATCACGCCACGTGCGAGCGCGACAGCATGTAGATCTACGTCCTTGGACGCAACCTACGATGTCGGAGACCGGCCGCCTTACCCGTGGCTCTGCATTCCAGGGGCGACCATGATGTCTAGCCCCGCGGTCGTTGCCGGTAGCTCGATCCGATCTTCCGCCAGCGCCCCTACAGGGCGGCACGAGTCTTCGGCGAGGGGGGCGCCGGGTCGCGCGACGGGTAAGCGTTCGCCCGAACCTCAACTGCAGCAAAGCGCGCTTTTCAACCTGCTGACCGGCAGCCGCCAGAAGGTTGCCAATTACGCCGGCGTGACGGTCGAGTGCAAGGAAGGCGAGCTGCGCACGCCGTCCGGGCACCTGCAGCCTGAACGCGCTGTCGGCCGACGACGCCGTGACACGCGATATCGTGACCGGGCGCAGCATCGAAGCGCGGCCCGACCTGCTGGTCTGTGTGACCGGCGCCACCAACCTGCGGCTGGCGCTCGAAGCACGCAAGCTCGGCCCGCCGCTGGTGGTCGTCCAGGCCGCGCCGCCGTGGCAGGCGCCCAGACTCGACAACGCGCTGGCCACGGAGCGCGAGCTACGCCGCATCCTGGATCTCGCAGTGCACGAGCCGGTCGGCAGCCTCGACCTGAGCGACCGCAACGACCGCCTTTTGCTGCACGCGGTGTGGGGCATGCTGGTGCTGGTCGTCGCGCTGTTCTTGATGTTCCAGGCCGTCTTCAGCGGGTATCGAGTCGGCCACTGATGCGATTGCCGGCGCCGGCAGCGTGATCATGATCCTGCCGCAGATCGTGATTTTGTTTTTGTTCATTCCGGCGCTGGAAGATTCGGGCTATTTACGGCGTGCCGCCTTCCTGCTCGGCCGTGTAATGGACGCCGTCGGGCTGTCGGGCCGCTCTTTCATCCCGCTTATGTCGAGTTTTGCCTGGGTCATTTGGGGCATCATGGCGCCGCGGATCATCGGCAACTGGCGCGGGCGCCTGGTGACGATCACGATCGCGCCGCTCAGGACCTGCTCGGCCCGGCTGCCAGTCTATGCGCTGCTGATCGCGTCCCTCATTCAGGCCAAGACCATGGGCGGTTTGTTCAACCTGCAAGGGCTGGTGCTGTTCGCGCTGTAAGTGTTCGGCATCGTCTCGGCCATGGGCGTCGCCTGGGACGGACGGAACTGCCGCCCTACCGCTGGCCGAGCCTGCGCAACCTGGCGCTGGGCCGGTAGGTGCGGGCCCGGATCTTCCTGCAGCCGGTCGGCATCATCATCCAGACGCCGACCACCCTCCTGCTGTGGTTCGTGTCGCTCTTTCCGGCGCCGCCAGCCGACGCCACCGGGCCGGCGATCCAGTCCAGCTTGGCCGGCCTGATCGGGCAGGCCTGGAACAGGTGTTCGCGCCGATTGGCTTCAACTGGCAGATCTCGATGGCACTCGTGCCCGGCATGGCGGCGCGCAAGGTCACCATTGGCGAGCCTGGACCGGTGTACGCGCTGTCGGCCACCGGCAATGGCGCTGCCGATGGACTGGTGCTGCTGATTGCCGGCAGCTGGTCGCTCGCCACTGCGCTGTCCTTGCTGGTCTGGTATGTGTTCGCGTCCCAGGGCATTTCGACACTGGCGGCCGACCGGCGCGAAACCAATTCGTCGCGCTACGTGTGGATCGTGGCGGGCTACCTGTTCGCGCAGGCTTATATGGCATGCTTGATCACGTATCGAATCGCCTTGGCACCGGGAGCAGCCTGAATGTTGCAACAATTTATCGTCGCGCTGGCCGCGATCTGCGCTGTCTGGCACTGGATGCCGAGTGACTGGCGGCGCAGCGCGGCCGTCAAGTGGGCCGCCGGTAGCCAGCGCATCGGATGGGTCGATGCGCAAGGGGCTGACCAGCTCGTAGCGTCTCTGGGCAAAGCCTGCGGCTGCGCCGCGTGCGGCAAATGCGGCGGCGGTGCGGCCGAGTTTCGCGCCCCCGCCGGCGGCTCACCCATTGCTGCCGGGTCTTGCGACGAGGCGCCTCGGGCTGGCGTGCAGTGAGCGTCATGCGGCGCGCGCAGGTTCTGGTCGCCGGCGGCGGCATCGGCGGGCTGGCCACGGCGCTGGCGCTGGCCCGGCGCGGCCACGGCGTGGAGGTACTGGAGCAAGCCGGCGTTTTCGGCGAAATCGGCGCCGGCATTCAACTCGGGCCCAACGTTACGCGGCGCTTGCAATCGCTGGGCTTGAATCCAGAGCTGGACTCAATTGTGGCGCGGCCGTGGGGGTTGACGGTGCACGATGCCCACGATGGCACGACGCTGGCGCGATTGCCGCTCGGCGATGCGTTCGAGCGGCACTACGGTGCGTGGTATGCCTGCGTTCACCGGGCTGATCTGCATGAGTTGCTGCGGGCCGCCGCGCAGGCCGAGGGCGTTGCGCTGACCTGCCGCGCCCAAATCACGCAGGTGGTGGAAGGCGGCGATGCGGTGTGCGTCTCCAGCGACGATGCGCGGGCTTGGGAGGGCGACGCGCTGATCGGCGCCGACGGTCTGTGGAGCGTCGTGCGCCAGCATGTGGTCGAGAACGACGAACCCCCGCGTGCCACCGGCCATATCGCGTGGCGGGCGATGGTGCGGCAGGACGCGCTGCCGCAAACGCTGCGCCGGCACAACGTTGACGTGTGGTTGGGCGCGAGGTTGCATGCCGTTGCCTATCCTGTGCGGGGCGGCGACTGGCTCAATTTCGTGGTGATTGCGGAACCGGTGAGCCCCGCGCGCACGTCGCCACTCGACCAGCGCGCCTGGGACCAGGCCGCCAGCCTAGACGCCCTGCAGCAGGCCACTGGTCGCTGCTGCTCCGACTTGCAGTTGCTGCTAGAAGCGATGCCCCGTTGGCGCGCATGGTCGCTGCACGACCGGGAGCCGCTGACGGGTGCGCACCAGATGGCGCAAGAGCGCATCGCGCTGGTCGGCGACGCCGCGCACCCGATGCTGCCCTATCTCGCGCAGGGCGCCGGCATGGCGATCGAGGACGCGGTGGCGTTGGCCGATGCGCTGGACGAGGGCACCGCGAGCGCCATACCTGTCGCGTTCGCCCGTTATGCGCAGGCGCGCTGGGAGCGCAATGCGCGCGTGCAGGCGCGGGCGCGCCGCAACGGCGGCATCTTCCACGCTACCGGTCTGGTGCGTAGCGGGCGCGACCTGGCGATGCGTGCGCTGGGCGCCCGGCTGCTCGATGTGCCGTGGTTGTATGGCGGGTGAGCCGTAGTTCGTTTCGGCGTTTCTGCTGAAACCGAGTGCAGGCGTTGCCGCTGTCGGGCGACAGGTTCACGCCGATGCGGGCGGCGAAACTAGCTCATCGCTTTCGCGATGGCCAGCGTCAACTGCTGTTGGTCGAATGGCTTGATCAGCATCACCGCCAAGACTTCTATGGCCGGTGGTAGCTCAGAATGCCCGGATGCAAGAACGAACCGCAGTGTTGGCCGCCTTTCCCGCAAGCTGCCAAACAACTGTGCACCAGTCATTCTGGGCATGACCTGGTCCGAAACGACCAAGTCCACTGTGTCGTCAATCAAGGCCAGAGCTTCTTCGGCGCTGGGCGCACTGGAAACCGTGTGTCCAAGGTCCTCCAACATTGAAACGGTGCCGGCTAGAACCAAAGGGTCGTCATCTACCGCAACCACCTTCAAATGACCTACATCTGAGCGTACCGTCTTTAAGTCGGCCGACGCGACTGAATCCGGCGTGACGGCGTTCGGGTCGGCACGCGGGAGCCACAGTTCAGCACAGGTGCCGGCGCCTTCCGTGCTTGAGAGAGAGAATCTCCCACCCGACTGACCTGCCAAGCCCTGCACCATGGCCAAACCGAGGCCCGTTCCCTTGCCCTCGCCTTTCGTTGTGAAGAAAGGCTCGATGGCGTGAGCCAATGTCGCGGGACTCATTCCAGCGCCTGTGTCGGAGACCGAGAGCCTTGCATACGTGCCCGCCTTCAAGGCTTGAGGGCCGGATGAAGTGGCAGCGTGAGTTTCCTCGGCGGCCTCGATTCGCAGCGTGCCTCCCTGAGGCATGGCATCCCGTGCGTTGACCGCAAGATTGAGGATGGCCAGTTCAAGCTGGTGCGGGTCCACAAGGGCGGGGCCGATATCCGTCGAAAATGAAGTTTCGATGGCAATCGTGGGCCCGATCGTGCGCTCCAGCATCTCCCGCATGCCGCCGACAAGCGCCTCCAAATCTACGCTCTTTGGGCGAAGCTCCTGACGGCGTGCAAACGCGAGCAACCGCTGGGTCAAAGTGACGCCTCGCTTTGCACCTTGCGTCGCATTGTCAATGAACGATTTGAGCTTCGCGTCATCCGGAACCCGGCGGCGAAGCAACTCAAGGCTGGTGAGAATCACGGCCAGCAGGTTGTTGAAGTCGTGCGCTACGCCGCCGGTGAGGTGACCGATGGCATCGAGCTTCTGAGACTGAAAGAGCGCTTCGCGTGCCTCTTCCAGGGCAAGCCGCGCCTTGCGCTTCTCGGTAATGTCGCGTGTGACTTTTGCGAATCCCCGCAACAAGCCGCCGGTATCGTAGATCGGGTCGATGATCACGTTGGCCCAGAACTCTGTTCCATCCTGGCGGACACGCCAACCCTCTCCTTCGAATCGCCCGTCCTTCAGGGCTGTCGCGAGCGCTTTTGCGGGCAGACCTGACGCGCGGTCCTCTGCGCGGTAAAACCTGGAAAAGTGACTCCCGATGATTTCGCTGGGCTTATAGCCCTTGGCACGCTGCGCGCCTGAGTTCCAGTTCGTCACGATCCCGTCGGGGTCGAGCATGAAGATAGCGTAGTCGGTGACGCTTTGGACCAAGAGCCGGAATTGCTCTTCGCTGCGACGCAGCGCTTCCTCTGCCGCGTGACGCTCGCTCAGGTCACGCGTCACCTTGGCGTATCCGAGCAGTTCTTTTTCTGGCGACCAGATGGGGTGCACGACCACGTTGGCCCAGAAGCGGTCACCGTTCTTGGTGCGACGCCAGCCTTCCGCCTCGAAACGGCCGGTCGCGAGGGCTGACTGCAATGCATGCGCTGGCAGGCCAGCACTCACATCGCTGTCTTCGTAGAACGCCGAAAAGTGGCGCCCGAGGATTTCGGCTTCCGAGTACCCCTTCAGTCGCTCGGCCGCGGCGCTCCAACTGACGACACGCCCATCCGGGTCGAGCATGTAAATTGCGTAGTCCGACATTGCGGCCGCCAGCAGTCGATTTCGCTCTTCAGGACTGAAGGGCTGAACGCGGTGGGAGGTCGTCATTTTTTTTGCAGGAGCTGGTGTAAATGATTAGGGGCCAACTGTTGATGCATCTCGTGGCGCACGCGCGGCCTCAGACGTTGCACCGACAGCGTCGCTCGCTGCGAAAACATGGGCCTACGCCTGGTCCGCAGGCCATCTTACTTTTCTGAAGTGGGTCAATGCGTCGCCGCGCGGCACGCACTGGTTCAAAGCACAAAACTGCGCAACCGGTCGATGCGCCGGATGAGGCCCTCGGGTCCCAGGTAGTGGCTTCGCTCTCCGCTGCCGACCGCCGTCAGGGCGGCTTCTAGGTCGACAAGCAGGGCGTTCCTGGCCGCTTCGTAGGCGGCTGACAAGTCGGAGGGGGACTGCGCGCAGGCCTGCGCGATCAGGCGCGCGCTGTCGGGGGCGCCGCAGGCGACGCACTTGGCGACCGCCGCCGCGGTGGGCTGGGCGCCGCGTGCCAGCAGCGCGGTGGTGAGTTCGGGCGGCATCGCGTCGTCGACGTTGCCGAAGGCGCCGGGTGTGACGCGGGCGCCGGCGCCAATAAGGGCCATCGCCGCGTGGTGCGCCATTTCGCCCAGGGCGAGTTCGGTGGCGATGGCGCTGCCTTCCAGCGACTGGTCGAGCGACACGCCGGCCTCCGCCAACTGCTCGATGAGTGCGGCGTCGTCGGTGGCGATGGCATGGCGCAGCGCCGTGCGCGCGAGCGGCCCATCGGCGGCCAGCGTGCCGGCCGAAAGCGGATCGCGCCAGTCGACCATCGCCTGGCGATAGAAAGCCGTCAGCTTGTCGGACAGATCAAGGTCGAGGCCGTGCTCCTCGTGCCGGTCGTCGAGGTAGGCCAGCAACGCTTGACCGGTGAAGTAGTCGCCGGCCGGGGCCAGCGGGTCTTCTTCAAGGTGCAGCGCGGCAAAGGCTGCTTGCAGGTCGGGCGCGATGGCAGTCAGGCCGTCCTGGTGCAGGGCGTGGGTCCACGGCAGCGGCAGGCCCTGCTTCCAGGCGAGGATCTGGCCGTAGTGCACGCCCGGCTCGACCACGGCGTAGATTCGATCCGTGTCCTCGAAGCCCCCAAAGGGTAGGTGGACCAGCGCGCCGTGCCACGGCCGCCCGCCGCCGTCAGCGCCTTGTTCGGCCAGTTGCTGCTCGTGCGTGATCCAGCCTTGCAGGTCGTGCGCGCGCTCGCTGCTTCGGGGCGCGTCGCCGTTAAAGAACAACTCGCCCCAGTGGATGGCTTCTTCGTTGCCGCGCATGCGCAACGTGAGGTCGTAGTCGATGCGCCCCCCTGCGGTGCGCTGCCAGAGTGCGGTCAGTTCGGGCGGGATCGCGCCGGCGCAGTGAGTTTGCACGCTGGCCATCTGCGCCGCCGTCATGGGCGGCTGGGCGTCGAAAATCACGCGATCGGCAAAGATGACGATGCCGTGTCCGCGCAGTTGTTCCAGCTCTTCGTCCGACAAAAAATAGCTCATCGCAGGGTCCCTCTTTGCTATCTAAATAATAGCTTTATACGCAGGTGCGACGGGCGTTAGAGGACAGTTGTCCGTAAACCCTAAAGGTCGGTACGAAGTTTCCAGAGTTCCGGAAACAACACCACGTCGAGCATCTTGCGAAGGTAGCTTACCCCGCCGGTGCCGCCCGTGCCACGCTTGAAGCCAATGATCCGCTCCACGGTGGTCACGTGCCGAAAGCGCCAAAGGCGAAAGGCATCTTCAATATCGGTGAGCTTTTCGCCGAGCTGGTACAGGTCCCAGTACTTGCGGGGCTCGCGGTAGACCGCGAGCCAGGCCGCCTCGACGGCTTCACTGGCGACGTAGGGCTGGGTCCAGTCGCGCTCCAGGGCTTGGGCGGGCAGCGGCAAGCCCTCGCGCGCCAGCAGCCGCAGCGCCTCGTCATAAAGCGAGGGCGCACGGTATGCGGCGTCGACTTTTGCGAGCAGCTCGGGGCGGTGCGCGTGCGGCTTGAGCATGGCGCCGTTCTTGTTGCCAAGCGCGAATTCGATGCATCGGTACTGCCAGCTCTGGAAACCGCTGGAGCTGCCCAGGTACGGCCGCATCGCGGTGTATTCGGGCGGCGTCATGGTGGCCAGCACGCTCCAGGCCTGGACCAGCTGATCCATGATGCGCGAGACGCGCGCCAGCATCTTGAACGCGCTGGGCAGGTCGTCCAATGTCACGCACACGGTGGCGGCGTGCAACTCGTGCAGCATCAGCTTCATCCACAGTTCGGTGGTCTGGTGCTGCACGATGAACAGCATTTCGTCGTGCGCCGGCGACAGCGGCTTTTGCGCATTCAGGATCTGGTCGAGGTTGAGGTAGTCGCTGTAGCTCATCGACTTGCTGAAGTCGAGTTGCGCTTTTTCGTCGTGGACGATCTGTTCGTTGCTCATCGATTTCTCCTCAGGTGACTGCGTTCTTGCGGTTGAATTCGGCGCGCTTCCATTCACCGCCGTCGAGCACCTGAACCAGGTGTTCGACGGCGTGCCACGTGTCTTCGAAGCCGAGGTAGAGCGGCGTGAAGCCAAAGCGCAGGATGTGCGGCGTCTGCGCATCGCCCGCGCGGTAGTCGCCGATCACGCCGCGGGCGATGAGCGCCTGCACGATGGCGTAGGCGCCATTGGCTTTTTCCCCGGCGGCGTCGGCCATCGCCAGGCACACCTGCGAGCCGCGCCGCGCGTGCTCGCGCGGCGTCACCAGCGTGAAGCGCCCGGGGCAGCGTACTTCGACCAGCGCAATGAAAGCGTCCGTCAGCGCCAGCGATTTGCTGCGCAACGCGGCCATCGGACCCGAATCGTCGTTGAAGGCTTCGGCGGCCAGCACGGTGTCGAGCCCGCATTCGAGCCCGGCCATGGCGATGATGGGCTGCGTGCCGCACAGGTAGCGGCCGACGCCCGGCGCGGGCCGGTAGTGCGGCGTGAATTCAAAGGGTGCGGCGTGGCCCCACCAGCCCGAGAGCGGCTGCTCGAACTGGCCGGCATGGCGTGTGTGCACCCAGACGAAAGCCGGCGCGCCCGGTCCGCCGTTCAAATACTTGTAGCCGCAGCCGACGGCGTAGTCGGCGTCGCTGTCGTTAAGGGCCACCGGCACGGCGCCGGCGCTGTGCGCCAGGTCCCACACCGTGAGTGCGCCGACCGCGTGGGCGGCCGCTGTGACGGCCTTCATGTCGTGCATGGCGCCAGTGCGGTAGTTGACGTGGGTGAGCATCAGCACGGCGACTTCGTCGGTCAGCGCCCCGGGCAATTGGCTGGCGTCAATCAGTTTGAGCGTGAAGCCGCGCTCATGGCACAGCGACTGGGCGATGTACAGATCGGTCGGGAAGTTGCTGCGCTCGCTCAGCACGATGCGCCGCTTTTTGTCAGGCGCCGCCAGTACCTGGCTCAGCGCCGCGAATAGCACCTTGTACAGATTGACCGACGTGCTGTCGGTGCACACGACTTCGCCCGGCGCGGCGCCGATCAGCCGTGCCACCTTGTCGCCCAGGCGCTGTGGCAGATCGAACCAGCCGGCGCTGTTCCATGATCGAATCAGGCCGTTGCCCCATTCCTTTGCCACCACCTCGGAGATGCGCGCCGTTGCTGTTCTGGGCAGCGCGCCGAGCGAGTTGCCGTCGAGGTAGATCAGATCGTCCGCCAGCGTGAATTGGTCGCGCAGCGCGCGCAGCGGGTCTTGCGCGTCGAGCGCGCGACAGTCATCGAGGGTCATGTTGGCTCTCATAGGCAGGGCCACGTGGCCGTGTGGAAACACCGTGGAGCCGCCACGCCGCGACACCGGTGTTGCTCCCGGTGAGGGGGCTGGCGAAGCGACACGACGTTTGTGGAGACTGGGGGAGGTTCATAGGCTGCGCAACACCGCGCGCACGGGCGAAGCATCGGCGCTCACCAGCTTGAGCGGCAGCGCGATCAGTTCGTAATCGCCCTCGGGCACGTCGTCGAGCACCAGGTTTTCAAGCACGCGCAGGTCGAGGCGCCTGATGACCTGATGGCTTTCAAGCACCTTGCTGTCGGCCGGGTCGATGCTGGCGGTGTCGATGCCCACCAGCAGCACGCCGAGCCCGGCGAGCCGTTCGATGGTGGCGGGCGCGTAGGCGGTCAGTTGGGGGTCCCAGCGATCCACCGGCGCGTGCGCATAGGTTCGCACCAGCACGCGCGCCGGTAGCCGGTCGAGAGCGTGCGCGATATGTGCCCATTCGATCAGCGGGCCCTTGTTGATCGCATGGATGACGCGGCAGGCGCCGAGAAAGGGCACCAGGTCGACGTGCCCGATGGTCGCGCCGTCGGCGTCATAGTGCAGCGGCGCGTCGGCATGCGCGCCGACGTGCGGTGACAGCGTGATCTCGCTCACGTTGACCGGACAGCCCGGCCCGATGCTGGCGGCCCAGCGCTGGCGGTAGTGAGTGTCGCCCGGGAACACCGGCGCGGCTTCATGGATAGGCGGCGAGATGTCCCACAGACGGGGTGTGCAAGTCATGCAGCGAAGTTAGCGCCGAGCCAAGGGTCGTGGTGTCGGTTATTTGCAACAACAGATGTGACGAATGAAATGCACTGGCAACATTGGCCGCAGTGGCCTGCGTGACCCTTGAAAGCGCCAGGCCCGACCTTGTGGACTTCCCACTGAAGCCGAGTGACGGCAATTCAAACGATAGCTGTCTTGGCAGGTCTGGCGGGCGCTACAGCCCAATTTGATCTAAAACGTTCGACGTGTCGGCACCCCGTGGGCACCCCCGGGCGCCGCGCGACCGGGGGCTGCCCGAGGAATTCAAAGACTTCCGATGAGCAGGAATTCCATCAGCGCCTTCTGCGCGTGCAGCCGGTTCTCGGCCTCGTCCCACACCACCGACTGGGGTCCGTCGATCACGTCGGCCTCGACTTCCTCGCCGCGGTGGGCGGGCAGGCAGTGCATGAAGAGGGCGTCGGCCTGCGCGACCTGCATCATGGCGGTGTCGACGCACCAGTCGGCAAAGGCGGTGCGACGCGCCTCGTTTTCGGCCTCGTAGCCCATGCTGGTCCAAACGTCGGTGGTGACCAGGTCGGCGCCGCGGCAGGCCTCGGTCGGGTTCTTGAACACGCGATAGCTTTCGGTCGAGCGGATACCGGCGACCGACTGGTCGACCTCGTAGCCGCTGGGCGTACTCAGGTGCACCTTGAAGCCCAGCAGTTCGCTCGCCTGCAGCCAGGTGTTGGCCATGTTATTGCCATCGCCGACCCACGCCACCGTCTTGCCCTTGATCGAGCCGCGATGCTCGATGTAGGTAAAGATATCGGCCAATATCTGGCACGGGTGAAACTCGTTGGTCAGCCCGTTGATGACCGGTACGCGCGAGTGCTGGGCAAAGGTCTCGATCTTGGTCTGCTCGAAGGTGCGGATCATCACCAGGTCGACCATCCGGCTGATGACCTTGGCGCTGTCCTCGATCGGCTCAGCGCGGCCTAGTTGGCTGTCGCCAGTGGTCAGGTGCACCACGCTGCCGCCCAGCTGGTACATGCCGGCCTCGAAGCTGACTCGGGTGCGGGTCGACGCCTTCTCGAAAATCATGGCCAGCGTGCGGTCGACCAGTGGCTGGTGCCGCTCGTACGATTTGAACTTTTTCTTGATGATCGCCATCCGCCTAAACAGGTAGCCGTATTCGTCGGCCGTCAGGTCGCTGAACTGCAGGTAGTGGCGGATCGCCGGTACGGCTGGGCTTGCGACCGCAGTCATGGGGTCGGCTCCGCAAGGAATGCTTTCACGATCGGTGCCAGCAGCCCGACCAACTCGTCCGCTTCAGCAGTGCTCAGAATCAGCGGTGGCACGAGCCGAATCACGCTGTCGGCGGTCACGCTGAGCAGCAGCCCGGCGTCGCAGGCGCGCTGCAGCAGCACGCCGCAGGGACGGTCGAGTTCGATGCCCAGCATCAGGCCCTGACCACGTACTTCCTTCACGCCGGACAGCCCTTCGAACTCGCGCTCCAGCGCGGTCTTGAGGTGCGCGCCAACCTTGGCGGCGTTCTCCAGCAAATGATGCTCTTCCATGATGCGAATGGTTTCCACGCCGGCGCGCATCGCCAACGGGTTGCCGCCAAAGGTGGTGCCATGGTTGCCGGGGCCGAAGATGTGGGCCGCTCTAGGGCCGGCCACGACGGCGCCGATCGGCACGCCCGAGCCCAGGCCTTTGGCCAGCGGCATCACATCGGGTTTGATGTCCGCCCACTGGTGCGCGAACCACTTGCCCGTGCGGCCCATGCCGCACTGCACCTCGTCGACCATCATGAGCCAGTCGCGCTCGTCGCAGAGCTGGCGCACCTGCTTCAAGTAGTCGATGCGCATCGGATGGACGCCGCCTTCGCCCTGGATGGTCTCCAAGAACACGGCGACCACGTTCGGGTTGCCTTGGGTGGCCTGCTTGAGCGCGGAGATGTCGTTGAGCGGAACGCGGATGAAGCCTTCCACCAGCGGGCCAAAGCCGGCCTGCACCTTCGGGTTGCCGGTCGCCGACAGGGTGGCGATGCTGCGGCCATGAAAGGCGGCTTCGTAGACAACGATCTCGGGCCGCTCGATGCCCTTGTCGTGGCCGAACTTGCGCGCCAGCTTGAGCGCGGCCTCGTTGGCCTCCAGGCCGGTCGAGCAGAAAAATACGTTGGACAGGCCTGACAACTCGCACAGCTTGGCGGCGAGCTGCTCCTGGCCGGGCACGTAGTAGTAGTTGGAGCTGTGGATGATCCTGCTGATCTGGTCTTGCAGCGCTGGCACCAGCTCGGGGTGGTTGTGGCCGAGCGTGTTGACGGCAATGCCGCCCAGCCCATCGAGATAGGACTTGCCGTTCGTGTCCCAGACGCGGCAGCCCTGTCCATGCGACAGCGCGATCGGCAGTCGGCCGTAGGTGTTCATCAGGTGGGGCGAGGTGGGCTGTGAAACGGGTACAGGGGCGCTCATGCGGTTCTCCAGAAAGGGAACAACGATTCTAGGGGCGGGCCTTGCCGGCTTCAGTGAGGATTGCGCATCACAGCCATGCGGGCAGCCGCTGCCGGGGACCGGCCCGGGACTAAAATGCTTGCTGCACCGCAACATGACGCCGGCTGGCGGCTCCCATGATCTCCCCGCAAGCCGAAGAAGTCTTCATCCAAGGCATTACCAGCGACGGCCGTACCTTTCGCCCCAGTGACTGGGCCGAGCGGCTGGCGGGCGTCATGAGCTTGTTTCGCCCCGGTGGCGCGCAGCCGGGCAGCCAACTGAGCTATTCGCCCTGGTGCGTGCCGACGCGCGTCAACGGCATCAAATGCGTGGTGGTCAACCGCCAGCTGCGCGAATTGGAGCCGATGGCCTGGGATTTTTGCCTCGGTTTCGCGAAGGACAACGACCTGCAGATGGCCGAAGCCTGCCTACTGTCCGATAGACTAACGAAGCCCTGAGCCGCACGCGGCGATGGCCACAAAAAAACCGCCCGAAGGCGGTTTTCTCACTTTGCTGCAGCGCACCCCGTTCAAACGGCGGACTGGCCGAGGCCGGTCCGGGCTGTTTGCCTGACAGGCGTCAGGCGGCCGCCTTTTCAGGGGCGAGGTTCAAGGTCTTGACCTTGGCCGACAGGCGGCTCTTGTCGCGAGCGGCCTTGTTCTTGTGGAAAATGCCCTTGTCGGCAACCGAATCGACGATGCCCTGGGCCTTGGCAAATAGTGCCGTCGCCTTGGTCTTGTCGCCGGCCAGCACGGCCTTTTCAACATTCTTCACGGCGGTGCGGTACTTGGATCGCAGCGAAGTGTTCGCGGCGTTGAGCTTGACGTCCTGGCGGACGCGTTTACGGCCCGACGCGAGGCGCGGGTTCTTTTTGACGGGCTTGGCGGATGCCATAAATGAGTTCCTTGGTGTCTGGAGATGATGCAGCGAAGCTTTCAATTATATGAGCCGGCGGTCATTACACTTCCGCGGTGTCATTATTTAAAGCCGTTTCCACCGTTTCGCTACTGACCCTCGCCTCGCGCGTCACGGGCCTGGGACGCGAACTGCTCATGGCGGTGGTGTTCGGCGTCAGCCCGATGACCGACGCCTACAACGTCGCGTTTCGCATCCCCAACCTGTTTCGCCGGGTGTTCGGCGAGGGCGCCTTCAGCCAGGCATTTGTGCCGGTGCTGGCCGCCTGCAAAACCGAGCGCGGCGACGCCGGCGCCAAGGCACTGGTCGATCACGTGGCGACGCTGCTGGCATGGACACTGGTATTGGTGTGCGTGACCGGGGTGCTGGCGGCGCCGCTGATGGTCTGGGCCATGGCCGGCGGGCTCAAGCCCACCGGTTTCGACGCGGCGATCGTCATGACCCGCTTCATGTTCCCCTACATCGGCTTCATGTCGATGGTGGCGTTGGCGGGCGGCATTCTCAACACGTGGCGCAAGTTCGCAGTGCCGGCGGCTTCGCCGGTGCTGCTGAACGTGTCGCTCATTTTGTCGATCGTGATCGGCGCGCCCTGGTTCAGGCGCCTCGGTATCGAGCCGATCTACGCGCAGTGTGTCGGCGTCATGGTGGGTGGTGTGCTGCAGCTGGCGATGCAACTGCCGGCGCTGCACCGCCTGGGCATGTTGCCGCGCATCGGAGTGAGCCTGCGGGCGGTGCGCGCCGCGCTGGCCGACCCGACCACCCGCAAGGTCGCCAAGCTGATGCTGCCGGCGTTGCTGGGCGTCAGCGTGGCGCAGATTTCGTTGCTCATCAACACCCAGATCGCCTCGCACCTGGCGTCCGGCAGCGTGAGCTGGATTGCCTACGCCGACCGTCTAATGGAATTTCCCACCGCCTTGCTCGGGGTGGCGCTGGGCGTCGTGCTGATGCCGCAGCTGGCCTCGGCGCGCGCCGCGCTTGACGAGGACCGCTATTCGGCCCTGCTCGACTGGGGGCTGCGGCTGGTGGTGTTGTTGACAGTGCCCTGCGTGGTGGCGCTGCTGGCGTTTTCGCGACCGCTGGTGGCGGTGCTTTACGACTACGGCGCGTTCACCAGCTTCGACGTGGAGCGCACCACGGCGGCCCTCATGGGCTATGGCAGCGGCTTGCTCGGCATCGTGGCGATCAAAGTGCTGGCGCCTGGCTTTTATGCCCGGCACGACATGCGCACGCCGATGCGCATTGCGGTGGCCGTGCTCATCTTCACGCAGGCGCTCAACGTGTTGTTTGTGCCGCTCCTGCAGCAGGCGGGGCTCACACTATCGATCGGCATCGGCGCCATGCTCAATGCCTTGTGGCTGCTGATCGGGTTGATCCGGCGCGGCAGCTATCGTCCGCTGTCCGGATGGGGGTTATTTTTAGCGCAGGTGCTGGCCGCTGCCTTGCTGCTGGCGGCACTGCTGAGCTGGGGCTCGCAGCAGTTCGACTGGACCGGCCTGCGTACCCAGGCGCTGCACCGTATCGGCTTGTTGGTCCTGCTGATTGCGGCCTCGGGCGTACTGTATTTCAGCGTGCTGGCCGCCACCGGTGTCAGGCCGCGACATTTTTCACGCAGTTGAACGGCTGATCAGGGAGCCTTGACGCTCCGCGGCCGCCGCACTACAAAGACACATGACCCTGAGCTTCCTGGCGCCGACGCCTTTCGAGTACTTTGCCGCGCTGGTCGAATGCGACGAGCAGTTCCCGCTGTTCGAGGCGGCCGTCAGCCTGGCGCAAGACGAATACCCCGAGCTCGATGCGCAGCAGGTGCTGGGCGATGTCGACCAGTTGCTGGCGCGCCTCAAGCGGCGCGTTCCGGCCGATGCCGCGCCGCTGGCCAGGTTGCGCTCGCTCAACCAGTTCTTCTTTCAAGACCTCGGCTTTGGCGGCAACGTCAATGACTACTACGACCCTGACAACAGCTACATGAACGTGGTTCTGCACACGCGGCGCGGCATTCCGATCTCGCTCGCGGTGCTGTGGATGGAGCTGGCACAGGGGCTTGGCCTGCGCGCCCGGGGCGTCGGTTTTCCGGGCCATTTCATGCTGAAGGTCACGCTGCCCAAGGGGCAGGTCGTGATTGATCCGTTCACCGGAAAGTCGCTGTCGCGCGAGGAGCTGAGCGAGTACCTCGAACCGTACAAGCGCGGCGACGGACTGGTGGGCGACTACGAAGTGCCGATCGGCCTTTATTTGCAGCCGGCCACGCCGCGCGAAATCATCGCCCGCATGCTGCACAACCTGAAGGAAATCCACCGCGCGCAGGAGGATTGGCAGCGCGCCATCGCCGTGCAAAACCGCCTCGTCGCGTTGCTGCCCACGGCTTGGGGAGAGTATCGCGACCGCGGCCTGGCGCATGAGCAGCAGGGCCACACGGAACTCGCGGTGCGCGACCTGGAAACCTACCTGGCGCATGCCGAAGAAGCGCTCGACCTCGACGTCATCGCCGAGCGTGTGGTGGCGCTGCGGCGAGCTGAAAGCTGACCTTCGCGGCCGATTGCCGACGTCGGCATGTTTCTGGATGTTGGTTAAAAATGCCTCCAGCGCCCGCGGGGTGGGCGCTGGCAGCTATTGTTCCCATAGCATTTTTAATTCGGCGGCGAGCCTTCCAAGCCGATCCGTGGCCGTGCGTCGCGCAGTGCCCTATCTGACCCGAAGCCGGCCAGTTCGGCGGCCTCATCGACTGTGGATTGACGCCCGTCAAACCAGTTGTGCGGCCGTCAGTTCTTTTTTCAGGTAGGCGTAGAACAGCGGCGCGGCCACCAGCCCGGCCGGACCAAACACCGCTTCGGCCACGAACATCACCGCCAGCAGCTCCCACACTGACATGTGGGTGCGGCTGCCCACCACCTTGGCGTTGATGACGTATTCGGCCTTGTGGATCACGATCAGAAACGCCAGGCAGGCCGCCGCCGCCACGGGCGATACCGACAGGCCGACCAGCGTGAGCACCGTGTTGCACAGCAGATTGCCGATGATCGGAATCAGTCCGGCCACGAAGGTCAGCGTGATCAGCGCCGGCGCGTAGGGCAGCTTGATGTCCCACAGCGGCAGTAGCACCAGCAGGAAGATCGCTGTCAGCGAGGTGTTGAAGGCCGCGATCCAGAACTGCGCCGCCACGATCTGCTTGAACGCCTCGCCAAACAGGCTGATGCGCCGGTGCAAGCGCTCGGCCAGCGGGCCACGTCGGCGCACGCCATGGCTGGCAGCCGCCACCGCGCCGATGATCAGCCCGACATACGAAAACAGGATGGCCTCCAGCCAGCTGCGCCCGGCCAGCGCGAGCGAACCCGCGCTTTCGCGCAGGTAGGCCGCCACCATGCGCTGCACTTCGCCCGAGCCCTGGGGCAGGTAGGCTGCGACTTCCGCGGGCAGCTTGAGCCGCAGCTCGAGGATGGTGCGCGCGATGTAGTCGAGCAACTCGCGGTACTGGCCCGGCGCGTCCAGGATGAACTCGCGCGATTCGGAAAACGCCACCGCCAGTAGCGCAAGGGGTGCCAGCATGGTCAGCGTCGCGGCGATGGCGCGTGCGACGGGTTGGGTCCTGAGCCCGTGCCGCCACGCGGGGCGCAGGCGCTCTACCGGCCGGGCCATGAAGCCGGCCATCCAGCGCGTGGCCAGGAAACCAATGCACACACACAGCAAGCCCGGCAGCAATCCGCGCAGCATGACCAGCAACAGGGCGCCGGCCATCAGCAAATAGCAGGCAACGGTGATGGCGACGTGAGGCGTCTCGCCCGACACCGCCAACACCGGCGCCGCGACCGCGCGAGGGAGCGGTGGCGCTGGGGCGATGCTGGTGCGCGGCGCGCGGCTCATCAGACGACGACGACCGCCGCGCCTGCGCCGCGCTCGGCGATGGTGCCGATGGGGTACACCGCTTCGCCAGCGGCGCGCAGTGTGGCGGTGCACGCATCGGCTTCGGCCGCGCCGATCACCACCACCATGCCGATGCCGTTGTTGAAGGTGCGGTTCATCTCGATGTCGTCGATCTGGCCCACTCTCTGTAGCCAGGCGAACAGTTCGGTTTGCGGCCAGCTGCCCCGGGTCAGGTGGGCGGCCATGCCGCCCGGCAGCACGCGCGGGATGTTTTCGAGCAGGCCGCCGCCGGTGATGTGAGCTAGCGCCTTGATTCCCTGTGCCGAGCCGGCCGAGGCAGGGTGCCGGGCCAGCGCCTCGAGGACCGATTTCACATACAGGCGGGTGGGCGCCATCACCGCTTGGCGAAACGGCTGGCCATCGAGCTTGGCGGGCAAGTCGCTGCCAGCGCGCTCGATCACCTTGCGCACCAGGCTGAAGCCGTTGGAATGCAGACCCGACGATGCCAGCCCGAGCACCACGTCGCCGGGTTTCACACCGGTGCCGGTCAGAATCTTCGATTTCTCCACCGCGCCGACCGCAAAGCCTGCCAGGTCGTACTCGCCGGCCGGATACATGCCCGGCATTTCCGCTGTTTCGCCACCGATCAGCGCGCAGCCCGCCAACTCGCAGCCGCGCGCGATGCCGCCGATCACGCTGGCGGCGGTTTCCACGTCGAGCTTGCCGCAGGCGAAGTAGTCGAGAAAGAAAAGCGGCTCGGCGCCCTGGACCAGCACATCGTTGGCGCTCATCGCAACCAGGTCGATGCCCACGGTGTCATGCATTTGCCATTCGGATGCCAGCTTGAGTTTGGTGCCCACGCCATCAGTGCCGCTCACCAGCACGGGCTCCTGATAGCGCTTGGGCACCTCGAACAGCGCCCCAAAGCCGCCGATGCCGGCCAGCACGCCGTCGCGCAGGGTCTTTTTGGCGAGCGGCTTGATGCGCTCGATGAGGGCATCGCCGGCATCGATATCGACGCCGGCGTCCTTGTAGCGGAGGGGAGCGGGCGTGTTCGAGGTCATGGCGGAAGTCAACGGAAGGGGGAGGGCGGCGGCGGTTGGCGACCGAAGTTGCAGGGCCGATAGAATTTGACACGATTTTAAGGGCTGGCAAGCCCGATTCCATGAACCCATCTTTAGCGTCGCAGCCACCTTACGCAGTCCCCGCGGCATGAAGCAGCTCGCGCTCGACATCGGCATCGCCACCGGGCCGACGCTCGCCGGCTTCTTCGCCGGACCCAATGAGCTGGCGCTGCGGCATCTGGCGTTGTGGGTGGGCGACGCCCGTGCACCGGCGTCGCACTCGCCGGTGCCGACCTATCTCTGGGGTGAGCCGGGCAGTGGCAAGACCCATTTGCTCGAAGCTGTTCGTACCGCCCTGCGCGAGCAGGGCGCCAGCACCGGCTGCCTTCATCCTGGGCTGAGCGAGCCGCCCCCGTTCGATGAGGCCTGGACGGCGGTCTTGCTGGATGACGTGCATCTCTACGGCGCCGTCCAGCAACACGCGGCCTTCAACTGGTTCGTCAACGCGCAGAGCCTGCAGCGTGGCGTGATCGCCGCCGGGACGTTGCCTCCGGCCGACTTGCTGCTGCGCGAAGACCTGCGCACCCGGCTCGGCTGGGGCCACGTATTCCATCTGCAGATAATGAGCGAGGGCGAACGCCGCGCAGTGTTGCGCCAGGCTGCCGATGCGCGCGGCGTGTTGCTGTCCGACGAGGTACTCGACTACATGCTGCACCGGTTTAGCCGCGACCTGGGCAGCCTGATGGAACTGCTCGCGCAACTCGACGGCTATGCCCTGCAGACGCAACGCGCGATCACCATTCCGCTGATTCGCTCGATGCTTGAGAATGAGTGAGCGCATCCACGCTCGAAACCAACAAGGGGCCTCCGGGAGCCCGAAAAAGCCAATGATCAAGACTTTTATCGACAAATTGCTTGGTAAGCAGGGCGGCGCCGCGCGTGGCAAGGCCGGCTTCGGCAAGCGCCAGGAAGTCGCCGCCTCGGTGCACGGCATCAATCCGGCGTTGGTCGACGAGCGTGCCAAAAATGTCGTCACGACGCTGCAGGACGCCGGCTTTGAAGCCTACGTCGTGGGCGGTGCCGTGCGCGACCTGCTGCTGGGGCTGCGCCCCAAGGACTTCGACGTGGCCACCAATGCGACACCCGAGCAGGTCAAGAGCCTGTTCCGGCGCGCCTTCATCATCGGGCGGCGCTTTCGCATCGTGCACGTGGTGTACGGGCGCGGCCGCGAACACGAGGTGATCGAAGTCTCGACCTTCCGCGCTCAGGTCGACAACCTGGGCAGCGCCGATCAGGTGACTGGCAACGAGCGCACCAGCAAGGGCGAACTCGCGGGCATGAAGCACGCGGTCGGCGCCAGCGGGCGTGTGCTGCGCGACAACGTCTGGGGCCCGCAGGACGAAGACGCCGCGCGTCGCGATTTCACGATCAACGCGATGTACTACGACCCGGCCAGCCAGATAGTGGTTGACTATCACGGCGGCATCAAGGACGCCAGGAAGCTCACGCTGCGCATGATCGGCGACCCTGCCGCGCGCTATCGCGAAGACCCGGTGCGCGTGATCCGGGCGATCCGCTTCGCGGCCAAGCTGGCGGCGCTCGGCTTTAAGCTGGAAGCCAAGACCGCCGCGCCACTGCTCCCGTCGAGCAAGCTGCTGGCCGATGTGCCGCAAAGCCGCCTGTTCGACGAAATGCTCAAGCTCCTGCAGACCGGCCATGCGCTGGCCAGCGTCGAGCAGCTGCGCAAGCTGGGCCTGGCCAGCGGCATCTACCCGCTGCTCGACGTGGTGGTAGAGCGTGCCGACCAGCCCTTCGTCAAGGCGGCCCTGCAGGATACCGACCGGCGCGTCGGCGAAGGCAAGCCGGTGGCGCCGAGCTTCTTGCTGGCCTGCGTTCTGTGGGCCGATGTGCGCGATGGCTGGGCCAGCCGCCTTGGAGGTGGTCAGGGACAGCACGGGCAGCCCTCGTTTCCCGCCCTGCAAGACGCCATCGACGATGTCTTCAACGCCCGCATTGGCGATGTCTCGGGGCGCGGCAAGCTCGCCGGCGACATGCGCGAAATTTGGATGATGCAGCCGCGCTTTGACAAACGCAGCGGCAGTACGCCCTACAGCCTGGTCGACCAGGCGCGGTTTCGTGCGGCCTTCGATTTCATGCGCCTGCGTGCCGATATCGGCGAGGTCGATGAGGCGATTGCCGAGTGGTGGCAGGGCTTCAGCACGGCGGACGACGCACGTCGTCACGACCTGATGGACCAGGTGCGTGTCGAGCAGAAGCCGCACCAGCGCGTGCGGGTCAGGGACGTCGCGCCACGCACCGATGCGACGGCTGCTGCGGCGCACGATGCTGCGGGCCACGCCAAGGGCGAACACCAACATCCAGACGGGCGTGGCGCAGGGCATGCGACTGCTGCCTCGGCGGGCGGCCAAGCCGACACCGCGCCGCGCAAGCGCCGCCGTCGGCGCAAACCGCGCGCCGGCGGCGAAGCCAGCGGGAGCGCGGTGGCCGAATGACGCAGGTCGCGTACGTCGCGATCGGCGCCAACCTCGGTGATGCGCGTGCCACGGTGATGCAGGCGATCGACGATCTGCGGCAATTGCCCGAAACGTGCGTGACCGCGCGTTCCTCGCTCTACCGCAGCGCACCGGTCGATGCCAGTGGCCCCGACTTCATCAACGCCGTGGTTGCGCTCGCGACCGGGCTGGACGCGCAGACCTTGCTGGCCGAGCTGCTGCACCTCGAGCAGCGGGCCGGCCGCGAAAGGCCGTACCCGAAGGCGCCGCGCACGCTCGACCTCGATCTGCTGAGCCATGGCAACGCTGCACTGCACACGCCGGCGCTCACGCTGCCGCACCCGCGCATCGCGCAGCGTGCCTTCGTGCTGTTGCCGCTGGCCGAGATCGCGCCACATCAGGTCTCAGAGGCACAGTTGGCACAAGTTGCCGCCCAGCCGATCGAGCGGCTCTGAGGGCGCGCCCAGCCGTCCTTTGAGCGCCACTACACTTGCGCGTTTTCTTTCAATTTGTCATTGCGGCGTCACCCAAATCCTTGAGGGATCCCCTTCCATGTTCGGCAAGCTTCTACCCCGCGAGGGGAATTTCTTCGAGATGTTCAACCAGCACGCCGACCGCATCATCGAGGCGGCACGCGCCTTCGAGCAA
>CAJDTV010000076.1_pt1 | contig 24883 bp, 22 predicted proteins | sample 7389921 | NCBI WGS metagenome assembly CAJDTV01 (sample SAMEA7055654, study PRJEB34461) | soil metagenome | biome: terrestrial ecosystem; feature: Peninsula; material: soil | place: Antarctica | collected 2016 | reverse complement strand
ACCACCGCGGCGCACTCAAGGTGCTCGACCGCCGTGGCCTCGAGGCCGCCGCCTGCGGCTGCTACGAAGCCGATCGACGCAGCTACGCGCAGATGTTTTCGAAGAAGCGCGCGTCCACTATGGCTTGAGCTGGCCCAAAAAAAGTACTATCGAAGTGATAGCTGTCTTCGCCCTCACCGGGCGTCACAACCACCGTTTTTACAAATTTCAGTGCGCTGTCTGCACCGCACTGGCTGCCCGCACCCGTGCCACGCTTTGCGTCAGGCCGGCCCACGCGGTCTCCTGCGGCGCAAAGCGGGCGCGCAGATAGCCGGCCAGCTCGACGATCTGCGCGTCGTCCAGTGCGTCGCGGAAGGCCGGCATAAAGCCGATGTCGTGCGCCGCCGGTTCGCGCACGCCATCGAGGAGGGTGCGCAACAGGTTGTCGGGGCGGCTGCTGGTAAGATTGCTGTTGAGCGCCAGCGGCGTGTTGACACCCAGCAGCGTCGGGCCGTTACCGTCGTGATGGCAGGCTGCGCAGGCGCTGTCGAACATGCGCTGGGCCGGGCCGAGCAGCTGATTTTGGCCGGCCGCAGCAAGGGTGATGGCGTGTTGCGCCTGTGCTGCCGCTTGGGCGTCGGGCACTACCGGGTTGAACGACCCGAGATAGCCCGCCATGGCGCGAATGTCGGCGTTGGGGACCCTTGCGAGCTGGCGCACCACGTCAGCCATCGGGCCGCCTGCCATGCCGTGCTGGCGTGCATGGCCGTGGCGCAAGTAGTCGTACAACGCCTGCGTGTTCCACGGCACGGCCGCTTTGGACAGCGACGTGAGCGCTGGCGCTTCCCAGCCATCGACCATCGCGCCACCCAGGAACGCCGCGCCACCCTGCTCGGCCCCGAGCGCGTTGCGCGGCGTGTGGCAAGCGCCGCAATGGCCGAGGCCGTTGACCAGATAGGCGCCGCGATTCCATTCGGCGCTTTGGGTGGCCACCGGCTGGTACGGCGCCGGGTCATGAAACAGGGCGTTCCAGCCGGCCATGAGCGCGCGCACGCTGAACGGAAATTTCAGTTCAGCCTTCGGCGTCTCTGCACGCACGGCCGGCAACGACTGGAAGTAAGCGTAAAGCGCGGTCAGGTCGTCGTCACTGGTCTTGGCAAAGGCCGTGTACGGAAACGCCGGATACAGGTGATGGCCGTCGCGCGAAATCCCCTCTCGCATGGCGCGCTGGAACGCGCTGAACGACCACTGGCCGAGCCCCGTTGGCACGTCGGGCGTGAGGTTGGTGCTGTACAGCGTGCCGAACGGCGTTTCCACGGCGCGACCGCCGGCGTTGGGCACGCCACCGGCCGCCGTGTGGCACGCCGCGCAATCGCCGATCGACGCGAGCAGACGGCCGCGCTCGATGGTCGCCAGGCTGAAGACCGAGTTGCTTCCCGTCAGCACCGCCGGGGCAATGGAGGGCCGCCAGCCGAGCAGCGCGGCGCCGATGGCGAACACGCCAGCCAACACGGCGCCGGCGCGCACCCACGCACTGCGACGCTTCGGCCGCACGGCGTCCGGCTGCTGGCGCGTTCCGTCGCCCGTCCGGCGCTGCAATGGCGGCTGCGCATGCGCCGATCCGCCCCCGTCGTCCATTCGACGGCGGGTGCCCCCTCCCCGGCCCTGCGCCGGAAGAGCAGTGCATTGGGAGCCAGCCGGCTCGCCGCCCGGCGCGGCCAGGGGATTGAGCGCCGCACGAATCACCTCGGGTGTGAACGGCGGTGCGCGAAAGCGCACACCGGTAGCGTCGAAAATTGCGTTGGCAATCGCCGCCGTGCCGGGCACCGAGGACGATTCGCCGACACCCAGCGGCGGCTCGCCAGGGCGCGGCATGTGCACGATGTCGATCATCGGCACTTCGCGGAAATTGAGGATCGGGTAGCTGCCCCACTCGCGGCTCGCCACCACGCCGGAGGCCGGCACGCCCGGCAGCAGCTCGGCGCCCGGCGCCTGCTGCGGCGCGAACCGCACGCGCTCCTTGAGCGCGCGGCTGGTAGTCTGGATCACGTTGCCGTGGATCTGGTGCTCGACGCCGGCCGGGTTGACTGTGAGCCCGGCGTCATGCCCCACGACCACGCGCCGCACGTGCACTTCGCCGGTCTCGCGATGCACCTCGACGTCGGCCACCCAGGCCGACCAGGCGGCGCCATAGCCCGGCCACTTGCTGTGGATGTAGCGCGCGTAGGCAAAGCCCTGTCCGAACAAGACGTCGCCGCCGGGGCCCACGCGCGCGTCAGCGCGCCGGGAAGGATGATCGCCCTCGGCGTCCTCTTGCGGCCCGGTGCGCTCACGCCAGCCGGCCTTTTGTGCGGTCGCACGTACCAGCTCGGCGGCGCGCGGATCGTGCAGCTGCTGCAGCCGGAACGCGACCGGGTCGACCCCAGCCGCGGTGGCCAGCTCGTCGACGTACGACTCGTGCGCAAAAAAGTTGGGCAGTGCCGACACCCCGCGCAGCCACGAGGCGCGCACGATCGGCGCCATGTCGTTGACCTTCACGCGCAGGTTGTCGTAGGCATAGGGGGGGCGCGCGCTGCGGTCGCCCATGCCGAAGGCCTGCGCGGTCGGCTCGATGGTGCCGGTCAGCAGCAGCGCGAGCGGCGGTGCGCCGTTCGACGGGTACGAGGTTTCGAAGTCGTAGGCGGCCACGCCGCCATCGGCCTGCAGACCGCCCCTGACCTGCATCAACTGCGCGGCGCCCTTGGGCTCCCACAGGTGTTCCTGCTCGCGCGTGAGCTGCACCCGTACCGGCGCGCCAACGGCCCGCGCCAGCCACGCCGCGTCGGCCGCCACGTCGTCGGCGCTGTTGCGGCCGTAGCAGCCGGCGGCTTCCATGCGCACCACGTCGATGGCAAGTTCATTGACACCCATCAGCGTGGCGAGGTCCGCGCGCAGGACGTGCGGGTTTTGGGAGCCGGCCCAAACGCGAAGGACGGTGCGCTCACGTTGCCCCGTTTCATGAGACTCGGAACCATCGGCCGGCAGCCACTGCGCCAGCGCGCACGACGGGCCGATCGAGGCGTGCAACTGGTACGGCCAGACATAGGTGCGCGGCATCAGCTGCGCGGCGGCGGCGAGCGCAGCGTCGACATCACCCTCATCGACCAGCAGGCGCTGGGTGGCCGGGTTGGCCCGGATCGCGCTGGCAAGATCGTCGAGCGGCGGCAGGCCGGGCCACGGCTTCCAGCGCACGCGTAGCTCGCGCAGCGCCTGCTCGGCGTGCTCTTCGCGCTCGGCCACGATACCGATGAAATCGCGTTGCACCACCACCGCGCAAATGCCGGGAATGTGCGAGATGGAGGTCTGGTCGACCGACTCCAGCGTGTTGCCGATGAAGTCGCCGTGGTCGGCACCTGCATAGGGCGGGCGCACCACGCGCCCGTGCAGCATGCCGGACACACGCATATCGTGCACAAACACCAGCTGACCCGTCAACTTGGCCGGGATGTCCACGCGCGGCACCGAGGTGCCGACGATGCGGTAGTTGCGCACGGCTTTCAGCGCGGCGCCGGTGTCGAGCACCAGCACCGTGCGTTGACCGCGCAGCAGCTCGCCATACGAAACGCGCCGCTCGGGCTCGACCTGCACACGCACCCGGCCGTTGCGCGCCACCAGCGCCGACACCGGCTCGCCCAGGCGCTCGGCGGCGCGAGTCATAAGCCACGCGAGCGCCTGCGCGGCGGCCTGGCGCAATGGCAGCGCATGGATCTGGATCGACGCACTGGCAATCGTCGGGCCCTGGTTGGGCGTGCGCGCGGTGTCGCCCAGCATCACGCGCACGCAGGCCAGGCCGAGTTCGAGTTCTTCGGCCACGATCTGCCCCAGCGAGGTCTGCAGTCCCGTGCCCAGATCGACGTGGCCATTCAGCGCCGAGACGCTGCCGTCGTCCCACACCGCCAGCAAGACCTCGACGCCTTCGGCCGGATTGCCCGCCACCATCGGTGGCTGGCCCGGCGCGGGCGCTACCGCCGCTGGCGTATCGCGCACGATCACCAGCACGCCGTCGGCGGTCATAAATTCGCGGCGGCTCAACGGCAGGTCGGCGCGGCGCGTCATGGGCCGGCGTCTCCAGCCATGAGCACGGCAGCCAGTTGCACGGCACGCATGATCTCGACATGCGTGCCACAACGGCACAGGTTGCCCGAGAGTTCATCGCGAATGCGCGCTTCGCTCGGGTGCGGTTCGCGCGCCAGCAAGGCCGCCGCCTGCATCACCATGCCGTTCAGGCAATAGCCGCACTGCGCGGCCTGCGCCTGTTCAAAGGCTTCTTGCACCGGATGCCAGTGCACGGCGGACGGCACGGGGCCGCTGGCATCCGGTGGGTCGACCTCCTGCGCCAGCAGCGACGAGGCCTGCTCCGCCAGCGTTACGCCAGCATCCGCCAGGCCTTCGAGCGTCGTGATTTGCCGCCCCGACACTCCCTGCGCCGGAATGACACAGGCGCGCGCCGCAACGCCATCGACCCACACCGTGCAGGCGCCGCACTGGCCCAGACCGCAGCCGTATTTGGGACCGTTGAGGGCGAGGTCGTTGCGCAGCACGTGCAGCAATGAAGCCTCGCCGGACACCGCAAGTCGGACGGCACGCCCGTTGACGATAAGCGCGAGGTCGGGCATGTTGGCGCCGGAAATCAGGCGCCCAGAATGTCAGCAGACTGGATGCGTTTGACCCCTTTGGCGGCCATTTGCTTCCACGCTGCCGCCAACGAGCCGTTGAGGTCGATGGCGCGGGTCGCGTCCTCGATCACATAAACGTCGAAACCGCGTTTGCGCGCATCCATCGCGGTCCATGCAACGCAAAAGTCGGTGGCGAGACCGGTGACGAACACCGACTTGATGCCGCGTTGCTTGAGGTAGCCGGCCAGCCCGGTCGGGGTCTTGTGGTCGGCCTCTTCGAACGCGGAGTAGCTGTCCATGTCCTTGTGGAAGCCCTTGCGAATGATGAGTTGCGCGGTCGGCAAATTGAGGTTCTGGTCGAGCGCGGCATCCTCGGTGCCTTGCACGCAATGGTCGGGCCACAACACCTGCGTGCCATAGGCGAGCTTGATGGTCTCGAACGGCTTCTTGCCCGGATGGCTGCTGGCAAAGGAGGCATGGCCCGGCGTGTGCCAATCCTGTGTTTCGACGATGTTCTCGAAGGCACCCGCCAGCCGGTTGATGATCGGCACGACCTCGCCGCCGCCCTCGACCGCCAGCGTGCCGCCCTTGACGAAGCAGTTCTGCACGTCCACCACCAGCAGCGCTGCGTGCGCTCCCGGTTTGATCTTGCCGGCCGCCCACAACGACGGCGAAAGCGCAGCGAGCCCGAGGGCGGCGCCGGCATGAAGAATGTTTCTGCGGTCCATGGTGTCTCCTGTGAGTGACTAAATAAAGCAAAAGCAAAAAGGCTCAATGGCCTACTGCCACGCCAGCAACACCACGGAAGCGGCTTTGCCAGGCCACCGGTGTTGCCCCCTGGAAGGGGGTTGGCGGCCACACGGCGTGGACAAGCCTGAGGGTCATACACTCAAGTACGCGCGGCGCACTTCGTCGTTGGCGGCCAGGTCGGCCATTGGGGCGTGGTAACGAATCTGGCCCTTCTCCAGCACATAGGCCCGGTCCGACACCAGTTCGGCAAAGTGCATGTTCTGCTCCGACAACAGGATGCTGACGCCCTGCGCTTTGAGCTCCAGAATCATGTTGGCCATCTGCTCGACGATCACCGGCGCCACGCCTTCGGAGGGCTCGTCGAGCAGCACCAGATACGGATTGCCCATCAGTGTGCGCGCCACCGTGAGCATCTGCTGCTCGCCGCCACTCATGCGCCCGCCCGGCCGGTCGGGCATTTCGCCCAGGTTGGGAAACAGCTGGTACAACCGCTCGGGCGACCACGTGGGCGCGGCGCTGCCATCGCTCCAGCAGCGGGCCCCCTGACGACCGACTTCGAGGTTTTCCGTCACCGTGAGGTCAGTGAAGACTCGGCGGTCTTCCGGCACGAAACCCAGCCCCAGGCGGGCCGCTACGTGCGATTCGCTTTTGGAAATATCGTGGCCCATGAAGTGGACGCTGCCGCGACGCTTGGCGAGCATGCCGATCAGCGCCTTGAGCGTGGTCGATTTGCCGGCGCCGTTGCGACCCATCAGCGCGACCACTTCGCCGCGCCGAACCTCCAGGTCGACGTCATAGAGAACCTGCGCCGCCCCATACCAGGCGGCCAGCCCCCGGGCATCCAGCAGAACGTCGTGCTTCACGGTGCTTCCTCCATCGTGGCAGCGACTTCGGCGGCCTTTTGCGCGATTTTTTCAAAGGTCTTGCCGCTGCCGAAGTACACCTCCTGCACCTTCGGGTTATCGCGGATTTCGAGCGGCTTGCCTTGCGCGATCAGCCGGCCCCGTGCCAGCACGATCATGCGGTCGGCGTAGGCAAACACCACGTCCATGCTGTGCTCGGTAAAGAGCACCGCCATGCCGCGCTGCACGACCAGTTCCTTGGTCAGCGCCATGAGCGAATTGCGCTCACTGGGCGCCATGCCCGCCGTCGGCTCGTCCATCAGCAACAGCTTGGGCGTGGTCGCCATGGCCATCGCCAGCTCAACGCGCTTCACGTCGCCGTACGCCAGCACACTGCACGGCCGGTCCGCCTGCGCCTTCATGCCGACCTGGTCGAGCAACGCCAGCGCCTCGTCGCGCCGATGGTCGGCCGCGCGGCGCCACATTGAAAACAGCTTGCGGTCGTGCGACAGCAGTGCCATCTGCACGTTCTCGATGACCGTCAGCGAGGCGAAGGTTTCGGCAATCTGGAACGTGCGGCCCACGCCCAGGCGCCAGATGTCGCGCGGCTTGCGCCCGACCAGTTCGTGGCCGTCGAGCAGGATCGAACCGCGGTCCGCCTGCAACTGGCCGTTGACCATGTTGAAGGTGGTCGATTTGCCGGCGCCATTGGGCCCGATCAGGGCCAGCAGTTCGCCGCCCGCCAGCTCGAAGCTGATGCCGTCCACAGCCTTGACGCCGCCGAACGATTTGCCGAGATTGTCGACCTGCAGCAAGGCGCGCTTCGCGCGGCCTGGCGTGCTCATACCGCACCCTCGTTCGATGGCGTGCGTGTTGTCTTCAACTCTGCTGTGGGTATGGGTGTTGGCGTGGCCGATGCCGGACGGCGCAGCCGCTCGAACAGCTGCCTGGCGAAGCCGGCGATGCCTTGCGGGAACAGCAGCACCAGGATCAGGATGATGCCGCCCAGCATGGCGCGCCAGTAGTCGGTGTTGCGTGCCACGGTATCGTGCAGCCACGTGAACGTGAAAGCTCCCACGACCGGGCCAGCCAGCGTCTGGATGCCGCCGAGCAACACCATGACCAGGCCGTCGATCGATTTGCTGATGCCCATGGCCTCGGGCGAAATGCTGCCCTTGGAAAACGCGTAGAGGGCACCCGCCAGCCCGGCCACGGCGCCTGCGATGACGAACGCCATCCACTGCATGCGCTTGACATTGATGCCGATCGCATCAGCCCGCAACGCTGAATCACGCCCGGCGCGCAGCGTGTAGCCAAACGGCGAAAACAAGACCCGGCGCAGCCAGAGCACGCCGGCGGCCATCAGCACCAGCGTGAGCCAGTAGTAGGCGCTTTTGTCGGTCAGCCACTGCGAGGGCCAGACGCCGGTGAGCCCGTTGCTGCCGCCCGTGAAGTCGTCCCACTGATAAGTGATCGCCCAGGTGATCTGCGCGAATGCCAGCGTCAGCATCGCAAGGTAAACGCCACTGAGCCGGACCGAGAACCAGCCGTAGACCAGGGCGCCCACGGCGGCCACCGCCGGCGCCATCACGAGGGCGAGCTCCATCGGCATGCCGCTGCTGCGCACGAGTAAGGCCGCGCCGTAGGCACCGAGGCCGAAGTACGCCGCATGCCCGAATGAATGCATGCCTCCCGGTCCCATGATGAAGTGCAGGCTGGCGGCAAAAAGCGCGGCGATCAGCAGGTCGATCATCAGCACCAGCGTGTAGGGCGAATCCACGGTCACGAGCGGCAACGCCAGCAGCGCAACGCCGAGCGCGGCCATGCTCGCCACGTAGCCTTTGCCGGCGCGCCGCAGCGGTTCTTCCTGCAAGCCGCCGTAGCGACTGGGCGCCTGAGGGCGCCCGAAGAGGCCCCACGGGCGCACCACCAGCACGATGGCCATCACCAGGAAATCGACCACCAGCGTGAGCTTGGAAAACGACACGCTATAGCCAAAAATTTCAACCACTCCCAGCCAGATGGCCACCGCCTTCAGCTCCGCGATGAGCAGTGCCGCCGCATAAGCTCCCGGAATGGAGCCCATGCCGCCGACTACCACCACCACGAAGGCCGAACCCAGCGTGTTCAGGTCAATTTCGAGATTGGCCGGCTCGCGTGGCAACTGGAGCGCGCCGCCCAAGCCGGCTAGCAACGCGCCCAGCCCAAACACCGCCGTGAAAAGCCACGCCTGGTTGACTCCCAGGGCGCTCACCATTTCGCGGTCTTGGGTGGCAGCGCGCACCAGCGTGCCCCAGCGGGTACGCGTGAGCAACAACCAGACGAGGCCCAGCACCGCGGGCCCCACGACGATCAGGAACAGGTCGTAGGTCGGAAACTGGCGGCCCAGAATTTCCACCGAACCGCCCAACCCGGGCGCACGCGGCCCCAGCAGCTCGTCGGGGCCCCAGAGCCACAACACCGCGTCCTTGATGATGAGCACCAGCGCGAAGGTCGCGAGCAACTGGAACAGCTCGGGCGCCTTGTAGATACGGCGCAGCAGTACCATTTCGATCAGCGCGCCAATGACCCCTACGGCCAGCGCCGCCAGCAGCACCGCCGGCCAGTAGCCCAGGCCGGCGCCCAGCCGGCCCACCACGGTATATGCGATGTAGATGCCCACCATGTAGAACGAGCCATGCGCAAAGTTGACGATGCGCGTCACGCCGAAGATCAGCGAGAGCCCCGCCGCCACGAAGAACAACGACGACGCGCCCGCCAGCCCATTGAGCAGCTGAACGATAAAGCCGGAAAAACTCATTCTGGATTCCTTGCTCGCCCCCACGATTGCCCACTTCGATTGGCCGCCCACCCCCTAATACCAACGTCGCGGCAAAACAGGTTCCGCGGTATTCGTGTCATGGGCCGCGCCGCTCCGGGCGGTGTTGGCGGTTGGCTCTTCCGCCCGGTGTGCTCAGTCAGCCGCTCGCAGTTTTTTGACCTCGGCGTCGCTCGGCTGGAAGTTGGCGCCATCCAGGTAGGTGTAGTCGACCATCACGCCCTTGCCGTCCTGGTTCTTTGTCTTGCCAACATAGGCACCCATGGTCGACTGGTGGTCTTGCGGGCGATAGGTGATCTTGCCGAACGGCGTGTCGACTTGCAGGCCACTGAACGCGGCGACGAGTTTTTCGGTGTCGGTGCTGCCGGCCTTCTTGACGCCGGCGGCAATCGACTTGATGGCGCTGTAACCCACCACCGAGCCCAGGCGCGGATAGTCCTTGTACTTGCCCTGATACGCCGCCAGAAAGGCCTTGTGCTCGGGCGTCTGGATGCCATACCACGGGTAACCTGTCACGATCCACCCGTTGGGCGCGTCGTCCTTGAGCGCGTCGAGGTACTCGGGCTCGCCGGTCAGCACGCTGACCACCGCGCGATCCTTGAACAGGCCGCGCGTGGTTCCCTCGCGCACGAACTTGGTCAGGTCGGCACCAAACAGCACGTTGAAGATGGCGTCGGGCTTGGCGTCGGCCAGCGCCTGCACCACGCTGCCGGCGTCGAGCTTGCCCAGCGGTGGCGCCTGTTCGGCGACGAACTCGACATCGGGCTGCGCAGCCTTGAGCAACTGCTTGAACGCAGCTACTGCCGACTGCCCGTACTCATAGTTGGGGTAGACCAGCGCCCAGCGCTTTTTCTTGAGCTTGGCGGCCTCGGGCTCGCCGGCCAGGTAGAAGAATTTTTTCTGCTTGGCGAAGTCGGTCAGCGCCAGGCCCGTGTTGGACAGGAACGCGCCGGCCAGCACATCGACCTTTTCGCGTGACACCAGTTCCTCGGCCATGCGCACGGCGTCGCCCGGGTTGGCGTTGTCGTCGCGCGTGATGAGCTCCAGCTTCTTGCCGTTGACGCCGCCGGCCGCGTTGACTTCTTCGACCGCCAGCTCCATACCCTTTTTGTAAGGGTCAAGGAAGGCTGGCTGTGCCTTGTAGCTGTTGACCTCGCCGATCTTGATCACGCCCTGGGCATGCGCCGGAACAAGCGTGGTGACCAGTGCCGCGACGGCGACAGCACAGAAAACAGGACGCAGTTTTTTCATCGAGAAGCTCCTTGGGGAGATGGAAGGGAACGAGAACATTGGGCTGCCTGAAAAGACGTTCGGGAACACCGCGCAACCGGCTTTGCCGGGCCGCCGGTGTTGCCCTTTGCCAGAGGGTTGGCGAAGCGACACGAAGTGCGCGCAGCCTGGGGGGTGCTTTCATCGGAGTCCGTCGACACCCTTGATGTCACCCACCTGCAGGCCGCCGATACGCGCCAGCGGCCGGCCGCTGTCGGTCACAGCAATCGCAACGACAATTTCAGTGGCACGCGGTGCATCGGACACGCGTGCCTCAATGGCGTCGAAGTGGCTGCGCACGAACGCCGCGTCTTTATGGCCGAGCGGAACGTCGATGGCGGTACCGAGGCCGCCGCGCTTCTTGCTGGAGGGCACCAGTGCGGCGCCCTTCGTGCTCCAGCTCGCCGGCCTCGCCGACGATGGCGCCCTTGCCGTAGCTTTGCGCGTCGCCCGGTTTGATTCCAAGTGCCTGCACGCACTTCTGGCCCAGCAGCGCGCCGAGCTCTTCGCCAATGGCGATGAGTTCGTCCAGGTTTTCGCTATAGCGCCCGGCATATGGGTTCTCGATCACCGCGATGGCGACCGCACGGCGCGTGGGCGGCTCGATGGTGCGCCCCATTTCCTTGCGAATTTCGTCGACCTGAACGACGAGCTTGCGGATATTTGCGTTCATGCTCTCTTGACTCCTTGTCTCTGAATTCCTGGAACACCGCAGAAGCGGCGTGCGCAGACGACCGTCGGGTCGAAATGCCGAAGCTCTGGGGTGTCGACTTGCGGGAGTCGCATACGTTCCGGGCGCTTTTGTTCTTGGTGCTCTTCGCGGCGTTTCCGGACGCGGCTTTCGGGGCGCGTGTGCTCTGCGCAGCGAAATAAAGGAGGAGGTCGCAGGCCGGCATGGGACATTCGCGGAGCAGCGCATGCCGTCGGCGTGATCGGCCCCAAGTTGCCACGGCCCGAGTGATAGCAGCCCACGTGATCCTGCCCCGAACCACGCATGTCACACACAACGCGACGACGAATCAAGAAGCAAAACGTCATCTCAAGCCGTCCCACTTGCTGATGTCTTTCGCCAGCAAGCCGCCGACGCGCGCATGGACCCGGTAGCCGGTGCTCATCGCGAGGATGAAGACGATCTCGTCGGCCGCCGGCGCGCCCGGGACGCGCACCTCAATGGCGTCGAACTGGCCGCGCACATAGCTGGCGTTGATGTTGGTGAGCGGCACGTCGAGCGTGGCGCCGGGCGGCCCGACTTTCTTGGTCGAGGGCACGATCGACAGCGCATTGGCGGGCTGTCCGGTTTTCCTCTCCGCCTCGCCCTTGGCGTAGGCGTTGCGGTCGCCCTGCCAGCCAAGCAGTTCGCGCATGGCGTAGCCGCCCGGGACATGCCACAGCGCGCCATGCTCGAGTTCGCCGGCGGCGCCGACGATGGCGCCCTTGCCGTAGGTGGCGATCTGCTCGACCGGGACCTCCATCGCCGCGCGCAGCCGGTGCGCCATGTCGACGCCGACCGGATCAAGCAACTTCATCATCGGTAGGATGTCGGGTTCGTAGCGACCGGCATAAGGGTTGGTCAGCACCACGGCGATGGCGCCGCGCACCAACGGCGTCGCGGCGCGCGGACCGAATTCATGGTGGATCTGCTCCACCTGGGTAAAGACGCGACGAATATCAATCATGGAAAGGAGCTGGTCTTTCGTTAAACAGGCAGCGCGGCGGCGATGCGAGTCGTCATTTTGAGTGCCGAGTCGGCATTCGAACATATGGGATCGACGCTGCGCCACTGCCCCTGGCAAACCAGAGCAACCGACCAGACCCGACCGCGTTGCTGCAGGGCAACGGCACGGTCGACGCCGGCGGCCAGCGCCCGGCTCACTTGCGCGGGCGCCAGCACGTCCACGTCGATGGTGACGGGGATGTCGCCCAGGTCACTGTCGTCCTTGCATTGACTGGCGGGGCGCCGGTGAACGCCTGGATCGGCGACATCGACCGCGTTGGCGATCACGGTGGCGGCCGCATCGGCCTCGGCGGCGGTGGCGGCCAGCACCGTCACGCTGTCGGCGATGCCGAGCGAAAAGCTGCGGCCGCGCCAGCCGCTGGTGGCCACGCCGCGCACCGGCAGATCGCCCGTGATCTCGAACTGGCCGTCGGTCGTGAGGGGCTGGCGGCTGGTCAAATCAAAGCGCGCCAAATCGGCATAGAGGCCGACTCGCAGCGATTGGTCGGACGCCAGATGGAGCGCAATGTCACCGCCGTTGTTGAGCCAGGCGCGCTCTATGCCGGGACGCTCGTAGCAGGCAATGAGCTCTTGCGCGACGGCGCCCGCCACCGCCGCCATCGGCGTGATGAAGGCTGGGCGAAACGGTGCGCAAGCGTTCCACATGCGGCGCGCGATGGGGCCGCGCAGCGCATGCGCCGGGCCCACCGGTTGGCGCAGCACAGGCAGTTCGGCCACCAGTTCTTCGAGCACCGACTGAAAACGCAGCCACGCCGCCCGATGCGCCGCCGCCACCGCCAACGCGTCGCCATGCGCCTCGGCGACGATGTCGATCGGGCCGTGGCTGAAGTGCCAGCGGTCGACGTCGAGCGCGGTGCGTTGCGGGTCCATCGCTAACCCAGCATGGGCGGCTGTCCCAGCGGCCACGGGTTGGCCCGGTCGACGCGCGCCCAGCGGCGTGCCAGGGGCGCGCCATCGCCCTGCCAGGCGCCGCGTGCCAGCGCCTGCTCGAGCGTGGAGATGTGGTCCATGTGGCCGCCGAGCGCCGCGTAGTCGTCGCGCCGCAGGCTGAATTCGATCGGCGCCACCAGCGCCGGCGTCGGCACCGTGCCAAAGCTCATGTCGGGCATTCGCATGACATCGACCATGACAGTGATGCCACCGCCCGGCCACACATAGGCGGGTGCGCCGCCGCAAGTGACGTTGACCAGGGTGCGTTTGATGGCGCGCGTCAGCAGCACCGGGTTTTCAGTGACGCCGGCACGCAGGCTGCCACCGGCACCGCCCAGAAACAGCACGCTGCAAAGAGACGGTTCGCAGTTCTCGCCGATGCGCTCGACAATGGCGCGCACTTCGGCCGGCATCGGCTGCTCGACCGGCTGCAAACGACGGTCCAGCACATACCACTGCGCGTGCTCGCCCGTGGTCGATGTCATGAGCAGGCGCAGGCCGGGCCGCGCCACGCCTTCTTGCCAGCCTTCGATGATGGACAGCGGATCGGCGATGTCGGTGCCGCCCCAGCCGTCGCCCGGGTTGGCGACCTGAAAGTAGCGCCCCGGCGTCGACTTGCGCCCGCGCATCTGGATGCCCGAGGGCGGCATATCAAGGCAACGCCCGGCCTGGTGCTGGGTCAGCACGCCAGTGATGTGGTCGTCGACCACCACCACCTCGTCGGCCACGCCGGCGAACTGGCGCGCGAAAATGCCGACCGCCGCCGAGCCGCAGCCGACCCGCATGCGCTGCTCTTCGACGCCATTGACGATGGGCGCCTTGCCGGCCTGGACGACCATGCTGGCGCCGCCGTCGATGATGCACTGGACCGGCTTCTTGTTGCCGAGCAGCTGCATTAGCTCGACCGTCATGCGACCCTCTTTCTTGCTGCCACCGGTGAGGTGGTGCACACCGCCAATCGACAGCATCTGCGAGCCGTATTCGGCCGTGGTGACGTGGCCCACCACCTCGCCTCGATAGCGCACGTTGGCCTGCTCGGCGCCCAGGAAGCGGTCGGTGTCGATCTTCACCTTGAAGCTGCAATAGCTGAAGATGCCTTCGGTCACCACAGTGACCATGTCGACGCCCCGCGCTTTCGAAGCCACGATGAAGGGCGCCGGCTTGTAGTCGGGATAGGTGGTCGACGAGCCGACCCCGGTGACGAACACCTCGTCGGCGAGCAGCAGGTCGCCATTCCAGTCGGGCGGCGGCGCGGCCGGCTCGGCGGATGACGGAGCGACGTCGGCCGCCGGTGCCGCCTGCACCGCCGGTCGCACGAACGGCACCAGCAGGGGCTGATCGCTCTTCAATTCGCGGCGCAGCAGCACGACCGGGTCGACCCGCACCAGAACGCCGCCCTGGTTGGCATAGCGGTCGCAGGCGCCGGTGCGCCCGTCGGAAATCTGGCATAGCACCGGACAGGCATTGCACTCGACCTTGGGAACACTCGCGCGCTCGGCATGAGGCGCGGATTTTCCGAAGGCGTGATCGCCCGGCGTGGGCAAGTCCGGCAGGTCCAGCGCCGGCAGCCCGTCTGTTTTGGTGTGTTCGGTCATCGCATCGATGGCATGAAAATGGATCGCAAAATGGGAAACAAGAGCCGCATCAACCCGCTTGTGCTGAATTTGCCGAATGTGTAGCATTCACTACACATTCATGTTGCGGTCACTACATTCGCGTTCAACAATGTAGCAAATCGGGGGGCTATCGACATAGGTGTTTTCCTGTGGTGCCGCGTGCGGCATCCGACAACCATCGCGGCGCGCTGGCGCCTCCGGTATCAACTTTTTCAGGCTTGCGAATGAGTGCTTTCAGCGAAGAACATGTGTTGAGCGTCCACCACTGGACCGATCGTCTGTTTACCTTCACGACCACACGCGACCCGGCGCTGCGTTTCTCGAACGGTCACTTCACCATGATCGGCCTCAAGGTCAACAACAAGCCGTTGCTGCGCGCATACAGCATCGTGAGTCCAAACTACGAGGAGCACCTCGAATTCCTGAGCATCAAGGTGGCGGAGGGCCCGCTCACCTCGAAGCTGCAGCACATCCAGGTTGGCGACACGGTGATCGTCGGGCGCAAGCCGACCGGCACGCTGCTGATCGACTACACCTTGCCGGGCAAGCGGCTCTACCTGTTTGGCACCGGCACCGGCATGGCGCCGTTCATGAGCGTCATCCGCGACCCAGAAACCTACGAACGGTTTGAAAAAGTCATCCTTGTGCACGGCGTGCGTCAGACCGACGAGCTGGCTTATCACGACCTCGTCACCAACCTTTTGCCCAAGCACGAAGTTCTCGGCGAGATGATCGCCAAGCAATTGCTCTACTACCCCACGGTGACGCGCGAGGAATTTCGCAACATGGGCCGCATCACCGACCTGATCGAGAGCAACAAGCTGACCGACGACCTCGGGCTGCCCCCGCTCAATGTGGCCGAAGACCGCGTGATGCTGTGCGGCAGCCCCGGCCTGCTGATCGACCTCAAGCGGGTGCTGGAGGCGCGTGGCTTCAAGGAGGGGAACACGTCGACGCCGGGCGATTTCGTGGTCGAACGCGCCTTCGCCGAGAAATGACGCCCGCCGACTTTTCACTTCGCTGCGCTGCGGGCCATTCGCGATCCTGCGACGGTCAGGCGCGGCGCGAGTGATGGAGCGCAAGAGGGCCGCCAAGCCGCAACGCCGCGCCGGCGTGCGGGAGGCTTCCGCTCAGGCCACGCGCGACAGCATCCTGCGGGCGGCGACCATGGTCTTCGCCAGGTACGGCTACGAAGGCGGCAGCGTCGAGAAAATCTCGAAGGCGGCCAAGTCGTATGACCGCATGATCTATTACTACTTCGGTAGCAAGGAAGGCCTCTTCATCGAGGTGCTCGAAGGCATCTACCGCACCATGGACGAGGCCGAAGCGGCGCTCGAGCTGGACGTGCTGCAGCCGGTAGAGGCGCTCACCGCGGCGATCCGTTTCGTGCATGGCTATTACCGCAAGAACCCCGAATTCGTCACGCTGCTCAACACTGAGAACCTGCACAAGGGGCGCCACATCTCCAAGTCGCGGCGCGCCGGCGAGTACTCGTCGCACGCCATCACGGCGATCCGCGACGTGCTTGCGCGCGGCGTGGCGCAGGGCGTGTTCCGCGCTGAAGTGACGGCGCGCGACATCTACCTGCTGATTGCCTCAACGGGGTATTTCTATATGTCGAACCGCCACACGCTGACGGCCTTTCTCGGCGAGCCGCTCGAAACGCCCGAGGCGGTGGCGCGCTGGGAGGCCTTTGCCATCGACACGGTGCTGCGGGCCGTGCACGCCGCTGCCACCCCAGCGATCGAGGCACTATCGAATTTATAGCTGTTCGGGTCCGACTGTCGAGCGTTACAGGCACACTTTTCGCTTAAAACCTATCCATCCACCCTTTGAGGAGTCATCCCATGGCACAAGCTGTTGCAGGCGCGAAATCAGGCAAGGTCGTTATCCGGAACATTGGACTGCTGCTGTCGGGCGACATCGACCGGCCGATCCTGGAGGCCGACACGATCGTGATCGACGACGGGCTGATCACGGCGGTGGGCAAGCTGAAGGACTGCGACGTCGAGGGCGCCCAGACCGTCATCGACGCCCAAAAGACCTGTGTCGCGCCGGGCCTGATCGACAGCCACGTGCACCCGGTCTTCGGTGACTGGACGCCGCGCCAGAACCAGTTGGGCTGGATCGAATCGACCATGAACGGTGGCGTCACCACCATGGTGTCGGCCGGCGAGGTGCACCTGCCGGGCCGGCCCAAGGACATCGTCGGCCTGAAGGCGCTGGCCATCACGGCGCAACGTGCCTTCGACAACTTCCGCCCTGGCGGCGTCAAGGTGCTGGCCGGCGCGCCAGTCATCGAAAAGGGCATGGTGGAGAGCGACTTCAAGGAGCTGGCCGAGGCCGGCGTGAAGCTGCTGGGCGAGGTCGGCCTGGGCTCGGTCAAGGCCGGCTACGAGGCCAAGGAAATGGTGGCCTGGGCGCGCAAATATGGCATCCAGAGCACCATCCACACCGGCGGCCCTTCCATTCCGGGCTCGGGCCTGATCGACAAGGACGTGGTGCTGGAAGCCGACGCCGACATCATCGGGCACATCAACGGCGGCCACACGTCGCTGCCCGAGGCCCACGTGTGCGAGCTGTGCGAGAAAAGCGCTCGCGCCATCGAGATCGTGCACAACGGCAACGAGCGGACCGCCATCGCCGCGGCCAAGGCGGCGCTCGAGCTGAAATGCCCGCACCGTGTGATCCTGGGCACCGACGGGCCGGCCGGCTCGGGCGTGCAGCCGCTGGGCATCCTGCGCATGGTGGCGATGCTGTCGTCGCTGGCCAACATCCCGGCCGAGCTGGTGTTCTGCTTTGCCACCGGCAACACCGCGCGCATGCGCCAGCTCAACTGCGGGCTGATCGAGGTGGGTCGCGCCGCCGATTTCGTCTTCATGGATCGGGCCCAGCACACCGCTGGCAAGACGCTGCTCGAGAGCGTGCAGATGGGCGACATTCCGGGTATCGGCATGGTGATGATCGACGGCCTGGTGCGCTGCGGGCGCAGCCGCAACACGCCGCCTGCGACGCAGATCCCGACGATCGCAGCAGGTGCCCACTGAAGGCTGAGCTGACCCCATCAGGCTCGGCCAGACCAGGTCGTGGTCTACTATCCTTTTTATAGCCGCCTCCACATATTCGACGGGCCATTTACCTACTTTTCGTCTACGAAAACAATGCCCGCCGAGCGACTTGTCGTCCATTTTGCACCGCGCAAAACAATCCCCGCGACAGTCACAAAGCGGCAAGAAATACAACTCAGCCACCCGAATTTTGGTAGCCGCCGGATGGTTGGCCTCCAACCATGCGAAGCATGACGGACATGCGTTTCAACTCGCCGCGCAGCGCCCACGGTGGTCGCAGCGGACCGGCGTGACGGGAGTTCAGTCGGTGAAACCGGCCCTTGACGTGGTGCAGATCGGACCCGGCAGCTTGTTCAAGGCGGGCGGGCGCGGCTACCCGTATCACACGGTGCGCCGGCCCTTCCACTCGCAGTGCGAAATCGACCACTTGGCGGAAACGACGGAGCGCTATTTTGTCGACGACTACTTCGGCAGCTTTGCGCCGGCAGCCTGCTGCTGCCCGGCCAGGACCTGCCGCATAACTGGATCAGCGACATGCCCGCCGGCAGCAGCGCGCTGCGCTGGCCCTTGCCATCAGCCCCTGCAGACGCCATGCTTGCGGTGCCTTGGCGCGTATCCGCGCCAGATTATTTTTACAACGGAGACAAACGATGACCCGCTTTTCCAGCAACCTTTTTTGCGCCAGCGCCGTAACCGTTGCCATGATGGGCAGCAGCGTCGCCCTCGCCGCGCCCAGCGGCACTGTCGCCTTCCTGATGCCGGATCAGGCCTCGACGCGCTACGAGCAGCACGACTTCCCCGGCTTCAAGGCCGCGATGGGCAAGCTTTGCCCCGACTGCAAGGTCATCTACCAGAACGCCAATGGCGACGTGGCGCTGCAGCAGCAGCAGTTCAACTCGGTCATTACGCAGGGTGCGAAAGTGATCGTACTCGACCCGGTCGACTCCACCTCTGCCGCATCGCTGGTGCATATCGCGCAAGGCCAGGGCATCAAGGTCATTGCGTATGACCGGCCGATCCCCAGCATCCCGGCCGACTACTACGTGTCCTTCGACAACGCCGGCATCGGCAAGGCCATCGCGCAGTCGCTGGTGCAGCACCTGCAAGACAAGAAGGTACCGACCGACAAGGGCGGTGTGTTGGAGGTCAACGGATCGCCCACCGACGCAGCGGCCGGCCTGATCCGGGACGGCATCCATGCGGGCCTGAAGGACAGCGGCTACAAGACGCTGGCCGAGTACGACACTCCCGAGTGGGCGCCGCCGAAGGCGCAGCAGTGGGTCAGCGGCCAGATCACGCGCTTCGGCAAGGACATCGTCGGCGTCGTGGCGGCCAACGACGGCACTGCCGGCGGCACCATTGCAGCCTTCAAGGCCGCGGGTGTGAATCCCGTGCCCCCGGTGACCGGCAACGACGCCACGCTGGCGGCGTTGCAACTGATCATCGCGGGCGACCAGTACAACACCATCTCCAAGCCGAGCGAAATCGTTGCCGCGGCCGCGGCCAAGGTGGCGGTCAGCTTCCTGTCGGGCCAGCCTCCCAAGGCGGAGATGCAACTGTACAAGACGCCCTCTCAGCTGTTCACCCCCGCCGTGGTCACGAGCAAGAACCTCAAGGCCGAGATCATCGACAAGGGCATCGTCAAGGCCAGCGAGTTGTGCACCGGGCGCTACGCCGAGGACTGCAAGAAGCTGGGCATCATGAAGTAAATCCGGCACCCATCCTGACGGGCAGGGCCCAGGCCCGGCCCTTTCATACCCAACGGGAACGAGGCCGATGAACGACGAACCGAAACGCACCAGATCGCCCGGCGAAGTGGTGCTCAGCCTGACGAAGGTGTCGAAGAACTTCGGCGCGGTCTCCGCACTAACGGACATCGACCTGGAAGTGCGCGCAGGCGAAGTGGTGGCCCTGGTGGGCGACAACGGCGCCGGCAAGTCGACGCTGATCAAGGTGCTGGCGGGCGTGCACCAGCCGACGACCGGTTCCATCACCTTCGCCGGCAAACCGGTCACGCTTTCCAGTCCCAGCGCCGCGCTTAATCTGGGCATCGCCACGGTGTTCCAGGATCTGGCGCTGTGCGAAAACCTGGACGTGGTGGCCAACATCTACCTGGGCCGCGAACTCAGCCCGCTGCGGCTGGACGAAACGGCGATGGAAGTGCGCGCCTGGACCCTGCTCAACGAGCTGTCGGCCCACATCCCGAGCGTGCGCGACGTCGTCGCCTCCCTGTCCGGTGGGCAGCGACAGACGGTGGCCATTGCGCGTTCGCTCCTGCTCGAGCCCAGGCTGATCATGCTGGACGAGCCGACGGCTGCGCTCGGCGTGGCGCAGACGGCCGAAGTGCTGAACCTGATCGAGCGTGTGCGCGACCGAGGCCACGCCGTGATCATGATCAGCCACAACATGGAAGACGTGCGCCAGGTGGCCGACCGGATCGTGGTGCTGCGCCTGGGCCGCAACAACGGCGTCTTCACGCCCGAATCGTCGAACGAAGACCTGATCGCCGCCATCACCGGCGCGACCGAGAACGCCGTGTCACGCCGCGCCGGCAGACGCGTGGCCCAGGCCGAGGAGCACGCATGAACGACCAACCCGCAGCCGGCGCACGCCAACCCACGCTGCTCGACCGCAGCGACGTGCGCGTCAAGCACGCCCACAGCTTCGGCGACTCGGTCTCGGCCTTCTTCGACCGCGTCAAGTCCGGCGACCTGGGGTCGCTGCCGGTCATCATCGGCCTGGTCCTGATCTGGACCGTGTTCACCAGCCTGAACCCCGTCTTCCTTTCGGCCAGCAACCTCGTCAACCTGCTGTTCGACTGCTCCACCGTGGGTGTAATTGCGCTGGGTGTCGTGTGCGTGCTGATGGTGGGACAGATCGACCTGTCGGTGGGCTCGATCAGCGGCTTCGCGTCGGCCATGCTCGGCGTGCTGTGGGTGAACGAGGGCTGGCCGGTGGCGGCGGCGATAGCAACCGCGGTCGTGATCGGCGTGCTGATCGGCGCCGTGTATGCTTTCCTGTTCAACCGCTTGGGAATGCCCAGCTTCGTCACCACGCTGGCCGGCCTGCTTGCGATCCTTGGGCTGCAGCTCTATGTGCTGGGCGCCAGCGGCTCGATCAACCTGCCCTACGGCTCGTGGTTGGTCAACTTCGGGCAGCTGATGGTGATGCCCAGGTGGTTCTCGCAACTGCTGGCGCTGGTGCCAGGTGTGGTGATGCTGGTGCTGGGCTGGCACACGCGCGAGCGCCGCCGCGCGTCGAACCTGTCGGCGCCGTCATTGGGTGGCCTGGTCGCGCGCTGCGTCGCGCTCACGGTGCTGCTGGAAGTCGTGGCCTGGTATCTGAACCAGGCGCGCGGCGTGCCGTGGATGTTCGGCCTGTTCCTGGTGCTGACGGTGATGCTGGACTACGCACTGACACGCACCAAATGGGGCCGCTCGATGACGGCCGTGGGCGGCAACCAGGAAGCCGCGCGCCGCGCCGGCATCAACGTCAACGCCATCTTCACCAGCGCCTTCGTGCTGTGCGCCGGCCTGGCGGCGCTGGGCGGCGTGCTGACGGCGGCGCGGCTGGCCTCGGCCAGCCAGCAAGCCGGCACCGGCGACGTGAACCTGAACGCCATTGCGGCCGCGGTCATCGGCGGCACCAGCCTGTTCGGCGGCCGGGGTAGCGCCTATTCGGCGGTGCTCGGCATCATCGTGATCCAGTCGATCGCCAGTGGGCTGACGCTGTTGAATCTGTCGTCGTCGTTGCGCTTCATGATCACCGGCGCGGTGCTGGCGATCGCGGTCATCGTCGATTCGCTCGCACGCCAATCGCGCGTGACGCACGGTCGGGCCTGAGACAACAGAACAAGGACGAGCGCCATGGCTGAGTCACTGAAGGGAAAGGTCGCCGCCATCACCGGTGCGGCTTCGGGCATTGGCCTGGAATGCGCGCGCGAGCTGATCTCGGCCGGCGTGAAGGTGGTGCTGATCGACCGCGCCGCAGATCGGCTGGCAAAGCTATGCCATGAACTGGGGGCCAATGCCCTACCGCTGACGATCGACCTGCTGCAGCCGCAAGACGTGTCGGGTCTGCTGGCGCGCATCCTCGAGCTGGCGGGTGGCCTCGACATCTTCCACGCCAACGCCGGCGCGTACATCGGCGGTGACGTGACCGATGGCGACCCCGATGTCTGGGACCGGGTGCTGAACCTCAATATCAACGCCGCCTTCCGCTGCGTGCACGCGGTCCTGCCGCAGCTGGTGGCGCAAAAAGCCGGTGACATTATCTTCACCAGTTCGATCGCCGGCGTGGTGCCGGTGATTTGGGAGCCGATCTACACCGCGTCAAAGTTTGCTGTGCAGGCCTTCGTGCACACCACGCGGCGTCAGCTGGCCAAGCACGGCGTGCGCGTTGGCGCCGTGCTGCCGGGACCGGTGGTGACGGCGCTGCTGGACGACTGGCCCAAGGCCAAAATGGACGAGGCGCTGGCCTCGGGCAGCTTGATGCAGCCCAAGGAGGTGGCCGAGGCGGTGCTGTTCATGCTCACGCGCCCGCGCCACGTCACCGTGCGCGACCTGGTCATCCTGCCCAACGCAGTCGATCTCTGAGCCGGGCGATGAGCACGAGCACAGTGGATGCCGGCCCTTGCGTGATCGGCGTCGACGTCGGAACCGGCAGCGCCCGCGCTGGCGTCTTCGACCTTGGCGGGAGCATGCTGGCTTCGGCCAAGGAGGACATCACGCTCTATCCGGCCGCCGGTTCGATCGTCGAGCAATCGAGCACCGAGATCTGGGGCGCGGTCTGCAAGTCGGTGCGGGCCGCGATCGCGCAGGCAGCGCTGGCACCCGGGCAGGTCGCCGGCATCGGCTTCGACGCCACCTGTTCGCTGGTGGTGCTGGGCGAAGGCGGCAAGCCGCTGCCAGTAGGTCCGTCCGAAGACCCCAAGCGCAACATCATCGTCTGGATGGACCACCGTGCCGTGCAACAGGCCGACCGGATCAACGCCACTGGCCACAGTGTGCTCAAGTACGTGGGCGGGCGCATATCGCCCGAGATGGAGACGCCCAAGCTGCTGTGGCTGCTGGAGCACAGGCCGGAAACCTTCACCGCAGCGTGGCAGTTTATGGACCTGACCGACTTCCTGACCTGGCGCGCCACCGGTGACCTGGCGCGCTCCACCTGCACGGTCACCTGCAAATGGACCTACCTGGCGCACGAGCAGCGCTGGGACCCCAGCTACTTTCGCGGCATTGGCCTGGGGGTGCTGGCCGACGAGGGCTTTGCGCGCATCGGACAGCGGGTGGTCGATGCCGGCACCGCGCTCGGCGCCGGATTGACTGATGGCGCCGCCTCGGAACTGGGCTTGCGCGCCGGCACGCCCGTGGCCACAGGCCTGATCGACGCCCACGCCGGGGGCATCGGCACCGTCGGCGTGCAAGGCCGGCCCGAGGCGACCCTGGCCTACGTCTTCGGCACCTCGTCCTGCACCATGACGACCACGCGTGAGCCGGTTTTCGTGCCCGGCGTCTGGGGGCCATATTTCTCGTCGATGGTGCCGCAGGCCTGGCTCAACGAAGGCGGCCAATCGGTGGCGGGCGCTGCGATCGAGCGCCTGCTGTCGATGCACCCCGCCACACCCGAGGCGAAGCGCCGCGCGCAGGCAGCGGGCGAGTCGTTGCCCGAATACCTGGCAACGCTGGCGGTCCAGGGCCAGCGCGCGGGCCGGCTTTCAGACACCGCGCGCCTGGCCGACGGGCTGCATGTGGTGCCGGAGTTCCTTGGCAACCGCGCCCCGTTCGCGGACCCGCATGCACGCGCGGTGATCGCCGGCCTGGGCATGGAAGCCGACGAAAGCAGTCTGGTCGCGCTCTACATCGCCGGCCTGTGCGGCCTCGGCTACGGCCTGCGCCAGATCATCGAGGCCCAGGCCGCGGCCGGCGCGCCGGTCGACAGCGTGGTCATCAGCGGCGGCGCCGGGCGGCTCGACCTGGTGCGCCAACTGCTGGCCGACACCACCGGCAAGCCGGTGCTGGCGACCCAGGCCGAGGAGCCGGTGTTGCTGGGCGCGGCCATCCTGGGCGCGGTGGCAGCGGGCCGGTTTGAGAACGTGCCATTAGCCATGGCCGGCATGTCGAAGATCAGTACGCGCTATTCGCCTTGCCAGGGTGATATCGCCGCCCTGCACGCGCAGCGCTTTGTGGCGTTCGAGAAGCTGCAGGCGGTGGCGCGGGAGATTCGGTAGCCGGCAACGCGCCTTGACCGCATTGCAGCGCCACCAGCGCCGTCGACTTCGGTGGCGGAGCAGGCCGGTTTCACTATTGATTTAATAGCTGCCCTCGCCCGCTCCACGGGCGTCAGCACCACTTCTCGCTTGAAAGTTCTACAGTTATCGTACGGATGGAGAAAGAACGTCGTGGGGGGTGCAAAGGCTCCGCGGAAAGCTCAGCCCACGTTGACCGGCACCAGCTCCTCGTGTCGTTGCCGAAGATATCGATCACCTTCACCGCCACCGTGTAGCGGCCGGCCCGCTCGTAACTGTGGCGCGCCGTGGTCAGTTCGAGCTCGCGGTTCTGGCGCGTGCGAAAGCTCTGCAACTCGTTCTCGAAGATGTAGCCGCTGGTCCAGCGTTCCTCGAATTCGAACAGCGACTTGTTTTGCTGGATCAGTCCGACCAGGTCGCGCTTTTCGCCGTCGGACAGGTCGTAGGCGGGAGCGTTCTTTGCCATCTCGTTTTTTCTATTACGGAACGAACCAGTCGATGACGTGAAGGCCGTCGACTTGCTCGAAGTGGCGGGTGTTGTGCGTAACCAGCGCGAAGCCGAGCACCAGGGCGGTGGCGGCAATGAAGGGGTCGATGGCGCCGGCCGGTTTGCCTTTCCGATCGAGCGCCGCGGCGATCAGCCCGGTGCGTTCACTGATTTCCGCGCCGACCGGCACCCAGGTGGGCACCGTCAACATCAGCGCCTGGATGCGCGCCCACATCGACGCAGGGTTGGCATGCTTGGCGGCGCCCAGGCGCAGCTCATAGCGCGTCATTTCGCTCGCGAACAGGCTCCCGACGGGGGCGCCGAGGATTTGATTGGCAATGGCGGTGTTGGGGCGTGGTTTGACGAGTTCGCTCAAGACGTTGGTGTCGAGCACGAACATCAGGCCCCCGCCTCATCGTCGAACATGCCGTCGACATTCGGGGCCCGCGTTTCGGCCCGGATGCGTTCGAGTTCCTCGAAGAACGCT
>CAJDTV010000025.1_pt1 | contig 25364 bp, 20 predicted proteins | sample 7389921 | NCBI WGS metagenome assembly CAJDTV01 (sample SAMEA7055654, study PRJEB34461) | soil metagenome | biome: terrestrial ecosystem; feature: Peninsula; material: soil | place: Antarctica | collected 2016 | reverse complement strand
CGCCTGCTCCGCCAGAGATTAAATAGAAACGGGCCTTCGCGGCCCGTTTCGGTTTTTTCGCGCAACGCGCATCTTGGAAAGACTGAAATAACTTCGTTTCCGGTTGAATTCTGCGCTAGAAAAGTAATTTGTGTAAGCATAATGCACTACATGAATACAAGACCGGACGACTTTTACGACTGCCACCGTGATCGGCCCGACACCACCAGCTTTGCTGACCTGGGTCGCACCAACATTCGGCACAGGCCCGTTCGGAACGCGATGCCCTGGGGTCGAATCGTAGTGGGCTCCGTCATCGGGCTACTGCTGATCCTGGTTGTCAACTGGGCGGTCCGGCACTACGGGTAACCGGATACGCCAAGTTCAACCAGGTTGATCTCGTCACTGTTGGTCAGTCAGACACACTTTGGTTGCACAAAAAAAAGCCCGAAGGCTTTTTTTGTTAGCTGACCCGGTCGTGTGCGTTCAACGCAAAACCGCGAGTTCCGTGCGCTTGCCGCCATCCTTGTAGGTATAAAGGGTCAGCGCGCCGTTCTTGATGTCGCCCTTTTCATCGAAGGCGATGGGACCGGTCAAGCCCTTGTACTGGATCTTCCCGATCTCAGGCAGGTATACAGCCGGATCAGCCGACTTGGCATTGATCATCGAATGAGCCAACACCTGAACGGCGTCATAGACGTAAGGCGCATAGAGCTGCACATCGACGCCGTTTTCCTTCTTGAAGCGCGCCTTGAAATCAGCCAGCGGTTGCTTAAATTCGCCGTCGACGCCGCCCGCTTCCGCGCAATAGACGACGCTGTCGCCGATGGCATCGCCCGCCAGCTTGGGCAGCTCCCCGGTGCACATGCCGTCACCGCCCATGAACTTGACATTCATGCCGAGTTGCTTGACCTGCTTGAGCATGGGACCGCCCACGGCGTCCATGCCGCCGAAGAACAGGACGTCGGGCTTGGCACCCTTTAGCTTGGTCAGGATGGCGTTGAAGTCGGTCGACTTGTCGGTGGTGAATTCATGGCCGACGATGGTCGCTCCAGCAGCTTTGGCTGCTTTCTCAAACTCTTCGGCAACACCTTGGCCGTACGCCGTGCGGTCATCGATGACAGCGATATTCTTGGCCTTGAGCGTGTCGACTGCGTACCGGCCCAACGTGCCGCCCAGTTGCGTGTCGTCAGCCACCACGCGGAACGTGGTCTTGAAGCCCTGGCGCGTGTACTTGGGGTTGGTCGCCGAAGGCGAAATTTGGGGAATGCCGGCGTCGCTGTAGATCTTGGAGGCCGGAATGGTGGTGCCGGAGTTCAGGTGACCCACTACGCCATTGACCTTTTCATCCACCAGCTTTTGGGCGACGGAGGTGCCTTGCTTCGGGTCACCGGCGTCGTCTTCTGCAAGCAGTTCGAATTTCGCGACCTTGTCGCCGATCTTCACACCTTCCGCATTGAGGTCCGCGACGGCCATGCGTGCACCCAACTCATTATCCTTGCCCAAGTGGGCGATCGGGCCGCTGGATGGGCCCACGTGGCCGATCTTCACTGTGACCGTCTCGCCAGCCGGTGCTGCTGCCGCGGGTGCCGTTGCAGCCGGCGCAGCCGTCGCAACGGGCGCTGCTTCTTCCTTCTTGCCACAAGCCACCACCGTAAGGGCAGCCAGGGCGACCGCAGTCCATTTCAATAGCATCGGAATCTCCAGAACATTGAGTAGAGTAAAAAATGCGGATTTTCTAATCCGGGGCCCGGCATCCAATTCGAATTCGCACCTAGCCACGAATCGGCGGCGCTCCTGCACGGCCGACCGGGGCGCAGTTTAGCCCAAGGATTCAGGTGTCGAAGTTGGCGTAGACCCTGTGTTTTCAGAAAATTCGTGAGCCAGTGCCTCGACGACGGAAGCACGCAACAGCGTTTCAATCTGGACGCGCAGACGCGGCAGCATGGCGTCGAATTGTTGCTGCACAGCCGCCGTCACGGTATCGCTGAAGCCCGCTTCCAGCGACCGTTCAACGCGTTGCAGAACACGCTGCACCAGTTGATCATCAAATTCGAGCACTACTGCTTTGGACAACTGCTGACCCCGACGGAGGGTCGGTTCGCCGCTCACAGCGGGCACCACGGCGTCAGGTGCCGCGATCTCCGTGCGCGCCGACTCCAGTTCGATGACCGTCGTCAAGGTCGGCACGAAACGAGGCGGGGCCGGCAAAGTACTGGCCATCAGGATTTTTGCCCGACCATGTCGTGGCGAGCGAGCGCGTATCCCCGATCGGCATAGTGGCGCCACCGCACTCGGCCGCACCGCCGGTCAGCTTCGTTGCCTCCCACAATTTCGATCAACCGCGCGAAGCGTTCAAAGCCGGCAGGCACTTCGGTACCGAGATTGACCAGAATCTGTTCGGCTGAAAAGCATTGCACCCCGCCTGGCGGGGCCAGCACCACCGACGAGCGTGCGGCCGTTCGCGCTTCGGCGTCACTTCGGCAATGAGCAATGAAATCGACCGCCGAAAACGCCCACAGCGCTGCGTCAAGCGCATCGAGCACCGCAGGGTCAGCCGTGACGATCAATCGCGCGCCACGCCCAACAACCGCCTTGCGCAGCAGGCGGCACGCATGTCCGACCTTGTCGGCTGCATTGAAATGAAAGTCAATTCCTGTCACGCTGCAGAGCGGGCCTTGGCGCCCGTTTTTCGGGTGGCCGACTTCGTCGGCAAAGGCATGACAGCGCTCTTTGGCACCTGCTGGGCGCGCGCGGTCAGATATGCCACCAACAGGCCGACGGGGCGCCCGGTCGCGCCCTTGGCAGCGCTGCTTTTCCACGCGGTGCCAGCGATGTCAAGGTGGGCCCAAGGCGAACCCGACGTGAAGCGCTGCAGGAACTTGGCCGCCGTGATGGCGCCTCCAGCACGTCCCGCGATGTTGGCCACGTCGGCAAAGTTGCTCTTGAGGCCCTCGGCGTATTCATCATCCAGCGGCAGGCGCCAGCACAGGTCCTGCGCCTGATCGCCAGCCACTTCGAGCGCGCGTGCCAGCGCTTCGTCGCTCGCGAACATGCCGCTGCGAACCGCGCCCAATGCGACGACACAGGCGCCCGTCAGCGTCGCAATGTCGATCACAGCCGTCGGCTTGAATCGCTGGGCGTAGGCGAGCGCGTCGCATAGGATAAGCCGGCCCTCGGCGTCGGTATTGAGCACCTCGATGGTCTGGCCGCTCATACTGGTGACGACGTCGCCGGGTTTGACCGAGTGGCCGTCGTTCATGTTCTCGCACGAGGGGATGAGCCCCATCACGTTGATGGCCGGCTCGATCTCGGCGAGTGCGCGAAAGACGCCGAGCACGCTGGCGGCGCCACACATGTCGAACTTCATCTCATCCATTTCCGCTGCCGGCTTGAGTGAGACGCCGCCAGTGTCGAACGTAATGCCCTTACCCACCAACACCACCGGCGCATCGCCCTTGGCCGCCCCCTGGTAGCGCAACACTATAAAGCGCAGCGGCTCTGCCGAGCCCTGCGCCACGGCCGCAAAAGCGCCCATGCCGAGCTTGGCGACTTCCTTCGGGCCGAGCACCTCGCATTTGATGCCTGGCAGGTCTGCCAGTTTCCTGGCGGCCCCGGCCAGCAGCGAGGGCGTGCAATGGTTGGCGGGCCGGTTACCCCATTCTTTGGCCAGCTCCACGCCAGCGACCACGGCAGCTGCTTCATCGAAGGCTGCGGTGACGGCCTCGGCATCAGGCACACCGAGCGTCAGTTGCCGTAGGGTGCGCGGCTCGGCTTTCGATTTGGTGGTGGTATAGACATAGCTCGCGTCGGCCGCCGCAGTGACCGCCGCGCGCACCGCCGGGCCATCGGTCGTTTGCGCAAAAACAATTGCCAGTCGCTTACAACCATTCGCCTTGACCGCGTTGACCGCAGCCACAACGGCGCTGCGCACCGACCTGGCCGTGCCGCCTTCGATTGACGCCAGAACCACGTTCGGCGCGGCGACACGCGCCGGGCGGTAAAGCGCCAGCAGCTTGCCGGCCTTCGCGGGCAAGTCACCCGCCTTGCGCGCGTTGGCGATCAGCGTCGACAGGGCGTCGTCGGCGCCGCTGGCGCCGCTGGCGCCGCTGGCGCCATCGGCCAGCAGGATGACCAGAACATCAGTCTTTTCGGCGGCGGCTTGCGCCACGGTCAGAGTCTTGAGTTGAACGTCCATAATCCTTTTTTCCCCCCGGCAACGATGTTATTCCATTCCTCATTACGCAAGGAGCTGTCGCGCAGCTTCGCTGCGACCCTGGTTGTGCTGGTCACCATTGTGATGACCATGATGCTGATTCGCACGCTTGGCCTGGCCACGCGGGGCAGCGTGAATCCGTCCGACGTGTTCCTCGTGATGACGTACACGGTGCTGGGCTACCTGCCGACCATTCTGAGCCTGAGCCTGTTCATCGCGATTGTCGGCACGCTGTCGCGCATGTACCGCGACAGCGAAATGACAATCTGGTTTTCCAGTGGCCGCGGGCTGGGCAATTTTGTCGAGCCACTTTTTCGTTTTGCTTGGCCGGTACTGCTGCTGATTGCAGTGCTGGCGCTGGTGGGTTGGCCATGGGCCAATTCGCAGACCCAAAACATGCGCGAGCGATACGAGCAGCGCGGTGACATCGACCGCGTCGCGCCGGGCGAATTCCAGGAGTCCGCCGGACGGAACCGAGTGTTCTTTATCGATAAGGACACCGCCAACGGCACCACGGCGTCCAACGTCTTTATCTCCTCGATCGAACACAACACGCAAATCACCACGTCGGCACGCAGCGGGCACATCGAAACGATCGACAACGCCCGCTATCTGGTACTGAGCAAGGGCCAGCGGATCGAGTCGCCATTCGACAAATCCGGTCTCAAGATCAGCGAATTCGACAGTTATGCGACGAAGGTCGGCGGTAGCGCCGTTGCTTCGCCCGACGACATGCCGCCACGCACGTTGTCGACCTTGACGCTGCTGACCAAGCCCACGGCGCCCAACAAGGGAGAACTTGCTTGGCGCCTGGGCATGTTGCTGGCTGGGATCAATTTCGTGCTACTTGCGCTGACCCTGTCAAGCGTGAATCCGCGCGTCAGTCGCAGCGGCAACCTCGTGTTTGCCCTGTTCTCCTTCGTTCTCTATTACAACCTGCTCAACCTGGGCGAGAGCTGGGTCAGTTCGGGTCGGTTTGCCCTCGGCGACTTTCTTTGGCTGCTCCACGGCGGTGTGCTGCTGCTGGCGCTCGGGTGGCTGGCCAAACGCCACAACAACTGGACATTGCCATGGCTGCGTTCCGCCCGCCCTGCCGCCAGCGAAATGCGCCCATGAATACGATCCGCCGCCTGATCTACAGCGAAATATTGAAGTCTGTCGCCTTCGTCACGCTGGGCTTTCTCTGCCTGTTTTTCTTTTTCGACTTCGTCGATGAGTTGCAGGCCGTCCGCAAACAAGGGGCTTTGGGTTACGGCCTGCCGCAGGCGCTGCTTTACGTGACATTGCTGGTGCCAAGCCACCTCTATGAGTTGCTGCCAATCTCGGTTCTGATCGGCACCGTTTTTGTGATGGCGCGGCTCGCCCAGAGCTCCGAATTCACCATCTTGCGCACCAGCGGCCTGGGCCCGTGGCGCGCGCTGCGCACGTTGCTGGTGCTCGGGCTCGGCTTCGTCATGCTGACCTTCGCGGTCGGTGACTACGTCGCCCCCGTCGCCGAGCGCACTGGCCAACTGCTGAAGTCGCGCTATGGCGTCAGCATCCTGACTGCGGGGACCACCGGCGCATGGCTCAAGGAAAAGCAGGGAGATCGCTCATTTGCAGCCAACATCGGCTGGCTCGAGGCCGACGGGACCCTCAAGGTCGTGCGCATCTTCGAATTCGACCCGAATGGCTATGTCGACTCGTTGATCACCGCCGACCACGCCCGCGTATCCGACGACAACAGCTGGACGCTCTACGACGTTCAACGACAGCAATTCGAAATTCGCAACAACACCGATCGGGCGCGTGTCATTACCACGCAGTTGCCGGAACTCGCCTGGCCCACGTCGCTCAGCAGCGAAATGGTTTCCGTCGCGCTGCTCAAGCCCGAGCGTATGAAAACACTTGATTTGTTCGAGTACATCCGCCACCTGAATGCCAACGGGCAAACGGCACAGCGCTACCAGATCCAGTTCTGGCGCAAGGTGTTCTACCCGCTGTCGTGTCTGGTCATGGTGGTGCTGGCATTGCCATTTGCCTACCTGCATTTCCGCCAACGCGGCCTCACCGGCTTCGTCTTCGGCGGAGTGATGATCGGCATTAGTTTCTTCTTGCTCAACAACGTGTTCGGCTACATCGGGAACCTACGCGACTGGTCGCCATGGATCACAGCAGCGGCACCCGGCATCATTTATTCACTGATGTCGCTGGGCGCTTTCGGCTGGCTGGTACTGCGCCGATAGTCATCATGGCAGCCAGGACGGGCATCGTACTGTTGGCGCACGGGTCGCGCGACTCGCGCTGGCGCGAACCGGTCGAAGCGGTGGCGCGGCGGATGCGCGAGCTCGACGACGCGGCACGCGTCACCTGCGCCTACCTTGAACTGGCGACGCCCGACCTGTGCACCGCCACGACCGACCTGATCGCATGCGGCGCCCGCTCCATCCGCGTGGTGCCGCTCTTCCTGGGTATGGGCAAGCACGTCCGCGAAGACCTGCCATGCCTGCTGGCGGAGTTGCACGCGCTGCACCCAACCATCACGTTCAGCCTCAAGCCGGCCATCGGCGAAGACCCGGTGGTGATCGATTTATTCGCACGAATCGCGCTGGAGCACTGAAATTCGCACTCTTTCAATAGATGACATAAGGCATAATGAATCACGTACTAAGACGTAATTCAATATGAATCTACACCAATTCAAATTTGTTCAAGAAGCCGTGCGGCGCAACCTGAACCTGACCGAAGCCGCCAAGGCGCTCCACACCTCGCAGCCCGGCGTCTCCAAGGCCATCATCGAATTGGAAGAAGAGCTCGGCGTCGAGATTTTTGCGCGCCATGGCAAGCGTCTAAAGCGCGTGACCGAGCCGGGCCAGCATGTACTGAAGAGCGTAGACCTGATCATGCGTGAGGTCGGCAACCTGCGACGCATCGGCGAACAGTTCAGCGCGCAAGACAGTGGCACGCTGTCGATTGCCACCACGCATACTCAGGCCCGCTATGTGCTGCCGGCAGCGGTGGTCAAGCTGCGCGAGGCCTACCCAAAGGTCAACGTGAGCCTGCATCAGGCCACGCCCGATCAGGTCGCCCGCATGCTGATCGACGAAATCGCCGAGATCGGCATCGCCACCGAGTCGCTGGCGGACTACCCGGAACTGGTCACCCTGCCCTGTTACCAGTGGCAGCACATGCTGGTGCTGCCACCCGACCACGCGCTGGCGCACAAGGAGCGTTTTTCGCTGGAAGACCTGGCGGGCGAACCGATCATCACCTATCACCCGTCGTTCACCGGGCGCACCCGCATCGACCATGCCTTCGCGCAGAAAAAGCTCACACCGCGCATTGCGCTCGAAGCCATTGACGCGGACGTCATCAAGACCTATGTGCGACTCGGGCTGGGCATCGGCATCGTGGCCGAAATGGCCGTGCGCCAAGGCCCGGGCGAGGAAGCCAACGCCGATCTGGTGGTGCGGCCGCTGGGCCATCTATTCGGCCAGAACATCGCGCGCGTCGCCTTCAAGCGCAGCGCGTATTTGCGCAACTTCGTCTTCAAGTTCGCCGAGTTGATTTCCGACCGGCTCGAGCGCAGCCTGATTGCCAAGGCGTTGAGCGGCCACCATGAGGACTACGAACTGTGAGCACGACAGCTGTGCATACGCCCGCCTTCGCCAGCAAGTTGCCGGCCGTCGGCACCACCATCTTCACCGTCATGTCGGCGCTGGCAGCGGAGACGGGCGCGGTCAATCTGGGTCAAGGTTTTCCGGACTTCGACTGCGACCCGCAACTGGTCGACGCCGTCACTCACGCCATGCGGGACGGCCACAATCAGTACCCGCCGATGGCGGGCGTGGCGTTGCTGCGCGAGGCGATTGTTTCTAAATTGATAGCTCTCTACGCCCGCCCCTACAGCGCCGCAGACGAAATCACCGTCACAGCTGGGGCCACACAGGCGATCATCACCATCATTTTGGCGGTGGTGCACCCGGGTGATGAGGTGATCGTGCTGGAGCCCTGCTATGACAGCTACGTGCCGAACATCCAACTGGCGGGCGGGTGCGTGGTGCGCGTGCCGCTCACGCCCGGCACCTTCCGGCCCGACTTCGAGCGCATCGCGGCCGCACTGACACCGCGCACCCGCGCAATCATCCTCAATACGCCACACAACCCGAGCGCCACGGCCTGGACCGAAGCCGAGATGCGCCGGCTCGAAGCACTGCTGGCGCCGACCGACGTGCTGGTGATCAGCGACGAGGTTTACGAGCACATGGTCTACGACGGCGCCCTGCACCAGAGCGCCGCACGTTTCGATGGCCTGGCGGCGCGAAGCTTCATCGTGAGCAGCTTTGGCAAGACCTATCACGTGACCGGCTGGAAGGTCGGCTACGTGGCGGCGCCCGCCCCCCTGACGGCAGAATTTCGCAAGGTGCACCAGTTCAACGTGTTCACGGTCAACACGCCGATGCAGTACGCGCTGGCGGCCTATATGACAGACCCGGCGCGTTACCTCGGGCTGGCGGCGTTCTATCAACACAAACGCGACCTGTTCGCGGCCGGCCTGGCCAGCACACGGCTCAAGCTGCTGCCCAGCGCGGGCACGTATTTCCAGTGTGTCGACATTTCGCAGGTCAGCGACCTGGGCGAGGCCGACTTCTGCCAATGGCTGGTGCGCGAATGGGGCGTCGCGGCGATTCCGCTTTCCGCCTTCTACGGCAACGGCTTCGACCAGCGCGTCGTCCGCTTTTGCTTCGCCAAGAAAGACGAAACACTGAAAGCGGCGGTGGAGCGACTGGCGCGGCTCTGACATTGCCAGCAGCGATTGCCTTACCGCTGGAGGGCGCGCATTCCGGCGTCCGAGTGGCCGCGATGCCTTGAACATGGATGCTTCGAAACACGTCGTCGCAGGAGAAGATCCATGTCCCTCTCATTCATCGCGCTGATCGTCGTGATCCTGCTTTTGATCGGTGCTCTGCCCAGTTGGGGCTACAGCCGCAGTTGGGGCTACGGTCCGAGCGGCGGCTTGGGTCTGGTGCTGCTGATCGTTATCGTGCTGCTGCTGATGGGGCGCATATAGCCTGTGCTCCAGACAGCGCCAATGCAAAAAGCCGCTGAAGTCCGCTTCCGTGGCTTTTTTTCTGCGCCTGACTGCCCGGGTGGAGGCGCGCCTCAGTGCGAGAGCTGCGCCCAGGCTTTGTCGAGCCGCTTGACGCTCACGGGGTGGGGTGTGCGCAGTTCCTGCGCGAAAAAGCTTACGCGCAACTCTTCGAGCAGCCAGCGAAATTCAAGCATGCGTTCGTCGGTGGCGCCCTTGCGCTGGGCCAGCAGGCGCCAATAGCGTTCGTCTTGGGGCCTCAGCTCGGCCAGCTTGGCAGCGTCGCGCGCCGGATCGCCGCGCAGCTTGTCGAGCCGGAGCGTGATGGCCTTGAGGTAGCGGGCAAAATGGTGCAGTTGCGGCCAAGGAGTGTCGACGAGAAAACGCTTGCCCACCAGTCGTTGCAGTTGCTGCGCGGCATCGGCGGTGGTCTCGGGTTGCACCTTGGTGTCCTTGATCTTGCGCACGGCTGCAGCGTAGTCGGCAAGAATCAGGCCGGCGAGGCGCGCGACCTCGTTGGCGATGAGTGTGAGACGTCCGCGCCCTTCCTCGGTCTGGCGCTGGAAGGCAAATTCATCGGTTGGCCACGGCTCCTGCAGGAAAGCGCGGTCGATCGCCACGTCGACGATCTGCGCGCGCAACTCGTCGACCGTACCGAGCGGCATGTAGGCCCCTCCCATCTTCTGCAGATCGGGAATATTCTTTTCGAGGTACTTCAGTGCGTCTTTCAGCTGCAGGGCGAACAGGCGGCGAAGCCCCGCGCGGTGCTTGGCCGCCGCCACCGCCGGCTCGTCAAAGACCTCGATGGTGACCGCGTCGCCACCATCGAGCAGCGCGGGAAAGCCGATCAACGATTGCGCACCGCGCCGCACTTCCATCAGCTCGGGCAGCTCGCCAAACGACCACGTCGTGTAGCGCTGGCCAGCCGGGAGTGTGCGCGTTGGCGCTTCGTTAACTATTATTTTTATAGCAGTCGCCGGCCGTACCTTGTGCATTTCAGACATTTTTGATATAGATTTCGCCTTGACGTTCAGGCCCGCCAACGCCTGGAACGCACCACGCGCCTGGGCGCCCAATTCGGCCTTGATCGCGCCCAGGTTTCGTCCCATGCCGAGTTGGCGGCCGTGCTCGTCGACCACGCGCAGATTCATAAACAGGTGCGGCACCAGCGTGTCGAGCTTGAAGTCTGCGCGCTGCACGTCGATGCTGGTGGCGTCACGCACGCGTTTGAGGAGCACGTCCGTCAGCGAGCCGGCGCCGAACACGTCCCGCGCCGACAGGGCCTCGGCCAGCCGCGCCGCCGACTCGGGCAGCGGCACGAGGCGCGAACGCGGCCGCTGCGGCAGGCTCTTGAGGAGAGCCTGGATCTTGTCCTTGAGCATGCCCGTTACCAGCCACTCGCAGCGCTCTTCACTCACCTGATTGAGCACGAACAACGGCACGCTGACCGTGAGCCCATCCTTGGCGTCGCCCGGCTCGTGCAGATAAGTGGCAGCACAGTCGACGCCGCCGAGCCGCAGCGTGGGCGGGAACGACTGCGTTGTGATGCCGGCCGCCTGATGGCGCATCAGCTCCTCGCGCGTCAGGAACAACAGCCGTGACTGATCGCGGGAGGCGTGCCGATACCAGTTCTCGAAGGTGATGCCGCTGGCCACATCGGGCGGGAGTTGCGTGTCGTAGAAGGCAAAGATCAGCTCGTCATCGACCAGCACGTCTTGCCGGCGCGCCTTGTGCTCCAGTCCTTCGACCTCGCGTACCAGCTTGCGATTCGCTGCGTGAAACGGAAACTTGCTGTCCCACTGCCCGCTGACCAGCGCCTCGCGAATGAAAATGTCGCGCGCCGCGACCGGGTCGACCTGGGCGAAATCGACCCGCCGCCCGCTGTACACCACCAGCCCGTAGAGCGTGGCGCGCTCCAGGGCCGACACTTGCGCGCTCTTTTTCTCCCAGTGAGGGTCGAGCAATTGCTTCTTGAGCAAATGGCCGCCAACCAGCTCCAGCCATTGCGGCTCGATGTTGGCGATGCCGCGGCCGAACAGGCGCGTCGTCTCGACCAGTTCGGCCACCACGATCCAGCGACCCGGCTTCTTTTTCAGATGCGCGCCGGGATGGCGGTGGAACTTGATGCCCCGCGCTCCCAGATACTCGGAAGCCTGTGCAGAGCCCGTCGATGGATCCTCGGGCTTCCAGCCAACGTTGCCGAGCAAACCGGCCAGCATCGACAGGTGCAGCGGCTCGTAGCCCACCGGCTCCGAGTTGATGCGCCACTTGTGCTCGGTCACGACCGTGAGAAGCTGCGAATGAATGTCGCGCCATTCACGCACGCGGCGAATGTTGATGAAGTTCTGCCGCAGCAGCTGCTCATATTGCCGGTTGGTCAGCTTGTGCGTCGCGCTGCCGCCACCGCGCGCATCGTGAATCCACTTCCACAGCCGCAGGTAGCCGCTGAATTCGCTCTTTTCATCGTCGAATTGCGAATGTGCCTGATCGGCCTGCTGCTGCGCATCCATCGGCCGGTCGCGCACGTCCTGCACGCTCAGCGCCGAGGCAATGACCAGCACCTCTTCCAATGCGCCGCGACCTCGTGCCTCCAAAATCATCCGGCCGACGCGCGGATCGAGCGGCAACCGGGCCAGCTCCGCACCCATCGGCGTCAGCCCGTTCGCGTCATCCACCGCGCCCAGTTCATTCAGCAGCTGGTAACCATCGGCAATGGCGCGCGGCGACGGCGCTTCCAGAAACGGGAAGCGCGCCACATCGCCCAGGCGCAGCGACTTCATGCGCAGGATCACGCCGGCCAGCGAACTGCGCAAAATTTCCGGATCGGTAAAGCGCGGCCGACCCTCGAAGTCTTTCTCGTCATAGAGTCGAATGCAGATGCCATCGGCCACGCGCCCACAACGCCCCGCGCGCTGGTTCGCCGCCGCCTGGCTGATGGGCTCGACCAGCAGTTGCTCGACCTTGTTGCGAAAGCTGTAGCGCTTCATGCGCGCCGTGCCGGCATCGATCACGTAGCGAGTGCCTGGCACGGTGAGCGAGGTCTCTGCCACGTTGGTGGCCAGCACGATGCGCCGGCCGTGATGGCCTTCGAAAATGCGGTCTTGCTCGGCTGGCGAGAGGCGTGCGAACAACGGCAGCACTTCGGCGCTGTGCGTCAAAGGCTGATGCGCCAGGTGCCGGCGCAAATGGTCGGCCGCCTCGCGAATCTCGCGCTCACCCGGCAAGAAAACCAGAATATCGCCGGCTTGCCGCGGGTCGCGCCACAGCTCGTCGACCGCCTCGGCAATGGCGTCGTTCAGGCCGAATTCGCGCGATTCTTCGAAGGGCCGGTAGCGCTGCTCGACCGGAAACATGCGGCCCGACACCATGATGACCGGCGCCGGGGTCGATTCCCCGTTTTTCACCGACGCGAAGTGCCGTGCGAAGCGATCGGCATCGATGGTCGCCGAGGTCACGATCACTTTCAGGTCGCGCCGGCGCGGCAGGATCTCGCGCAGGTAGCCCAGCAAAAAGTCGATGTTGAGGGAGCGCTCGTGCGCCTCGTCGATAATGAGCGTGTCATAGGCCTTGAGCAGCGGATCGGTCTGCGTCTCGGCCAGCAGGATGCCGTCGGTCATCAGCTTGACCGAGGCGTCGCGCGAAACGCGGTCCTGAAAGCGCACCTTGAAGCCGACGACCTCGCCGAGCGGCGTCCTCAGCTCTTCGGCGATGCGCTTGGCGACCGAGCTGGCCGCAATGCGCCGGGGTTGCGTGTGGCCGATGAGCCGGCCTTTGCCGGGATCGGCATTGAGCTTGCCACGGCCGAGCCATAGCGCGATCTTGGGCAACTGCGTGGTCTTGCCCGAACCCGTTTCGCCGCAGACGATGACGACCGGGTTCGCTGCAATGGCCGCCGCGATCTCGTCGCGTCTAGCGGAAACCGGAAGGGATTCAGGGAAATCGATGTGTAACAGGGAGGTCAAGGTCAGGGCGCGCGTGAATGGGTCAGGGGCAAGCCAGTGATTATCGAACGCGGCGCCCACTGCCCCTATGGCGCACAAAGCAGCCGGTTCTTGTGTCCGTTGTCCGGGTGCCAAGGCCAATCTCCTCCGGTCCTCCCGCGTGCGACGCAGGACGGTGTCTGGTCGCCAAAATGGAGCGGCAACGCGATCGTGCTGCCGACCATGACAAATGCCATCCATCTCCGGCATGGCGTTGTTCGTAGACAATCGTGCGCCTCCCCTTCCTTCCGTCACGCCTCGCACGTCGTTCCATGTCCACTGTCTTCAACTTCACTTTCGTGCCGTGGTTCCGCTCGGTGGCCCCCTACATCCACATGCATCGGGGCAAAACCTTCGTGATCGGCATGGCCGGCGAAGCGATCGCGGCGGGCAAGCTGCAGAGCATTGCGCAGGACTTGGCGCTCATTCAGAGCATGGGCGTCAAGATCGTGCTGGTGCACGGCTTTCGCCCGCAGGTGAACGAACAACTGCACGCCAAGGGCCACGAGGCGAAGTATTCGCACGGCATGCGCATTACCGACGCCATTGCGCTCGATTGCGCGCAAGAGGCCGCCGGCCAACTGCGCTACGAGATCGAGGCCGCCTTCAGCGAAGGACTGCCCAACACACCGATGGCGGGCTCGACGGTGCGCATGATTTCGGGCAACTTCATCACGGCGCGGCCGGTAGGCGTGCTCGACGGTGTCGATTTCAGGCACACCGGCGTGGTGCGCAAGGTGGATGCCTCGGGGATTCGCCGCACGCTCGACTTCGGCGCCATGGTGCTGCTGTCACCCTTTGGTTTCTCGCCGACAGGCGAAGCCTTCAACCTCAATATGGAAGAGGTCGCCACCAGCGTGGCCATCTCGATCCAGGCCGACAAGCTGATCTTCCTGACCGAGATTCCCGGCATTCCGTCGGACCCGAGCCGGCCGGTGGGCGACGACAACCCGATCGACACCGAACTGCCACTCGACGAGGCCGAAAAAGTGTTGGCCAGCCTATCTACCCCACAGCGCCCGACCGACACCGCCTTTTATCTGCAGCACTGCGTGAAGGCGTGCAAGGGCGGCGTCGAGCGCAGCCACATCCTGCCGTTTGCGCTCGATGGCTCGCTGCTGCTGGAGGTATACGTGCACGACGGCATCGGCACGATGGTGATCGACGAGAAGCTCGAGAGCCTGCGCGAGGCTTCGGTTGACGACATCGGCGGCATCCTGCAACTGATCGAGCCCTTTGAGCGCGACGGCACGCTGGTCAAGCGCGACCGCACCGAGATCGAGCGCGACATCGACCTCTACACGGTGATCGAGCACGACGGCGTGATCTTCGGATGCGCCGCGCTCTACCCGTACCCGGAAGCCAGAACTGCCGAGATGGCCGCGCTCACCGTCTCGCCGCTGTCGCAATCGCAGGGCGACGGCGAACGCATCCTCAAACGCATCGAGCACCGCGCCAAGGCAGCCGGCATCGACAGCATTTTTGTGCTGACCACGCGCACCATGCACTGGTTCCTCAAGCGCGGGTTCCAGCAGGTCAGCCCCGACTGGCTGCCCGAAGCGCGCAAACGAAAATACAACTGGGATCGAAAAAGCCTAGTGCTGGTCAAGAAGCTGTCAGGATAATCAGCGCCCATGAACCCGCTTCTGGCCACGCTGCAGCCTTACCCTTTCGAGCGGTTGCGCCAACTTTTTACGGGGGTTGCGCACAACCCTGCCTTCGCCCCCATCAGCCTGGGCATCGGCGAGCCCAAGCACCCGACGCCCCAGTTCATCAAGGATGCGCTGTGCGCCGGCCTAGATGCGCTGTCAGCCTATCCCGCCACTGCCGGCGATGCGCGCCTGCGCGAAGCCTTTGCGGGCTGGCTGCAGCGCCGCTACGGCCTGACGCTCGATCCGGCCACCCAGATGTTGCCGGTCAGCGGTTCGCGCGAAGCCCTCTTTGCGCTGGCGCAAACCGTGGTCGATGCCAGCCGACCGTCGCCCGTGGTCGTCTCGCCCAATCCGTTCTATCAAATCTATGAAGGTGCGGCCTTGCTGGCAGGCGCCCAGCCGTACTACGTGCCGAGTGTGGCCGAGCGCAACTTTGCGGTCGATTGGGGCAGCGTGCCAGACGACGTATGGGCCCGCACGCAACTGGTCTACGTCTGCTCGCCGGGCAACCCGACCGGCGCCGTCATGCCGCTGATGGAATGGGGAAAACTGTTTGCGTTGTCGGACCGTCACGGTTTCGTGATCGCGTCGGACGAGTGCTACAGCGAAATCTACTTTCGCGATGAGCCGCCGCTCGGTGGCCTCGAAGCCGCGGCCCGGCTGGGCCGCGGCGATTTCAGGCGCCTGGTCGCGCTCACATCGCTGTCCAAGCGCAGCAATGTGCCGGGGCTGCGCAGCGGCTTTGTTGCGGGCGACGCTGCCATCATCAAGTCGTTCCTGCTGTACCGCACCTACCACGGCTGTGCCATGAGCGGCGTGGTGTCGGCGGCCAGCATCGCCGCCTGGGATGACGAGACCCACGTGGTCGAAAACCGCGCCCTGTACCGCGCCAAGTTCGCCGCCGTCACGCCGCTGCTTGAACCGGTGCTCGATGTTCGCCTGCCGGACGCCAGCTTCTACCTTTGGGCCGGCATTCCGGCGAGCTGGGGCGGCGACGACGCCGCTTTCGCCCGCGCTCTTTACGCTCAATACAATGTGACGGTGTTGCCGGGCAGCTATCTGGCGCGCGATGTGCAAAGCGCAGACTCGAACCAGCCGGCGAACCCTGGCCGCGGCCGCATCCGCATGGCGCTGGTGGCGGGCACGGCGGAATGCGTCGAGGCGGCGCAGCGTATCGTCCAGTTCGGTCAACGTGGCCGTTGAGACCGCCGAGCCGCCGGTATTTCAGTTCCACTTTCTTCCATTTCCACCGTTTCCCTCCGCTCCTGATTTCGAGCCCTTCATGACCCAACAATTGCAGCAAACCATCGACGCCGCGTGGGAAAACCGTGCCAACATCTCCGCGTCCGCCGCGCCGCCCGAGGTCCGCAAGGCCGTCGATCACGTGATTGCCGAACTCAACAACGGCAAGCTGCGCGTCGCCACGCGCCAGGGAATCGGCCAATGGACCGTGCATCAGTGGATCAAGAAAGCGGTCTTGCTGTCGTTCCGCCTAAATGACAACGAAATCATCCAGGCCGGCTCGCTCGGCTTCTACGACAAGGTGCCGACCAAGTTCGCGCACCTGTCGGCCAACGAACTTCAGGAAGCTGGGGTGCGCATCGTGCCACCCGCCGTGGCCCGCCGTGGCAGCTTCATCGCCAAAGGCGCGATCCTGATGCCGTCCTTCGTCAATATCGGCGCCTACGTCGGCGAAAACACCATGGTCGACGCCTGGGCCACGGTCGGCTCGTGCGCGCAGATCGGCGCCAACGTTCACCTCTCGGGCGGCGTCGGCATCGGCGGGGTGCTCGAACCACTGCAGGCCGGGCCGACCATCATCGAGGACAACTGCTTCATCGGCGCGCGCTCCGAGGTCGTCGAAGGCGTGGTGGTGGAAGAAAATTCGGTGCTGTCGATGGGCGTGTACATCGGCCAGAGCACCCCGATCTACGACCGCGCGACCGGCGAAGTGAGCTATGGCCGCGTGCCGGCCGGCTCGGTCGTCATCAGCGGCACGTTGCCCAAGGACAACGGGCGCTACAGCCTGTATGCCGCCATCATCGTCAAGCGAGTCGATGCCAAGACCCGCGCCAAGACCTCGCTCAACGAGCTGCTGCGCGACTAGAAATCCGGCATCGGCGGCGAGCCGCTTTTTTGCAAGTCAACCACCCTGAGGAGATCCGATGATCGGAACGATGGAGCGAATTCTTCGCCTGATGGCCGAGCGTCACGCCTCGGACATCTATCTGTCGGCGCAGTCGCCGGCGTTGATCCGCATCAACGGCCAGTGCGTGCCGATCAACAGCCAGGTGCTGCCGGCGGAGGGGCCACTCAACCTGCTAAGTGAGGTGGTGCATGAAAGCCGCATCCAGGAACTCGAGCGCACCGGAGAACTGAACATGGCAATTGGCCTCGAAGGTGCGGGCAACTACCGCATCAGCGCGATGCGCCAGCGCGGCAGCTATGCCGTGGTGGTGCGGCATATTGCCTCGAAGATTCCGTCGTTCGAAGAGCTCAATCTGCCCGAAATCCTGAAAACCCTCATCATGGAAAAGCGCGGACTGATCCTGATGGTGGGCGCCACCGGCGCCGGCAAGACCACCACTCTGGCGTCAATGCTCGACTATCGCAACGAGAACGCCAGCGGCCACATCCTCACCGTCGAAGAACCGATTGAGTTCACCTACACCAACAAGAAATCGCTGGTGAACCAGCGCGATGTCGGCAGCGACACGCAGTCGCTGCAGATCGCGCTGAAGAACGCACTGCGCCAGGCGCCAGACGTGATCCAGATCGGCGAAATCCGCGACCGTGAAACCATGACCGCCGCCATTGCCTACGCGCAATCGGGCCACCTGTGCGTGGCCACGCTGCACGCCAACAACAGCTACCGGGCACTGAACCGCATCCTGAGCTTCTACCCGGTCGAAGTGCGCACCACACTGCTGGGCGACCTGGGCTCGGCGCTGCGCGCCATCGTGGCGCAGCGGCTGCTGCGCACGCCGGGTGGCAGCCGCGTACCGGCGTTGGAGGTCATGCTCAACACCGCGCTGGTCGCCGAGCTGATCGAAAAAGGCGATTTCTCGGCTGTCAAGGAGGCCATGGAGCAGTCGATGGCCGAAGGCTCGCAAACCTTTGAGGAAGACATTGCGCGGCTCATTCTAGAAAACCGGGTCGGCCGCGCCGAGGGCCTGGCGCAGGCCGATTCGCCCACCAACCTGATGTGGCGTCTGCAAAACCAGAACGCACCGGCGGCTGCGGTGCCCGAAGAACGCAGCCTGATGGACCAGGTCGAGGCGCCGACGTTCACCGACATCACGCTCGACGTGAGGTTCTAGACTCTAGGCTGACAACCGGGTCTGCCCACTTCGTGTGGTCGCCTACCGCCTACGGGGGGCAACAGTAGGAGCCCGGCAAAGCCGGTTCTGCAGTGTTACTGGGCTCGCCCCAAGCGTGTTTGCTTTTCGGAGCCGGCTTCGCGGCGTTTCTGACAACAGCCTCGCCACGCGTTCCACGCTACATTCGTTACCAGCCTGATCAATTGCTTTTTTTCCATGTCCCGCACGCTCCAACTTGCCGAACAACTCATTTCGCGCGCATCGGTCACGCCCGAGGACGGCGGCTGTCAGCAACTCATCGGCGAGCGGCTGATTCGGCTCGGTTTCGCTCTGGAGACGATCGAGAGTGGCCCGGCCGACTTTCGGGTGACCAACCTGTGGGCGGTGCGTGCGCCCGGGATAGTTAAGCCGACGGTGCCTGTAGCGCCCGCCCCACGGGCGCAGTCAGTTATCAAGCCTATCGCAAGCAGTGCGCCGGCCAAGACGCTGGTTTTCGCTGGCCACACCGACGTGGTGCCCACCGGCCCGCTCGAGCACTGGGCCAGCGACCCGTTCACGCCGACGCACCGGGAAGGCAAGCTCTACGGGCGCGGCGCCTGCGACATGAAGACATCACTGGCCGCATTTGTGGTTGCCATCGAGGAGTTCCTGGCCGCCACGCCCGGGCCGCACCTGACCCTCGCCCTGCTGCTAACCAGCGACGAGGAAGGACCCGGCGTTGACGGCACCGTAGTGGTCTGCAACACGCTGGCGGCGCGCGGCGCGTGCATCGACTACTGCATCGTCGGCGAGCCGACCTCGGTCGAGCGCTGCGGCGACATGATCAAGAACGGCCGACGCGGCACCATGAGCGGCAAGCTCACCGTGCGCGGCGTGCAGGGCCATATCGCCTACCCGCACCTGGCCAATAACCCTGTGCACAGGCTGGCGCCCGCGTTGGCTGAACTGGTGGCTCTCGACGCCGCTTCGGGTTGGGACGCCGGCAACGCCGGTTTCCAGCCGACCAGTTGGCAGGTGAGCAACATCCACGCCGGCACCGGCGCCGGCAACGTGATTCCGGGCGCAGCCGTGGTCGACTTCAACTTCCGCTTCTCGACCGAGTCGACGCCGCAATCACTGCAGCAGCGCGTTCACGCGGTACTCGACGCCCACGAGCTCGACTACACACTGGCCTGGACCGTCGGCGGCCTGCCGTTCCTGACGCCGACCGGCCCGTTGGTCGACGCCGTGCGGCAAGCTATCCACGACGAGACTGGCATCGACACCCAGCTTTCGACCAGCGGCGGCACCAGTGACGCGCGCTTCATCGCCACGATCTGCAAGCAGGTGATCGAGCTTGGCCCGGTCAACGCCAGCATTCACAAGATCGACGAGCACATCGCCATCGCCGAGATCGAGACGCTCAAAAACCTTTACCGTCGCACGCTGGAGCGGCTCGAAGGGCAGTCGGCACCGGTATGAGCCGACACGGCCACGAGGGCCGCATGGGGCGTGCAAAGAGCGATTCCCCGCGTGACGGGACGGTGCGCAGCGCCACAAACGTGCAGCAGTGAGCCCGCGCCACGCCAGAACGCACTCATGAGCACCGTGATCGAGTTGATCGAAGCCGGCGCCCGCCGGCTGACCGACGCCGGCGTCGCCTTCGGCCACGGTACCGGAAACGCTTTCGACGAGGCCGCGTGGCTCGTGTTGTGGCGATTGGGGTTGCCGCTGGACGACCTCGAGTCCACGGCAAATCGGCCTGTAACGCCTGCCGATGCTGCGCAAGTAGCTACTCTTTTGACAGCGCGCATCGAATCGCGCAAGCCCGCCGCCTACCTGACGAACGAGGCCTGGCTGCAGGGCGTGCCGTTCTTCGTGGACGAGCGCGCCATCGTGCCGCGCAGCTTCATTGCCGAGCTTATCACCGACGGCAGCATCGACCCCTGGCTGGGCGAACACACGCGTCACGTGCTCGATCTGTGCGCCGGCAACGGTAGCCTGGCGGTGCTGGCGGCGATGGCGTGGCCCGACGTCCACGTCGAGGCCGCCGACCTGTCGAGCGCGGCGCTCGAAGTCGCCGCCATCAATATCCAGCGTCACCAGTTGGAGGCACGCATCACCCTGATCGAGTCCGACGGCCTTGCCCGTGTTCGCGGCCGCTACGATCTCATCCTTTGCAACCCGCCCTACGTCAACGCCGCCAGCATGGCCCAGCTGCCGGCCGAATACCGCGCCGAACCCATGCTCGCCCTGTCGGGCAACGCAGCCGGCGGGGCCGATGGGATGGACTTCATCCGCCAGCTCTTCGTGGACGCCCCCTCGCGCATGAGCGAACAAGCCGTGGTGGTGCTTGAAATCGGCAACGAACGCCACCATTTCGAAGCGGCGTTCCCGCAACTCGAAGTGGTGTGGCTCGACACCTCGACGGGTGAAGGCCAGGTGCTGCTGGTCACCCGAACTGCGTTGCTGGGCGGCGCCGGCACGTGTTAACGGGCCTGCAGCAACGAGGCGCGCACGCGGCGACAGAACCACGCCACCCTTGCCGCCAAGCCTGCCAAAGCCTTGCGATGCATGGCGCGGACCGTTCGACACGCTGCAACCAACGAGCCTGAATTCCCGGGCGACCCGCCCTCACTGGATGCACACGGGATAATCGCCCCTACGACTCCCTCCTCATGATTACTCTCAAAAACGTTATCCTGCGCCGCAGCGCTAAAGTGCTGCTCGACGGCGCCACCGTCACTCTCAACCCCGGTGAGAAAGTCGGATTGGTCGGGCGCAACGGTGCCGGCAAATCCACCCTGTTCGCGCTCTTCAACGGCACCCTGCAAGAGGACGGAGGCGAGTTTTACCGGCCCAAGCAATGGCGCATGGCCCAAGTGGCGCAGGACATGCCCGAAACCGACGAGGGGGCAACGGCCTTCGTGGTTGGCGGCGACACCCGGTTGACCGAGGTGCGAGCCACGCTCGCAGCCATCGAGGCCGCGTACGAGGCCAACCCGGACGACGCCGACATCGGCATGGAGCTGGCCTACGCCTACACGCACCTGCACGATGCCGGCGAGCACGATGCCGTGCCGCGCGCGCAGGCTCTGATTCTCGGCCTGGGCTTCAAGACGCACGAACTCGACGAGCCCGTCAACAGCTTCTCGGGCGGCTGGCGAATGCGCCTGCAGCTGGCCCGCGCCTTGATGTGCCCGAGCGACCTGCTGCTGCTCGACGAACCGACCAACCACCTGGACCTCGATGCGCTGGTCTGGCTCGAAGCCTGGCTGCAGAAATATCAGGGCACCATGATCGTGATCAGCCACGACCGCGAGTTTCTCGACGCTGTGACCGACGTCACGCTGCACATCGCCAATCTGCAGCTGACGCGCTACGGCGGCAACTACAGTGCCTTCGAGACCCTGCGCGCGGAGCAGATGGCGCTGCAGCAAACGGCGTTCAGCAAGCAGCAGGACAAGATCGCCCACCTGCAAAAATTCATCGACCGCTTCAAGGCTAAGGCCAGCAAGGCCAAGCAGGCGCAAAGCCGCGTCAAGGCGCTGGAACGTATGGAAAAGGTCGCGCCGTTGCTGGCCGAAGCCGACTTCACGTTCGAGTTCAAGGAGCCCGGCAACATCCCGAACCCGATGCTCTCGATCAGCAACGCCAGCTTTGGCTACGTCATCGAGGGCGAGCCGTCGTCCGTCAAGACCATCCTCACCCATGTCAGCCGCTCGGTGCAGGCGGGCCAACGGATCGGCATCCTGGGCGCCAACGGACAGGGCAAGTCGACGCTTGTGAAGACCATCGCGCGCGAAATGGGTACGCTAGCCGGCGACGTCACCGAAGGCAAGGGACTCAACATCGGCTATTTCGCGCAGCAAGAACTTGACGTGCTGCGTCCGCAGGACACGCCGCTCGAACACATGGTGCGCATGGCGCGCGAACTGGGGGCGGCCGCCAAGGAGGCCACCGGCGAGCAAGCGCTGCGCGGCTTTTTGGGCAGCTTCAACTTCAGCGGCGACATGGTCAAGCAGGCCGTTGGCACCATGAGCGGCGGCGAAAAGGCCCGGCTGGTGCTGGCCATGATGGTCTGGCAGCGCCCCAACTTGCTGCTGCTCGACGAGCCTACCAATCATCTGGACCTGGCCACCCGCGAGGCGCTGGCCATCGCGCTCAACGAGTTCGAAGGCACGCTGATGCTGGTCAGCCACGACCGCGCGCTGCTGCGCTCGGTGTGCGACGAGTTCTGGATGGTCGGGCGTGGTGGCGTCACCGACTTCGACGGCGACCTGGACGACTACCAACGCTACCTTCTCGACGAAGCCAAGCGCCAGCGCGAGCTGGCCAAAATCGCCAGTCGTGACAGCCAGAATGCTCCAATCTCCATAGCGCCTGTCGCAGTAGCGTCGGGCGCTTCAGCCTTTTTGGCTGATGAAGTATCGGCAACCGGAAAGAGCCAGCGCCAGCAAAGCGCGCAAGGTCGCCAGCAACGCAGCGAACAGCTCAAGCCGCTCCAGCGTGAAATTTCGCAGATCGATGAGCGACTCAACGCCGCCAGCACCGAAAAATCCACCGTCGAAGCGCGGCTGACCCAGTCGCTGGGTGCCGCCGACATTGCCGAAGCGGGCAAGCGCCTGAAGGCGCTCACCGATGAAATCTCGCAACTCGAAGAGCGCTGGCTGGCCCTGTCGGACGAGCTCGAAGCCATCGCTGCCTGAAAGGCTGTTGCGCTGTGCCTTCTGCCATCCAGCTTGCCGCAGGCGATCTGGCGCTCGTCGCCGCCGTGCAGCGCAGCCGGCGGCTGCTAGCGCGCAAGGCCCTGATGGGCGCCGCCGCCAGCACCCTTCCCCTGCCCGGTCTCGACTGGGCGGCGGATGCCGCCTTGCTGGCCCGGCTGGTCCCGCAAATCAGCGCCGAATTTGGACTCTCCGTGACACAGATCGAGCATTTGGCGCCTCACAAGCGCGAGCGCGTGCAAAAAGCCGCTGCGGCAGTCGGCGCTCTGCTGGTGGGCAAACTGGTCACCAGTGAACTTTTGTTCCGCTTGGCCCGGCATGCCGGTATACGGCTAAGTGCAAAACAAGCAACAAAATACGTCCCATTTGCCGGCCAAATCATCTCAGCGGTGCTTGGTTACACGGCCTTGCGCACGCTCGGCGAACAACACATCAAGGACTGCGTCAGGGTTGCGGGCATGGTGCAGCGCTTGCTGCCCGATGAAGTGGACTGACTACCTCGCCAGCCACGCCAACGGCAAGAAACCCAAGGCACTCTCAATACACGCGTTGTTACAAGTGGCGTTGGTTTATGCGAACATTGCGATCGTTACACTTGTAGTCCTAAGCTGACGAAGCGAAACTCCTACTGGATCGGGTTGACGCGAAATATTGCAGGCCCATTCAACGATAAGAAAAGCCATTCGAAAGAAGTGGCGCTGGCGCAGGGAAAACACCTTCAATGGAGACCGAATGAACAACGCCGACATTGCTACGTCCATCGAGGCGCTGATGGCCCGTGTCGACTATTACCTGCATTGCGAACTTGACGAGGAATACGATCACTCCAGTCCGGTCTCGGCCCGCGTGCAACTGGAAGCCGCAATACGTCGCGAACTGCTTCGCGCCAGTGCAATCGGCGTGGTTTCCAGCGCCATGGGTAGCGCCAGCTTGGCGGTGTGATCTCAGGCGGATTCGATGAATCCGGCCTCTAGCAGGCTGCCGAAATAAGCAACGTCCAAGCGCGGATGTTTGCCTCGATGTGTGAATTTTGCTCTGTGGCTTTCACACCGTGAGCATTCGGCGCTCCTGAGCTCGATTGCCGGCGATTTGATCGATGTTTTGGGCCGCTTTTCACCCGTCACGCCCCTGCAGACGCAGGGTTTCAGGGTGCGCATGCGCGTCAAGTTGTACGCCGTCATCGTCAGCACAAACAGGGGTCCACGCGCTTCAAGCCACGCACCATCACCTGATGGATGCGCCCGACCGTCTTGGCCCAGCCAAAGCCCTGCTCGATGAGCTTGCGCCTTTGCTGGGAGAGCGCATAACCGACACTGCGCGCAATCGCCTCAGGCACCGCAGAGCGTCTGGCCCGAGGTGTTCTGCGCCATATGCAGGGTGACGCCCCGATCCAGGCAGGCGTCGATGAACCCCCTGGCGTGATGTCCCTTGTGCGCACCCACCGTGCGGTGGATCACATCTTCTCCTGCCACTTCGCAGGCCGCATCGGGTATGACCTTGGAGGCTTCGCGCTCGGCGAAACCGACGGCTGTGGTGACCATGGCGCTGGCAATCAGCCCATGGCGGTGGTCCGCCAAGGTGTGGCCCATGAAGCGCAACTGGCTGGCGGTGCGACTCATCAGAAATGTTACCGGTGCTGACCCGTTGCCTCATGTAGTTTGCTACCCGCCGGATGGTCCGACGGGAGCAGCTCAACATGACGAGGCGAATCAGCATGACGACACGCAAGGAGTTGATCGAGGCGCTGCAAGCGCGGTACCGCGGTGCGAGTTTCGGTGACAGGATCAGGATCCTGGACGAGCTGGTGGGCCTGACCGGCTATCACCGTAAACATGCCATCCGGGTGCTACGGGGGGAAGCCACCGCGAAGGCTGCAGCGCGAGCGCGCAATCGTCTGTATGACGAGGCGGTACGCCAGGCGCTGATCGTCTTGTGGGAGGCCGGCGATCGAGTCTGTGGCAAGCGGCTGAAGGCGTTGATCCCCACGCTGCTTGATGCCATGGAGCGTCATGGTCATCTGGACATGGATCGCGCGGTCAAGACCAGCGTATTGCAGGTCAGCGCCGCTACCATCGATCGGATGCTGGCGGCTGCGCGCTCGCACATCGACGGGCAGCGAAAGCGCCGTCAGGGCGTCGGCGCGGCGATCCGCAAGAGCATTCCGGTACGCACGTTCGCCGACTGGCGAGATCCGCCGCCGGGCTTCTTCGAGATCGACATGGTCGAACACTACACGGGCCCGAAGATCGATGGCGACTACCTTCACAGCCTGGTACTCACCGACATCGCCAGCGGCTGGACGGAATGCGTGGCCATGCGCATGCGCAACCAGATGCTCGTGATTGAAGGGTTCGAAAAGGTGGCTGGCGAACTGCCGTTCCCGATGCTCGGAGTGGACTCGGACAATGACAGCACGTTCATGAGCGAGGCCGTCTTCAACTAC
>CAJDTV010000023.1_pt1 | contig 25442 bp, 25 predicted proteins | sample 7389921 | NCBI WGS metagenome assembly CAJDTV01 (sample SAMEA7055654, study PRJEB34461) | soil metagenome | biome: terrestrial ecosystem; feature: Peninsula; material: soil | place: Antarctica | collected 2016 | reverse complement strand
GTAGCCGAACAAAATGGACGTGCCCATGATCAGCATCAGCATGCCGGATTCGCGCAACCCGTCGCGCAGGATCGCCCACAGGTCCATGGGCCGCCACACGCGGTAGATCAAGATCACCATCGCCAGGCACAGTGCAGCGCCAACGCCGGCTGCCTCGGAAGGCGTGGCAATGCCCCCGTACAGCGCGTACACCACGCCGACGATGACCGCCATGAACGGCAACAGCCTTGGCAGCAGCTCAACCTTTTCCTTCATGCTGTAGATGCGGTCGGCGTCGACCAGCACCGTGCCGCGCCGCCAGCTGATGAACAACGCCCACGCCATAAACAGGCAGGTGAGCAACAGTCCCGGCAACACACCGGCGAGAAACAGCCGACCAATCGAAGTCTCTGAGGCGATGCCGTAGAGGATCATGGTGATGCTGGGCGGAATCAGAATGCCCAGCGTGCCGCCAGCAGCAATGGCGCCCGTGGCCAGGTCGGCGTCGTAGCCGCGTTTGCGCATCTCTGGAATGCCCATCTTGCCGATGGCCGCGCAGGTGGCGGGGGACGACCCCGTCAGCGCCGAGAACAGCGCGCAGGCGCCAATGTTCGAGATCACCAGCGAGCCGGGGATACGGTGCAGCCAGCGCGCAAGCGCCTCGTACAGGTCGCTACCGGCGCGCGAACTCGCCACGGCCGCGCCCATGATGATGAACATGGGCAGCGAGACCAGCGTGAAATCGCTCAGTCCTGCAAAGATGGTCTCCGGCAGGAAGTTGATGCTGTTCCAGCCGTCGAACGCCACCATGAACAGCAGGGCGACGGCCCCCAGGCCGAAGGCAATGGGGATGCCCGTGGCGAGCACCACTACCGTGGCGAGAAAAATCAACAATCCAATGACAAGGGCACTCATTTGATAACCTCCGCGCTACGCACTGCGGTGCGAAATGGTTCGGGGCGGCGCGCGGCGATGCTCGTGGCAGCTGCAGGTCGTTCAGAGAACATCTTCAGGACCGAGTCCAAAAGGATGGTCGCGCTGCGTCAGCACCATCCATAGGTCTGCAACCAACTGCAGGCACAGCACGGCCAAGCCGACGGGAACCGACAGGTAAGGAATCCAGACGCGTGCTTTCCAGATCGACGACGTGGTCTGGCCCGACACCCATGTCTCGTGCCACCAGGGCACGGCGGCGTAGAGAAAAAATCCACAGAATGCCAGTGAGATCAGCGTGGCGACGGCATGCAGCACACGGCGCATCGGCGTGCGCGCCATCAGCGGTAGTACATCCACTGCGACATGACCCCGCGTGAGCAGGATATAGGGCGCGCCGATGAAGGTGGATGCCACCACCAGATACATCACGAACTCGGTCTGCCAGATCGTCGACTGGTGAAGCACGGCACGTACGAACACCATCTGGCACACCACGATGACCGAAAGCAGGATCATGGCTGCGGCTACCACGCCCAGCAGGCGCGACGCCGCCTGCACCGCAGTTACCCACATCGGCGTCGGCGCGGCACGGCGCGCCAGCGCCGATGCGTCACTTGACACTCAGCGCCTTCTCGATCAGCTCTTTGCCGCCTGGCACCTTTTCGGCGAAGTTCTTGTACGAGGTCTTCTGGGCCACTGCGCGCCAGGCGTCAGCGTCGACGTCGCTCATGGTCACGACGTCCACCTTGTTGGCCTTGAAGGTCTCTACCATCTTGTCGTCGAGCTTCTTCGATTCGCCCTCGAAGTAGTCTTCTGCCTTCTTGGACGCTGCGCTCAGGGCTTTCTTCTGGGCGTCGTTCAACTTGTTCCAGCTCTTCATCGAAATGATTACGGGCTCATACATGAACCACAAGGCGTTGTCGCCCGGCGCTGTGATGCACTTGACCTGCTCGTAAAGGCGGAACGATACGAAGCTGCCGGTGGATGTGTCGGTTGCGTTGATCACGCCTTGCTGCAGCGCGCTGTAGACCTCGCTCGAAGGGATCGACACGACGGAGGCGCCCGCACCCGCCCACATCTGCGCGAACGTCGCGCCCGCGGAGCGCACTTTCAGGCCTTGCGCGTCCTCGGGCTTGCGGATGCATTTGTCCTTGCTCGCGAAGGCGCCGGCCAGCCAGGCATCGGCAAGCACCTTGGCGCCACCTCGCTCGACAATGGCCTTGATGTCTTTCATGAAATCCGAGTCGTCGATGCGCCGAGCGTGGGCGTGGCTCTTGACCAGTCCTGGCATCAGTGTTGCGCCGAACTGGGGGTGAAAGCCGGAGGCGTAATCGAGTGGGAATGAGGCCATGTCGATCTGGCCTGTCAGCATGGCTTTCCACTGCTCCTGGGGCTTGACCAGGCTAGAGCCTGGGAAAATCTTGATGGTCATGTCGACGTTGGATGCCGCCACGTCGCGGGCAATCATTTGCACCATTTCGTCGCGCACATCGCCCTTGCCGCCGGGAAACTGGTGTGAAAGCTTGAGCACGGTTTCAGCCAGTGCGCCGCCGCACAGGCTGACGAGCGTGGCGGCTGCCAGCGCGGTCAGGGGGTACTTGTAATAAGCGGTCATGGTGGCTCCTGTAGGGGTGGCGATGATGTTGCGCAGAGTGTTGACGACGTTATATAGATCAACTGCGGGTGCAGCCTAGGAATTACCCGGATTTCTGCAAGACGCCACGATGAGGTCGATGCCCCTGATCAGTTTCGAGGCCGAGGTCGCTCGATCGCATTAGCGGCGGCTGGCGCCCGACACTCCCGGCGCATCCTTCACGCCCTTTGCCGCGCGATAGATCGTGCCGTCAAAGTGCAGCGTGGTCGAGGTGAAGGTTTCGATCCGCTTGCGCGTCAGGCACTCGTCGCCCTGCAGCGTGGAGCGGCTTTGTCGGCGGTTCTGGCGCAGCAGCAAATCGGCGTAACCATGGCTCGTGGCACCGCGTACCACCGAGAGGTTGCCATGCACGGCTGTGAACGCGCCGCCGCAATCGGCGTCCCATTCGCCGCGCTCAAGTGCCATCTGCTGGCCGTCAAGCACCTTGTGAAGACGCGCGTCGCGCGGCACGTAGAGCGTCAGTGTTTCCCTCGAGTACGGTCGTGTGTTGGACGTCCCGCGGTACAGCACGCGCAGGCCAAACGCGCGCGCATCGGGCGCCAGCCGGTAATGCGTGGGGTCGACCTCGATGTCGCGAATGCGCACTTCGTCTTCGCGGAGTGCTTTTTCCTGGAACAGGCGGCTGACCACGGCGGCGCGTTCGCTGTTGCCGTTGTCGGCCTGCAAGACCACCAGCACATCGAGGTCGAACTCGGTGTTGTCGGCGTCGGAGCCGGGGCGCGGCAGCGGCAGCACCACGATCACGTGGCGGGGCACGCCGCGCCAGGGTTCGCAGGCTGCGCGCTGGTGGTCGAGCACGCGACCGGGGTGCAGTTTGGCGCTCATGCGCTCGGCCAGGCCGGTGTCGCAGGCTGCGTGGCTCGTGGTGCCGATGACAGCCAGAAACAGCACGGCGGCAAGCCGGACCATGAGCGCGTTCAAGCCGCCTGGGGAGTGAGTGGCATAGCGTCCACCACTGCTGGACCGGATGTGGCGGCCAGAGTTGCTCTGGCCGTCACGGCGCCGGACGACAGCCAGCGGGCAGCGGCGGCGTCCAGTGCTTCGGGCGCGCCGCTACTGACCAGCACGACCGAGCCCGCCCCGTTGAGGCCGAGTTGCCCGCTCGCAGCCAGTAGCCGATGCGTTTGCTGCGCCACCGGCACACCGGTCTCGATGAAACGCACGGCGGGCGGGGCATGGCGGCGCAGTTCGTCGGCCACGAAGAGGTAATGGGTGCAGCCGAGCACGAGCGTGTCGATTTTCCCGGGCTCTATGCCAAAAGGGCCTGTAGCGCCCATATAGCGGGCGCAAAGTACTCTTATTCTCCTCGCGTCTTCACGTTCAATCGCGCCAGCGAGACCATCGCACGGCACGACGCTGAACTGCGCTTGCGCCGCGAGCGACGCGCGCAGCGCTTCGAATTTATGGCTGGACAGCGTGCTGCGTGTGCCGATGACGCCGATGCGATGCGTGCGGCTGATCGCGACCGCCGGTTTGAGCGCCGGCTCGACGCCGATCAACGGAAACCCCGGATACTGCGCGCGCAGCAGGTGGATGGCGGCCGCAGTCGCCGTATTGCAGGCCACCACCAGCGCCTTCACACGGTGCAGGTCATTCAGGTATTGCGCAACCGCGAGCGTGCGTTCGATCACGTAGGCGTCGCTGCGCTCGCCATACGGGGCATGGCGGGTGTCGGCAAAGTAGACATAGCGCTCGTGCGGTAGCTTGCGGCGTAACGCGTTGAGCACGCTCAGGCCACCGACGCCGCTGTCGAACACGCCGATCGGTCGCTCGGCGTCGGTGGGGTGGGCGGGCGTGCCGTCGTTCAACCTGGCTCCAGCGTGATGGTTTTGAATTCGCCGCTGGCAATGCGTTTTTGCCATTTGCCTGGCCCTGTGATGTGGGCGCGGGCGCCGACCGCCACCGCGGCCGGCATGTCAACCCCGTCGAACTTGTAGTTGGCTTCGATGGCGAGGTCGGTGAAACTGACCCCTTTGGCGGTCTTGATGGCCTTGCTGACCAGGTAGGCGGCACCGCCGACGGCCATCAGCGAAGCGCTCTTGTGCCGCTCGATGGCCTCGATGGCGACCGGCCCGCGTTCGCCTTTGCCGATCATCGCGATCAACCCGGTCTGCGCCAGCATCCTCTCGACGAAGCCGCCCATGCGCGTGGCGGTGGTCGGGCCGGTCGGCCCGACGGCTTCGTCACTCACCGGATCGATCGGGCCGACGTAGTAGGTGGCGCGGTGGCTGAAGTCGGCGGGCAGCTTTTCGCCCTTCGCCAGCATGTCGACGGTGCGCTCGGGCGCGGCGTCGTGGCCGGTCAGCAGGTTGCCGTTCAGCAGCAAGGTCCCGGCGGGCTTCCAGCTGGCGGCTCGGGCAGGTGTCAGCGTGTCGAGGTTGACTTTTTTGCTCTTGCTGTCGTCGGGCGCCCATTCAACCTGCGGCCAGAGGTCGAGCGAAGGCGGCGTCAGGTAGACGGCGCCGCGGCCATCCATCTCGAAATGCGCGTGGCGGGTGGCCGCGCAGTTGGGAATCATGGCCACGTGCTTGCTTGCCGCATGCGTCGGGTGCATCTTGATCTTGACGTCGAGCACGGTGGCCAGACCGCCCAGAGCCTGCGCGCCGATGCCCAGCGCATTGGCCTTGTCGTACCGCTCGATGCGCAGCGCCTCGAGCTGGCTCAGTTCGGTGCCGGACTTCTTCCTGGTCTGGAGCTTGCGCATGTCGAGGTCGTCCATCAGGCTTTGCTTGGCCATCAGCATCGCCTTCTCTGCTGTGCCACCGATGCCGATGCCCAGCATGCCCGGCGGGCACCAGCCGGCGCCCATGGTCGGTACGGTCTTGTGGACCCAGTCGACCACGCTGTCGCCAGGGTTTAGCATAGCGAGCTTGCTCTTGTTTTCGCTGCCGCTGCCCTTGGCCGCGACCGTTACTTCGACGGTGTTGCCGGGCACGATCTCGGTCGCGATCACCGCCGGCGTGTTGTCCCGCGTGTTCTTGCGGTCGAACTGCGGGTCGGCCACGATCGAGGCGCGCAGCGTGTTGTCGGGGTGGTGGTCGCCATGGCGCACGCCTTCGTTGATGGCGTCGTCCAGGGTGCCTGTGAAGCCGCCGCAACGCACATCCATGCCGATCTTGAGAAACACGTTGACGATACCGGTGTCCTGGAAAATCGGCCGATGACCGGGCGCGCTCATCTTGCTGTTGGTCAGAATTTGCGCCATCGCATCCTTGGCCGCCGGGCTTTGCTCCAACTCGTAGGCCCTGGCCAGATGCGTGATGTAGTCGGCCGGGTGGTAGTAATTGATGTCCTGCAGCGCGGCGCCGATCGATTCGATCTGGTCAACTTGCTGGATCGTGGTCGTCATGCGGATATTTTTTTCAGATTTGAAACGCCCTTGATTATCTCAGCGCGCCGCAGCGGTCGGACGATAGCCGGGCGTGCGAGGTACAGCGGCCGGAATGCGACCGTTGCACACGGATCACGCCGTAGGCTTGGCGCTCTACGTCCGGCTGCGTTCAGACCGAGGCTCATGCGCCGGTCCTGCGCGTTGATGTAGAAGGTGGGCGACTGCATGTCCTCGAACGGCTTGTTGGCAGCCGGGTTCTTGTCCATGAATGCCCTGCTGGTAACAATCTGCATTGATCGGCCCGCAAGTCGCCGTTGTTGTCGCTTGGCTGCTGCATTTTGACCTTTAGCACGCCTTGTCGGGAAGACTTGAACGGCATCTGCAGGCACACCGCGTCGTCACTGGGGCGCATACGTCGCTGACCCGATACGGCGTCCCAGTGCAGGCACGAAAAAGAGGAGCTGCATGCTACTGTTTAGATAGTAGATGGCGACCGTCCTGCTTGCGCCAATGGCGTGTTTAATGCCTATAGGGCAGTGGCCATGGCCTGGGCAATCCAGTCATCAAAGGTTTCCTGGTGCGCCTTGATCCAGCCGTCGGTGTGGCGCTCGACGTCTTGCTGCCTGCTCTCTCCGTCATGCATGCGCCGGTTTTGCGTACTGATGTCGCCAATGGGCAGCGCCATGACTTCAAACAGCTTGGCCAGCTTGGGGTCAGTGAGCTGGTCGATGCGGCTGATGCGGTACCTGTCGGCGGTTTTCTTGTCGATCATGTAGCCCTGGACCGTGCCAGCCGAGTAAACGCCCTTGCGCACCATCTTGGCATCGCCGCCGGCGTTCTTGTAGAACTCGGCGTGGTGCGGATTCCAGTGGTTGGCCATGAAAGTGGCGTCGCCGTTGGCCACGGCAATGTGAGCTGTGGGGTACTCGACTTCGTTGATGGGACTGACGTCGTAGCCAAGCTTCGTCAGCGCGCGGCTGACCAGCAGGGTCTGGAAGGTTTCCTCGGCCAGTGCGCTTTGCAGCGGCTGCACACTGACGCCCTCGCCGGGCAGCCCGGCGGCGGCGTGCGAGGCCAGGCTCAGGACGAGCAGGGCGCTGGCGAGCAGGCTGGACGCGAATTTGCGGGTGGTCATCGTTCGGAGGCTCCTTATTGCTTGGCGGCGGTCACGGCTTGTCCAATCCAGCCGTCAAAGGTCTTCTGGTGCGCCTTGATCCAGCCCTCGGTGTGGCGGTCGATGTCGACGGCGCTGTTTTCGCCCTGTGCCATGCGGTCGTTTTGCGCGTTGATGTCCTGAATGGGCAGTTGCATCACTTCAAACAATTTGCCAGCCGCCGGATTCTTCTCCACGAAGGCCTTATTGGCCACAATCTGCTGCTTGTTCACCACGAAGCCGTAGTTCTTGCCGTTGGGCAGCTTGGTGTCGAGCTTGCCCTGCTCGCCAGGCAGCGAGGAGAAGGGCACTTCCAGCCAGACCACGTCCTTGCCGGGCTTGAGCTGGGCGCTCACCCAGTACGGCGTCCACGTGTAATAAAACACCGGCTTGCCGGCCTTGTAGCGGGTGATGGTGTCGGCAATCAGCGCCGAGTAGCTGCCCTGCTGGTGCGTCACGGTGTCGCGCAGCCTGAAGGCGGTGAGCTGGTGCTCGATCACGGCCTCGCACCCCCAGCCCGGGTTGCAGCCGGTCAGGTCGGCCTTGCCGTCGCCATCGGCATTAAACAGTTTGGCAATCTTCGGGTCCTTGAACTGGCCGATGTTTGTGATGTGGTACTTGTCGGCCGACTTCTTGTCGATCAGGTAGCCTTGCGCGGCGTTGTCCGAGTACACCCCCTTGCGCGCGAGCTTGGCGTCGCCGCCGGCATTCTTGTAGAAGTCGGCGTGCATGGGGTTCCAGTGGTCGGCCATGAAGGTGGCGTCGCCATTGGCAATGGCGACGTGGGCCGTGGGGTATTCCTTAATGGGTTTCACGTCGTAGCCGAGTTTTTCCAGTGCCTTCATGACCAGCTCGGTCTGGAAGGTTTCCTCGGCAATGGAACTTTTGAGTGGCTGGACCGTGACGCCGTTGCCCGGCACGGATTCAGCACTGGCACTGGCACTGGCACTGGCAGTGCCGGCAAGGCCAAAGGCGAGCGCTGCGGCGGTAAGCAGCCGGTGGGCTTTGGTGGGAGTGGCGTGCATAGATGTCCTTGCAGGTGAAAAAATGGCGGGGCTTATCCGGGTGCGGACGATCATTCGGCGAGTTGCACGGGCGTTACAGCCGAAGCGGCTGGCGTCGGTCGGGCAGGGCGCACCCGGCGCCGCAACCATCCGGTCGGGCCGGTCTGCCACCAGTGGCGCGCGCCGCGGTGCGGCTGGCCCATGGCCTGGGTGATACGGTCGAGCGTGATGGCCAGCAGCACGATGCCCAGGCCACCGACAGTGGCCAGGCCCATGTCGAGCCGGCCAATGCCGCGCAGCACCATCTGGCCCAGGCCCCCGACGGCAATCATGGAGGCGATCACGACCATAGAGAGCGAGAGCATCAGCGACTGGTTGACGCCGGCCATCACCGAGGGCATGGCCAGCGGCAACTGCACCTTGAGCAGCATCTGCATGGGCGAGGCCCCGTAGGCCCGCGCTGCTTCGATCAGATCGGGCCGCACCTGACGAATGCCAAGGTTGGTCAGGCGCACCAGTGGTGCCAGGGCGAACACAATGGTCACGATGACGCCCGGCACGTTGCCAATGCCAAACAGCATGACCACCGGCACTAGGTACACGAAGGCCGGCGTAGTCTGCATGGCATCCAGGAAGGGCCGCATGATGCGCTGTGCCCGGTCATTCGACGCCAACAAAATGCCCACCGGTAGCCCGATGACGACGCAGAACACCAGCGAAGTGAGCACCAGGGACAGCGTCACCATGGCCTCGGGCCAGATGCCCAGCATCGTGACGACGAGCAGGGACGCCACGGTGCCCACGGCAATCAAGCGCCCGGCGAACTGCCAGGCAAGCAGGCCGAACAGGGCGATCATGGCCAGCGACGGGATGCTGGTGAGCAGGCCTTCGACCCAGGAGAGCAAGCCGTCAATCGGCACGCGCACGCTTTGGAAGAAGGGGCGGAAGTTCTGCACGACCCAGGCCAGGCCGTGGTTGATCCAGGCATCGAGGGGGAGCGAGCCGTCCCATAGCTGATGCCAGGCGAAGCGGGCATGGTGGCCGGCGGCGTCGGCCTGCGACGCCAACGCATCCGGTGTGCTGGCGGGTGCGTCCAGCCAGTTACTGGCGGCGGACGAGTCAGGTGTTGCGGTGGTGGTGCCCCAGGCGTCAGCACCGGGCGGCACAGAGGCGGCCGTCGAAGGCGTTGCGGCCGTATCCCACGGCGATGGTGCTGCAGCGGCCGCATCATTGGCATTCGCCCAGGGGTTGGTATCCACCGGTGGAGCGAAAGGGGTCTCTGGCGCAGCCTGCGCTAGCTGGGTCGTCACAGTGGTTTCATTCATTGGCATGCCTTTCAGTTTGCGTGGGCCACAGTGACCTGCGGGGCGACAGCGACGTCGATCGGCGGGGTATCGCGGTCAAGGAACTTGAGCAGCGTGGTCTTGCTGATCACGCCTGCCAGCCGGCCGTCGCCTTGCAGCACCGGCACAGCGCAAGGCGAGTGCGCGACCTGGCCAAACAGATCGGCCACGGGGGCGTCGGCGGCAAGCGGCGTGAGGTCGCAGAGGTAAGCGTGCTGCAAGCCCAACGGGCCCCGGTGGCCATCGAGCGCCTGGCGCAGCGATTCGGCAGACACGGTGCCCAGATAGCGGCCTTTGGAATTGACGATGTAGGCAAAGTCACGGTCGTCGTTCTCGATCAGTTTGAGCGCGGCGCGAGAGCCGCGGTCGGCGTGCTCGGAAACAATCGTCAGCGGCTTGCGCACGATGTCGCCGGCCTTGAACACGGCGGCGGCGTCCACGCCACGCACAAAACTGCGCACGTAGTCGTCGGCGGGGGCACGCAAAATTTCATCAGGCGTTCCCACCTGCACCACGTGTCCGTCCTTCATGATGGCAATGCGGTCACCAATGCGCATGGCTTCGTCCAGGTCGTGCGAGATAAAAACGATGGTGCGACGCTGAATCTGTTGCAGGCGCAGCAGCTCGCTTTGCATTTCCGTGCGGATGATGGGATCGAGTGCAGAAAAGGCCTCGTCCATCAGCAGGATCGACGGATCAGAGGCGAGCGCGCGTGCCAGGCCGACCCGCTGCTGCATACCGCCCGACAGTTCGTCGGGATAGCTGTCGCCCCAGCCCGCCAGCCCGACCTGCGCAAGCGCCACTTCGGCCTGCGCGAGGCGCTCTTTCTTGCTCGTGCCTGACAACTCGAGACCGAAGCCGGTGTTCTCGCGCACCGTCATGTGTGGCATCAGCGCGAAGGACTGGAACACCATGCTGATGTCTTTGCGGCGCAGCGCGCGAAGTTTGGCATCGGAATGGTCGTTGATGTCCACGCCGTCGATCTCGACGCGGCCTGCGGTTGGCTCGATCAGGCGGTTCAAGAGTCGCACGAGCGTTGACTTGCCCGACCCCGAGAGCCCCATGATCACAAAAATTTCGCCGGCCTGAATCTCGAAGGTGGCGTTGAACACGCCAATAGACTGGCCGGTCTGTGCGAAGACTTCCTCTTTCGAGAAACCCTGGCGCACCAGCGCCAGTGCCTGTTGCGGCTCGTCGCCAAATACCTTGAAAACATGGTCGATGAGAATTCCTTTGGCCATATGCCGGAGCTCCTTAGGGTGCAGGGTGAACAGGGCACGCACACACGGGGCGCACGCGGCCACGCCATCAGCCGAAGGGGCTGGCGCAAGGCACTAAAGGGACGACATCGAAGACGCAACCAGCGCCCCGCGTGGCGCGGGCAGTGGGGCCGGAGCTGGGCCGACCCAGGTGCCGGGCGAAACCCGGCGAGAGAGCCGCTGCACTGGCGGGATTCGATATCCGCGAGCAGTGCAAATCAAATCAACATCACTTGCGCGACTGTATTTAGCTTTCCATTATAACTTTCCATCATAAACGACGTCAAGTAATCGAGTAAAAAAGAGCGTGAGGCATGATCGGGATGCCGCGGCGCGCCCAAAGCGGGCGCCCAATGCGAGCCACTCTCGATGGACGGATACCGATGCAAGTCCCCCGATGAGTGCCTCATCGCCACTTCAAGCCCTGGAGCATTTTTCATGACGACATTCCCCAAGACCCGCACCGAGCGCGACACTTTCGGCCAGATCGACGTGCCCGCCGACAAACTCTGGGGCGCTCAAACCCAACGTTCGTTGCAGAACTTCGACATTTCGGGCGAACAGCAGCCGCGTGAGATCATCAAGGCGTTGGCGCAGGTCAAGCGGGCGTCAGCGATAGTCAACCATGCACTCGGCCTGCAGGACGAGAAGAAAACTGGCGCCATCGTCGCTGCGGCGGACGAGGTCATCGCCGGCCAGCATTCCGGCGAATTCCCTCTGGTGGTCTGGCAGACCGGCTCCGGCACACAGACCAACATGAACGTCAACGAGGTGCTGTCCAACCGCGCCAGCGAACTGCTGGGCGGTGCGCGCGGCGAAGGGCGACTGGTGCATCCGAACGACGACGTCAACCGCAGCCAGTCGAGCAACGACGTGTTCCCGACCGCCATGCACGTGGCCGCCGTCGATGCCATCACGCACAAGCTGCTGCCTGCGATCGCCAAGTTGCGCGGCACGCTGGAGCAGAAGTCGAAAGCCTTCGCCGACATCGTCAAGATCGGCCGTACCCATTTGCAGGACGCAACGCCGCTCACGCTCGGCCAGGAGTTCTCCGGGTACGCGGCACAACTGGCCCACGGCGAGGCCCATATGCGCGCGGCGCTGCCGCACTTGTGCGAGCTGGCGCTGGGTGGCACGGCGGTGGGCACCGGGCTGAACGCGCCCAAAGGCTACGCGGAGCAGGCCGCCGCTGAACTCGCGCGGCTGACCGGATTGCCGTTCGTGACCGCGCCCAACAAGTTCGAGGCGCTGGCGTCGGTCGATGCGCTGGTGCACGCCCACGGTGCGCTCAAGACACTGGCCGCCAGCATGATGAAGATCGCCAACGACGTGCGCTGGCTCGCCAGTGGCCCGCGCAGCGGTATTGGCGAACTGAGCATTCCCGAGAACGAACCGGGCTCGTCAATCATGCCCGGTAAGGTGAACCCGACGCAGAGCGAGGCGGTGACGATGCTCGCCGCGCAGGTGTTCGGCAACGACGTCGCCATCAACATCGGCGGCGCCTCCGGCAACTTCGAGCTCAACGTGTTCCGCCCGATGGTGGCGCACAATTTCCTGCAGAGCGTGCGCCTGCTGGCCGACGGCATGGTGAGCTTCAACGACCATTGCGCCGTCGGCATCGAGCCCAACCGTGAGCGCATCACGGAACTTGTTTCGCGCTCCCTGATGCTGGTGACGGCGCTCAACACCCACATTGGCTACGACAAGTCGGCGGCGATTGCCAAGAAGGCGCACAAGGAAGGCAGCAGCCTGCGTGACGCTGCGATTGCCTCGGGCCATCTGAGTGCCGAACAGTTCGACCAGTGGGTGGTGCCGCGGAATATGGTCGGCCATTGATGGCGGCGCCCAATCCCGCGTCTCCTCAACTGTCGCGCGCTGTCGCTAATATGGCAGCGTCAGTGACCCGTAAGTGGCGCCGCAGACAGTACCGTCCGTAACCATCCCATAGTTCGAGGAGACACAGGTGAGCACTTCAACCAAAAAGCCAATTGATTCCATCCTGGTCGAGAACCGTGTGTTTCCGCCCGATGCGCGGGCCCGCAAGGGCGCACGAATTCCTGACATGGCCGCCTACGAGGCACTTTGCAAGGAAGCCAGCGATGACTTCGACGGCTTCTGGGCCCGTCTGGCGCGCGAGCACGTCCAGTGGACCAAACCTTTCACGCGCGTGCTCGATGAGTCGAATGCGCCGTTCTACAAGTGGTTCGACGATGGCGAACTGAACGTCTCGGCCAATTGTCTGGACAAGCACATGGGCACGCCGGTCGAGAACAAGACCGCCATCATCTTTGAGGCTGACGATGGCGCCGTCACACACATTACTTACAAACAATTGCTGGCGCGGGTATCGCAGTTCGCCAATGCGCTCAAGGCGCGGGGCATTAAGAAGGGCGATCGCGTTGTCATCTACATGCCCATGACCATCGAGGGCGTGGTCGCGATGCAGGCCTGCGCGCGTCTGGGCGCGACCCACAGCGTGGTGTTTGGCGGGTTTTCGGCTAAGGCGTTGAATGAGCGGATCATCGACGCCGGCGCGGTGGCGGTGATTACCGCCAATTTCCAGATGCGTGGTGGCAAGGCGCTGCCACTCAAAGCCATCGTCGACGATGGCATTGCGATGGGGCATTGCGAAACCATCAAGACCGTGTTCATCTACCAGCGCACCGCCACCGCCTGCAACATGGTGGCGGGACGCGACATCACCTTCGAGCAGGCACTGGAAGGCCAGAGCGACGTGTGCGCCCCGGTACCGGTCGGCGCCGAGCATCCGCTGTTCATCCTCTACACCTCCGGCTCGACCGGACAGCCCAAGGGCGTGCAGCATTCGACCGGTGGTTATCTGCTGTGGGCCAAGCTCACAATGGATTGGACCTTCGACCTGCGCGCTGAAGACGTGTTCTGGTGCACCGCCGACATCGGTTGGGTCACCGGCCACACCTATGTCACTTACGGCCCACTGGCCGCTGGCGCCACCGAGATCGTCTTCGAGGGCGTCCCAACCTATCCCGATGCCGGCCGCTTCTGGCAGATGATCGAGCGCCATAAATGCTCGATCTTCTACACGGCGCCCACAGCCATCCGTTCGCTCATCAAAGCAGCTGAAGCCGACGGAAAAGTGCATCCGGCGCGCTCGGATCTGAGCTCCCTGCGCGTGCTTGGCTCCGTCGGCGAGCCGATTAATCCCGAAGCCTGGATGTGGTACTACAAGAACGTCGGCGGCGAGCGTTGCCCCGTCATCGACACCTTCTGGCAGACCGAAACCGGCGGCCACATGATCAACCCGATTCCCGGCGTGACCCCGATGGTGCCGGGCAGTTGCACACTCCCGCTACCGGGTATTTTCCCGGCCATCGTCGATGAGTCGGGCCACGAATTGCCCAATGGCTCGGGCGGCATGCTGGTGATGAAGCGACCTTGGCCGGCCATGATTCGCACCATCTGGAACGACCCCGAGCGCTTCAAGAAAAGCTATTTCCCCGAGGAGATGGGTGGGCGTACTTATCTCGCCGGCGACGGCGCGGTGCGCAGCGCCGACCTGGGCTACTTTCGCATTACCGGGCGCATCGACGACGTGCTCAACGTGTCGGGCCACCGGCTCGGCACCATGGAGATCGAGTCGGCGCTGGTGGCCAAGACCGACCTGGTGGCCGAGGCCGCCGTGGTCAGTCGGCCAGACGACGTCACCGGTGAAGCGGTGTGCGCCTTCGTGGTGCTCAAGCGCGGCCGGCCCACGGGCGAAGAGGCCAAGCAGATTGCCGCCGAGTTGCGCGCCTGGGTCGCCAAGGAAATCGGCCCGATCGCCAAACCCAAGGACATCCGCTTTGGCGACAACCTGCCCAAGACCCGTAGCGGCAAGATCATGCGGCGCCTGCTGCGCAGCATTGCCCGGGGCGAGCCGATCACACAAGACACGTCAACGCTGGAAAATCCAGCCATTCTGGATCAGCTGTCGGAAACCAACTGAGCACAGTCAGGCCCTCGGTCCGCGCGCCGATGTCCGACATCGGCGCATCGCGTTGTGCGTTACAAACAGATCTTTGATGTTCGAGGAGAAAGATCATGGGCCTACGAGCGGGTGTGTTGCTGGTCGTCGTATTGCTGATCGCGGCGCTTGCCACGCTCAATTGGGGCATTTTGGCCTCGCCGACGCTGATGTCGATCGGCTTCATGCATGTGACGGCACCGTTCGGGCTGATCATGCTGGGGCTGACGGTATTGCTCGGTGTTGTGTTCTTGATCTACGTGTTTTACCTGCAAAGTTCCATGCTGCTGGAGTCCCGCCGCCATCACAAGGAAATGCAGACTCAGCGCGATCTGGCCGGCAATGCCGAGGCTTCCCGGTTCACCGAGTTGCGCACTTTTCTGGATGGACAAGAGCAAGCGCGCAGGGCGCGCGCCGGAGAACTGCACGCCGCGCTGCTGGCGCGTGTCGAGCAGCTCGAAGCGGGGATCAAGTTGCGTGGCGACCAGTCGGAAAATACGATTGCCGCCCATATTGGCCAGCTTGAAGACCGGCTGGAGCGCCGGAGCTTGACCGCCGCTGCGACGACCAACCCCGGTCGCCTTTAACCACTTGAGCGGCCGGGCCCGCTCAGGGGGTGCTCAAAATCCAGGCCGCGAGTTTTCTCGCTTCACTCTCGGTCACTTGGGTGCTGGCGGGCATCGCCAACCGGCCCCACACGCCTTCGCCGCTCTTGACGCCCTTCATGATCCTGCCGGCGAGCAGGTCGACGGCGCCATTGTTGCCACGGTATTTAGCGGCCACATCCTTGAACGACGGCCCCAAAATCTTGCGCTCGACGGCGTGGCAGCTCATGCAATTCTTCGACGTGGCGAGTGCGAGATCAGCCCGGGCCGCGCCGGCAACGCTGAAAGCGACCGCCGCCCAAAAAAGTGCTCTTTTCGTGAATCCGGTCATGGGGTGAGGTGCACGACGTGCGTTAAAGTGGATCCAGCGTGATTGTAGGCAGCGCAGTGCGCCGGCCCGCTCCATGCATCCTGCAATGGCGGAGGGAATGGCAATGTGGTTTTTGATGTTGGGCGTGTTCGGCGTGGCCCTGAAATATTTCGAAATTGGACCCGTGGCGCTGTGGAGTTGGTGGCTGGTGTTGGCGCCGTTTTCGCTCGCCGTGGCGTGGTGGGCTTTCGCCGACTGGTCGGGGTATACCAAGCGCAACGTGATCGCGAAAGAAACCGCACGCAAGCAAGAACGCATCGACCGCCAGCGCAGCCGGCTCGGCATGCTGACCAGCCGTTCGGGCCGCAAGCGCCGTGGCAAGGCCTGAGCACCTTCAGTGCCCGTCCCCCACTGCAAATGTGTCTCAGAAGTTGTCGAGCACCGCGCCTGAGCTGGCGCTCGATGCGTTGAAGGCAAACTTCGCCTGCACGCCGCGCGTGTAGCGCGGCGCCGGCGCATTCCACGCCGCACGCCGCTTGGCAATCTCGGCATCCGGAACGTGCAGTTCCAGCACCAGCTTATGGGCGTCGATGGTGATCGAGTCGCCCTCGCGGATGAATGCGATGGTGCCGCCAACAGCCGCTTCAGGCGCCACGTGGCCCACCACCATGCCCCAGGTGCCGCCCGAAAACCGCCCGTCGGTAATGAGGCCCACGCTCTCGCCCAGCCCTGCACCAATCAGCGCGCCGGTGGGCGCCAGCATTTCGGGCATGCCCGGGCCGCCCTTGGGGCCGAGGTAGCGCAGCACCATCACGTCGCCGCCCACGATCTTTCCGTCGAGGATAGCCTTGAGGGCCGACTGCTCGTCGTCGAACACACGGGCCGGTCCAGTCATGACCGGGTTTTTCAGGCCGGTGATCTTGGCCACGCAGCCTTCGGGCGACAGGTTGCCCTTGAGGATCGCGAGGTGGCCTTGCGCGTACATCGGCCGGTCGATCGGGCGGATCACGTTCTGGTCGGCGCGCGGTGCATCGGGTACGTCCTTGAGGACTTCGGCGATGGTCTGGCCGGTGATGGTGATGCAGTCGCCGTGCAGCAGACCAGCGATCAGGAGCATCTTCATGACCTGCGGAATGCCGCCGGCCTGGTGCAAATCGACCGCCAGGTAATGGCCGCTCGGCTTGAGGTCGCACAGCACCGGCACCTTCTTGCGAATGCGTTCGAAGTCGTCGATGCTCCATTCGACCTCGCCCGCGTGGGCGATGGCCAGGAAGTGCAGCACTGCGTTAGTCGAGCCGCCGATGGCCATGATCACGGCGACCGCGTTCTCGATCGACTTGCGGGTCACGATGTCGCGCGGCTTCAGGTTTTTCTTGATGGCCTCGATCAGCACCTTGGCCGACTCTTTGGCCGAGTTGGTTTTTTCGTCGTGTGGGTTGGCCATGGTGGACGAGTAGGGCAGTGAAATCCCCAGCGCCTCGAACGCGCTTGACATCGTGTTGGCGGTGTACATGCCGCCGCACGAACCGGTGCCCGGAATGGCGCGCATCTCGATCTCGCGCAGATCTTCATCGGTCATGTGGCCGGCGGCGTTCTGGCCCACGGCCTCGAATACGCTGACGATATTCAGATCTTGCCCTTTGTAGTGCCCGGGCAGGATGGTGCCGCCGTAGACGTAGATGGCCGGTACGTTGGCCCGCAGCATGCCCATCAGGCCGCCCGGCATGTTCTTGTCGCAACCGCCGATCACGACCACGCCGTCCATCCACTGACCCTGCACGCAGGTCTCGACGCAGTCCGAGATCACCTCGCGGCTGACCAGCGAATACTTCATGCCCTCGGTGCCCATCGCCATGCCGTCCGAGATGGTGGGCGTGCCGAACACCTGCGCGTTGCCGCCGGCTTCCTCGATGCCGGCGATGGCCGCATCGGCGAGCTTTTGCAGGCCCGAGTTGCACGGCGTGATGGTGCTGTGCCCATTGGCGACGCCGACCATCGGTTTCTTGAAATCGTTTTCCTGGTAGCCCATCGCGTAGTACATCGAGCGGTTGGGCGCGCGTGACTTGCCCTCGGTGACGTGGGCGCTGCGGGCGTTGATCTTGATCGGTGGGATGGCCATAAGGGAGTCTCGGGTGGTTGATATCGCGCAAAGAGGCAAGTATCGACTTTCTGATTGATTGCTTCCAATCCAATTTAAACGGCAGATTGATATGCTACGCATATGAAAGAAACCACGGTCGACCTGCGCGTCTGGCGCCAGTTCCTGGCTGTCGCCGAGGAATTGCACTTCGGCCGTGCCGCGCAGCGGCTGCACATGACGCAGCCGCCGGTGACGCAGGCGATCGCCCAACTCGAAAAGACGCTTGGCGTCGTGCTGTTTGACCGCACCCGCCGCCGCGTCGCGCTTACGCCAGCAGGCGAAGCGTTGCTGCCCGATGTGCGCGATTTGCTGGCGCGCGCGCAGGCGCTGCCGCAGCGGGCACGCGCCGCGGCCGCCGGCGAAGTCGGCCGCGTGCGCCTGGCCTTCGTGTCGACCATTGGCTTCGAGCGCCTGCCGGCCTGGGTGCGCGAATTTCGCCTGCTGTGTCCGCAGGTTTCGCTCGGACTGGTCGAAGCGACCGGCGATGTGCAGCTCGAAGCCTTCGCGCGCGGCGAGATCGATGCCGGACTGATGCTGCACTCGCCGGGTTTCGCGCCGCCCGGACTCGCGCGGCTGGCGGTGGCGCAGGAACCGCTGGTGTTGGCCCTGCCGACGCAACACCCGCTGGCCAAAACCGACAAAATTCCGTTGACGGCCGTGCTGGCCGAGCCACTGGTCATCTTTCCGCGCCGCATCGTGCCGTCGTTACACGACGCGATTTTCGGTCTTTATCACGCCGCGGGCGGCACACCAGCCGTCGCGCAGGAGGCGATCCAGATGCAGACCATCGTCAACCTGGTGTGGGGTGGTATCGGCGTGGCCTGGGTGCCCGAAAGCGTGACCCGTTATCAGCGCGCCGGTGTGGTCTATCGCGCCGCCAGCCAGCTTGCCGCCGCCGGGCGGCGCCGCGCGGTGGTGTTGCCGGCCGGCGAGACCAGCCTGGTCTGGCCGGCGCAGGCCACCCACCCGGCGCTGGCGCTTTTTGTCGCGTTCATCCGCCGCCAGCTTGGCGAATAATCAGGCCTTCAAGGACCTCCCATGCTTTCTTCCATCGCCGCCATTGGTATCGGCGCCGCCCTCGGTGCCTTGCTGCGCTGGGGGTTGGCGCTCCAGTTGAATGCGCTGTTTCCGGCGGTGCCACCGGGCACGCTGGTCGCCAATATGGTGGGCGGCTATCTGATCGGTGTGGCGATTGCGGTGTTGGCCCACCATCCGGCGCTGTCGCCGCAGTGGCGCTTGTTCATCATCACCGGCTTTCTCGGCGGTCTGACCACTTTTTCCACCTTTTCGGCCGAAGTGACGAGTCACTTGATCGAGGGCCGCCTGATGTGGGCGTTGCTGGGCATTGCCGTGCACGTGGCCGGCAGCATCAGCATGACGCTGCTCGGGATTGCCAGCGTGTCCCTGTTTCGCGCTTCGTTACTTTCAGGAAGATGAAATGAACGGCTACCAGATCACGTTTTTCACCGGGCAAAGCTGTCGCCACGGCCACACCCCGATGCACGAGTGGCTGATGCAGCTTGCCAAGTCGCTAGGCATTCGCGGTAGCACGGCCGTGCTGGGCGCCGAGGGTTTTGGCCGCAGCGGACGCTTTCATTCGGCGTTTTTCTTCGAGCTGGCCGACCAGCCGGTCGAGGTAACGGTGGCTGCGACCGCCGAGCAGGTGGATGCCCTGTTCGAACGGCTGGAACTCGAGCAGGTCAACCTGTTCTATGTCAAGACGCCGGTTGAGTTCGGCACCGTCGGGGCACCGCCGCAGCGCGCCGCCTGAGCCGGCAATCGGCGCCGACGCGCGGGCACAATAGCCGCATGCTGATGTACCCGCAGATCAATCCCGTCGCGCTGCAACTCGGGCCGCTTGCCATTCATTGGTATGGCCTGACCTATCTGGCTGCGTTCGGGTTGTTTTATTTTCTCGGCACGCGGCGACTGCGCCACGAGCCATATCGTTCGCTCGCGGGGCCCGGTGGCTGGAGCCGCAAGGACGTCGAAGATATCCTGTTTCTGGGTGTGGTCGGGGTGATCGTGGGCGGGCGGCTCGGCTATTGCCTGTTCTACAAGCCGGGCTTTTACTTCGCGCATCCGCTGCAGATTTTTTATGTCTGGCAAGGCGGCATGAGCTTTCACGGCGGCCTGCTCGGGGTGATTGCCTCGATGGTGTGGTTTGCACGCTCGCGCGCACGACCGTTCTGGCAGGTGATGGATTTCGTCGCCCCTTGCGTGCCGACCGGGCTGGCTGCCGGGCGCATCGGCAACTTCATCAACGGCGAACTGTGGGGGCGCTTCAGTTCGCCCGATCTGCCGTGGGGCATGGTGTTTCCGCAGAGCGGCTCGATGCTGCCGCGCCACCCGTCGCAAATCTACGAATTCCTGCTCGAGGGACTTTTGCTGTTCCTGCTGCTGTGGCTCTATGCGCGCAAGGAGCGCAAGCAGGGTCAGGTGGCGGCCGCGTTCCTGATCGGCTATGGCGTCATGCGCTTCATTGCCGAGTACTTCCGCGAGCCGGACGATTTCCTCGGTCTGCTTGCGCTCCATATGAGCATGGGTCAGTGGTTGTCCGTGCCGATGATCGGGTTCGGCATCGGGCTGTGGCTGTGGGCGGCAGGCCGGACACCGGGTCCACGCCGGGCGTGAGGGCACGATGAAAGCCGCCGACTGGATTCCCACAAGACTGTTTCCGAACGGAGGATTCAAGCGAAAAGTGCTCGTAACGCCAGTTACACCGGCGGGAGACGCTACGAAATCGATAGTGCCTCCGAGCCTGCGCTCGACCGCCGAACGACTGCAGGCCACGCTGCGCCGGGCCGACGAGGCGCTGTCACCCCGCGCCCTGCGGCGCCTATTAATGGCTTTGCAGGAAGTCGTCGACCCGAGCGTGAGCGAGGTCGAAGGCGGCCGCCGCGCGCATGCCGTGGCGCTCGAATATGCCGAGGCGCCGCCCGAGGCGCGGCGTGATTTCTGGGCCCTGATGAGTGAGCGGTTTGCACCAGACCCGGAGCAGCTCAAGCGCGCACGTGACCGGCATCAGGCGGCGGTGGGCCTCGTCGACGCAGAGCGCGCTGAGCAGGAGCTGCGCCAGGCGCTGGTTTCGCCGCGCATGCGGTTGCTGCAGCGCTTTGCGGTCGAACCCGATGGCATGCGCTTTCTGGTCGACCTGCGCGCCGAGATGCGGCCGCAGCGCAAGGCGGACAAGCGCCTGCTGGCGCTTGATGCCGAACTGCAGCAGCTGTTTTCGACCTGGTTCGATGTCGCCTTTCTCGACCTGCGCCGCATCGACTGGGATTCGCCGGCGTCGCTGGTCGAGAAGCTCATTCGCTACGAGGCAGTGCACGATATCAAGAGCTGGGCCGACGTCAAGAACCGGCTCGACGAAAGCGATCGGCGCTGCTACGGCTTCTTTCACCCGCGCTTGCCGAACGAGCCGCTGATCTTCATCGAAGTCGCATTGACCGGCGCCCTCAGCACCAGCATCACGCCGCTGCTGGACGAGGCCGCCGCCGCGAGCGCCGACAAGGCCACCACTGCCATCTTCTATTCGATCAGCAGCACACAAACCGGCCTGCGCGGTGTGAGCTTTGGCGACTCCCTGATCAAGCGCGTGGTCGAGGCGCTGCAGGGCGAGTTTGTGCACCTGAAGGTCTTTGCCACGCTGTCCCCGATACCGGGCTTTCGCGCATGGCTTGGCAAGAACGCAGTCTGCGTGCTGGGCACGCTCGACGACAAGCGCGCCGCCGAGCTGGGTGACGCGCTCGGCGCGCGGCCGCCCACCGCCGAGCGCCTGATGGCGGCGGTGGATGCGGGCGCTGCGCTGCTCGCGCTGGACGCCAAGGCGCCGGTGGCGCAAGTGCTCCTGCAAGGCGCTGCGCAGTACCTCGGCCGCGAGCAGACAAGTGGCCAGCCGGCCGACCCGGTGGCGCGTTTTCATCTGGGCAACGGCGCCCGCATCGAACGGCTTAACTGGGCCGCTGATCCGTCACCCAAAGGGCTCAGGCAGTCTTGCGGGCTGATGGTCAACTACCTCTACGACCTTAAGCGGCTGGACAAGCATCGCGCGCTTGTGGCCAAGGGCCGGGTGCCGATGTCGCGCGCCGTCGAGGCGCTAGTGCCCAAAGAAGAATGACAGGCGAAGTCACGCTACACCGCGAAGGCGCCGTGGCCTTTGTCACGCTGGCCAACACGCGCCGGCTCAACGCCATGACGCGTGCCATGTGGCGCCAACTGCGCGCCGTGTTCGACGCGCTGGCGTCGGTCGCCAGCACAGATACAGAGGCGGTGACTGGCACCGCCACGGCCACGGCCACGGGTACAGGCACAGGCACAGGCAAGGACAGGGGCGAGGGAATAGGCGCGGATGCTGCGCTGCGGTGCGTCGTGGTGCGCGGCGAGGGCGGCGTGTTCTGTGCCGGCGGCGACATTTCGGAGTACCCGTCGTTTCGCTTCGACGAGGTGAGCCTGCGTGAATTCCACGAGAACGAAGTCTGGGCCGCGCTGCAGGCGATGCTCGACTGCGCCGTGCCGCTGGTGGCACAGGTCGAGGGCGCGTGCATGGGCGCCGGGCTCGAAATTGCGAGCTGCTGCGACATCCGGCTAGCCGGCGCATCGGCCCGCTTCGGGGCCCCGATTGCCAAGCTCGGCTTTCCGATGGCGCCGCGCGAAGCCGCGCTGGTGCATGGTGCCATCGGCGATGCGCTGGCGCGCGACATGCTGCTGGCTGCCGGCCTGCACGATGCGAGGCGGCTATACGACGCCGGCTTCCTGCTGCGCATCGTTGCCGATGCCGACGTGGCGCTCGAGGCAATGGCGCATGCGCGGCGTATCGTTGCCCTGGCCCCGACCGCAGCACGCCTCAACAAGCACACGTTTTCTGTGTTGAATCGGTCTGTAACTCTCGTAGACAGGGCGCAACCAGCTATCGATTCGATAGTAGCTATGGTGGCGAGTGCGTACCGCTACGCGGACTCGGCGGAGCACCGTGAAGGCATCGCCGCCTTCCTCGCCAAACGTCCTCCCGATTTTTGAAGGGTTGCACCATGACACACCCCGCTATGGACACTTCCACGCCCAACGCCAACCTGTTTGCCGCGTTGCGCGCCGCTTTTGCGCCGGATCTCGATGCCATCGCGGTCGAGACCGACGATGGCCTGCTTTATTCGTGGCACGACCTGGATCGCGCCAGCGCGATGATGGCCAACCTGCTGGTCGCGCTCGAACTGCCGGAGGGGGCACGCATCGCGGTGCAGGTCGACAAATCGGTCGAGGCCATGCTGCTGTATCTCGCGACCTTGCGCGCCGGCTACGTGTTTTTGCCGCTCAACACCGCCTACCAGAGTTCCGAGATCGAATATTTCATCGGCGATGCGCAGCCCGCCGTGGTGGTGTCTGCGGGCCGCAATGCCAGCTGGGTCGCGCCGATCGCCCAGGCCGCCGGCACGCCCTACGTCTTTACGCTGAACGACGATCGCACCGGCACGCTGCTGGACGTGGCGGCCGGTTGTCGCGATGTGCACGCCGTGGCGCCGCGCAAGGACGACGATCTGGCCGCCATCATCTACACCAGCGGCACGACCGGGCGCAGCAAGGGCGCAATGCTGACGCACCGCAACCTGCTCTCCAACGCGCAGGTGCTGAAGGATTACTGGCGTTGGCGCAGCGTGGCGCAAGGCGGCGACGTGCTGATCCACGCGCTGCCGATCTTCCATGTGCACGGCCTGTTCGTCGCCATCCACGGCGCGCTGCTGAACGGCAGCAAGATGATCTGGCTGAACAAGTTCGATGCCGCTCGAGTGGTGGCCCGGCTGCCCGAGGCGAGCGTCTTCATGGGCGTGCCGACGCTCTATGTGCGCATGCTTGGCGAACCGGGCCTGACCCGCGCGGCGGTGCGCCACATGCGGCTGTTCATCTCGGGCTCGGCGCCGCTCCTGATCGAGACCTTCAGCGAATGGCAGCGGCGCACCGGCCACACCATCTTGGAGCGCTACGGCATGAGCGAGACCGCCATGCTGACCTCCAACCCCTGCGATCCGGTGCTGGGCGAGCGGCGCGGCGGCACCGTCGGATTTCCGCTGCCCGGCGTGCGCCTCCGGGTGCGTGCCGGCGAGGACGGCGCCGATGCGCGCGATTGCGGCACCGACGAAATCGGCAACATCGAGGTCGACGGACCGAATGTGTTTGCCGGCTACTGGCGCATGCCTGAGAAGACAGCGCAGGAGTTCACCGCCGATGGTTTCTTCAAGACCGGTGACGTCGGCAAGGTCGACGGCCTGGGTTACGTCACCATCGTCGGGCGCAGCAAGGACCTGATCATCAGCGGCGGATACAACGTGTATCCGGCCGAAGTCGAGGGCTACCTGAACCAACTGCCCGGCGTTGCGGAGAGTGCCCTGGTGGGCGTGCCGCACCGCGATTTCGGTGAGGTCGGCGTGGCCGTGCTGATCGCCCGGCCGGGTGTGACACTCGACGCCGAGGCCATCGTGGCCGAGCTCAAGACCAGGCTGGCCAACTTCAAGATTCCCAAGCGCTGCTTTGTGGCGACGGAGTTGCCGCGCAACGCCATGGGCAAGGTGCAAAAGGCCTTGCTGCGCGAGCAATACAAGGCGTTGTTCTCTCGCTGACGCGCCGGACGAGCAGGTCGGCTTACTGCACCAGCAGCACGGCAATCTCGCTTTCGGCAATCACCTTGGTGGCGATCGACCCCATCAGCGCGCGCTTGAGCATGCCGTGGCCGTGTGTGCCCATGACGATCAAGTCGGCGCCTTGCTCGCGGGCGGCGCGCAAGATTTCCTCGGCGGCGCGGCCCTGGCGCAAGTCGGTCGTGTAGTTCGAGATGCCGTGCTCGGCAAACAGCGCCTGAATCGGCTCTATCACCTTGGCGGCCTCTTCGGCGTAGTAGCTTTTCACCACGTCGCTGCCAATGTGGTGGGTGACCCGCCCGGGGATGCCGGCGCACACATTCACGATCACCAGGTCATTGCCGTCGACAAACATCTTGCGCTGCCTCACGAGGTAGTCGAGTGCCTTGCGGGTGAAGCTGCTGCCATCGGTGGCGACGAGAATTTTCATGGAGTTCCTTCGGCGAGTCACGGTCTGTAGAGGCTCGCAGGATAGCCCGCGCGTCGCGGCGCGGCTTGATTCACGTCACAAAGAAAGCGAACGTCCTGGCGGGCGTATCGCCTCACGCCTCACTGGTCGAGCTTGCAGGTCTTGCCCGGCTGGGTCGCCTCGCGCAGCCAGGCGATCAGGTCGGCCCGCTCCCTGGGATCCTTGACGCCGGCATAGCCCATCGCCGTGCCCGGCACCACCTTGATCGGGTCTTCCAGAAAGATATTGAGCGACTTGGCGTCCCAGACAATGCCGCTGTCCCGCATCGCTTTCGAGTAGCCGTCGAAGCCCGGCGCAGTGCCGGCCTTGCGCGCGAACAAGCCGCAATGCTGCGGCCCGGTCCGGTTGGCCTCGATGGCATGGCAGGCCGCGCAGCGCTCATAGATCTTCTGGCCGCGCAGCAGGGCCGCGTCGGAGGCAGCCGCCGCACTGCCACCGGCGGCTGCAACAGCGGCACTCGCCAGCAGCAGGATGCCCCGGCCCATCGCCATGGCTGCAGGGCGGCGCCAGTTCATGACATGAAGGCCGAAGGCACCGCCGGCGACTCGCCCAGCACCTGTCGCAGCACGGCCCAGTGCATCGCCTCGTCGCCCAGGATGCTGGCGGCCACCTGGGCCAGTGTGCGGTCGGCAAACAGCGGCACCGCAC
>CAJDTV010000037.1_pt1 | contig 26396 bp, 30 predicted proteins | sample 7389921 | NCBI WGS metagenome assembly CAJDTV01 (sample SAMEA7055654, study PRJEB34461) | soil metagenome | biome: terrestrial ecosystem; feature: Peninsula; material: soil | place: Antarctica | collected 2016 | reverse complement strand
CCGCGATCGCCGCATTCTTCATCTTCGTCTTGCTGATCGGCATAGATGCATCTCCTGATGGTCATGCTATGCCTCGAACACAAAATTTAGGACAGGCTCGCGCTAGCCTGTTCGAGCTGCCCATCGTCCAACAGCACGGGCTTCAGACGCTGGCGCATTTGCCACTCGAGGTCGTGGCCCAGCATGCACAGGAAACAGTGGGCGCGCACGCGCTCGGCGTTGTAGTGGAACACCGGGCGCACGTGCAGGTCGATGGTCTTCATGCAGCGCAACGCACGCTCTACCTGGGCCAGGCTCTTGTAGGCAGCCACCGTTGCATTGGCATCGAGCTGGGTTGCGGGGATACTGATGCGCACTACGTACAGGCCGCGCCCATCGGTACACAGTGATAGCTTTGAGAGGCCACAGTTTAAACAAACCTACATTTTTCTGCGGATGAGAATCGGCTGACGATGCTCTTCAACCCCTTGCAGTTCGGCCGACGTCTCAAGCGGCCACCGTGCCGCCCAGCCGTTTGGCTTTCTTGCCCGATCACTCGTGCACGCGCCGTTACACCATCCGCACCGACGCGGCTGGTGTGCATTGGGCGCAGCTCGTATCCGTGTTTCGCGGAAACGCCAGGCGCAGGAAATGTGCGCCGCTGGCGTGCACTTTTTCGATGCATCCGGCGCTGCTGTCTCCATGCTGGGTCAAAACCGCCAAACGGGCAGCTCACCTGAGTGCTTACATGGTCGACACCGTGGCTGATTCTGTGCGCCACCAGGCTGGCTTCATGCGGGATTCAACCGCGCGCTGTGGTGCGCATCAAACGTGTGCGTCGAGTTCCTTATTACAAGACCATAGGATCTGCACCTATGTCCTGTCCATGCTGCGTATGCTGCTATCGTCGGAATAGCAAACCACGCCGCAACCCGCACTCGCCCGAGACTCAGTCCCAACGCTGAGCGGCTGGCCGAATGATTTGTAGTTGATAATTATTCGCATCAAATCTTCGCGCGGACGCACCGCTCTCCCGACCTCCTCACTCTCGCCGGAACACATTGAAATGACCCTCTCTTTTTGCCGCACGACGCGGTCCGCACGTCCCGCCGTGTTCGACATCTTTCGCATCGCGCTGCTGGCCTGCGCCGCATGGCTCGTCGTCCCAGCGCTCGCCGCCGATGAACTCACGCTTTACACCACGCGCGAGCCCGGCCTGATCCAGCCCCTGCTCTCGGCCTTCACCGCACAGAGCCACATCCAGGTCAGCACGGTGTTCATCAAGGACGGGTTGCTCGAGCGCGTCAAGGCCGAGGGCGCTCGCTCGCCGGCCGATGTGCTGATGACGGTGGATGTCGGCAACCTGCTCGATCTGGTCGATGGTGGCGTGACGCAGCCGGTGAAATCAGCTGCGCTCGAAGCGGCGATACCAACCAACCTGCGCGCTGCTGATGGTCAGTGGTTTGCGCTCTCGCTGCGCGCCCGCGTGCTCTACGCCGACAAGCACCTGCCGCTTACGTCGTTTCGCTACGAAGACTTGGCCGACCCGAAGTGGAAGGGCAAGGTCTGCATCCGCGCCGGCCAGCATCCCTACAACACGGCGTTGATCGCCGCCATGATCGCCCACGATGGCGAGGCGCGGACCGAGCAATGGCTGCGCGGGGTCAAGGCCAACCTGGCCCGCAAGGCAACCGGCGGTGACCGCGACGTGGCGCGGGACATCCTGGGCGGAATCTGCGACATCGGCATCGCCAATTCGTACTACGTCGGCCAGATGAAGAGCGCCAAGCCAGGCACTGACGCCCGAAAATGGGGTGACGCCATCAAGGTCATCCGGCCCACTTTTTCCAACGCCAAGAGCGGCGGAACGCACGTCAACCTGAGCGGCGCCGCGGTCGCCAAAAACGCGCCGCATCGCGCCAACGCGATCAAGCTGCTGGAGTTCCTGGTATCGGCACCGGCGCAGGCGCTCTATGCGCAGGCCAACTACGAATACCCGGTGCGCCAGGGCGTGGCTCTCGACCCGATCGTTGCCGCCAGCATTGGCGAGCTCAAGGCCGACCCACTGCCGGTGGTCGAGATCGCCAAATACCGCAAGCAAGCCAGCGCACTGGTGGACAAGGTCGGTTTCGACCAGTGATCGGTTGGCGGGCATCGCCCGGCTTGCAGGCGGCCGGGCCCGCTTGGCGCTGGACCTCGGCCGCCATTGCGCTGGGCGTGCTCGCGCCCGTGGCCACTCTGGTGTGGCTGGCGCTGGGTTCGGGCTTGACGCATTGGGCTCATCTGGCGCACTACGTGCTGCCACAGGCAGCGCTCAATACCGCGCTTCTATTGGGCGGTGTCGGCGTGCTGGTACTGGTGATCGGCACCGGCTGCGCGTGGCTGGTGACGGTCTGCGATTTTCCCGGGCGCGGCGTGCTGCACTGGGCGCTCTTGCTGCCGCTGGCCATGCCGACCTACATCGTCGCATTTGCCTACCTCGACTTGCTGCACCCGCTCGGGCCGGTACAAGGCGCGATTCGCTGGCTGCTCGGGCTGGACAGCCCGCGCCAGTTGCGCCTGCCCGACCTGCGCTCGATGCCCGGCGCGATTTTCGTGCTGTCGTTCGTGCTGTATCCCTATGTCTACATGACGGCGCGCGCGATGTTCATGACGCAGCCGGCACACTTAATGGAAGCGGCCCGCACGCTGGGCGCGGGTCGTTGGGGTGCGTTTTGGCGGGTCGCGCTGCCGCTGGCCCGGCCCGCACTGGCGGCGGGGCTGAGCCTGGCGCTGCTGGAGACGCTGAACGACATCGGCGCCTCCGAATTCCTCGGCATCAACACCCTGACGGTGGCCGTCTACACCACCTGGATCACGCGCTCCGACCTGGCCGGCGCGGCGCAGATCGCCTGCGCCATGCTGCTGGTGGTGGTCGCGATCGTGCTGCTGGAGCGCCACGGACGCCGACGCCAGCGCTTTGGCTCGACCCAGCGCATGCGCCCGGTGCAAGCGCGCCGCCTGCAGGGTACGGCGGCCTGGATGGCAGCGGCCACTGCAACGGCGCCGGTGCTGATCGGTTTCATCGCGCCGGCCACATACTTGGCCTGGGAAAGCGTCAAACGGCTGCACCAGGGCAGCGGCATTTCAGCCGGCTTGCTGGCCAGCCTGCTCAATACGCTGAGCCTGGCCAGCGGCGTGACGGTGGTGGCCGTTGCGGCCGGCATGGTGGTCGCCTGGACGGTGCGCAGCCCCGGCTCCGCGCCCAACCGCGCGCGCTGGCAGGCGCGGGTGGCCACGCTCGGCTACGCGGTGCCCGCCACGGTGCTGGCCATCGGCTTGCTCACGCCGGCGCTCGCCTTCGACGCCGCAGTCGCCAACGCGCTGGGGCTGGCCGGACTGCCGCTGCTGGGCGCAGGCATCGTGCTGGTAGTGGCCTGCGCGACCCGACTGCTGGCGATTCCGGTCGGTGGCATCGAAGCCGGTCTCGCGCGCATCCCGCCCGCGCTCGAACAAGCCTCTCGCCTGCTCGGCGAAACATCCAACGGCACGCTGCGCCGCGTCTACCTGCCGCTGTTGCGCCCCGCCATTGCGGCGAGCGCGCTGCTGGTCTTTGTCGACGCCATGAAAGAACTGCCCGCGACCCTTTTGCTGCGGCCCGCCAATTTCGACACGCTGGCCACCTGGCTCTATGCCGAAGCCTCGCGCGGCACCTATGAAGAAGGCGCAATCGCCGCGTTCGCCATCGTGCTGGCGGGCCTGCTGCCCGTCGTACTGCTGGCGCGAACTCAATTGACCGATCAGGTGCCGCTGCAACTGCGCGCCGACGACTAAGCTCTGCGCCATGACCGCCGCCTTGCAACTCGATCATGTGCAACTCGTATACCCCGGCGCGGGCACGGGTCACACCGTGGTCGATGATTTTTCGCTCTCGCTCGACGCCGGGCAGATCGGCTGTCTGCTTGGCCCCTCGGGCTGCGGCAAAACCAGCGTGCTGCGTGCCATTGCGGGCTTCGAGCCGGTGCGCGTGGGCAGCATCCGGCTGGGGGATATCCTGCTCTCCTCCTCCTCGGTGCACCTGCCGCCGGAACGGCGACGGGTCGGCATGATGTTCCAGGAGTACGCGTTGTTCCCACATCTCACTGCGGCGCAGAACGTGGCCTTCGGCCTGCGCCGCCTCGACCGCGCCGCACGCCACGCCCGTGTCGAGGCTATGCTGACCCTGGTTGGCCTCGCCGACCTAAGCGCCCGCTATCCGCATGAGATGTCCGGCGGCCAGCAGCAACGCATCGCGCTCGCCCGCGCCCTGGCGCCGTCGCCCGCGCTGTTGCTGCTGGACGAGCCGTTTTCAAATCTCGACGCTTGCACACGCGATCATCTGGCCTCGGAAGTGCGCCAGATCCTCAAGCGCGCAGGCCAGACAGCCATCCTCGTCACCCACAACGAAGCCGAGGCGAAGGCGATGGCCGACCGCGTCTGCGTGATGTCCCGCAGCCGCCCGTCGAACTCCGGTCGCCCGGCGTCGGGCATCCAGCCCGCTCCAGCGCCGTAGACCGCCGCGGCCGGGCCACGGATAATTGCGCCATGCGACTACTCCACACCATGCTGCGCGTTGGCAATCTCCAGCGTTCGATCGATTTCTACACCCAGGTGCTCGGCATGCAACTACTGCGCACATCCGAGAACCCCGACTACAAATACACGCTGGCCTTCGTCGGTTATGAAGGCAATCCGGCCCAAGCCGAGATCGAACTGACCTACAACTGGGGTATCGAGAGCTACGCCATGGGCACCGCCTATGGCCACATCGCACTGGGCGTGCCCGACGTGCACGCCGCCTGCGACAAGATCAAGGCCGCTGGTGGCAACGTCACGCGCGAAGCCGGCCCGGTGAAAGGCGGTCGTTCCGTCATCGCCTTCGTGACGGATCCCGACGGCTACAAGATCGAGTTGATCCAGCGCCCGAACCAAGCCGCTGGCAGCGCCCTGCGGTGAACCCAGTCAATCCGGCTGCGTAGGCGCCAGGGCGGTGCTGATCTCGGTAATGACCTTCGTCATCAGCTTGTGGACCGGACACTTCTCGGCCACCGCAAGAAGCTCCTGGCGCTGCGCATTACTGAGCGCACCGGACAGGGCCAGTGTCACACGCAGGCGATACGTGCCCTGGCGCTCCTGGCTGTCATCGCGATCGACCGTAGCCTGGATGCCCTCGAGCGGAATCTGCTTGCGGTTGGCATACCAGAGCACCGTCAGCGCCTTGCACGCACCGAGCGCGCTGTCGTAGAGATCGTGCGGCGTCGGGCCGGCATCCTCACCGCCGTTCGACACGGGCTCGTCGACGGTGAAGGTGTGCTGGCGCACCGCAACGCTGTGCTTCATTTTTCCGCCGCGGTCGCGCGTGACGATAATCGACATGAGGGCTCCTTTTATGGCAAAGGGCCCATTGTCACCAGCCACGGAACTCTCTCAAATGGGCGGTTATGCGCACCGGTTCGGTTAATCCGCTCGCGTCGTCGTGGGCCCGTGAATCAACACCCTAGCAGGTCCGCCAATGCGACGATGTCATGTGCATGCAGCGTGTTGTCCAACTGCGGCGAAATGTCCTTGGGCCGCGCCGCGCCGAGTTCGAACGGTCGTTCGATGTAGGCGGTCTTGAGACCGCAGGCACGGGCAGCCTGCAGATCTTCGTGGTGCGCGGCCGCCAGCATGACCTGGCCGGGCGTTGCGTCGAACACACCCGCCACGCCAAGGTAGGTGCGCGGGTCGGGTTTGTAGGCCTTGAAGACCTCGGCCGACAGCACGCAATCCCACGGCAGGCCGGCGCGCTTGGCCATCTCGGTGAGGAGGCCGATGTTGCCGTTGGACAGCGTACAGAGCGTGTATTTCCGCCTGAGCCGGGTGAGTCCCTCGACTGCATCGGGCCATGCCGGCAGCCGGTGCCAGGCCCTGTTGAGGTCGCGCTTGCGCGCCGTGTCCAGATCGGTCACGCCGAACTGGGGCAAGAGCAGTTCGAGGATGCCCAGGTGTAATTCGTCGATCAGCGTGAAACCGCCCTCGCCGGCCGCCATGCGTTCCATCACCCCACGCATGGCCGGCTGGTAGCCGGCGCGCCAGGCCAGTGCGAACGCGCTGCCGTCAATGCCTGGCAGCGAGCGTTCGACTTCCTGGCTGATGCCGGTGTGCCAATCGACCACGGTGCCGAAAATATCGAAAGCGATCACCTTGACCTCGTTCGAATCAAAACTGTTTGTCATATGTGCTATTTGCTATTTTTTCGATATCTGTCCGCACCCTACTACCGGGCGTAGATGCCGTATTTAGCTTAAAGCTATTCAGTGCACCAGCTCACTCGCCTCGCGCGCCAGTCGTTCGATGCGCGCCCAGTCGCCCGCGGCTATCGCGTCGGCCGGCACCATCCATGAGCCGCCCACGCACGCGACGTTGGCGAGCGCCAGGAACTCAGCCGCGTTGCCGGCATGGACGCCGCCGGTTGGGCAAAACCTGACGTCGCCAAACGGTCCTTGCCAAGCCTTGAGCATCGCCAGGCCGCCGGTCTGCACGGCCGGGAAAAACTTGAGTTCGGTATAGCCGTCTTCCTGTGCCTGCATGATTTCGCTGCCGCTCGCCACACCCGGCAGGAGCGGCAGGCCAAGCTCGCGGCACGCCTTGCCCACCCCATGCGTGTAGCCGGGACTGACGCCGAACCTGGCTCCGGCTCGCAGCGCCGCCTCGGCGTCGGGCGCGCTGCGAATCGTGCCGGCGCCGGCCACGGCGCCCTGCACTTCGCGGGCAATCGCCTCGATGCACTCCAGCGCCACGCGCGTGCGCAGCGTGACTTCGAGCATGCGGATGCCACCGGCCACCAACGCGCGCGCCAGCGGAACGGCGTCCCGCACGTCGTGCAGCACGATGACCGGAATGACCGGCGCATCACGCATCACGTCGTGGGGGGAAATTTTTTGACCTTCTGCTACAGCCATGTTCAAGCTCCTTGCTCTGCACTCAATGCATTGCAACGCATGCCGGCGAACCGCTCGCGGCCCAGGCCCTGCCCATCGGCAGTACCTTGCGCTTCGGGCACTTTTGTCGTCTCACGCGCAGCCCATTCGTCCTCGGGCAGCAACACCGCCAGCGTACCCGCAACGGCGTCGAGCCGGATCAGGTCGCCATCGCCCACCTTCGCCGGCACCTTGCCCCAGGCGCCGCTCATGCGCCCGTCGGTGACGAGCGCCACCCGAAACCCCTTGCCCTGTAGCACCGGCAGGGCGGCGTCAGCTTGTGCAGCTCGGGCATGCCGTTGACCTGTGGTCCCTGCCAGCGCACCACGCACACCACGTCGCGGCCGAGCACGCCAGAGCTAAAGGCCTGGTACAGCACGGCCTGCGAATCGAACACGCGCGCCGGCGCCTCGACGACGTGACGGTCGTCGTGCACCGAGGACAGCTTGATCACGCTGCGCCCGAGGTTGCCAGTGAGCACCTTGAGGCCGCCGCTGGCGCTGAACGGGTCGCCAGCGGGTCGCGCCACGGCGTCGCCCTTCGAGGGTGCGGCCGGATGCCACGTCAGGCGCTGCTCGTCGGCTGGCGCCAGCGTGGGAATGTTCGCGTATTCGCGGATGCCACCGGCGCGCACCGTCAGCCCCTCGCCATGCATCAGCCCGGCATCGACCAACTCGCCGATCACGAAACCGGTGCCGCCGGCCGCCTGGAACGCGTTGACGTCGGACGTGCCGTCGGGGTAGATGCGCGTCAGCAGCGGCACCATCTCCGACAGTTCGGAAAAATCATTACGGTCGATCACGATGCTCGCGGCGCGCGCCACCGCGACCCAATGGAACAGGTGGTTGGTCGATCCGCCAGTGGCCAGCAGCGCCACAATCGCGTTGACGATGCATCGCACGTCGACCAACTCACCGATCGCGGGCACCCTCCAGCCTCCAGCGCCCGGCGGTTCGTGTCCTGCCTGCCTCCCTCCGCAGCCGCCTTCGGCGCCCGACGGCCCATCGGCGACAAGGGACGGAGCGGCAGCGCCCAGCACTGAACGCGCCGCCTCGCGCGTGAGCGCCTCGCGCAACGCATCGCCCGGTTTGATGAACGCCGTGCCCGGCACATGCAGCCCCATGGCTTCCAGCAGCATCGGGTTGCTGTTGGCCGTGCCGTAGAAGGTGCAGGTGCTGGGCGCGTGATAGGCGGCCATTTCGGCTTCGATCAGGCCTTGGCGGCCCACGAGGCCCTGCGCAGCCTGCTCGCGCACTTTCGATTTGGCCGTGTTCGACAAGCCCGAGGGCATCGGCCCGGCCGGCACGAATACGGTCGGGAGATGCCCGAAGTGCAGCGCGCCGATCAACAGGCCAGGTACGATTTTGTCGCACACGCCCAGCATCACGGCGGCGTCGAACATGTCGTGACTCAGCGCCACCGCCGCGCCCATGGCGATCACGTCGCGGCTGGACAGGCTCAGATCCATGCCGGGCGCCCCCTGCGTCACTCCGTCGCACATCGCCGGCACGCCGCCAGCCACCTGCGCAGTGGCGCCAGCTTGCGCGCCTCGTGCTTGATGATGTCCGGGTAGGCGGACAGCATGTCGTTGTAGGCCGTGACGCTGCCGATGTTGAGCGCTCCTTCACTCACCACCGTGAACTTGTCGTTGCGCCCAACGCCTGCGACGGCGTGCGTCAGGTTCGCGCAGCCCATGCGGCCGGCGCTGCGATCGCGATTTTTCGTGCCAGCCAACCGCTGCAGGTCACTGCTGCGCGTGGCGCGGTTGCGCTGGCGGATGCGATCGGTGACGCGCTCGACGGTGGGGTGTGTATTTATCATGACCTGTTCGACCAACCGGCACTGCGATACCGGCGCCTGCGAAATGTTATCCGCCGATCGCGACCAGGGTCGGTGTCGGTGCGCGCGAACCTAAAATCCGTGCGACCCGGCCCAGCACGAAGATCAAGTCCACGATGGCGATCAACACGGTGACGGCGCAATGCCAAAGCCGCAGCGCCAGTCCAACCCGACCGCGACAACGGGCGTCACCGGCAGGCCGGTCACGCCGGCCAATTTGGTCGCCGCATCCGGCACGGCCGTGACCAGGGAACACTCGCAGCCGGGCAAATCATTAGGACGCGGCCTTGAAGCTACCCGTGAAGCTCAGCGCCTGGGCCACACCGCGTGTCATGCGAGCGGCGAACATGCCACTCCAGGCACCAGAGTAACGGCCGTGGAGACTCCACCCTATAGGACGCGCCCATCGTGCACGCGTCAACACCAGTTGATGCTGCCCCGGAGTGCCTGCTGCTGAATGACGATGGCGTGACCCAGCACGCTGCGCTGCCAGCGCGCAGACATCGGCGAAAAGGCGTCCAACAATTGCTCGCGCATGGCCACTCTCTCGTGCTGCGGCAGCGCGCTGCCGAACTTGAGGTAGTGATCGATCTGAAGCGCCCGTTGCATATCGGCCCGGCTGCGGGTGCCGAACTCGATGACCGCGCCGGTCACTTCGGCCCCAGTGGCGAAACGCTGCACGCCATGAAACAGCAGACCGGAGTATTTCGGGCGGATGGCGCCCTCGAAGCCTCCGCAGGTTTCGACGTTGTCCCGACCCCACCAGCCGCAGGCACGCTGCCAGCCCGCGCCGCCACGTTCGTTGAAGCACAGGAAGAACGGGTCACCGTGTTCGCCCAGTCCAGTATGCCAGTCGATCAATGCGATCCGCTTCACGCCTTCGAGGTGACGGTCGATGATCGCCTCGAGCGCCAGGTTGGACCATTCAGGGCCGGTCCCGCCGTAGTGCTGGCCGTCCGGGTGGCTGTACTGGCCACGGCCGGTCAGATCGACATACGTGTCTTTCCCGTGCTTCTCGATCCAGTCGCTTCGCTTGGTGTTGGCTGCCGCTAACGCGCCGGGCGTCCACTCCGTCGGACAAAGATACGGATGCAGGTCGGCGTAGAGCGGATTGGCCGGCGGCCCCGAAGTCCAGTCGATGAAGTTGCGGTTCAGGTCGACGTTGTTTTCGGTCGTCCGGCTGATGTGGGCGAAGCCCCATGGATTGATCGCATGCACCAGCACCACGCGCACCGCGAGGTCGCGCGCCTGTGTCGCCAGCGAATCGAGAAGCGCGATTTGTGCGGCCGAGCCAATGAACCCTTCCGGTCCGTGCGTGCCGCTGACTACCAGCAAGGCGTTTTGGGCATCCTCTGGGCCGAGCACGGCAACCTCGGTCGTGAGGGCGCCACCATCGGGTGCGTGAGCTACGGTGTTGGTCAGAACGTCCAGGTGCGCGCCGGCCCGATCAGCGGCGAGTTGAAAGCGACCGCGCGCGGTGGCGTAAGAGGGACTGAAGCAGGAAGCGGCGAGCGCGATGCTAACGGGTTGCATTGGAAATCCAGTTTATTTTTGCTGACGGCGTTGTCTAGTCACACAGCCGCATCGTTCTCGGCGGCCCCGTCAGGTTCGTATGAATAGTGGAAATCGCAATGGCTCGCGCCCTGCATGATCGTCTGGGTCCACGCAAACTTCAGCTTCGGGTCGTAGCCCTCACAGAACGTCCCGTCGCACTGACAAGACAACAGGTGACCGATCTCACCCAGGCCCATCGACTGGTACATCTCGGCGTAGCGCCAGCGGACCACATCGAACACGTACTTCGTGTCAGTCTTCTCGCGCACCTCGACCTTCAGCGCGTCTTCGCTTTCCCACAGCGCGCTCAGTTCGACAAAACTGTGCAGCGAGGTCGGGCGGTTCACCTCGGTGGCGAACCGGTGGGCCTGGTCGATCGAGGAAGGACGCACTGCGTCGCCAACCGCCTTCGTCGCTGCGTCCTTGCCATGGCTGGCCTTTAGCACTTCATAGACATGTCCGAGCATCTCGGCCTCGATGCGCCGCTTGGTCAGCATCGACAGGTTTTTCGGGTCGGCCGGCGTCTGTTCATTCATTGCAATGTCCCGTTGTGATGATTTCTGAAGGGAGGCTTCCCGACCACTCTCGACCCGGAATGGCCTCGAGTAGCTCCCGGGTATAGACGGCTTGAGGGTTTGCGAAGACTTCACTGGTCGGGCCGGATTCGACGACCTTGCCGGCCTTCATCACGACCACGACATCGCATATCTGCGCGGCGACCCGGAGATCGTGAGTAACGAACAGCATCGACAGTCCAAGCCGGCTCTTGAGGTCGGCCAGCAGTTGCAGCACCTGCGCCTGCACCGACACGTCAAGCGCCGACACGGGCTCGTCGGCTATAAGAATTTCCGGGTCGAGCGCCAATGCGCGGGCCAGGCCGATGCGCTGACGTTGACCGCCCGAGAACTCGTGCGGGAAGCGATCGAGGGCCGCCGGATCTAGGCCGACCATCGAAAACAGCGACCGTGCCTTCGCCAGGGCTTCGCGGCGCGGCACTCCATGTGCTATCGGCCCCTGCGCCACCAGTTCGCCAACACGTCGGCGCGGATTAAGCGACGCGAAAGGATCCTGGAACACCATCTGTACACGCCGGGTGGCGAAGCGCAGCTGCCGGCGCGACATCGAGGCCAGATCGACGTCGCCGATCTGGATGCGCCCGCCATTGGGGTCAATCAGCCGAACGATGCAGCGCGCGAGCGTCGACTTGCCGGAGCCCGATTCACCGACCACCCCCAGGGTGGCGCCCTTGGGCACTTCGAGCGACACCCGGTTCAAGGCATGCGTCACACGTGCCCCACGTCCGAGAAAGCCGCCTGTGCTGTAGATCTTCGACACGTCGGCCACGACCAGTGCTGGAGTGGCGCTGACGCGGGTCGGCCTGGGCGGCGTCAGCGGCGGCACTGCCGCGATGAGCTTTCGCGTGTACGGATGCTCAGGGGCATTGAGCACCTTCGCGGCCGGCCCTTGCTCAACCAGCCTGCCCTCCTGCATTACGGCGACGCGGTCGGCGATCTCGGCCACCACGCCGAAATCGTGCGTAATGAAAAGCACTGAGGTTCCCTTGCGCTTCTGGAGATCGCGGATCAAACGAAGGATCTGCGCCTGCGTGGTCACATCGAGTGCGGTGGTCGGTTCGTCGGCAATCAGCACGCGTGGCTCGAGCGCCAACGCCATCGCGATCATGGCGCGCTGACGCTGTCCGCCGGACAGCTCATGCGGGTACGCCCGCGCCGCCGACTGCGGGTCCGGCAACCGCACCTCGTTGAGCAGCTCGAGCACACGCCGCTCGATCGCACCCGCATCCAGGTTCGTATGGATGCGAAACATCTCGCCGATCTGCTTGCCTACCGGATGCAGCGGATTCAGGGCCGTCATCGGCTCCTGAAACACCATGGCAATCTGCGCGCCACGGACTTCCCGCATCTGCGCTTCGCTGAGCTTCAACAAATCGCGGCCATTGAAGACGATGGAGCCCTTGTCGGCGATCACTCCAAGCGGCAGCAAGCGCATCACGGCGCTGCTGGTCATCGACTTTCCGGACCCCGATTCTCCGACCACGCAAAGGATTTCGTTCTGTGCCAGCGCAAGACTGACATCAACGATCGCGTGCGCCCGGTCGGCGTTGCGTGGCAGGCGAACGCTGAGTCCCTCGAGTGTCAATATCGGAGGCTGAACCGCCGCACACAGGCTTTCGTTTTCGCGGTTCATCGTGATTTCAACCGTGGATTGAGGGCATCGTTCAGGCCTTGCCCAACCAACGAAACAGCCAATACCGTGAGCAAAATTGCAACGCCGGGGATCGCCGACACATACCACTGGGTACGCAGAACGCCTCGGCCCTGACCGATCAGGTTGCCCCAGGATGCGACGTTTGGATCAGACAGGTTCAGGAACGCCAGCGCACTCTCCATCAGGATCGCCAGCGCCATCACGACGCTGGCGTAGACGATCAGCGGCGGCATCGCGTTCGGCAGTATCTCCCTGAAAATGATCGCGCGATCACGCAAACCCAGCGTGCGACACGCCTGCACGAACTCCCGGTTGCGCAACGACAGGAACTCGGCGCGCGTCAGACGCGCCGGCGCCGTCCAGGAGACGAGGCCAATGGCCAAAGTGACCGTCAGCAGGCTGGAGCCGAATACAGCCACCAATACCAGCAGCAACAGAAAACTTGGCACGGTCTGGAATGCTTCCGTGATGCGCATCAGCACGTCGTCAATCCAGTCGCCGTAGAAGCCGGCCACTGCACCGACCACCGTGCCGAGAAGAATGGCAACGAACGTGGCTGCCACACCGATCAGCAGGGAAATCCGCGCACCGTGAAAAATCTGCGCGGCGATGTCGCGGCCCGACGAATCGGTGCCCAGAATAAAGCGCGGGTTTTCCAGTGGCCACGACAGCGGTCGTCCCGCAAGACTGAGCGGATCACGTGGATAGAACACGCCGGCCGACGCCGCCATGAACAGCACGGCAATGAGCAGCACCAATCCGATGATTGCGGCAGGATTTCGAAGATAGAGGCGAAGAAATTTCATGCGTGGCTACCTTCCTGATCCGATGCGGGGATCGAGCCGCGCATAGGCGATGTCGACGATGAAATTGATCACGATGACCAGGAGTGCCGAGATGAAGATGATGCCCAACAGCGTGTTCAGGTCGCGTTGCACGACCGATTCGTAGGCCAGCCGCCCGAGCCCGGGCAGGGCGAAAACGCTCTCGACGACGACCGAGCCGCCGAGCAACGTGCCGGCCTGGAGGCCGATCAGCGTAACCATCGGCAGCAGGGCGTTGCGCAGCACATGACGTACGACCACGCCGTATTCGGCAAGCCCCTTGGCACGCGCTGTGCGAACGAAATCTAGCGTCAGAACTTCAAGCATCGAGGCCCGCATGATCCGCAGGTAGATCGCCAGAAAGCCAAGCCCCAGTGTGAGGGTCGGCAGCAAAAGGTACTTTGCCGTGTCGATGACGCGAGCCATCCCTGTCAAACTGGCGCCAATGGTCTCGAAACCTCCCGATGGCAGCCACGCGAGATGAACCGAGAACGCCACGACGCTCATCAGTCCGAACCAGAACGAAGGTGTCGCGTAGAAGATCAGGCCAAGAGTCGAGATCACGGTGTCCGGCCAGTGGTTGACGCGCCGCGCGGCAATCACGCCGAGCACCATTCCGGCCGTGAACGCGAATGACAGCGCCGAGACCATCAGCAACAGCGTCGCCGGAAGGCGTTCCAGAATCACATCGAGCACCGGTTTTCCGTAGATCGCCGAATAGCCAAGGTCCAGCCGTACCAGGCGCCACAAATAGCTGCCCAGTTGCACGGGAACCGATGCATCCAGACCGTAGTGCTTGCGCAGCTGTTCGATCATCGCCGCATCGCCGCCGCCCATCTGGGCGACGAGCGCGTCGACGGTGTCGCCGGGCGCGAACTGCAGCAGCAGAAATAGCCCTGCCAGAATGATCAGCAGTGTGGGCAGGCTCAAAGCAAGGCGCCGCAGCGCCAGTGCAAGAACCTGCATGTCAGGATTTAACCCAGAGATCGGCCCAGCTGCTGGAGATCCAGCGCGGCTGGTTGTGATGGTTCTGCAAGGTATTGCTGGTGACCGAGATCAGCAACCGCTCGATCGCCATCCATAACGGGATTTCGGTGTCCACAAGCGTTGCGAACTCCGCGTAGAGCTTGCGGCGTTTCGCCGGATCGATCTCGAACGCGGCATCGTCGATCAACTTGTCGACGGCATCCGACTGCCATCCCCATTGATTGGTCCATGGCGCACCCTTTGGGCTGCCCGATCGATACCAGACTGTGGTCGATACCGCAGGGTCACCGCGGTACTGATGCCAGCCGGTTGCCAGGTCAAAATTCCAGTCCTTGTAGACGTTGCTGAGAAATCCCGCCGCGTCGTAACGAACGATTTCGACGCCGATCCCAATCTGTTGCAGGGACTGTTGCATAAAGGTCGCCCACAGGGTGATGTCTTCTCCCCAGGGTGCAGGCACCAGCCGTAGCGAGAAGCGCTGGCCTTTTGCGCCGCGCTTGTATCCGGCTTCGTCGAGTAGCGCCTCTGCCTTCTTCACGTCAAAGGGGTAGTGCGGCACGTCTTTTGCAAAGAACTTCGGCGATGTGGATGGAAACGGGCCGCTTGCAGGCTTGGCCAAGCCGTAGAGGAAGTTCTCACAGAAGAAGTTGACGTCGAGCGCACGGACGATGGCCTCGCGCACGCGGTGGTCGGCAAGTTCCTTGCGCCGGAAGTTGTACTCGATGGTGTTCATCACCGCGTTGCCCTCGTTGCCGCGGGTCGACACCTCAAACTTCGGACTCTTCTTCAGGCGGTCAAGATCCGAGAGCGCCAGGCCCCCTTCGGGGCTGATCTGAATTTGCCCCGACTCGATCGCGGCGGCCGCGGCCGCCTGATCCGGAATGAATCGCCAGATAATCTGGTCGAGATATGGAAACCCTGGCCGCCAGTAGCTGTCATTGCGCACGGCGATGACGTACTGGCCGCGCTCGTATTTTGAGAATTTGAATGGTCCTGTGCCGATCGGGGCGGTGTTCGCGGGGTTGTCGAGAAGATTGGTGCCCTCATAGACATGCTTGGGAGCAACGTAGCCCAGATCGGCCAGCGCGCGCAGGAGCAGGTCAAGCGGCATGGGTCGGGAATAGCGGAACACAGCTGTTTGCGGGTTCGGCGTGTCCACGGCGTCGAGGTACAGCTGCAGGGTGGTGCTGTAGTTGAGATGCTTCTTCCACATCTCCATCGCCGTGAACTGGACATCCGCCGACGTGAAGGGTTTGCCGTCGTGCCACTTGACGCCATCGCGCAGCGTGAAGGTGATCGTTTTTCCGTCGGGCGTCGATTTCCAGGATGTGGCCAGCACTGGGGCCGGCTCACCCTTTGCGCTGAGGTCTACCAGTGGCTCCATGATCTTCCCGGCGATCACATAGACACCGGTGGAGGCGCGTAGTGCGGGGTTCAGGATGCGCTGTTCGCCTTGCATGTGCACTGTTACGGTGCCACCGCGACGCGGCGTGGCGGGCGACGGCACCTGTGCGAACACGACGCTGGGAACGGCCGCGGAAATGGCCAGTGCAGGCCCTGTGATCAGTGCATTTCGACGGGTAATTTTCATCGTTGTCTCCACTTTTTTCTCTATGAAATATTGACTTTTTGTAGCAACGCTCAGTCGCGTTCGAACACCAACATGACTCCTGTCGCCCGATCGGCAGGCACAGTGATTGAAGAAGCATCGACCAGCGCGCCTGCACCGGCGGAGCGCGCGGATGCGTCGAGATCCTTCACGCGGAGCACCAGTGCCACCGCTCCTTCGGTGGGCAACTCAACACCCCGTGCCAAGGGGCGGCGCCTGATGAACGCGTCCTTCGTGAGGAACAGGAACTCACCGCGCCCTGGTGCGGTGGCGACGCGCACTCCGTCCTCGCATGGTTGCGCTTGGCTGTCGATCAGGCCGGCGAGCTGCACGGCCGCATCTGCCGGGGTTGGCGTCAAGATTTCGATGCGCACGATGCCTGTCGCCGTATTGGGATGCGACTGAAGCCCCGGAATCCAGACGGCATCGCGCGTGTGATGCTGACACGCAAAAATGCGCAGATCGGCCGGGCGTTGGTCCACCGGCCAATGAAATACGCTGAATGCAGCTTCTCCGCGACCGCCGCCAGGCAGATCGACGGGGCGGCTGAATTCGATGGGGCCTTGGGCTTCGGCGCCGCGGGCACGCAAAGCGGCAACGCCGGCCAGCGCATCGCTGGTTGTGAAAGCGACGCGCTCGATGCTTTCGCCTCGTCGATCGAGGAAGGCGCGGCTCGGCGCGTTCAACTCAGTGTTGTTCAGGATGCCCAGCAACTCAACATAGTCGACATCGAACATGATTGTGAAATTGCCGGTGCCTAGATGCGCACTGTGGGTCCCACGCGGAGAAAGCGTGAAACCCAAACTGCGCCAACGCTCAGCGGCGACGTCCAGGTTGCGGACCATGACCACAATGTGGTCGAGTCCTTCGAGACTCTCAAGCATACTGAAACCTCCAGTTGATTTGAATCAGATTTCCAAGCGGTCCCTGTGCCGGTAGCGCAGCAGCATCAGCGGTGCAACCCGGCGCACGAGACCGTGCAATGGCAGCGGTGCTGGCTCGGTGAAAGGCAATGCCAATTCGTTCTCAGGCACGCCGCGCACTGCCTTCGCGAACTCCCCTCCCAGCGCCACCGACAAAGCGACGGCGCGGCCGTTGCAACCGGCCCAGGCCCACGCATCGGGGCCGAGGCGGTGAAAGCGTGGCAAGAAGTCATCAGTCATCCCCACAAAGCCGTTCCACACATGCTCGAAGCGCACTTCGCCAATCTGTGGCCACAACCGCGCGATCCGCGCGCCGATGGTTGCCTTCAGGCGATCGACGCGATTAAATGGCAGCAAGATCGCCCCGCCGGTGATGATCCGGTTACGTGCGTCGTAGCGCGCGAAGTACAGCTCCCCGTGCGTATCGGAAAGCGCCTGACGACCGGGAATCACGGTCGCTCGAACGCTCTCCGGCAGTGCCTGGGTCGCCATCTGCCATGACCGGATTGGTACCACCTCATGCGCGATCCGCGGCGCCAGCGCTGTCGAGAATTCTCCCGTATAGGCGTTGGTGGCAAGCACGAGCGCGCGCGCACGGACCGCGCCCAACGGCGTGTGAACCACCCAGCGTCCGTCTTGCCGTGCGTAGTCGAGGGCGGGCGTCCGTGCGTAGATTCGAGCACCGGCACCAATTGCCGCTCGTGCGAGGCCGCGTGCCAGTGCCAGCGGGTTGATATGGCCGCCACTGCTGTTCCAGAAGCCGCCGTACCAAGACTCTGAGCCGAGCATCTTGCGCATCTGGCCGGCATCGAGCAACTCGACCGGCGCGCCACGTCGGGACCACTGTTTGACTCGTCGCTCGGCGATGGCGATGCGCCCCGGTGAATGCACCGGCTGAACCCATCCGGTCTGCTCGGCCTCGGCTTGAATATCGTACTCGCGAACGGTGTCGAACAGAATCGATGCGCAGTCGCGCAGCAGTCGGACAAAGCGCTCGCCCGCTTCACCATGGCGCGCCTCGATGTCGTCCGGGTCGGGCCGCGACAGCGTGGGAATGACTTGACCATTATTGCGGCCCGATGCACCCCAGCCCGGCTCGGCCGCCTCGACGACGGCAACATCGACGCCGGACTTTCGCAGGTTCAGTGCGGTCGACAAACCGGTGAACCCGGCGCCGATGATGACGACGTCGGCGTCCACCGTGCCGCGCAGCGGTGGACACTGAGGGCCTGCGGGGGTCACCGCCGACCAGAGGGAATCGGACTCAGAAACCGAGGCGCTCTGCAAATTGGTGGACATAAAAGTTTCTTGGATGAATTCTCGCAGGCCGCACTGCCGGTGTCACACGCCTCGCGGCTCGGGCGGCCGTTCAGACACCGACCCCTTCAGCCAATTGCGTACCCCTGCAGTGAGCTGCTCTATCGGCGCCGTCGCCTGCACGGTGATGACTCCGGCTTCCCCGCCGGGCGGCTCGAGCGTCTCGAATTGGCTGGCGATCAAATTACCGGGAAAGAAATGCCGACCAGCACGCCCTTCGACGCGCCGCTGCGCCTCGACACGGTCGATTTCCATGAACACAAAACACAGCGACGGCACGGCCGAGCGCAAGCAGTCACGATAGGCCCGCTTGAGCGCCGAGCAGGTCAACACCGCCCCGCCATCAGCGCGCGCCAGCAGTTCGCCCAGCGTAGCCAGCCAACCAGCCCGGTCATCATCGGTCAAGGGGACGCCGGCGCTCATCTTGGCAATATTGGCGGGCGGGTGATAGTCATCGCCTTCGATCAGCGGCAGCCCCAGATCCGCAGCCAGCGCGGCCGCCAGATAGGACTTGCCACAACCGGAAACGCCCATCACCACCAATCTGATCGGATCCCTGTCAGCCATTCTCGGGACAACGCTGTCTTGTGAAAAAAAAGCCATCGATGGGAAATTTTCCTATGTAGTCCCCGGAAATTTGATCCATTTCCACTCGGATAGCGCTATCCTAGCGACCAATTGCAGTCAGTCTTGCAAGGGTTTACACGTATTCAATGCGTAACGGAGTTCCTGTCGTCGGTCGCCGCAGCAGTGGTCGCGTCACGTTGAAACACGTGGCCGACGCCGCCGGCCTGAGCCCCATCACGGTGTCGCGCGCGCTGCGTGGCGAGCGCAGCGTGGCGCCCGACTTGGTGGCACGAGCCCGCCACGCCGCCGCCACGCTCGGCTATGTGCCCGACCTCGCCGCACGAGCCTTGGCGTCGCATCGCAGCACGCATGTGGCGGTGCTGATTCCGATGCTGTCCAACACGTTGTTCGTCGAGCTAGTCGAAGCGGTGCAGCAGGTGTTGCGCCCGGCGGGCTATCAGTCGCTGATCGGCGTCACCCATTATGACGCTCGCGAGGAGGAACAACTGCTGCGCGAGCACCTCGCCCACCGCCCAGCCGGCCTTTTGGTGACAGGCTTCGACCACAGCGAGGAAACGCGCGCACTGATCGCGGGCAGTGGCGTACCTTGCGTCCACCTGATGGAAATTAGCCGGGCTCCGGGCGTGCATTGCGTCGGCTTCTCGCAGCGGGCGGCCGGTCGCGCTATGGCTCAGCATCTGCTCGCACGCGGCGCGCGACGCATTGCCTTCGCAGCAGCGCAACTCGATGCCCGCACGTTGCAGCGGGCCGAAGGCTACCGTGGCGCGCTGCGCGACGCTGGCTGCTACGACCCCGCGCTCGAATGGCTGCGGCCCGAATCGTCGTCGCTGGCGCTGGGCGCCGTCATGTTCGAGCGCATCATGACCACAGCGGCACCTGAGGCCATCTTTTTCTGCAACGACGACCTGGCGCAGGGCGCCCTGCTGGCGGCGCTGCGCTTGGGCATTGAAGTGCCCTCCAGGGTGGCGGTCGCCGGTTTCAACGATCTGCCCGGCAGCGACCAGATGCTGCCCAGCCTGACCAGCATCAGCACGCCGCGCGGCGAGATCGGACGCCAAGCCGCGTTGATGCTGCTGCAGTTGATGAGCGGCCAGTCCGTGCCGGCCAGCAGCCTTGAACTGCCTTGGCAGTTGGTTCGGCGCGAGAGTGCTTGAGCGGCGTGATCGGCGGGGGCGGCGAGCAATGCCCATGCCGTTGCCGTTGCGGTTGCCGTCGTGACGCAATTCCGTCCAGCAAAACGCCCGCTGAAACCAAGCCTTGAGGCTGTGAAGAACAGCAAGCGCGCGAACCGTTCAGCCCGCCAGTTTCACCTCGACACGGCGCGCCTGAGCGTCACTGCCGGAGCCGGTGCTGGCCTCGGGCTTTCGCAGTTCGATCTTGTCGGCGGGCACGCCCAGGCCGATCAGCACGTCGCGCACCATCTGCGCGCGGGCCTTGGCGAGCGTATCGTTGCTGGCCGCATCGCCGGTGGTGTCATGAAAACCCGAAACGACCGCCTTTTGGCCGGCCTCGACGCCCTGGATGACGGCAGCCAGTGCTTGCGCCGCGCCGGGTGCGAGGTCGGCGCTGCCGGTCGCGAAGTAGAACTTCACGACACCGTTCTCAACCTGGATGCCGGCTCCATCGGGAATGACGACAGTGACGGTTTCCGTCACTTCGGCAACTTGCGGGGCGCTGACGCCTGTCGCGGCCATCGCGGCAGCCACCGCGCTCGGCGGCTGGGCCGGAGCGCGCATGCTGCCGCTACGGGAGATCGCGATCCCCAGCACGAAGGCAATGACAAGGAAGATCAGCGCAAGTCGTCGCTGCTGGAAGGCATGGGTCGATCTCCGTAGGAAAGGGGCCGGTAAATAATGTCGGGGTGATTCATCGCCCCCGAATTGTAGAGGCCTCCCCCGCGACGCCTTGCGCCGACCCCGGACCACCGGGCCTGGACCCTATGCCGCAGCCGCTGCGCGACCCGCGGCCGATGCTGGACCGCGCGATTGCCGACTGGGGCGGCCAGCGCGACCTGTGGCTGTTCGGCTATGGCTCGCTCATCTGGCGACCTGATTTCGACTTTGCCGAGCGCCAGCCGGCAAAGGTCCACGGCTGGCACCGGGCGCTCAAGATGTGGAGCCGGGTCAATCGCGGCACGCTGCAAAACCCCGGGCTGGTGTTCGGACTGCTGTCAGGCGGCAGTTGCCGCGGCATGGTGTTCCGGGTGCGGGCGGCCGAAGCGCTCGAAACACTCGGCAAGCTCTGGGTCCGCGAAATGCCGACCGGCGTTTACGACCCGCGCTGGCTCGACTGCGCAACGCCGCGCGGGCCGGTGCGTGCGCTGGCCTTTACCCTGTCGCGCCACAGCCCGAACTTCACGGGCGACCTGAGCGAGGCGCGCTACCGCGAGATTTTTGCCAGCGCGGCGGGGCGCTACGGCAGCTCACGTGATTACGCGCAGCAAACGCTGCTGGAATTGCAGCGGCACGCGATCCACGACGCTGCGCTGGCTCGGCTGGTCAAACTCACCCCAATGTCCTCGGTGGCCTCGGACGAGCCGAAACCCCCGGCCAAGCCTCCAACACCTTGAGAGACGTGGCGCTCGGACCTCACGAACGTCCAAGCCACCGGGCCTGGGCGCGCGCCAAGTCATCCAGCGTGTCGATATCGGTCACGATGCCGATGTCATCGACATCAAGGAATACTACACAATTGATAGCCGCTAGCGCCTGCAGCACGATGGCCGCGCCCTGATCTCCCTTTAATTCCAGCAACGCTGCCCGGCACCCCGCGGCAAAGCCGACCGGGTGGCCGCGCTTCAGATCGCCATCGCATCGGTATTGCGGCTGTACGGCGCGCGCCGCGTCCGCTGGCCCGGCCAGCGCGCGCGCCACTCGCTGCAGGGTCGCGGCCTGCACCAGCGGCAAATCGCCGGGCAGGATCATCCAACCGCCCGCATCCGGGGTGGCACGCACCGCCGCGGCAATCGAATCGCCCATGCCGGGGTGACGACCTTCCTCCAGATGCCAGGGCAAGCCGCTGGCACGCACCGCCGCCAGCGTGTGTTCCAGCACCGGCCGGCCCGCCAGTAGCGCCTGCAGCTTGGGCACCTGGCCGCCCGAAGCGCGAAAGCGCTCGCCGCGGCCGGACGCCAGCACGATCAAGGTCGGCAGCGACGCGCCGGCCGCCGCAGTGGAGACAACGGGGGCATTCATGCGCCCCAGTATCCCTGCCCGGCCCTGGCTTGCGCAACAATCGCGGCATGACCTCTCCCAACGATGTCCTGCCCGCGCTGCGCAAGAGCTACGAACGCGCCGAGCTCGACGAGACCCGCAGCGCGCCCAACCCCATGAACCAGTTCGAGCGCTGGCTCGGCGACGCGCTCGAGGCTAAGCTCCCCGAGCCCAACGCGATGACGCTGGCCACCGTCGGCGGCGACCTGCGCCCTTCCACCCGCGTGGTGCTGATCAAGGGGTACGACGCGCGCGGCATCGTCTGGTACACCAACTACCAGAGCCGCAAGGGCCAGCAACTGGCCGGCAACCCGTACGCGGCGCTGCAATTCCACTGGGTCGAACTGGAGCGCGTAGTGCGCATCGAGGGCCTGGTCGAGAAGGTGAGCGACGCGGAAAGCGACGCCTACTTTGCCAGCCGTCCACTCGACTCGCGCATCGGCGCATGGGCCAGCCCGCAAAGCCAGGTGATCCGCGGACGCGACGTGCTGGTGAAAAACGCCGCGCGCGTGGCCGCCCAATACTTGCTCTCGCCACCCCGACCGCCGCACTGGGGGGGCTTCCGCCTAGTGCCCGACCGCTGGGAATTCTGGCAAGGCCGCAAGAGCCGCCTGCACGACCGCCTGAGCTACCGGCGCGAAGACGGTGCCTGGCTGCGCGAGCGGCTGGCGCCGTGACGTGGGCAGGACAAACTCGATCAACCGCTCTCGACCTGGGCTTACTTCGACACGCGAATGACGCCGCAGGCGACCGGCAAGGTCATCGCCGCGGGTACGCCCGGCAGCGAGGCCGCCGTGGCCGGCAACGGTGGGGTGTCCGGAACGCCATGCACATAGATGACCCGCTTGTCGAGCTGAACGCCATCGATGGAGAGGTTGTGTTTCAGCGCCGCATTCAACTGCTTCAATGACACGGTCTCCTTGTATGTGAACCCACCTTGGGCGTCAGCAACGGGATATTTGTCGCTCGGAACCTTCAGGCCGGCCGGGTCGTCAGTAAACGGAATGAGCGTCTTGCCGGATACGGGTTCCGTTTCGCTGAGATCGATCACACCGTCGCCGTTCTTGTCTTGCGCCGGACCTGCGCAGGTAGCGGCCTTGTTTCCTGTGGTAAAGCCATGGATGTGGATCATGTGCATACCGGCCGATCGGAGGCCCTTGACGTTCGCGTCAATGGCGAGCTTGTCGTCATTCACGGTGAGCGTCACTGTGCCTGTTGCACCACCACCCACCGATGCGTTGAGCGGCATCAGATCGGCGTGAAAGACCGTCGCCCCGGCTGCTGGCAATGCGACCAGAGGCAGCGACAGGACTGCTGCCGCCGTGACCGCCCTCCATGGCGTCTTCGCGGGATCGCGCGTGAAACGCTTTGGCTGGCTGAGGGCGTGAAGGTTGATCGTCATTGAAGGTTCCTTTGACCGTGTTGTGGAAGTGTCCGGTTGTGAGCCCATAGCCCCCGTTCGGACGCAGTGCAACGGCGAGGCGTGTGGCACCCGTGATCAAAAAAGAAACCTTTGATTGATATCCACGCCCTCACACCGCCATCGTCGCAAGTCATCTATATATCTTTTGAAAAGGCCCGCTTTCCAGAGGGCTAACAGGTCAATCGACATGGGCGCTTTATCGGCGCGCTTCGCCGCTTACCGGCAGCTGGTCGTCTCCGACGTTGAACGCCGCGTGCCGCGCCGACATCGCTCACCCGCTAGATTCGGCGCCTGCGCCACGTGACGCAGGGAGCCACGCGGAGCTCTGCGCGTCGGTCCAGCGCATGCGAACGAGCGTCAGACCCCGACCCGGGGCGGCGAAGTTCTTCATGGCGGGCGCGGGCAATGTCATGGGCGCACTTCAAAAAATGCGGCGCCGATGACCGCAGATCGTCGCGCGACATCGCGCGACGCTCCCGACATGCGCGTGCCTTGCAAGCCTGCGCGCGCAGGCCGCCGACAAGCTCCGGGACGCCCCGGCGCGCCCCTGCGCGCCGCGCACCCTAAAATCGGAGGGTGCCTAGCGCCTTCCAGGAAACTGCCCCATGACCATGACCCTTCCCGCGCCCATCGATCGATCGCGCTTCAACATGATCGAGCAGCAAATCCGTCCGTGGGATGTGCTGGACGTGAAAATCCTCGACCTGCTGGCCAGCATCCGGCGCGAGGACTTCGTGCCGGCACAGCACCGGGCGCTGGCCTTCTTCGACCTGGAAATTCCGTTGGCGGACGCCGATACCGACCAGGACCCCGGTCAGTGCATGCTGTCGCCCAAGGTCGAGGCGCGCATGCTGCAAGACCTGCACGTTGAAAGTCACGAGACGGTGCTTGAAATCGGCACCGGGTCGGGTTTCATGGCCGCGCTGCTGGCGCATCGGTCCGCCAGCGTGCTGTCGCTCGAAATAGACGCCGAACTGGCCGCCCGCGCCACCGACACCCTGCGCCGCAACGGCGTTGTCAATGTTGAAGTGCGCCGCGCCGACGGCGCCAAGCCGCTGGCCAATGGACCGAGCTTCGACGTGATCGTGCTGAGCGGTTCGGTCGCGCGCATTCCGCAGGGGTTGCTCGGTTCGCTCAAGATCGGCGGCCGGCTGGCGGCCATCGTCGGTGAAGAGCCGATGATGCGCGCCCACTTTGTCACCCGCCTGAGTGAAGGACAGTGGGACACGATCCAGCCTTGGGACACGGTGGCGCCGCGCCTGCTGAACTTCCCCGAGCCGTCGCGCTTCAATTTCTGAGCCATGAAAAGCTGTCAGGCTGCGCCTTCCGTGTCGCTGCGCGCCTCGCGCAAGCACGTTGCACCATGGGGTCTCAAAATGCAGGGGGGTCGATGATCGAACAGATCCACCCGGCCGATCTGGCGGCCTGGTTTGCGCAGGATGCCACCGCTCCCGCCGTGCTGATCGATGTGCGCGAACCGTGGGAGCTTGAAACCGCGCGCGTCGCGCCGCACGGCTTCACGCTGGTCGCGATTCCGATGAACGAGATTCCGGCCCGGCTGACCGAGCTCGACGCAGCGCAACGCATTGCCTGCTTGTGCCACCACGGCGCACGCAGCCAGCGCGTGGCCGCCTTCCTGAGCGAGAATGGTTTTGACGAGGTGGCCAATGTGGCCGGCGGCATCGACGCCTGGTCGGGGCTCGACCCGACGGTGCCGCGGTACTAGGGCTTCCTGCAAAGCCCGCGAACCACGCACAATTCTGGAGTTCAGCGGCGCGTGAAGACGATGCGCCAAGCCTGTCGCGCGGCGCCGATGCCAGCGCTGCTCCAGGCCACCAGCGCAATGACCAGGAAAATGGCCGGCAGCGCGCCAAGGAAATCAAAACCCATGGCCAGGCCCATCTCCTGGGTGCAAGCGGCGTACATGCCCAGCGGAAACACCGCGCCCCAATACAGCGGGTCGTAGTGAAAGCCAAAGTGCTGTACACCGTAGCGCCACACGGCAAGCACCAGCAGCATCGGTATCCACCAGGTGCCCGTGGCCCAGTAAAACACCGTGAAACCCTTGAGGAAGGGCATCAACGAGGTCAGGAACGGCGCGTCCGGCGCGTTCACGATCAGCAACGATCCGGCCAGCGTGGAAATTGCCATGGCGCCCATATTGATCCAGTAGGGCGGCGAGAGGTCACCGGGGCTGAAGGGAAAGAAGGTGTAGCGGTAGAAGATCAGCGACATCATCCAGATGTAGAGCATGCCGCCCCACAGCCACATCGAGAGTGCGAAGAAATTCAGCTCCAACCGGTAGGGCTGTGCGACGTGCGTGGCCAGCAGCGCGCTGAGCACGGCCACCGACTGCGTGGCCACCACGGCCAGCAACCAGCCGCCACTGATGCCCTTGTCCAGCGTGGGCTTGTCTTTCTTGATGGTGAGCGCGGTAAAGATCGTGTAGGTCAGCAGCAGCCACAGCGCCAGACCCAACGCCCACAGCGCCAGGGCGGCGTCGCTCCAGCCCATCAGCAGCAGGCACTGGCTGCCCAGCACGTTGGTCGCCGCCACGGAAGTAAAAAAGGCTGGCCCGCTCAAATGGCTCAGCAGATCGGCGAGAAAGCGTTCGCGAAACAGCACCAGTCGGGCCAGGTACAGCCCCCACATCAGCGCATACAGCAGCACATTGAGCGCGAACAGCGCGAGCGCGAGCGCGCGCTGCCCCAGCATGTGGGCGGCAATCGAAACGATGCCGGTGGCCATGACCATGCCAAAGTTGGCCGGCGACAGGTCGGCCAAAGCGGTGCGCCAGGAAGTGGCCCGGGGCAAGCAGCGAGTGAGGCTCATGAGACGCTAGTGTAGTGTTCGATTCTTGATTGAACCTAATTAAATGGCATCGCTCCAATGCTCTACTTCGGTTTGATTTGGAGCGAGCAAGTGCGAATTGCCC
>CAJDTV010000021.1_pt1 | contig 26765 bp, 26 predicted proteins | sample 7389921 | NCBI WGS metagenome assembly CAJDTV01 (sample SAMEA7055654, study PRJEB34461) | soil metagenome | biome: terrestrial ecosystem; feature: Peninsula; material: soil | place: Antarctica | collected 2016 | reverse complement strand
ACCACGCCAGATATGGCGCGCGCTATCTGGCCGAGTTCTGCTATCGCTTCAATCGCCGCTTTGACCTGCCCGCGATGCCGCCCAGGCTGCCGCTCAAGGTGATTCGTGTGTCTGACGCAGGTAGCGACTCAGGCGATTTGGCTTAAGAACAAGCGGCTAGGGCGTGAGTACACCGATCTTGAACGGATCGGCATCCGGCAGCAGTTCGCACTTGGACGTGTCGCGGCCCTGGTTGCCGTCGCAGTAGAAGGTGTTGTAGATGCGCCCGAACAGCGTGGGCGTGGAGGTGAATAGCACGCCGTGGTCGGGTTGCCAGACGTCCTTGCGCGTCGCCGAAGGTGTGGAGGCTGATTCGCTCGGTGCCGCGCTGCCTGAGGTGGTGTCCCGGCCGGGGCCGGGGTTCGTGCTCGTGGCGGCGTCGTGCGCCGGCGCCTGGGCCGTGTCCGGGCCGCTAGTGGTGGTGGGTGGGTGCTCCATCGATGCGGCGTCGGGTCCGGAGGTCAAGAATTCGGCCAGCGTTTTGTGCGCCTGCTCGCCGCGCCAGCGGTGGGCCAGTTCATCCGGCTTGGGCCTCGCAGCCACCGGAATCAGGAGCGCGTTGACCTGGCCCCCGCGCCCGAAGCGGTGTTCCTTGCCGGCCAGAAAGGCGTAGGCGCACGCCGCATAGCACTGGCCGCGGACTTCGGTGTTGACTCCGGCCGCGCGAATAAGGCGAATGTAGTCGGCGGCCGTGTGGGCGCTGCCGCCCGAAACGTTCTCGAACACTACCGTGCGGACGTTGATGCCGCCCAACTGCTCGGCAAACCTCGGCAGACTGCTGCCGTCCAGTTCGCCCGAGACGACTAGCCGGCTGCCCTCGCGCGCGAGTTGTGACGCCGGTGCGCTGGCCGTTGCGCAGAGCAGCATGCAGGCCAGCAAGATTTGATATGTCGTCTTCAAGCGAGTCCTCCAGTCATGACTTCCGACGCTAGGGCTTGCGGAGACGTTCGCGCGTAGGACGAACGGTAGTTCAGATCGCCTGCGGGTCGACGTCGACCAGCCAGCGGGTCACGCCCTTGCCTTGCGGCTGGCGGCGCAGGCTGTGCAGCACCGGCTGCCAGCCGGTCAGAAACCGTTGCAGCGCCGCGCGCGACGCGCTTTCGACCAGCATCTGGGCTCGTTCCACATTGGCGACTCGCTGGATCGCCAGTGGCACGGCCGGGTAGCGCACGACACGCTCGGCACCGGGCAACGCGTCGGCCGCAGCGCTGGCGGCATTTAGGAAGCCCTGCGCCGTCTCCTGCGTGCGCGCATCGGCCCGCACCAGTGCCTGGAACGCGAACGGCGGGAGCGCGGCGGCGCGGCGCTCGTCGAGTTGCTGTTGCGCGAAGGCCGGATAGTCGTGGCGGCGCAGCGCGGCAAACAGCGGGTGCTGCGGATGGTGAGTTTGGATCCACATCTCGGCGCGGCTGCCCTGCGCCGCCAGATAGCCTGGGTCGCGTCCGGCGCGGCCGGCCGACTGCATCAAGAGGCCGAAAAGGCGCTCGGGCGCGCGATAGTCGCTTGAGAACAATGCACCGTCGGGGTTTACCGCTGCCACCAGCGTGATGCGCCGAAAGTCGTGCCCCTTGGCGATGATCTGGGTGCCGACCAGCACATCGACCTCGCCGGCGTGCACCGCAGCCAGTTGCGCTTCGAGCGTGCCTTGCTTGCGCGTGCTATCGGCGTCGATGCGCGCAATGCGTACCGCGCCGCCATCGGGCCGCCGCAGGCCTTCGGCGCCGCCGAACAATTCGCCCAGATGCTCTTCCAGCCGCTCGGTGCCGCGGCCCACCGGCGCGATGTCCGGATTGCCGCAGGCCGGGCAGGCGCGCGGCACCCGTTCGGTATACCCGCAATGGTGGCAGCGCATCGTGCGGTCGATCTTGTGAAACACCCGGTACGCGCTGCAGTGAGGGCATTCGCTTTTCCAGCCGCAGTCCGCGCAGGCCAGCACCGGCGCGTAGCCGCGGCGGTTGAGGAACACCATGCTCTGCTCGCCGCGTGCGATGCGTTGGCCGATGGCACCCTGCAGAGCGCCCGACAGCACGGTCTTGGGGGGCTGCAGGTTCATGTCGACCAACCGCACGGTAGGCGGCGCGCCGGCGCTAACGGCGAAACTGGCTGTGCCGTGGCCTGATGTCTGTGCACGATTGCCTTTGCCATTACTGGTGGTGCCGGCGCCGGCGCCGGTGCTGATGCTGTCTGACCTGTCCGTCTCGATGCCTGAGCTGATGCGCGAGGGCATGGCGAGGCGCACATAGCGCCCGCCCGGGTCAATGCCATCGGCCGACCGGCTCTGGTGCCAGCTCTCCAGTGACGGCGTGGCCGAACCGAGGATCACCTTGGCGCCCTCGCGTTGACCGCGCCACACGGCCAGGTCGCGCGCCGAATAGCGGGCACCTTCCTGCTGCTTGTAGCTCGGGTCGTGCTCCTCGTCGACCACGATTAACTTGAGGCCCGGCAGCGAGGCGAAGACCGCCATTCGGGTGCCCAGTACGATGCGCGCGTGCCCACTGTGCGCCGCCAGCCAGCTGGCGAGACGCTGCGGATTGGTCATGCCGCTGTGCAGGGAGACCACCGTGCCGGTGCCGAAAGGCCTCTCGAAGCGCTGCCGGAAGCGCGCTTCGAGCTGCGGTGTGAGGTTAATTTCGGGCACCATCACCAGCGCCTGCGCGCGGGGTGTGTGCTCCAGCATGGTCGCCACGCTGCGCAGATAAACCTCGGTCTTGCCGCTGCCGGTGCTGCCGAACAGCAGAAAAGGTCCATTTTCACCATCGGATCGGGCTAAGGCGCCCGTCTGTTCGACGGTGAGTGCTATTAATTGCGTATTGTCTTTGGCGTTGTCTTTGGCGTTGGCCTTGGCCTCGGTCGCGGCACCGACGGCGGCACGGCGATCTTCCAGCGCCTGCCGTTTCAGCCGACGCGCCAGCTGCATGCTGCTCAGGTCGCGCAACTGCCGCGGCAGTACCGCCAGCGCCACTTCGCCGAGCGAGCGCTGGTAGTAGCGCGCGGTAAAGGCAACCAGGTCGCGCCACGCTTCGCCCAACGGTGCCAGCGCATCGAGCGCGGTGCAGATGGACTTGAGTTCGATGTCGGCCGGCGCGCCTGGTGTCGGCCCTTCTGGCGGCGAGAGCGTAGAGACCTCCCAGACGACGCCCAGCACCTCGCGCCGGCCGAATGGCACGCGCACCAAGGTGCCGAGTGCCAGCGGTTCGGCGCTACTGTAGCTCAGTAGATCGCCCAAACCGCTGTGCACTGGCGCTTGCACGGCAACGCCAAGCTGCCAGGTCAATGGTTCACCCCTGTCGGACGGTTTGTTAAAAAAGCTTGTAGCAACATGGCTTAAGTCATTGATTTTTCATGGCTTTGCAGGTCATCCATGTTTTCTGTGGATAACTTTGTTGATATCCTTGCCTGAGCGGCTTCCCGGCCTTGTAAATCAACCCATCGGACAGATTGCCCGCAAAAAAAGCAAATCTGGAAAGTCATATAAATCAACGACTTGCAACCGCTATCGGTTTAGGAGCAGGACGTTGACCGGTTTGTCGTTTTTGGCGTGCCGCAACATCTATTTTGTGCATAAGTCAGCATCTGCATGCGTTCCACGCTTGACAAATCGACCGAAGTGCAACGCGCTTGCAACAAATACCCTGCTGGCAGACCTTGGAATCAGGCGCGCATGGCCCGCGATTGGGTGTGCACCGCCTGCACCAGCGCGGACACGTGGTCCGGCGGCGTAAACTGGCTGATGCCATGGCCGAGGTTGAAAATGTGGGTCGATCCACGGCGGGTGCGGTCGGTGTGCGGTGCGCCAAAACTGGCCAGCACCTTGCCTACTTCGGCCTCGATCTGCGCCGGCGGCGCGAACAGCACGTTGGGGTCGATATTGCCCTGCAGTGCCTTGGCGCCGGGCCGGTCGTCTTCGCCAACAGCCCGGCGTGCCGCGCCCAGATTGACCGTCCAGTCGAGGCCCAGCACTTCGCAATCGAGCGCGCGCATGGCCTCCAGCCACAAGCCGCCACCCTTGGTGAACACGATGCGCGGCACGGGTTGGCCGTCAACGCCCTGACGCTTGAGCTTCGACAGCACGCGCTGTGTGTAGTCTAGGCTGAATTGCTGGAACGCGCCGTCTGCCAGCACGCCGCCCCAACTGTCGAAAATCATCACGGCCTGCGCGCCGGCGTCGATTTGGGCGTTCAGGTAGAGCGCCACGGCATCGGTGTTGATCGCCAGCACGTGGTGCATCAGGTCGGGCCGGGCGTAAAGCAGGGTCTTGACCTGGCGGTAGTCGCTCGAGCCGGCGCCTTCGACCATGTAGCAGGCCAGTGTCCAGGGACTGCCCGAGAAGCCGATCAGCGGCACCCGCCCATCGAGCGCGCGGCGGATTGACGCGACGGCGTCGAACACGTACCTGAGCTTGTTCATGTCGGGCACGGCGAGCGAGCGCACGGCAGTTTCGTCCTGCACGGGGCGCGCAAAACGCGGGCCTTCCCCGGCCTCGAACGACAGCCCCAGGCCCATGGCGTCGGGCACCGTCAGGATGTCGGAGAACACGATCGCGGCGTCCAGCGAATAGCGCGCCAGCGGCTGCAGCGTGACCTCGGTGGCGTAGTCGACATTCGTGGCCAGCCCCATGAAGCTGCCCGCCCTGGTGCGCGTGGCCACGTACTCGGGCAGGTAGCGTCCGGCCTGGCGCATGAGCCAGACGGGGGTGTGGTCCGTCGCCTGGCGCCAGCAGGCGCGCAGGAAAGTGTTGTTTTGGAGAGGAGCGAAAGACATGGTCCATTGTCGCAGGGGGTGCGCCGCGGCTCAGCGTGGGGCTGGGTCGCGCTCGCGCCGCACTTGCGCGAAAACGCGCGAGCGGTCCCACTCGTTGAGTGCCGCCCGACGTCAGGTGTCAGCCGAGGCGGGGCGTGGTGCCGTCGCGGACCGGCGCGGCGGCGGCCGCCACCGGCTTGCCGTTGAGCGCTTCTTCGAGCGCCCGGTTCACATCGTCGGCACCGACCGCGTCGCTGTCGCTGTTGTCGTTGCGCACAAGGGCCGTGCTGTCGATGCCTCCTGCGTAGACCAGCACGCCCTGAGCATCGATGATGAACAGTTGCGGCGCAACACATGCCCCATAGGCATGACCGATCACCCCGTCTTGGTCCATCAGCACGGCGGTGGTGGCAGCGTGCCTTTGTTTCATCCAGGCCTCGAGTGCGGCCGGTGGCAGGTAGTCGCGGGCGTCGCGCGCGATGGAATTGATCGCCAGCCAGACCGCGCCTTTGGCAATGGCTTCTTGTTGCGCGGCGGGCAGGGTACCGCTGTCATAGTGCTTTTGAACGACTGGGGACGCCGGGTTGGTCCACTCGAGAACCACGACCTGCCCGGCAAAGTCAGACAGTTGGTGCTGGCGGCCACTGGTGTCAATGGCGATGAAGTCGGGCGCCTGCTGGCCAACCGCGGCAGCGGCCGAGGTGCCGGCGCCCATCAAGAAGGTGGTGCCCAGCGCGACGGCAGCGGCCATGACTGCGCGGCGCGAGGCGCGGCTCAAAGCCGCGCGGGCGTTCCGGGCGGCGCGGGCCGAGCGTGAGACAGACGAGAGATTGGGCGACATGGTCAGCGTGACCTCCATGGGAATCTTGAACAATGGCGACAGCTTAGATCAGGTATCTCGAGCACTTGTGAAAACCCGTACGGGTTCGGGGTCAAAGCGCCGCTAGCGCAGAGCGCACCTCATCCTTGCTCAAAATTTCGGTCAGTACAAGCGGCGCCTTGCCCGGCGCGTGCAGCACGTACACCGGTACACCGCTGCGCCCGAGCTGGCCTAGCGCAGCGGTGATGGCGGGATCCCGGCGGGTCCAGTCGGCGCGCAGCATGGCCACTTTCTTGGCGTCGAAATCGGCCAGCACCGCCGCATCGGCCAGTGTGGTGCGCTTGTTGTACTGGCAGGTCACGCACCAGGCGGCCGTGTAGTCGACGAACACCGGCTGCCCGGCAGCGCTCAGTTCGGCCACGCGCGCGGGAGACCAGGGCTGCCAGCGTTGATCCGTTTCGGCCACGCTGGCCGGCGCCGCCGTTTGCAAGACACTTCGGCCGATGACGTCCACCAGCAGGGCGCTGCCAGCTATTAAGACAGTAGCAAGCACGAGCCGCGCGCGGCCGCGCAGCGTGAGCGACCACACCACCGCCGCCAGCGCCACCAGCAGCGCGAGCAGAGCGCCGGCACCGTCGATGCCGCTTTGCTGGCCGAGCACCCAGACCAGCCAGGCCACGGTGGCGAACATAGGGAACGCCAGCAGCCGGCGCAGCGTCTCCATCCAGACGCCGGGTCTGGGCAGCCAGCGCGCCAGCGCGGGCACGAAGCCAATCGCCAGATAAGGCAGCGCCAGCCCGAAGCCGAGCACCGCGAACAGCAGCAGCGCCTGGGCGGCCGGTAGCGCGATAGCCAGTCCGAGCGAGGCGCCCATGAACGGTGCGGTGCAGGGGGAGGCAATCACAACGACGAGCACGCCCGACAAAAAGTCGTTGACCACAGGATGGCGGCTTTGCACCGAGGCCAGCGAAGACGGCGCCATGGAGCCAAACTCAAAGACGCCCGCCAGGTTGAGCCCGATCAACGTGAACAGTGCCGCCAGCGCCGCCACCACCGCCGGCGACTGCAGCTGAAAGCCCCAGCCGAGTTGTGTGCCGGCCGCGCGCAGCGCCAGCAGGGCACCGCCCAGGGTCAGCAGCGAAAGCAACACGCCGGCCGTGTACGCCAGGCCGGCGCGGCGATGTGCGCTCCGGTCGTCCGCGTGGCGCGTGAAGCCCAGCACCTTGATCGCCAGCACCGGAAACACGCACGGCATCAGGTTCAGCAGCAGTCCGCCGAGCAAGGCGCCGAGCAGCGCGGCCAGCAGACCGAAGGCGGGCCGGGCCGGGAGCGTCGATGCCACTGCCTGAGACCCCGCTGTCATCGACACGCCGCCGCCAGAGTTGGCGCTGGCATTGGCCGCCAGCGCCGCTTCCAGCACGGGCGACACCTCGACCCTGGGCGGCAGCGCCGGCCAGTTGCCGCTGACCGGTGCCTCGGCGCGCCAGGCAAAGGGTTGGCCTGGCGCCACACTGGCGCGGTCGGCTTCGGCCAGCGCCACCACCACGGGTATCACCGCCGGGCTGGCGCCGCGCTGCTCGGCCAGCGGCACGGTCGCTCTCCAGCTGTCGCCCTGCCACGCCTGCGTCCATTCCTTGCCGGTCACGGCCGCGGTACGGATCACGTCGCCGGTCTCGGGAAAAAATTCGAGCGTCTTGCCGCGTGCCGCGGGCGGCAGGCCATCCAGCCGAACCTTGAGTAAGCGGCCGACGACCTCGATCGCGCCCGCCTGCGCCAGCGGGGCGGGTTGAGCGGCCAGCGCGGCATCGAAATCGGCCTTGTGCAGAGCGGTCGAGCCCGTCAGCGGCAGGTGCAGGGTGAATTCGCCGTCTTCGGGAATGCATTCGAGCCGACACACCAGCCACGAGGCCTTCAGCTTGACGCTGATTTCTGGGCTGCCGCTGAGCGCCAGTGGTGCCTTGAAATCGGCCGCAACCGTGAGCGGCACGGGTAGCAGCACCGTGTTCTCGTAGCCGTAGTTGGCCAGCGAGCCGATCGCGATCTTGCGTGGCACCGGCCAGGCAATGTCGCCTGCCGACACCCCGGCCGGCAGGCTCCATGCCAGCTCGGTCGGCAGCCCCGAGTCGCCCGAATTCTTCCAGTAGGTGTGCCAGTGCGGCTGGTGTGCCAACTGCAACCCGACCCAGACCGGCGCACCCGCCGACACGCCGTTGGGCGCGTAGGCCAACAGTTCGCCGCGCACGTGCGGGGTTGTGACCACGGCGCTGGCCTTCGGGGAAAATTGGGCGAAAACAGGCGTGCAGACTACGCCGATAGCTATCAGGATAGTAGCGAAAGAGAAGCGCTTGAGCAGGGCAGAGATCATGCGATCAGTCGGAGTGGTGCGGCCGGGGGAAGTTCCACCGGTTGCGGCCAATGAGCCGCCACAAGGGCTCAGCAGCGGCCCTTCTTTGCCTGGCCCGGCGGGCAGTGGGAGCCGCCGGCCGGGTGACCGTCGTAGCCGCGGTCGTAGCGCTCACGACGCTCGTAGCGCTCTTGGCGGTCGTGGCGGTCGTGGCCCTTGTACTTGGGCTTGTGCTTGTACTTGGGGCCGCGCTTCCAGTCGCCCTCGGCCCAGCGCCAGCCACCGTCAGCGCGCACCCAACGGCCCGGGGCGTAGACGTATTCGGGCCGGGCCTGCTGCCAGTACCCTTGGCGCCACGCATAGGCGCGCTCGTTCCATTGCCAATGGCCGGGCACCCAAACCTGGCCGGACCGCTGCACCGGCACCGGCTCGTAACGCGGCGCCGGCGGCGCAATCTCGACCAGGCCCGGCAACTGGATGTTGACCGACACCTGAGCGGTCGCGGCCAAGGCGAACGCGGTCAGCGTGGCGGCGAGCAGCAAAGTGGGGATGCGCATGGGTAGGTTCCTTACAAGGTGGGACGGGATGGATTGTCGTTGCTGTGGGTCGATGGCGGTGCTGGCCGGGCGCAAACCCCCTGCGCCTCTGCGCGGGCGCGTCGGCGAACGCGCGGACGTCAAGCCGCCCAACCGAGCACCACGCGCCGGGTGTGGGCGCTTTTCTTCTCGATTTTCGTGACGACCACGGCGCCGATCTCCGCGGTGTTGGCCACATGCGTGCCGCCGCAGGGCTGGAAGTCGATCGACTCGCCGCCATCGGTCACGCCGATGCGGATGGTGCGCACCGTGCCACTGCCACGCGGCGGCTGCACGCTCATGCTCTTGACCAGCAGCGGGTTGGCGTCCAGCTCCGCATCGGTGATGGCGCCCACCGTGAGCGGATGCGCCGCCGCAACCAGTCGCGCCAGGCCGGCCGTGAGCGCCTCCTTGTCGAGCGGCTCGGACATGTGGAAGTCGAGTCGCGCGTGCTCGGGCGTGATCGAGCAGCCGTCGACCGCCTGGGGCACCAGATGGCACAGTAGGTGCGTCGCGGTGTGAAAGCGCATCAGCTTGTGGCGCCGCTCCCAGTCGATGTGGGCCGTCACGACGTCGCCGGGCTTGAGCGTGGCCAGCAGTTCCGCCTGCCCGGTCGCGAGCGCAGCCGGTACGTGCGCGATGTCGACGGTGGCACGCCCTTCGGCGTCTTTCGCCTTGCGCGCGTCGACGATCACGATCTCGCGGCCATCGGCCAGCCGAAGCGAACCGCTGTCTCCGGCCTGACCGCCGCCCAATGGATAGAACACGGTGCGGTCGAGCACGATGCCGCCCGGGCCCACGCGCACGATGCGCGCCTCGCATTCGTGCAGGTAGGCGTCGACGCGGAACAGGTCTTGGGTCATCGGGCAATGGTAACGATGGCGGGGGTATCCGGCCGGCGCACCCAAAAAGCGCTTCCGGCCGACAGAACCTGCGCGTTTCGTGGCGATCATGCAGAGTGCCGGCGCGCAATCCGCCGCCAGCCGCGACAAAGGAATCCGGAATGACCTCCACGCGTTTTTACGGCTTGCTGGCTGTGATGCTGGCCTTGGCCTTGGCTCTAGCCGGCTGCGGCGCGGTCGCCACCCTGCCGCTGGAAGCCGGCGCCGGCTCGACCCCGCAACTTCCGGCGCCCGACACCTCGCTCATCCCGATGGTCGACATCGCGCCGGCGATCGGCTGGCGTGGCAGCGCAGCGCCGATCGCGCCCGCCGGCTTCCAGGTGACGGCATTGGCGCGCGGGCTGGACCATCCCCGCTGGGTCTATGTGCTGCCCAATGGCGATGTGCTGGTCGCCGAAACCAACAAGCCGGCCCGGCAGGCCGGTACCAGCGACGGCGGCTTAAAGGGGAAGATCGCGGCCCTGGTGCAAAAGCGCGCTGGCGCCGGCGTCGACAGCGCCGACCGCATCACGCTATTGCGAGGCCTGCGCGCCGACGGATCGGCCACGCTGCGCACGGTCTTTATGGAAAACTCCGACATCGCCGCGCCGCTCTTGTCGCCCTTCGGCATGGCGCTGGTCGGGCGCGACCTGTACATCGCCAACGCCGACGCGCTGATCAAGGTGCCTTACACCGAGGGCCAGACCCGCATCACCGCGACGCCGGTGAAGGTCACCGACCTGCCGGCCGGCATCAACCATCACTGGACCAAGAACGTGATCGCCAGCGCCGACGGCGCCAAGCTCTATGTCACCGTGGGCTCCAACAGCAACATCGGCGAGAACGGGCTGGCGGCCGAAGAGCGGCGCGCCGCGATCTGGGAGGTCGACGTCCAGAGCGGCGCCAAGCGCATGTACGCCAGCGGCCTGCGCAACCCCAACGGGCTGGGCTGGGAGCCGACCACCGGCGTGCTGTGGACGGTGGTCAACGAGCGCGACGAGCTCGGCAACGACCTGCCACCGGACTACCTCACGTCCGTCAAGGACGGTGCCTTCTACGGCTGGCCGTGGAGCTACTGGGGCCAGCATGTCGATGCACGCGTGAAGCCGCAGTGGCCCGACAAGGTAGCGCAGGCAATCACGCCCGATTACGCCCTGGGCACGCACGTGGCGCCGCTCGGGCTGGCGTTTTCCAGCCCGAGCGGCATGCCCGAAGCCTTTGCCAGTGGTGCTTTCGTCGGCGAGCACGGCTCCTGGAACCGCAAGCCCATGGTCGGCTACAAGGTCGTGTTCGTGCCGTTCGCCGGTGGCCGGCCGAGTGGCTTGCCGGTCGATTTCCTGACCGGCTTCCTGAGCCCGGACGGCAAGGCTCACGGCCGGCCGGTCGGTGTCGCGCTCGACATAGCCGGTGCGCTGCTGGTGGCCGACGACGTAGGCAACGCCATCTGGCGTGTCAGTCGAAGGCTGTAAGATGCTATGTATCTAATAGCTGTCGTCGCCCTGTGTATTGGCGTCACGGCCACATTTGACTCCGATTAATTTCAAACTGTTACAAACGTCTCCGCGCCCGCTTTGAACCCACGGCAACGCCGCTAATCCGAACCGGGTTGAATGGACGTCGTAGCCGCAATCAGAAGGTACACACCATGAAGATCAGACTCAAGCATTGGCAGGATCCCGCCAACGCTGCGCTCGGCGCCTGGCTGGTTGTTTCGCCTTGGGTGCTCGGCTTTCACGCCAGCGCAATGGCGACCGTCGTGGCCATTGCGCTGGGTGCCGCGCTGATTGTCTCGGCCGTCACAGCCACGCTGGTGCCCCACGCTTGGGGCGAGTGGATCGAAGGTGCGCTCGGACTGATGCTCATCGGCTCACCCTGGGCGCTCGGCTTCAGCCAGGACGACGTTGCACGGACCAATGTGGTGGGCGCCGGCGTCGCGATCCTGGCGCTGGTGTTGTGGACATTGATGGTCGATCGCGACTACAACAACTGGTCGCGCGACGGCGCGGCGCGCTGAAGGCGCGTTGGAGCAAACCCCGGCAAGACTATTGGAGGGGCGCTCCGCTCTCCATCAGGCCACGGGCGCGCTATCGGCTTCCATCGACGCCTGGTACCTCCCTTGCTGCGCGGCGCTATTCAGCCGGGCGCGGTGGAGCAGCGCTTGCTGCGCTGCGGGAGTGTTGGCAGCCTGCCCTTGCCAGGCAGCTAGTGGCCCTTCCTGCAGCGCACGTCCATACGAAAAGCTGAGTGGCCACGGCTGTGGACCGGTGCGGTTGATGGCGTCCAGGTTGGACGTCGCCTGCGCCGGTGTCTGGCCTCCCGACAGGAAGACGATGCCCGGCACCGCCGCCGGCACCGTGCGCCGTAGCACCCGGATCGTTTGCGCAGCCACCTCCCCATGGCTTGCTGCCTGCTTCTGTTGCTGGCCCGGCATCACCATGTTCGGCTTGAGCAGGAGGTGTTCGAGCACCACCCGATGCCGATCGAGCGCGCGAAACAGTTCGCGAAGCACGGCCTCGGTGACTTCGGCACAGCGCGCCAGCGTGTGGTCGCCGTCCATCAGCACCTCTGGCTCGACAATCGGCACCACGCCTTGATCTTGGCAAATGGCGGCGTAGCGCGCCAGCGCTTCTGCGTTGGCGCGCAGCGCCTGCCGGCTCGGCAGCACGGCGGAAATTTTGTAGACGGCGCGCCACTTGGCAAAGCGTGCGCCCTGCTGCTTGTAGCTGGCCAATCGGCGCGCCAACCCGTCGAGCCCTTCGGTGATTTCATCGCCGGGTGCCAGCGCCAATGGCACCTTGCCCAGATCGACCTTGATGCCCGGCACGATGCCGCGCTGCGCCGCCAGTTGCGGGAGCGGCGTGCCGTCGTCGGCTTGCTGGCCCAGCGTTTCCTCATACAGGATGATGCCGCTGATGAATTCGCCCAGACTCGGCGTCGTCAGCAGCAGGTTGCGCCACGCGCGCCGGTTTTCTTCGGTCGGTTCTGCCCCGATGGGTTCGAAACGCTTGGCAATCGTCGAATTGCTTTCGTCGGCCGCCAGCAGGCCCATGCCGCGTCGCACCAGCGCAACGACGGTGCCATGGAGTTCGTTGTGGACGCTCATCGTGTTTCCTTCGCGCAAGCAAGGGCGCGCGCTGCAACCAGTCTGCCCCTGCGGCGGCGGGCGTGCAAGCCAGCCGCCGCAGGCGTCGGCATCGTCCGACACTAAGATCGCGCAATGACCGTCCCTACCCGCCGTTTCTGGTCCGAACTGACGACACGAGACTTTGGCGCGCTCGACCCCGCCACCACGGTGGCGGTGCTGCCGCTCGGCGCCACCGAGCAGCATGGCCCGCATCTGCCGCTGGGCGTCGACACGCGGCTGGCCGACGGCATCGTGGCGGCGGCACTGCCGCTGCTCGCGGCCGATTTGCCGGTGCTGTTCCTGCCGACGCAGACCATCGGTCTCAGCCTTGAGCACGCGCGCTTCGCCGGCACGCTGACCTTGTCGACCGAGACGTTGATGCGCGTGTGGAAAGAAATCAGCGCCGGCGTGGCGCGCGCCGGCGTGCGCAAGCTAGTGCTGTTCAACGCCCACGGTGGCCACGTCGGCGCCATGGACGTGATGGCGAGGGAGCTGCGCGAAGCGCATGACCTGATCGTCTACAGCGTGAGCTGGTTCAACCTGGCGTTGCAGGACGATGACGGCGCGCCGCTGGTGCTGGACCGCTTCGACGTCCACGCCGGACAGTCGGAGACGTCCATGATGCTGGCGTTGGCGCCCGAACTGGTACGAATGGGCGAGGCGCGCGATTTCAAGTCGACTTCCGAGCAGCGCGCCGCCGACTATCCAGTGCTGGGCAACGGGCGCAGCGCCAAGCTCGGCTGGGCCATGCAGGACTACAACGCCCAGGGCGCCGCGGGCAACGCCGCTGCCGCCACTGTCGATTACGGCCGCGCGCTGGTCGACGCTGCGGCGCGGCAGCTCGCGCTGCTGCTGGCCGAAGTCGTCCGGCTGCCGCTGTCTACGCTGGTCACCGATCCGCACTGACGAGGCAACGGCCCGCGCGCGTCGTCTGGCTTCGTGCAGCTCCCAGCAACGCGCGTCCAGTGGGCCAGAACACGCGTCAGTCGGTGGTGAAGCCCGATCCAAGCGGGCCTTGGGCAGCAACGCCGGGAGCGCCGAAAAGTACTTGGCACCAGTTGGTCCAGGACGCGTCGCTAGACCAGCTGGGCGTCGCCAATGCCGCTGCCATGCGATCCGGCCGGACCTCTGCCCTCGGCAAGATGTTCGGTCAGTCGTCGCCCAGCCAGCAGGCCGGCTGCTCAACCAGATCCTGGCCACTCTAGGCGCTGCGGCCGCCTCGGCGATCGCCAGCGGCGCGCTCGGACGCATGTTCGCGCCCGGCCAGCCCCAACTGACACCCGACCAGGCGTCGCAGTTGTCGCCCACCCAGGTGAGCGAAATCGCGGCCGATGCCGACAAGGCCAATCCGGGCATCGTCGATCAGGTGAGCAACTTCTACGCCCAGCATTAGTGCCTCATCAAGGTGCTGGGCGGCGCGGCGCTCACCATCGCGCTGGCCAAGATGAAAGACAACACGATCCGCAGCTGAGGGCGCAGACGCCACCGCGTTGACCGTAGCCCTTGAAGCGCGGCTGCGCCCGCCTTGCTGGTTGCTTTCGGTGCGCCATCCCCGATGTGCTACTGGTGCGCGCGGACGGCACTGGCGCTGGCGCGTTGCACGCTCAGGAGTACGTGACCCACTCTGCGTGGCCCGGTTGGTCCAGGTGCGGCAGCGTGTTGTAGGTCAGCAGCATGTGGCGCTTGGGCGTGAAGGCGAATTCGGTCACGGACGTGTTGCGGATGCGCAGGTTGAGCTCGATCGTGGTCTGGGCGCCCGTGCCCAGCACATGGCCGACCGCCGTGCTGATCGGTCCGCCGCTGGAGACCACCAGAACCCGGGCGCCGTGATGGTGCCTGCGCACGTGGTCGAGTGCTGCCGTCACGCCGGCCACGAAGTCGACGTAGCTGGGCATGCCGACCGGCGCCGTCTGGCCCTGCATCCAGGCCGCCAGGCCGTCGCGCAGCATCCGAAAGTGCTGCCGATACAACTCGGGCGTGTCGGGTCGGGCCAGTTTTTCGGGGTGGATGGCAGCAATCACGGCGTCGCCGTCGTACTCGTTCAGGCCGGGCCACGACAGCAGCTCCTGCGGCGCCGAACCCAGCCCCTGGGCGATGCCGTCCCAGGTCTGGCGGTGGCGACTGAGCGTCCCGCTGATCACTGCATCGAAGGTCATGCCGCGCTCGCGCCAGTATTCGCCAAGGCGCACCGCCTGCTGGTGGCCTAGTGGGCTGAGGTGGTCGTAATCGGCGGCGCCGAAGCTGGCTTGGCCGTGACGCACGAGGTAGAGGGTTCCCATGGCGTGGATTTTCTCAAAAAAAGGGATTCCACTTGTCCCTGTTACGGCCGAAGCTTCGCTATTGGTGGCAGTTTCAGGATGGCCGCGACGGGGCGAGCGCCTTGGCGACTGCCTGCTGGTGGGCAAGTTCGTGTGCGAAAAAGTGTTTTCTTGTGTAACACTAGCGTACTCGTCGATCAGAAGGCTCGCCTTCAACGGCATCTTTTTTTCCACGGAACCGTCGCATGAACAAGTCTTATCGCAGTCTATGGAGCCAGGCCCTCGGTGCTTGGGTCGCGGTGTCGGAAATCACACACACCCGGGGCAAGCGTGGCAGCGGTGCGGTCGTCGCGGTCGGCGCCGTGCTGCTCGCGGTGGCGACAGCGGCGCAAGCCGTCGACTACGCCGATGGCAGCGACGATGGGGCGAGCTACGCCGCCCCCGTCACGCTGAACAGCCTTGGATCGGGCACGGCCACGCAAAGCGGTGTTATTTCGGACACGGGTGGCATCACGAAAACTGGTTCGAGCACACGGATTCTGTCCGCCGACAACACGTATACGGGCGGCACAGACCTCAACGCGGGTGCACTGCAGGTGACAACCGACGCGAAGTTGGGCGCCGCGTCGGGAGGTTTAACATTCGATGGAGGCACGTTGCGCTTGGGTGCCAATGGTTTCACCAGCGCGCGCGCCTTTACGCTTGGCGCTAGCGGCGGCACGGTCGCCATCAATGACACCACGGCGGGTGTGCTCGGTGGACAGATTGCCGGCGCAGGGAAGCTATCGCTGACGAACAGCGGCATCAATGCCGACGAAGGAACGCGGCTGTCGCTGACGAATGACACGAATAGCTAAGCTGGGGGCACGCTTATTCGAGGAGGCGCGGGACGCATCGAGGTCGCGGTGACTCAGACGGGCGCTCTCGGTAGCGGCAACGTCGATCTCGGGCTCAATGCGGCGCTGACCTTCGACGGGGTGGACGCCACGGCCGGCTCGCGCACGATCAACCACAATAGCAGCACCAACCAGCTGGGCACCAATACTGGCACGTACTTTTACAACGGCGCCAGCGCTGGCGCGGCCACCTTCAACAACAACGCGCTGGGCGCCTATTTGTGGATTGATGCCTCCACGGCCGGCAGCGCGACGATCAACAACAACGTAGGTCGCACGTACTTCGTGAACGGAAGCACCGCCGGCGCGGCCACCATCACGAACAATGGCGGCCCGATCTATTTCCGGGATACGGCCAGCGCTGACAACGCCCGCATCGCCAACATTGCGGGCACCGTCGATATTTCCGAGGCGACCGCTGGCACCTCGATCGGCTCGCTCAGTGGCGCTGGCAATGTGCTATTGGGTAGTAATCAGTTGACGGTGGGAAATCCGAATCTCGCCGACACGATCTCCGGGCAGATTTCGGGCAGTGGCGCGCTCGTCAAGACTGGCACCGGCTCCCTGACTCTGGCTGGCGCGAACACCTACACCGGCAGCACCACCATCAGTGGCGGCATGCTGCAGCTGGGCAACGGCGGCACGACAGGCTCGGTGCTGGGCAACATTGCCAACAACGGCACGCTGGCCATCAACCGTTCTGACAATTTCTCGCTCGGGGCTGTGGTCAGCGGAAGCGGCCAACTGCAGCACGTGGGCTCGGGCACCACGATCTTGACCGCTGGCAACTCATACACGGGCGGCACCAGCCTCGACGCCGGCACACTGCAAGTGTCGAACGACGGCAACCTCGGGAACGCTAGCGGCGGGCTGAGTTTCAATGGCGGCACGCTGCACACCACCGGCGCACCGTTTGTGAGTTCGCGCAACGTCTTGTCGGTGGGCAACGTCACGATCGTTTCAGACAAAGACCTCAACATGGGTGGCATCTTCAACGGCAGCGGCAACCTGCAGGTCACCAGCAGTGGCGCCATCACGTTAACCAACGCCAGCAATGACTTCCACGGCCTAGTGAAGCTGACCGGAGTCACTACGCAGATCACTGACGCAAACGCGCTAACGCTGGGCACCCTCGCAACGGGCGCGTTGACAGCTGTCAGCACAGGGGCTCTGAACCTGGGTTCCGGCAATATTGGGGCGGATCTGAGTGCGACAAGCAACGGCGGGGCGATCAGCCAGTCCGGTGCGTTGGCGGTCAGCGGCGCTAGCACGCTGAATGCCGGCGCGGGCGCCATCACGCTGACCAACGCGGCCAACAACTTCATCGGCGCGGTGAGTGCCACGGGCAACGGCGTGTCGATCACCATCGCAGGCGACCTGAATGTCGCCACGCTGGCCAACGGAGCCGTCAACCTGATTGCCTGCGGCAATCTGAATTTGCCGGTCGGGGCCATCGCCGCCGGCACGTCGGACCTGACCCTGGCCGCCAATGGCGGGGCGCTGACCACGTCGGGCAATCTGAGCGGCGCCAATGTGTCGTTGACGGGTCGTGTCAGCGTCACCCTCGTTGATAGCGTGACGGCATCCGGAGCCGTGAACTTGAACAGCAGCGCGGGGGCCATCAGCCAACCCAGCGGCGTCGTCCCGGCCACCACGCTGACGGGCAGTTCGGTGGGCGACACCACCCTCAACGCCGCCAACCAGATCATTACCCTGGGCAATTTCAGCGCCGCCAACTTCAGTCTGAAAAATAACGGCGCGCTCACTGTGGCCGGGACGCTCTCGGCCGGCAACGTGGCCATCGACGTCAGTAACGCCACAACGCTGGTCACAGGCGCCATCCATGCCAGCGGCGCGACCGGCACCACCGTCAACGCGGGCACACTGCAGATCGGCAATGGCGGCACTTTCGGCGAGATCACCGGCAATGTTGTAGATAACGCCGTGCTGGCCTTCAACCGCAGCGACGCCGTCACCCTGGCAAGCGCGGTGTCGGGCACCGGCTTGCTGCGCCAAGCAGACAGTGGCACCCTGACCCTCACCGGTGCCAACAGCTACCGCGGCGGCACCGAACTCAAGACCGGGGTACGCTGCAGGTCGGCCACAACATTGCGCTGGGCACGGGCGCGCTGTCGATGGACGAGGGCACGACGCTGGGCTTTGCCGCCGACGGTCTGCAGTTGGCCAACAGCATTGTTTTCACCGGCACCAACGACCCTGTCATCGACACCGGTAGCTTTACCGCCACCCTGGCCGGCGCGATCTCCGGCGGCGGCGCGCTGACCAAGAACGGCGTCGGCACGCTGATCCTGAGCGGAGCCAACACGTATTTCGGCGCCACAAACGTCGCGGTCAGCACGCTGCAAGCCGGCGCCGCCAACCGCTTCACTAGCGCCTCGGCCCACAGCGTGGCCGCTGGCGCCACGCTGGACACCGCCGGCTTCAACCAGACCGTGACAGCCCTCGCCAACAGCGGCACGGTGTCGCTGCTGGGCGCTGCGCCGGGCAGCCAGCTCACCGTCACCGGCGCCTACGTCGGCAACAATGGCGTGCTCAAGCTCGGCACGGCGCTGGGCGACAGCACCAGCGTCAGCGACCGCCTGATACTCAGCGGCGCCAGCGCCAACGCCAGCGGTAGCACCAGCGTGCAGATCACCAACCTCGGCGGCCTAGGCGCCCAGACCACGGGCAACGGCATCGAAGTCATCAGTGCGCAGGGCGGCTCCACCACCACTGCCACCGCGTTCGCTCTGGCCGGTGGCCATACCGATGCAGGTGCGTTCGAGTACCGGCTGTACGCCGGTGGCGCTGGCGACAACAGCCGGTACCTGCGTACCGATGCGGCTCTGCCGCCGCCGGCACCGCCGCCGCCAGCACCGCCAACCGTCGTCGTCGCCTACCACGCCGAAGTGCCGCTGTTTGCTGCGCTGCCGGCCCAATTGCGCCAAGGCAACCTGGCCATGCTGGGCAACCTGCACCAGCGCATCGGCGACGACGACGTGCGCGCGCCAGCCTCTGGCGCCAACGCCAACGCCGCCCTCGATGGTATCGGCAACCGCCGCGCCTGGGCCCGTATCCTGAGCACCGACCTGCGCATCGACCAGAGCGCCCCCGTCACACCCCAAAGCAGCGGACGCCTCACCGGCTTCCAGGTCGGCACCGACCTGTGGGCCGCCCGCGACTGGCGCGCCGGCGTCTACGTGGGCCAGCTCGATGGCAGCATGACCGTCAGCGGCTTTGCCAGCGGGCTGTGGGGCGCCGTCGGCGGCAGCGACCTGCGCAGCCAGTACCTGGGCGGCTACGCCACCTACACCACGGCTTCGGGCTTCTACGCCGATGGCGTGCTGCAGGCCGGGCGTCACCGCACCACAGTGCAGCCGGCGTTGAATTTCTTCTCCAGTGCGAGCCGGGGCAGCAGCCTGCTGGCATCGATCGAGGTCGGTCAGTCGTTCGCGTTGGGCGCCAGCGGCTGGCGCATCGAGCCGCAGCTGCAACTCGTTCACCAGAGCTTGAGCCTGGACGACGCCTTCATCGGCGCCGCCCAGGTGCAGCAGCGCACCAGCAACGGCTGGCTGGCGCGCACCGGGGTGCGCGTCAAAGGCGAATTCGCCACTGGCTTGGGCACCGTGCAGCCCTATGGGCGCCTGAACGTCTATCACGCCATCAGCGGTGACGACGTTGCGCGCTTCATCGGTCCGGCCGGCTTCGCCGACATCACGAGCCGCATTGGCTCGACCTCGACCGAGGCGGCTGGCGGCTTCACGCTGGCGGTGAGTCCGCGCAGCAGCGTCTACGGCGAGGTGGGCAAGCTGTGGGCGTCGGGCGGTGCCAGCCGCGTGAGCAGCTCGGTGCAGGGCTCGGTCGGGGTGCGGTCAGGTGGTGAACGGGGCCGTTCGACGGGTCGGAATATGTAAGAGAGAAATAGCTGCAGCACCCGTGGGACGGGCGTAGGCAGCTATTTTCTCGATAGTACCTGCGCAAACAGCGTCGCATCGACATTGCCACCCGAGACGGTGACGCCGACGCGCCGGCCGCGCAAGCGCTCGCGCTGGGCCAGGGCTGCGGCCAGCGACGCGGCGCCGGCGCCTTCGGCCACGTTGTGGGTGTCGATGAAGAGAGCCCGCATCGCGTCGGCCACTTCGTCGTCGCTGACAGCGACCACGTCGTCAGCCTCGCGCCTGATGACGTCGAGCGGCTCGGCCACGGGCGTGCGGCACGCCATGCCGTCGGCCAGCAACGTGCTGGTCGGCGCCTCGACCAGGTGCCCGGCGCGAAACGATTCGAGGTAGGCCGGTGCGTGCGCCGACACCACGCCGATCAGCCGCGTGGCAACGCCGCAATGGGCGCGTGCCGCGGCCGCGGCCGCAAAGCCTGAGCCGAGCCCGATCGGCAAGAACAGCACGTCGGGCGGGGCGTCGGCCAGCGCCCCGAAGAATTCGACCCACGCGGTCGCAATGCCACGCACCAGCTCGCGATGGAACGACGGTACCCGGTGCAGGCCGTCCCGCTCGGCGAGCAACGCGGCGTGTTCGCTGGCGGCCTGGAAGTCGTCGCCGTGCTCGATCAGCGTAACGCCGAGCGCGCGCATGGCGGCGTTTTTCTCCAGTGAATTGCCATGCGGCACCACGATGGTGGCGGCCAGTCCGTGGCGGCGCGCCGCAAAGCCGACTGACTGACCGTGGTTGCCGCGCGTGGCGCTGATGACGTGGCGCACCTCGGGCTGCTCGCGCGCCAGCGTTTCGAAATAGGTGAGGCCGCCGCGCAGCTTGAAGGCGCAGATCGGCGTGTGGTTCTCGTGCTTGACGTGGACTGTGCAGCCGAGCCGCTCGGCCAGCAGCGGCCATGCGTACTGCGGCGTCGGCGACATGGCGGCATAGACGGTGCGCTGCGCGGCTTCGATCTCGGCGAGTGTGAATCTCATGGGTACTCCATCAATGCTGCACGCAGCAGCAGGGCGTCAAGCGCGAACGGGATTGACGTGGTCAGCATGGTGGGGCCCTTCCGTTCGGGCGTCGTGCGTGCTGCGTGCACTACAGTGTTACCTGTCCGTCAATGCAGGTCACAACATCGCCGCCGATCCAGAGCGTGCCATCGACGTCGCGCTCGACGTGCACGCGGCCGTCGCGGCCCAGCGTCTGGCCTTGTCCTGCGAGGTAGTGCGCCGGCATGTGGCCGTCGGCGATCAGCCACTCGGCCAGGCCGGCGTTGAAGCTGCCGGTAACCGGGTCTTCGTCCACGCCGACGGGCGATGCAAAGGCGCGCACCTCGATGTCGACAGCTGGCGCTGCGGTTGCTGCGGGCGCGACCTTTGCGGTGTTCGCCCCGGTGACGAAGGCCCGCGCTTCACGGCTGGCTCGCGCTATCAGAACAGGATTTAATTTCGCAGGCGCAGCGCCCGCTACACCCACCTTATGGCCCAATTCCTTGAGCGCCCGATAGTCGGGTTGGAGCGCCAGCACGGTGTCGGCGTCGACCAGCAGCAGGCCGAGCCAAACCGGTCCGTTGTCGAGCAGTTGCGCCGCGACGATCTGCTGGGCCTGGAGGCCGAGCGCGCCGGCCAGCTTGGCCAGCACGCTTGCGCTCGGCGTACTGCGCTTCAGCGGCGGCGCGGCGAATGCTAGGCGTTCACCGCTGGACGGGGCAGGGCGTCGGATCGCGATCAATCCCGCGGCACACTGCTGCACGATGCGGTCGATCGCCTTCGGCCGTCCGCCGGCCTGCAGCCAGGCGTGGCAGCTACCAAGCGTCGGATGGCCGGCAAACGGCAACTCGCCCCCCGGCGTGAAGATTCGCACGCGATAGTCGGCAGCTGGGTCGGTCGGTGGCAGCACGAAGGTGGTTTCCGAAAGATTCGTCCAGTGCGCAAAGCGCTGCATCGACGCAGCGCCGAGATCCCTGCCGTCGAGCACCACCGCGAGCGGGTTGCCGCGATAAGGCACTCTGGTAAACACATCGACTTGCTTGAAGGAGCGGGTTTTCACGGCGTTCAATCAAGAGGCAAATCGAGCACCCCGCGCGCGCCGGCGCGCGCGCGCAGGTCGGCGAACCAGCGTTCCACGTGTGGCCACGCCGGCCGCGTGTACTCGGTTTGCGGCAGGCCGAACCAGCGGTGCGCCTCGCAGCCGAGCGGAATGTCGGCCATGGTGAAAGCATCGCCGAGCATGAAGGTGCGGGTCGACAGGTGCGCATCGAGCAACTCGAACAAGGGCTCCGTGTTGTTCACCGACTGCGCGATGAGTGCCGGCTGGCGTTGTTCGGGTGGCGTGCGCACCCACTGGATGAACGCCCCCCACCCACTTCGATTGACGGTGGTTTGCTGCCAGTCCATCCAGCGCTCGGCGTCGAAGCGCCGCGCCAGCGGCTCCGGGTAGAACGTGCCGGGCCCGTATTTGGCGCACAGGTAGCGCACGATCACGTTTGATTCCCAGAGCGTGATGCGATCGCTGCCTTCTCCATCGTCGATGGTCGGCACCGTGCCGTTCGGGTTGAGCGCGTGGTACTCGGGCGTCTGCACCACGCCGAATTGGCCGCCGGCCTCGGTGCGCTGGAAATCCAGGTGCAGTTCCTGCGCGCACCACACCACCTTGCGCACATTGATCGAGCTGATGCGGCCCCAGATGTTGAGCATGTTGTGTTTCTCTTTCTCGGTAGGTTGTTGCGACGGTGTTGAGCGTACCCGCCGTCTGCTGCACTTGCAGGCGCATGGCAACGCCGTGTGTGACGGCGGAGCGCCGACATACCCAAATTTTGCAGTCATGCGAGTGGCGCGGCGGCGTGTGTCGCGAGGTTCCGATGCGTCGGCCTTTCCGTCAGGACTATCAAATATCAGTGCGGCTCAGCGCAGGGACGACGCCGCCGGCGGCGTGTCGGGCGGCCGGGAGAGCCGCTTACCGACCATCACGGTGGCGACGACCGCCACCGCGAAGCCGAGCGTGACGCCGTCGAGCGCCTCGCCGAGGAGCGGCACCGCTGCCAGCATCGAGAGAAACGGCTGCAGCAGTTGCGTCTGACTCACGCGCAGGGCACCGCCCAGCACCAGTCCGCGGTACCAGGCGAAGAAGCCCGCCCACATCGAAAACACACCGACGTAGACCAGCGCACCCCACGCGGAAGGCGCTACCGTATGCTGCGGCCACAGCCACAGCGCGCCCGGCAGCGAAATGGGCAGCGCCATCACGCACACCCAGCAAATCACGCGTTCGGCGCCCAGCGCCGGCGTCACCTGCGCACCGTAGATGTAGCCGATGGAGGCGGCGAATACCGCGCCGACCAGCAGCAAGTCAGCCCACTCGAAGCCAAAGCCGCCGCCCTGATTGGCGCGCAGCATCGAGAATGCCACGACCAGCGCGCTGCCCGCGACCGCGCAGACCCAGAAACCGAAGCGTGCGCGCTGGTGCAGCACCCAGGCCGCCACGGCCGCCGTCACCAACGGCAGCAGCGCAGTGATGACAGCCGCGTGGTTGGCCGTGACGACGCGCAGCGCGTAGCCCAGCAGCAGCGGATAGCCAATGGCATTGCCCAGCACCGCGAACCCGATCGGCTTCCACTGGTGGCGCATGGGTCGTGGCGACCGCGTCGCGATCAGAAAGATTACCGAGAGGCAGCCTGCCAGTGCCGCGCGCGCCAGGGTCACGAACCACGGCGAAAGCTGCGGCGCGTCCTGCGTGCCGGTGGCCAGCCGCGTCATCGGTAGCGTGATCGCGAAAAAGGACACGCCCAGCACGCCAAGCCACATGCCGATAGTTTCGTCCTTGAGTTTCACGTCTGAGCCCTCCCGTCTTGCCGGTGGCGGGCTGCGTCGACCCGTGCCGCGCTCATGCCTCGCCCCTCCAGATGACGGTGAGCACCAGCACCACCGCCATCGCGCGGTTGACGCGGTTGAATCCGAGCAGGCGCCGCCCTTGCGCCAGCCAGCGGCTCAGCAAGGGCCCCATCGGCGCGTAGGCGACGTTGCTGGCGAGCGCATAAACCCGCATCACCGGCACGACGATGGCCAGGCGCTGCAGCGCATCAGGCCGTCCGGCAACCCACCCGGCCACCAGCGTGAGCGCCAGCATCCAGGCCTTGCTGTGGAGAAACTTTGGCGCCACGCCACGCCACGCCACGCCGCCAGCCGGCCACTGTCGGCGCTGCTCAGGGCGCTGCTGTAGCTGAGCGCCCAGCCCAGCCACAGCAGGTAGCCGCTGCCCAGCCCCTTGATCGCGCCGCGCACCGCCGGTACTTCGGCTACCAGGGTGCCCAGGCCGGCAATTGACAGCGCCAGCAGCCGGCTCCAGCCGGCCGACACCGCGACGATGAAGCGCATCGCCTGCGGCAGGCCGCCATTCGAGGCGAGCGCTATAGCCAAGGGGCTGTTCGGCCCCGGCGTGAAGCTCATTGCCATGGTCAATACCAGCAATGCGATGAATTCTTGCCAGTTCATGGGACATGACTCTAATCTGATGAACAATGCAAGACGAGAGCAGGCCAGTCGCGGCAGAGGCTTGAGTGTTCGGCTTGGCGCCCGCACAAAGTCGACAGAAAGCGGACGAGATGCCTCGATCCTGCAAGGGCCCGGTTGACAAACTAATCGATCCAACGACATTGCAGCGGGTTACCGGCAGATGCGAACAGCTAGGGCGGGTACCAAGGTGACTTGGTTTGGAGGGCTGCCATGGTTTTTCAGGATGTCGTCTGGACCATTGCGCTGGTGGGTATGGGATTGGTTGCGTTGGGCTTCATTCACGTGGTCCACTAGGCAGGCAAGCCCGCTGACGACGCAGCGACACGCAAGGCCGCGCACAGCGCCAACGTACTGCGACGCTGGTTGTTCGCTGCCTTGCTGATCATCTTTGTGGGCGGTACTTATGCCACCCTGCGCCACTTCCCGCTCCCGCCGCAGCATGCGCCACTGGGCATCCATCAGGTCGTGGACGTGGCCGGGCAGCAGTGGTCGTGGAAGATCAATCCGGAAACCGTGCAGGTCGGCAGTCCGGTGGAATTTCGAGTCACCAGTACGGACGTGAACCATGGTTTTGCGATTTACGCACCCGACGGTCGAATTGCGACTCAGACCCAGGCCATGCAGAGTTTCACAAACAAGCTCGTTCACACGTTCAGCCAACCCGGCAACTACACGGTGATGTGCCTTGAATACTGTGGCCAAGGACATGCGCCCATGACCGCGGAGTTCAAGGTGGTCACGGCAAACGGAGGCTGATCATGGCTGCACTCACGATGTATCCTAGGACAAGCGCCTCGACAGCGGAAACCGGATCACATTCAATCTGTACGTCATCACGTCCGTGGCGTTGTTAGTACTGATGATGCTGCTTGGCCTGACCGTGCGTGCGGGCCGAGCGACCTGGCTGCCGGTGCCGCCCGATCTCTTCTACCGTTTCCTGTCGATGCATGGTGCGGCATGGTCGGAACCACCGGGCTGGTGACCACAGCGGTGATATGGTTCTTCCCGCGCAAATATGTACGGCTGCACCTCTGGGCGTTTGTGACCAACTACGTGCTGTTCATGCTGGGTGCGTTGTGCATCATCTTCGCGATTTTCGTCGACGGCTACGGTGCGCTGTGGACGTTCCTGTATCCGTTGCCGGTGCAGAGCAAAGGGCTGTGGAGCCCGAACGCCGAGGCGCTGTTCATGGTGGGCTATCTGCTGATTGGGGTGGGCATGCTGGTGTTCTACCTGGACGCCGCCGCCGCCGGCATCATCAAGGTGCACGGCAACCTAGCGCGCGCTGGGCTTGCAATGGCTGTTCGGCGGCGCCATCGACCCCGATCACCCGAAGGCTGTGCTGGCCAGCACGATGGTGATCATCGCCGACACGCTCGGCATTTTGGCCGGAGCGGTGATACTGGTTATGGGCCTGGTAAACATTTACTACCCGGAGTTGGGGTTGAACGCGTTGGTGGCCAAGAACCTGATCTACTGGTTTGGTCACATGTTCATCAATGCGACCGTCTACATGGGTGCAATCGCCGTGTACGAACTGCTACCTCGCTAGTCGGGCAAACCCTGTCCGATCTCGCGGCCGTTCCTGTGGTCATGGGCAGTGAGCACGTTGTTCGTGATCATCGTGTTCCCGCATCACCTGTTGATGAATACGCATAACCGCGCCGGGTCATGGTGATTGATCAAGTGGTGTCGTGGGGCGCCGGCTTCCCGGTGTTCCTGGTCACGGTATACGGCGCGCTTACCAACATTTATCGGGCCAGGATGCGCTGGACTATGCCGTCGCGCCTGTTGATTCTGGCGATATTCGGCTGGGCCGCGGGCATCGTTCCGGCCATCCTCGATGGCACTATTCAGATCAACAAGGTGATGCACAACAGCCAGTGGGTGCCCGGGCACTTTCACTTCTATATATTGCTCGACGTACTGCCGATGGCGCTGGCGCTGATGTTTCACGAAATCGGCCGCCGTGCCCATGTGCCGCCGAACAGTGGCGGCGACCGGCTGGGATTCCCGGTACTCTTCATTGGCGGCCTGATCTTTGTGTTTTCTTTCCTGGATGCCGGACATTTGAGCGTTGCGCGCAGGATGGCGAGGCACCTGCCGGGGTGGACCTATGGTGACAAAGTGGGTTCGGTTGGTGCAGTACTGGTGATACTGTGTATGCTTTACTTCGCGATCCGAATCTCTGCAGGGCTACTCAAGGCACCCGTGCGCGAGGGTCGCGATGGCAGTGCTGCGAACGCTCGGCACTAGCCTCATCCTGCTGGCGGCGGGTATTGGGGTGCTGGCTGGCGTCACTGACTGGTTTCGCGCGCTTAACACCGAGACTACTCGCCGCATCGGTGGGCGCGAGTATCGGCGAGTGGTTCCTCCGCTGCCCCTGCAGACTGCCGACGGCGCGCGCACAAATACGGCGGCATTGCGCGGGCGTTGGTTGCTGGTCGATTTCATCCATACGCATTGCGAGACCTACTGTTCGGTGCAGCGTAGCGAGTTCGCACGCCTGCAGCGCTAGCTGGCCGGGCCGATCGCATCGGGCAAGGTCGCCTGATTAGCGACCTACCTCAGACGCGCGAATCACCTTGAGCGGCAGCGGCCCGGTGGTTGCCAGCGCCCGCAGCAGCCTGGGCAACATCGCCGCC
>CAJDTV010000051.1_pt1 | contig 27410 bp, 21 predicted proteins | sample 7389921 | NCBI WGS metagenome assembly CAJDTV01 (sample SAMEA7055654, study PRJEB34461) | soil metagenome | biome: terrestrial ecosystem; feature: Peninsula; material: soil | place: Antarctica | collected 2016 | reverse complement strand
GCCATCCTCGCGGTAGCTGCGGCGCAGCAGGTGGGTGCGATAGACCTGGTCCTTGTAGGTGCGGGTCGTAGTGACGACGTGAGCGGTACCGGTGCGGGCGGCCATGCGGAGAACTCTAGATGACGATTGCTAATTTGTCAAGCATATTTAGTGACTGCATGTTACATCCAAAAAAATCCTCCACAGAGGAGGATTTATCAGCAGCGACAAGTACTTGCCGCTTTGAAGTGACTACAAAAAACGGAGAACTTCAGGTTAGAGGCTGTGAAAAGGATGGTGATGGAAACCACCGAACTGGCGAACCGCAGGCGCACCACAGGCCTGCGAGAGCGCCAGTTCGGTGGCCAATGGGAGCCGCGCCGACGTCCACACGGCATCGAGGTTCACGCGAGCCTTGGCCGATTCGATGCTCAGCACCGGATCGGCGATGGCTTCGCGGGCGCGCTGGGTGACGACCAAGAGAAAATCCTCGACAGCGTCCTGATCCTGCTCGATGAACTTGGGCAAGGCGATGATCACGTTGCCCTCGATCTTCAAGACCGCCGGTGCGGGACCGGCGCAGCCGGAACTACGCGCCGGGAGCCGCGTTGGCGATCGCCAGCGCGGTCATGTTGACGACCCGACGCACCGTCGACGAGGGGGTCAGCACATGCGCCGAAGCGGCCGCGCCGAGCAGGATCGGGCCGACCGTGACGCCCCCGGAGCCGGTCATTTTCAGCACGTTGAACAGGATGTTGGCAGCGTCAAGGTTCGGGCAGATCAGCACGTTCGCCTCGCCTTTCAGCGTAGTTTCGGGCAAGGCCGCGCGGCGCACCTCGTCCGACAGGGCGGCGTCGCCGTGCAGTTCGCCGTCGCACTCGATATCGGGCGCGATCTGGCCGAACAGTTCGCGCGCCAGACGCATCTTGCGAGCCGATGCGCGGCTGGACGAGCCGTAGTTGGAGTGCGAAAGAAAGGCCACCTTGGGCGGCAGGCCGAAGCGGCGCACTTCCTCGGACGCCATCAGCGCGATGTTGGCCAGCAGTTCGGCGCTTGGGTCTTCGTGCACGCTCGTGTCGGCGATGAAGAGCGTGTATTTGTCGAGCGTCAGGGCGTTGAGGGTCGCCAAATCCGGTGCCCCCGGCCGTACCCCGATCAAATTGCGGATGTGTTCCAGATGCGCGTCGAAGCTGCCCACCAGTCCGCACAGCATGGTGTCGGCATCGCCCAGGTGCACCATCAGCGCCGCGATGGCGGTGTTGGAGCGTCGCACCGCGGCCTTGGCGGCATCCGGTGTGACGCCGCGGCGGCCCATGATCTGGTGATAGGTCTCCCAGTAGCGGCGAAAGCGCGGGTCGTCTTCCGGGTTGACGCACTCGACGTTGTCGCCCAGGCGCAGGTGCAGCCCGGCTTTCTGAATGCGCGCTTCGATGACCGCCGGGCGCCCGATCAGGATGGGCCGGCCGATGCCGTCGTCGACGGCCTGTTGCGCGGCGCGCAGCACGCGCTCGTCCTCGCCTTCGGCGTAGGCAATGCGTTTGGCAGCGGCCCGCTTGGCGGCGCTGAATACCGGGCGCATGAACATGCCGGTGCGGTAGACAAAGCGCGTCAGATGCTGGCGGTAGGCGTCCAGGTCTTCGATCGGGCGCATCGCCACGCCCGAGCGGCGCGCGGCCTCGGCCACGGCCGGCGCAATGCGCAGAATCAAGCGCGAATCGAAGGGCTTGGGAATGAGGTACTCGGGACCAAAAACGAGTTCTTCTCCGGCGTAGGCAGTAGCGACCTCTTCGCTGATGTCGGCCTTGGTGAGTTCGGCAATTTCGCGCACGCAGGCCAGCTTCATTTCCTCGGTGATCTTGCTGGCGCCGCAGTCGAGCGCACCGCGAAAGATGTAGGGGAAGCACAACACGTTGTTGACCTGGTTCGGATAGTCCGAGCGGCCGGTGGCGATGATGCAGTCGGGCCGCACTGCCTTGGCCAGTTCGGGCCGGATTTCAGGCTCTGGGTTGGCCAGCGCGAGGATGATCGGCTGGCGCGCCATGCTCTTGACCATGTCTTGCGTGACCACGCCAGGCGCCGAGCAGCCCAGGAACACGTCGGCGCCGTTCATTACGTCGGCCAAGGTGCGCGCGCCGCTGTCGGTTTGCGAAAAACGTGTCTTGGAGCTGTCGAAGCCGCCTGCGCGGCCGTCGTAGATCAGGCCTTTGGAGTCGACCGCGTAGATGTTCTTGCGTTGCGCGCCCAGGCCGACCATGACGTCGAGGCAGGCCAGCGCTGCGGCGCCAGCGCCTGAAACGGCAATCTTGACGTCGGCTATTTTCTTGTCTACCAGCTCCAGCCCATTGACCAGGGCGGCCGCTGAAATGATGGCGGTGCCGTGCTGGTCGTCGTGGAATACCGGAATGTTCATGCGCTCGCGCAGCTTCTTCTCGATGTAGAAGCATTCCGGCGCCTTGATGTCTTCGAGGTTGATGCCGCCGAGCGTGGGCTCCAGCGCGACAATGATGTCGACCAGCTTGTCGGGGTCGCGCTCGGCCAGTTCGATGTCGAAAACGTCGATGCCGGCGAACTTCTTGAACAGGCAGGCCTTGCCTTCCATCACCGGTTTGCTGGCCAGCGGGCCGATGTCGCCCAGGCCAAGCACGGCGGTGCCGTTGGTGATTACGCCCACCAGGTTGCCACGCGAGGTGTACTCCGCCGCCAGCGAAGGGTCGCGCTCGATGTCCAGGCAAGGATAAGCGACACCGGGCGAATAGGCCAGCGACAGGTCGCGCTGGTTGAGCAGCGGCTTGAGTGGCGTGATGGAGATCTTGCCTTTGCGTGGCGCGCGGTGATAGTCACGCGCCGCATCGCGCAGGGCCTCTTCGGCGGGTGAGAGAGGTTTAGACATCGATTTTTCCATGATTGAGTGCGCCAAAGAAAAAGAGACTACCGCAAAGCGGCAGCCTCATAGGACCACGGCACTTCGAAAGTACCGGAATGCGGCAAACGGGTGGTTTGCGCCGCCAGGGTTAACCCTCAGGCCGGATCGGGCGCCACCGGGTGCTGTGCCATCGCTTCCAGCGCCCGCACCAGCGCCGAGTGGTCTTGCTGGCCGTAGCCGAGCGCCGCGCACGAGTTCATCAGTTGCGCTGCGCTCGCCGTCTGCGGCAGCGCGACGCCCAGCGCGCGCGCGCCTTGCAGCGCCAGGTTCAGGTCCTTCTGGTGCAGGGAAATCCGGAAACCGGGCGCAAACGTGCGCTTGATCATGCGTTCGCCGTGCACTTCGAGGATTCGCGACGAGGCAAAGCCACCCATCAGCGCCTGGCGCACCTTGGCCGGATCGGCGCCGGCCTTCGAGGCGAACACGAGTGCCTCGGCGACAGCGGCGATATTGAGGGCGACGATGATCTGGTTGGCCACTTTGGTGACCTGGCCGTCGCCCACGGCGCCGACCAGCGTGACGTTCTTGCCCATCTTCTCGAGCAGCGGACGGGCGCGCTCGAAGTCCGCGTCAGCGCCGCCGCACATGATGGTCAGGCTGGCCGCCTTGGCGCCCACTTCGCCGCCCGACACGGGCGCGTCGACGTAGCCGCAGCCCAGCTCGACGATTTTCTTGCCAAAGCCCTGTGTGGCGATCGGGTCGATTGAACTGCAATCGACCACCAGCTTGCCTGGGGTCAGCGCGGCGGCCACTCCGTTTTCGCCGAAAAGCACCTTCTCGACGTCCGGCGTGTCCGGCACCATGATGAAGATGATGTCGGCCTGCCGCGTCACATCGGCGGCCGAAGCACAGACGGTGGTCTTCGAGGCGAAGGGTTCGGGCGCCGCGCTGCGCGTGTTGACGAAAAGCTGGTGGCCCGCGTCCAGCAGGTGCTGTGCCATGGGCGCGCCCATGATCCCCAGCCCGATAAAGCCGATTTTTTGCGATGGGTTGTTGGACATGTCTCTTCTTCTTCCTTATTGCGTGAGGTTTTTCAGCCAGCCAAGGCCGTCGGTGGTGCTGCCGCGCGGCTTGTATTCGCAGCCAATGTAGCCTGCATAGCCCAGCGCGTCGATGTGCTTGAAGAGCCACGGGTAGTTGAGTTCGCCGGTGCCTGGCTCGCCGCGCCCCGGGTTGTCGGCCAGCTGGATGTGGCCGATGCGCGCCATGTTCTTCGACAGCGTGGCGCCGATTTCGCCTTCCATGCGCTGCGCGTGGTAAATGTCATATTGCAGCCACAGGTTGGGTGAGCCGGTGTCGTCCATCAATGCCAGCGCCTGGTCAGTGCGCGTGAGGAAAAAGCCGGGAATGTCAAAGCTGTTGACAGGTTCGATCAGCAGGCGGAGGCCGGCGGCTTCGAGTGCTTTGGAGGCAAAGCGCAGGTTTTCGATCACCGTCGGGCGCACGTCTTGTACCGAGGCGCCGGCCGGCAGCTTGCCGGTCAGACAGTTGACCTGCGGGCAACCCAGTGCTGTGGCGTAGTCGATCGCCTTGGCCACGCCGTCCCGAAACTCCGCCGTGCGGTCGGGGTGGCAAGCAATGCCGCGCTCGCCGCCTTCCCAGTTGCCGGCCGGCAGGTTGTGGAGTGCTTGCACCAGATCGTTGTCTTTCAGTGCAGCAGCCAGTTCCTTCTTGTCGAATGCGTAGGGAAACAGGTATTCGACGGCCTTGAAGCCGGCCTTGGCGGCCGCCTCGAAGCGCTGCATGAACGGCAACTCGTTGTAGAGCATCGTCAGATTGGCGGCGAACTTGGGCATGGTTTTTCCTTAATCGAGCATGGCAACGGCGATCGCCGTCGGGGCGTCTTCAACACCATCGGCCAACGGTTCGAATTCATTGACATTGTCGATCTCGGTGCCCATGGCGATATTGGTCACGCGTTCCAACATGACTTCAATCACCACCGGAACTTGGAACTCGGCCATCAGCGCCTCGGCCTGTGCGATGGCGGGCGCCATCTCTTCTTGCTTGCGCACGCGTATCGCCTTGCAACCGAGCCCTTCGACGACCTTGACGTGATCGACGCCGTAGCTGCGTTCGACGCCGCTGTCTTCGTCGGCATTGATGTTGTCGAAGCCCAGTTGCACGCAGTAATCCATCTGGAAGCCACGCTGGCTCTGGCGGATCAGGCCGAGGTACGAGTTGTTGACCACGATGTGGATGTAAGGCAGCTTGAACTGCGCGCCGACGGCCAACTCTTCGATCATGAACTGGAAGTCGTAATCGCCCGAGAGCGCGACGATCTTGCGCTTCGGGTCGGCCGCGCGCACGCCCAGGGCGGCCGGCAGCGTCCAGCCCAGCGGCCCGGCCTGGCCGCAGTTGATCCAGTGCCGCGGGTTATAGACATGCAGGAACTGCGCGGCCGCGATCTGCGACAGCCCGATGGTGCTGACGTAGCAGGTGTCCCGGTCCAGGTTGTTGTTCATGCACTGGTAGACGCGCTGCGGCTTCATCGGAACGTCCGGGAAGTTGGTCTTGCGAAGCAGGGTTTTCTTGCGCTCGCGGCATTGCGCGGCCCATTGGCCACGGTCGACCAGCTTGCCGGCAGCTTTCATTTCCTCGGCTACCTGCACGAACTGTTCGAGCGCGGCCTTGGCATCCGACACGATGCCGAAGTCGGGCGTGAACACGCGGCCGATTTGCGTCGGCTCGATGTCTACGTGCACGAAGGTGCGCCCCTTGGTGTAGACCTCGACCGAGCCGGTGTGGCGATTCGCCCAACGGTTGCCGATACCCAGCACGAAGTCGGACGCGAGCATGGTGGCGTTGCCATAGCGGTGGCTGGTTTGCAGCCCGCACATGCCGGCCATCAGTGGGTGGTCGTCGGGGATCACACCCCAGGCCATCAGTGTCGGAATCACCGGCACGCCCGTGAGCTCGGCAAAGCGCACCAGCAAGTCAGCCGCGTCGGCGTTGATGACACCGCCGCCCGGCACCAGCAGCGGGCGCTCGGCCGCGTTGAGCATGGCGATGGCTTTTTCGATCTGGGCGGGCGTGGCGGCCGGCTTGTAGGGCGTGAGCGGCTGGTAGGTGTCAATGTCGAATTCAATGGTCGCCATCTGCACGTCGAACGGCAGGTCGATCAGCACCGGACCGGGTCGGCCCGAGCGCATGACGTGGAAGGCTTGCTGGAACACCTGCGGCACCTGACCGGGTTCACGCACCATGACCGACCACTTGGTGACCGGCTTGGAGATCGACTCGATATCCACCGCCTGGAAATCCTCCTTGTACAGGCGCGCGCGTGGCGCCTGACCGGTGATGCACAGGATCGGAATCGAATCGCCCGAGGCCGAGTACAGGCCTGTGATCATGTCGGTGCCGGCCGGCCCCGAGGTGCCCAGACAGACGCCGATGTTGCCGGCCACCGCGCGGGTGTATCCCTCTGCCATGTGAGAGGCGCCCTCGACGTGGCGCGCCAGGATATGCGCGATGCCGCCGTGCTCGCGCAGGGCGGCATACAGCGGATTGATGGCGGCACCGGGCACGCCGAAGGCCTGCGTCACGCCTTCTTTTTCCATTACCAGCACGGCGGCTTGGGCTGCTGTCATCTTTGCCATGAGTTTGTCTCCTTGTGTGCCTTCACTGTAGGCAGAAACGCAGATTTCCGGAAGACATCGCGGGCCCATAAAACCTATTCCTGTGTGGAATACCTGGCTACGATCGATAGCTGCCGGGCCGTAAGTGCCCGAAGTGAAGCGCCGGGGGCAAGGAGAAGCAATGGACAGATTGTTGGCAATGGAGATGTTCGTGCGCGTGGTCGAGACCGGCAGCTTCTCGAAGGCGGCGCGCGAGTTCAACACCACGCAACCGACGGTGACGAAGCAAGTGGCCGCCACCGAAGCCCGGCTCAAGGTACGCCTGCTCAATCGCAACACGCGCGGCGTGAGCCTCACGGAGCCGGGTGCACTGTATTACGAGAAGTGCAAATCCATCGTGCACGATGCACAAGAGGCGGACAGCATCGTGCAGTTGCAGCAGAGCGAGGCGCGGGGCCTGCTGCGGGTTGGCACCTCGGTCGCGTTCGGGCGTCGCGTGGTGGTGCCGCTGGCGCTGGAATACATGCGGCGCCATCCGCAGGTGCAGGTCGACCTGAGCTTCGAAGACCGCTATGTCGACCTGATTGCGCAGGGTATCGACGTCGCCATCCGCATGGGCAAGTTGGCCGACTCGTCACTGGGCGCCCGTTTCCTCGGTATCAATCCGTGGGTCATGGTGGCTGCCCCGGCCTACCTGGCGCGGCGCGGAACGCCGAGACGGGCGCAGGACCTCGGCGCGCATGTGGCGCTGATCTACAGCAGCGTGGTAGGTGCCGATGTCTGGCGCATGCATAGCGCCAAGGGGGAGCCGCTGACGGTGCCGGTGTCGGGCCGCTTTCGCTCCAACAGCGTCTCGGCCGTGCTGGCGGCGGCGCGCGACGGCATGGGCGTCGCGCTGATGCCGCGCTATGTCGCAGCCGCCTCGCTGGCCTCGGGCCACGTGGTCGAGGTGCTGGCCGACCACGCGCTGGCCGAGCAGGAAATCCACGCCGTGTTTCCGTCGCCCAAGCTGATGGCGCGCAAGGTCGCGAGCTTCGTCGCCTTTCTGCAGGGCCGCTTTGACGACCGCTGGTGGGACTGTTCAGTCTGAACGGGGCGGCGCGTCGTTCAGGCCGCCCGACGCCGCGAACAGGGCCCACGCGGCCATGAACAGCGCTGCAATCACCGGGCCGATGATAAAGCCGCTGATCCCGAACACCGCCATGCCGCCGATGGTGGAAATCAACACGACGTAGTCGGGCATCTTGGTTTCCTTTCCAACCAGGATGGGGCGCAGCACGTTGTCGACCAACCCGATCACCAGCGCGCAGAAGGCGGTGAGCGACACGCCTTGCCAGATCGCACCCGTTGCGAGAAAGTAAATCGCTACCGGGCCCCAGATCAGGGCGGCTCCGATGGCCGGTAACAGCGACAAAAAGGCCATCAAAACGCCCCACAGCAAGGCGCCCTGTACCCCTAGAAACCAGAAGGCCAGGCCGCCGAGCGCGCCCTGAACGGCGGCCACCGCCACGTTGCCCTTGACCGTGGCGCGCACGACGGTGGTGAACTTGTTGAGCAGGTACTGCGTATGCGGCTTGGCCAGCGGCAGGGCGTTTCGAATGGTCTCGGACAATTCGGCGCCGTCACGCAGCACGAAATAGAGCAGGTACAGCATCAGTACGAAGCTGACCAGAAATTCAAAGGTGTTCTGGCCGATCGACAGCGCCTGCGTCGCAATCAGCTGGCTGCCCTGCGCTGCGCCCTGGGCAATGCGCGCTTGCAGGCCCTCCAGATTGCCCAGCCCGACGCGCTCGAGCAGGTTGAGCAACCATTGCGGTAGCGCCTCCTGGATTTGCAGGAAGTAGCCGGCGAAGTTGAGCTGGCCCGAGCGGATTTTTCGGGTGACGTCGACCACGTCCTGCACTACCGAAACGCCTACCAGAGCGAGCGGAAGAATGACGATCACCAGGCAGATCGCCAGCGTCGTCAGCGCCGCCAGGTTGCGGCGCTTGCCCATCCTTGCCAGCAACCGGTGGTAGAGCGGCGTGAACAGGATGGCCAGCGCCACGCCCCACATCACCGCGCCAAAGAACGGCCGGAGGATCCACGCGAAGGCAACCGTGACGACAGTAAGCAGCAGCAGGAAGGCGCCGCGCTGGAGTTCAGTGGAATTCATAAGGGAATCGACTGTAGCCGAAGGGACGGGCCGAGCCGTGCTGGAAAGGCCGCACTTCCTGAGTCGCGGCGATTTATGAAAAAAGGCCTTGCGACGTGCGCCAGTTGGTCGCAATCAGCTATCAATTAGATAGTATTGCGCTTTCAGTGCTGCTCCGTCGCACTCACCCTTCGGCAGTGCGACGGGTGCGAGCGTTGCACCTAGGCGTCACGGCCATCGGGTCGCGCACTGGCCTGGATATTCCGTTGACTTGACCAAGCCACCGCGACGTCAGGCGTCATTGGTGTGACGAGATCCTGGGCCCAAAAAAGTCCATGGCTCGTCTCTCACGGGCCATGGGCGACATGGATCCAGCCGGCGCGCTGCAATCGCGGGCTTCACCCGAAGGCGACGCCAATGGATTTCAGTGTGCGTCGGCCTGCTTGGCGGCTGCAATCATGGCGGCCTCGTCGTGCTTGGCGCCATTCAGGAACAGGTTGAGCAGCACCGCAGCCACCGACGCCAGCAAGGCAGCCACCGACGCCAGCAAGATGCCCGAGTCGATCAGGGAGTGAATGCCGTGCGGCATCCATTGCGCGAACTTGGGCGCAAGCAGCGGAATCATGCCGAAACCGATCGACACCGCGATGATCATCGGGTTGTGCCGGTTGGTCTTGAAATTGACGCCCGACAGGATGCGGATGCCGGTGGCCGCCACCATGCCGAACATCACCAGGCCCGCGCCGCCCAATACAAAGATGGGAAGCGATTCGACCAGCGAGGACAGCTTGGGCAGAAAACCGAGCAGGATCAGGATGATGCCGCCCGCGACGCAAACAAAGCGGCTCTTGACGCCCGTGACCGCCACCAACCCGACGTTTTGCGAGAAGCTGCTGTAGGGGAAGGTGTTGAAGATGCCGCCCAACAAGGTGCCCAGGCCGTCCGTGCGCAGACCGCGGGCCAGGTCCTTCTGGCCGATGTCGCGATCGGTCATTTCACCCAGCGCCAGGAACATGCCGGTCGACTCGATCATGATCACGATCATCACCATCGACATGGTGAGAATCAGCACCGGATCGAACTGGGGCATGCCGAAATGGAACGGCTTGACGATGTCAAACCAGTGCGCCTGGCCTACTTTTTCGTAAGTCATCAAACCCATGGCGGTGGCCACCACGGCGCCGACGATGATGCCGAGCAAGACCGATATGTTGGCCAAGAATCCCCTGGCAAATTTGGTGATCAGCAGGATGGAGACCAGCACGAGGGCCGCAATGCCCACGCCGGTCAGGTCGGCATATTTCGGGTTGGGGATCGAGGGCACGATCTTGAAGCCCTGCGGCATCGGCGGCAGCGAAGAGCCCGGTGCCGTCACGTCGGCCAGCCACTTGGTGTAGACCGGATCGACTAGCGCCGGCGCCGTGGGGCCGAACGGGTTGCCGAAGATCCAGTTGATGCCGACGCGCATCAGGTCGATGCCGATCACCGCGATGATGGTGCCGGTCACCACCGGCGGAAAAAACCGCAGCATCTTGCTGATGAAAGGGGCAATCAGTATCGAGACAATACCGGCTCCAATGATTGCCCCGAAGAGCAGTTGCGCGCCGCCACTGCCGGGGTTGGCATTGGCGGTCGCCACCATCGGCGCCACCGCCGCAAAGCTCACGCCCATCATGACCGGCAGCTTGATGCCGAACCACTGCGTCGCGCCGAAAGACTGGATCAAGGTGGCCAGGCCGCAGACGAAAAGGTCGGCCGAAATCAGCATGCCAATCTCCGCCGGACTGAGCTTGAGGGCGCGGCCAACGATGAGTGGCACCGCCACGGCGCCGGCGTACATCACCAGCACGTGTTGCAATCCGAGCACCGTGAGTTTGCCGGCTGGGAGGACCTCGTCGACGGCATGAACCGTGCTAGGGAGGGAGGAGGAAGTGGCCGTCATTGGGTGAGCTCCTGGAGCGGTTGAAAGGAGGGCAGTGGAAGCGCGCGGTGCATCAGCGCATGTAAACCGTTGTGTACGCGAAAGTGTATACAAAACATCTCGGCCGCCGTATAGGTAAATACCCGTTCTCGAACCCGGAATTTGTGGCGCGATGGGCGCGGCCTACGCGCTGCGTGCGCCGGGATCGCTCCCGGTGGGGCCGGCTCCGATTCAGACGCGCCCGGCTGAACCCGTTGCACTCATCAAGCCAGCAGGTCGGCGAGCGCACGGGCGATCACCTTGGTGGCGCGGCGCAGGTCTTCCAGCACGACGCGTTCGTCGTTGCGCTTGGCGTGCGACTCGAGGACGGTGCGCGGGCCGGCACCGTAGAGCACGCCCGGAACACCGGCTTCTGCGTACAGGCGCACATCGGTGTAAAGCGGCGTTCCCATGGCCGGGATCTTCTCGCCGAAGATGGCTTCGCCGTGCTTCTGGATCGCATCGACCAGCGGCTTGTTGCCGGGCGACGACTTCATTGAATTGGCCAGCAGGAGGCGTCGGATTTCCACCGTGACGCCGGGCAACTGGGCGGCGGCGTCATCGATCACGTGGCGGATCGCAGCTTCGACCTCGGCCGGGTTTTCCTCGGGGATCATGCGCCGGTCGAGCTTAAACACCGTCTTGCCGGGCACCACGTTGGTGTTCGTGCCGCCTTCGATCTGGCCGACATTGAGGTAGGGGTGAGTGATGCCCTCGACCTGGGATGTAACCTGCTTATAGAGCGTGTTCTGGGCGTAGAGGGCGTTCAGGATGTGCACGGCACCCTGCAATGCATCGACACCCGTTGCGGGCACGGCGGCGTGCGCCATCTTGCCGTGTACCGTAACTTCCATTTGCAGGCAACCGTTGTGCGCTGTGCCCACCTCATAGCTGAAGCCGGCGGCAATCAGCAGATCGGGTTTTGTCAGTCCTTGCTTGAGCAGCCAGCCCGGCCCGAGCAGGCCGCCGAATTCTTCGTCGTAGGTAAAGTGCAGTTCGATCGCGCCGCGCGCCGGCTTGGCTACGGCTTCGAGCGCACGCACGGCAAAGGTGAAGCTGGCGAAATCGCTCTTGCTGACGGCGGCGGCGCGGCCATAGAGGCTGCCGCCATCGATCTCGCCCGCGTACGGGTCATGCGACCAGCCTTCGCCCGGTGGCACCACGTCGCCGTGGGCGTTCAGCGCGATCACCGGGCCGGATGCGGCGCCGGCGGCCGTGCTATAAGGCCGCCGCACGATCAGGTTGGTGATCGACTGCAGGCCGTAGTCCTTCACTTGCTGCGCCGGCACTGGATGCTTTTCGGCCTCGAAGCCGAAGTTCTTGAGCAATTCGGCCGTGCGCTCGGCGTGCGGCGCATTGTTGCCGGGCGGCGTGTCGGTCGGCACGCGCACCAGTTGCTGCAGGAATTGGACTTCTTCGTCGAAGTGGGCGTCGACCCAGGCGTCGAGCTTTGCGTAATCGGTCATGGGGTCAGGCTGTGGTTTCGGTTGTCAGGTGATTGAGCAGGTGCTGGAAGGCCTGCACGGCGAGTTGCATGTCGTCGGCAGTGCTGCATTCGAGCGGGTTGTGGCTGATGCCCGAGTTGATGCCGCGCACGAACAACATGGCTTGTGGCATGACCTCGTGCAGCTTCATGGCGTCATGGCCGGCGCCGCTGGGCATGCGAAATACCGGCAGGCCCAGGGAATCGACCGCGCGTTCCCAGCGTTGCTGCCAGGCCTGCGCGCTGGGTGCTGCTGCGGCGCGCATGGTTTCTTCCAGCAGGTAGCGCACGCTGCGGCGCTCGCAAATCTCTTTCAGCGCAGCGGTAATGTCGTCGGCCATGGCGTCGCGCTGGGCGTTGTTCGGCGCACGGATATCGAGGCTGAACTTGCAGCGCCCCGGCACCACGTTGATCGAGCCATTGGGGACTTCAAGCATCCCGACCGTGGCCACTGAGTCGCCGTCTTGCGCGGCGCGTTTTTCGGCAAGCAGGATCAGTTCGGCCACCGCGGCCGCGGCGTCGGCGCGGCGGTCCATCGGCGTCGTGCCGGCGTGGCTGGCCATGCCGACGACTTCGCCGACATAGCGTACGCTGCCGTTGATCGATGTCACGATGCCCAGCGGCAGGTCGAGCTCGGTCAGGACCGGTCCTTGCTCGATGTGCACCTCGACAAAGCCGAGATAGCGCGCCGGATTGCGCTGGATTTTTGAAATATCGGCTTCGTTCAGGCCGGCATGTTTCATGGCGTCACGCATGGTGATGCCGTCGGCGTCTTTCTGCGTCAGCCACGTGTTGTCGAAATGGCCGATCAATGCGCCCGAGCCCAAAAAGGTTGCCTTGTAGCGCTGGCCTTCTTCTTCGGCGAAGCCGACGACTTCAAATGCAAATGGCAGGCGCCTTCCTTGCTTCTTGAGTTCGCGAACGCAGGCCATCGGCACGAAGATGCCCAGCCGGCCGTCGTATTTGCCGCCGTTGCGCACGGTGTCGTAGTGCGAACCGGTGAGCAGCGTTTTGGCGTCCGGCGTGGCGCCGTGGTATTTGCCAACCACGTTGCCCACGGCGTCGATGTGGACTTCGTCGAAGCCGCAGTCGTGCATCCAGCCCGAGATCTGCCGCGCGCACGCGCGGTGCGCGTCGGTCAGGTAAGTGACGGTGAGCTGGCCCTTCTCGGCATAGCCCGGGTCGCTGTGGGCCGAGAGCCTTTCTTGCCAGTCCCACACGTCGTTGCCAAGCGTGGGTTCGACGCCAAATTTGTCACTCAGGCGAATCTCGGCAATGCGATGGATGTTGCGCAGCGCCTCGCCGAGTTCGAACCCCCGGTGATGATGCACTCGGCGTTCGAAGGTCTCGATGATTTCCTTCTTGGCAAGCCCGGTGCCACGCGGGCCGCGCACGGCCAGAATGAACGGAAAGGTGAAGCGGGCGTTGTAGTCGGCGTTGAGTTGCGTGATCTTGGCGAACTCCTCGGGCGTGCAGTCGGTCAGGCCGGCCTTGCCTTGTTCGTGCGTGGATTCTTGCGTGAGGGTCTTGCTCACCATCGCCTTGCCCGCCAGTTCCGGGTGGGCGCGGATCAGCGCGAGCTGTTGCTCGCGGTCGGCCTTTGTCACGGCCTGAACCATGGCGTACTTGAGGTGGGCCAGCGAGCGGAACGGCCGCGCGCCCATGGCTGCAGTGGCGATCCAGGGGGAGTGTTCGTAAACACCGTCGAGCAGCGCGCCGGCTGCCGTGGGAGAGGCGGCGTTCAGTTGGGCGATGGACAATGCCATGTCAGGCTCCAGTCTTGGCAGGAAAGGGATGAACTTGCTTCCAGTGCCGCGCGATATCGATGCGCCGGCACACCCACACGCGGTCGTGGTGGGCGATGTGGTCGAGAAAGCGCTGCAGCGCCGTGATGCGCCCGGGCCGCCCCAGCATGCGGCAGTGCATGCCGACCGTCATCATCTTGGGCTGGTTTTGCCCATCCGGATCGCCCTCGGCATAGAGCGCATCAAAGCTGTCTCTCATGTACTGGAAGAACGGGTCGGCGTGCGAGTAGCCCTGCGGCAGCGCAAAGCGCATGTCGTTGCAGTCGAGCGTGTACGGCACGATCAGTTGAGGCGCGACGGCGCCGTCGCTCTTTTGCACCTTCATCCAGAACGGCAGGTCGTCGCCGTAGTAATCGCTGTCGTATTCAAAGCCGCCGTAGTCGGCCACCAGTCGGCGCGTGCGCGGACTGTCGCGGCCGGTGTACCAGCCGAGCGGGCGTTCGCCGATGATCTGCTCGATCGCCTGCATGGCGAGCGTCATGTGTGCGCGCTCGACGGCTTCATCGATGTCCTGGTAATGAATCCAGCGCCAGCCATGGCAGGCGATTTCGTGACCAAGCTCTTTGAAGGCGGCGCCCACTTCGGGATAGCGTTGCAGCGCCGAACCGACGCCGAACACGGTGAGCGGCAGGCCGCGCTTTTCGAATTCCCGCAGGATGCGCCACACGCCGGCGCGCGAGCCGTACTCGTAGATCCCTTCCATGCTGATGTGGCGCTCCGGAAAGCTGGCCGGGTTGAACATCTCCGACAGGAACTGTTCCGAGCCCGCGTCGCCGTGCAGCACGCAGTTTTCACCGCCTTCCTCGTAATTGAGGACGAACTGCACGGCAATGCGGGCGCGGCCCGGCCACTGCGGGTGCGGTGGACTGCGGCCGTATCCCTTGAGGTCGCGCGGGTAGTCCAGAGTGGTGTCGTAGATGTTCATGGCAGGAGATGGCTTGGCAAAAAAGATCAGGACAGCGCCAGAGCGATGTCGCTGGTTGGCACCGGCCGGTCGAAGGTCAGGTTGGCCTCCACATTGAGCAGGTGCGCGTTCATCAGGCGTACGGCGCGCTCTTCGTCTTTGGCCGCGAGGGCTTTGACGATGTCGGCGTGCTCGTCGTTGGAATGCACCGCGGCGCTGGTGCTTTGGTACATGAGCGTGATCAGCGCACAGCGCGAAATGAGCTTGCCCAGCATCTGCGCCAGCACCTTGTTGCCCATGAGTTCGGCCATGTGCACATGAAAGTCGCCCAGCAGTTCAGTGCGACCCGGCACGTCTTCGTCGGTTACGGCCGACTTTTCGCGCGCAACGTGCTCGCGCAAGGACTTGAGCTTGGCGGGTGTGACGTTACGCACGAACGCACGCGTCATCTCGGCTTCCAGCATGCGACGCACCGAGAACACGTCGCGCGCCTCGTCGACCGCCGGTGCCGCAACAAAAGCGCCGCGTGCCGGTTCCAGCCGGATAAGGCGGTTTTGCGACAGCTGGAAAAGCGCCTGGCGCACCAGCGTGCGCGACACGCCAAAGTGGTCGGCCAACTTTTGTTCGGGTAGCTTGCTGCCGGGCCGCAGCCGATGTTCAACAATGGCTTTTGTCAAGGCGTCGGCGATCGAACGGGTGGTTGAGGGCTCCATTTTTTTATAATAGCCGGAACCCCAGTTCTTGTATACACTTTTGTCTACCGGCAAATACCGGGTTCTTCGATATTTTTCAATAGGAGTTGAGCCATGGGCCTGAGCACTCACGTACTGGACACGATGCATGGCGGCCCGGCCGAGGGCATGGAGGTCGCGTTGTTCACGACGCAGGGTGACGACGCCACTCTGGTCCGGCGCTTCAAGCTCAACGCCGATGGGCGCAGTGATGCACCGCTTTACGACAACAGCACGTTGAAGGTGGGCACTTACCGCCTGGTGTTCGATGTCGCCGGCTATTTCAAGGCACGCGGTGTGGTGTTGCCCGAGCCGAATTTTCTGAACCGTGTCGCGCTCGATTTTGGCGTGGCGCATGCGGAACAGCACTACCACGTGCCGCTCCTGGTCAGCCCGTGGAGTTACTCGACCTACCGCGGGTCCTGATGACCCAATCGGCCTCAGACTCCCGGCAGACGGGAGCGGTCAGCTATTGTTTTAAGAGTGGATGTCGAGACGCGGCGAGCGCTGCGCAGCCGTTCGCCAGCCAGCAGGCGACGTCACTGCTGGCCTTCGCTCAATGTATCGATCTGAAAACGCCCGCTCTTGTCCCACAGCCAGGTGTCGGTCCAGGTCACCTTGCCGAGCCGGCTGGCAACTGGGAAAGGCGAGGCTTGCAACACCGTACGTTCGATCTCGGCAATGGCATCCGGCGCGTGCCTGGGAGCGCGCATCCAATGCATCGAAACGACGCGACCGGTGGCGTCCAGACTGACCTGCAAGGTGCCGACCGCATACAGCAGCGGCGGCAGCTTTCCGGCGTAAATGCGATTTCTGTTGCTTTCGTAGATATGCTGCGCGGCGTCGCGCCGGTAGTCGCGCGGGGTGGCCGCATTGGACGCGTGCGGCACTGGACGAGGCGATTGGGCGGGGTCGGATGCGGCGCCGCTCAACTGGCCCGGGACGGGCGAGGTGATCGGGCCGGTCAGTGGTGCGCTACCGCAGCCCGAGAGCCACAACGTGACGAGCATGCCGAACAGGTAGAGCAGGCGGCGTGGCAGGAGCGGCGAGAGCGGCAGAAGCGGGAATGTCATCGAGGCAGCGATTCCGGTTGTGAGCGGCATGTTTATACCGCCTGCGTACGACATGGCGCACGATGCGGGGTGCAACCGGAGGTATCGCCGATGAACACATCCCCTCGTTCGACCGGAGGGGTCGCGCGCGGTCGGCCGACGCAAGCGGGCCGGGGTAGCTCGTGAGTCTGGCTGACGCCTTGTTCGCGCGCCTGGCGTTGGAAGACGCGGTGCTGGTGCGCATCGAGTCGACGCGCGGCTCGGTGCCGCGCGAGGCAGGGACGTGGATGGCAGTGTGGGCCGATGGCCTGACCGGCACCATCGGCGGCGGTCAACTGGAGTTCCAGGCCATCCACGAAGCACGCGAGTGGTTGCTGGAGGGGCGCGCCATCACGCAGGCGCGCCGCTACCCTCTGGGCCCCAGTCTCGGGCAGTGCTGCGGGGGCATCGTGATCCTGGCGTTCCAGCGCATCGGTGCCGCCGATGCGCTGGCGCTGCGCCAGGAGCTTGCGCCGCGCCTGGCGCCCGTCGCGCTGTTCGGCGGCGGCCACGTCGGCGGCGCTCTGGCGCACCTGCTGTCGGGACTGCCGTTTGCCGTGCGCTGGATCGACAGCCGCGACGGCGTGTTTCCGCCCGCGCTGCCGGCACAGATCGAAACCGAATTTTCCGATCCGGTGCACGATGCCGTGGCGCAACTGGTGCCGGGGTCGCGCGTGCTGATCATGAGCTTCAGCCATGCGCAGGATCTGGATATTGTGCGGGCCTGCCTGAAGCGCCTGCGAGAACGCGACGACTTGCCGTACATTGGTCTGATCGGCAGCAAAACCAAGTGGGCCACTTTCCGCCACCGGCTGGAGGAACGCGGCTTCACCGCCGACGAGATGGCGCGCGTGACATGCCCCATTGGCGTGCCGGGCATCAAGGGCAAGGAGCCCGAAGTGATTGCAGTCGGCGTGGCGGCTCAATTGCTGCAATCCTTTACATCTGCCGAACGCTAGTCAGGGTTTACCAGCAGGGCGAAGCGTGAAAATAGCGGCCCGCGACGCCCACGAAGTGTATACACTTCGGTCTACAAGCCGCAGCGGAGCGAGATCATCGACGGATCTGCGTTCGCGGCCCTTTCTCTGCTTACAGCGCCCGCAGTGGTAAGCAGGGCGTCACCACAACGAGGTGCGCTTGCGTGCCGACAAGGTTGAAAGCAAATGGAAAGCTATTACCTCGACTGGGCCAATCTGCTGCTGCGCTGGGCCCACGTCATCACCGCGATCGCCTGGATCGGCGCTTCCTTTTATTTTGTGATGCTGGACAACAGCCTCGAAAAACCGCACGACTCGGAGTCGCTTGAAAAGGGCGTGGGTGGTGAGCAATGGGCGGTGCACGGCGGCGGCTTCTACAACATGCAGAAGTACCAGTTGTCGCCCAAGAAGCTGCCCGAGCACCTGCACTGGTCCTACTGGGAAAGCTACACAACCTGGATTACCGGCTTTGCACTGTTCACGGTGTCGTACCTATGGAACGCCAGCACCTACCTGATCGATAAATCGAAGATGGACTGGCAGCCTGGGGCCGCCATAAGTGTGGCGCTCGCGTTCTTCGTGGTGTTCTGGATCGTGTACGACGGCATTTGCCAGATCTTCGGCCGGCGGAAAAACGGCGACACCATCGTGGGAGTGCTGATTGCCGTCTTCATTGTCTTTGCCACCTGGCTGGCGTGTCACTGGTTTGCCGGCCGCGCGGCCTTCTTGCTGGTCGGCGCCATGATGGCCACGACCATGAGCGGCAACGTGTTTTTCTGGATCATTCCAGGCCAACGCAAAAACGTCGCGGCGCTGCGCGCGGGCAAGCCGGTCGACCCGGTGCATGGCGAGCGCGGCAAGCAGCGCAGCGTGCACAACACCTACTTCACGTTGCCGGTGTTGTTCGCAATGCTGAGCAACCACTACAGCTTTACTTATTCGAACCCATACAACTGGGTCGTGCTGCTGCTGATCATGCTGGGCGGCGCGGCCATTCGCCAGTTTTTCGTGGTGCGCCATCGCTTCAAGCTCGGCCGTGCCGGAAATCCGATTCCCTACGCGCTGTTCGGCATCGTGGTGCTCGGCCTGACCATTGTGTGGATGAGGCCCGCGCCGGTCGCTGCACCGGCGCCTGGTGCCGCCGCGCAGAAGGTCAGCTTTGGCGACGTTCAGAAAGTGCTGGAGCAGCGTTGCTACATGTGCCACGGTGCGACCATGCAAATGAAGAACATCCGGCTCGATTCGCCGGAACTGGTGGCCCAGCACGCGCAGGAGATCTACCAGCAGTCGGTGGTGACCAAGGTGATGCCGCTGAACAACGCGACCGGCATCACCGATGCCGAACGCGATTTGCTGGGCAAATGGTTCCTGGCCGGCGCCAAGACGAACTAGCGCGCCGGGTTCGGCGCGTGGAGACAACGCAGATGACCGCATCGAACACAACACCTGATCCGCACGGTGCACCGCGCGAATTCCTGGAGCATCTCTATCGCGTCGCCGTCGCGCGCGCGCTGCCGCTGCTGAGCATGGGCGCGCACCTTCCGGCGCCGCCCAACGGGCGGACGCTGGTGCTCGGCGCCGGCAAGGCGGCCGGTTCCATGGCTCATGCGCTGGAGGCGCTTTGGCCCGCGGACGCGCCGCTGTCGGGGCTGGTCGTCACGCGCTACGGCCACGTGCCGCCGCGACCGGCCGGCCTGGTGCAGCGCATCGAGATCGTCGAGGCGGCCCACCCGGTTCCCGACGCCGCCGGGCAACAGGCAGCCGAGCGCGTCCTGGCGCTGACGCAAGGACTCACCGCCGATGACCTCGTGTTGTGCCTGATTTCGGGCGGTGGCTCCTCAGTGCTCACGCTGCCGGCCGATGGCATGGTGCTTGCCGACAAGCAGCGCATCAACCAGCAGCTGCTGGAGTCGGGCGCCAGCATCGGTGAGATGAATTGCGTGCGCAAGCATCTTTCGCGCATCAAGGGCGGCCGGCTCGCCGCCGCCTGCGCCCCCGCGAAGGTGGTCACGGTCACGATCAGCGACGTGCCGGGCGACGACCCGGCCGTGATCGCCAGCGGCCCCACGGTGCCTGACGCCAGCACCTGCGCGCAGGCGCTGGCGATCCTGGACCGCTATCGCATTGAGGTTCCGGTCGCCGTGCGCGCACAACTCGAAAGCGGCGCGCTCGAAACACCCAAACCCGGCGACGCGGTCTTCGCGGGCCACGCCACGCACCTGATCGCCACGCCGCAGCAGTCGCTCGAAGCGGCCGCCGCTGCCGCGCACGCGGCAGGCATCGAGGCCCACATCCTGAGCGACGAAATGGAAGGCGAGTCGCGCGAAGTCGGCAAGGTGCACGCCGCCATTGCGCGTGCCGTCGCGTTGCGCAGCGCGCCCTTCGCGCGTCCCTGCGTCATTCTTTCGGGCGGCGAGACCACTGTCACCATTCGTGCGCGGTCGGCTGGCACAGCGCGCGGGCGCGGCGGCCGCGCTGGCGAGTTCTGCCTCGGCCTGGCCGGTGCGCTGATGGGCCAGCCGGATGTGTGGGCGCTGGCCGCCGACACCGACGGCATCGACGGCGTCGAAGACAACGCCGGTGCCTTCGTCACGCCTGACACACTGGCGCGAGCCGAGGCAGCGGGCTGTAAGCTGGGCGCCTACCTCGACCGAAACGATGCCTACGGCTACTTCACGGCGATCGGCGATCTCCTGGTAACGGGCCCGACGCACACCAACGTCAACGATTTTCGCGCGCTTCTGATTTTGTAGAGGCGCGTCGTCACGCGGGTTTCCCCGGGTGTCATATAGCTGTGTGGGGATAGGCCTTATGGCTACGCTGGTATGTGCGCGGCGCGCGAAGCGATTACCGTCGATAGGTAGGCGAATTACTCTTTTCCGGGCAAGCTATCCAGCGAGCACACATCATGACCACCAGCACCCAACCTATCCGTTTTTTCCACCGGGGTCGCATCGTCGATGTGACTGGCGTGCACCCGACCCGCACGGTGCTCGACTGGCTGCGTGAAGATGCGCATTGCACCGGCACCAAGGAAGGCTGCAATGAAGGCGACTGCGGTGCCTGCACGGTCGTCATCGGCGAACTGGCCGACAAGGATGTGGCCGGCGCGGTCGGAGGGCTGCAGCTGCACACGGTCAATGCCTGCATCCAGTTTTTGCCGACGCTGCATGGCAAGGCCCTGTTCACGGTCGAAGACCTGAAAGACCAGTGCGCGCGACCCGAGCACGCCCCGGGGCGGCACGCCAAGCGCGAGGCCGACAGCCTCCACCCGGTGCAGCAGGCCATGGTTGATTGCCATGGCTCGCAGTGCGGTTTTTGCACGCCCGGCTTTGTGATGTCGTTGTGGTCGACCTACGAGCACCACGAAGCAGCCGACACCCGGCCGACACGCCAGCAGCTGGCCGATGACTTGTCGGGCAACCTGTGCCGCTGCACTGGCTATCGGCCGATTCTGGATGCCGGCCAGCGCATGTTCGACTTGCCGACGGTTCGGCTCGACACCCAGCCGGTGGTGCAGGCGCTCAAAAGCCTGCGGCGTGAAGGCACTTTCGACTACGTCGCGCCGCTGGGCCAGCGGCTCGATCATTTCCTGGCGCCCACGACGCTGGCGGAACTGGCTGCGCTGCGCGAGCAAAAACCGATGGCGCAGTTGCTGGCAGGCTCGACCGACGTGGGGCTGTGGGTCAACAAGCAGTTTCGCGATCTCGGCGACATCCTTTACGTTGGCGATGTGCAGGAGATGAAGCGCATCGACGAGCGCGTGGGCCCACAGGGCGCCGAGTTGTACATCGGCGCCGCGGCCTCGCTGGAATCCGCGTGGGGCGCGCTGGCGCAGCGCTTTGAAGGCCTGACCGACGTCTGGCTGCGCTTTGCGTCGGTGCCGATTCGCAACGCCGGCACGATGGGCGGCAATGTCGCCAATGGCTCGCCCATCGGCGATTCGCCGCCGGTGCTGATGGCGCTCGATGCGGTGGTGGAACTGCGCAAGGACGAGCGGGTGCGGCGCATGGCGCTGACCGATTTTTATGTCGACTATATGAAGAACCGCCTCGAACCCGGTGAGTTTGTCCAGGGCATGGTGGTGCCGCTGGCCGTGGCCAAGCGCCGCGTACGGGCCTACAAAATCAGCAAGCGCTTCGATTGCGACATTTCCGCGTTGTGCGCGGGCTTTTCGATTGCTCTGGCCGGCGACGTCGTCGGCGAAATCCGGCTGGCATTCGGTGGCATGGCCGCCATCGTGCAACGCGCGGCGCGGGCCGAAGCCGCGTTGCTCGGAAAGCCGTGGACGCAGGCCAGCGTCAACGACGCCAAGCGCGCACTGGCGGAAGACTTCCAGCCGTTGTCCGACATGCGTGCGTCGGCGGCCTATCGACTGCAGGTGGCGCAGAACCTGATGCAGCGTCTGTGGCTCGAAACGCGCGCCGTTGATCCGCTGCCGCTGGAAGCCACCAGTGTCTGGAGCGTAATGCCGCACATCGTGGCCGCCGATACCGCCTTCGAGGGAGCCTGACATGAACAAACCCATTGACGCGCGTCTGCTGCAACCGGCCGAAGCGTTCACCGATTACCTCAAGAACGCTGCGGTACGCTTTGACGAACCCGCCGAAGCCAGGGCCCAGCGTGCGGGTGCTCGCGTCGGCATCAGCCGGCCGCATGAATCAGCCGTCCTGCACGTGGCGGGTGAGGCGACCTATGTCGACGACATTCCCGAACTTCAGGGCACGCTGCACTGCGCGCTGGGTGTTTCACCGGTGGCCAGTGGCCACCTCACCGCGATGGCGCTCGACGCGGTTCGCGCGCTGCCAGGCGTGGTGGCCGTGCTGTCGGCGGCCGACATTCCGGGCGCCAACGACTGCGGCTCGATCATTCACGACGACCCGATCTTGTGCGACGGCGAAATCCGCTACCTGGGCCAGCCCGTGTTCGCGGTCATTGCCGAGACCCGCGACGCCGCCCGCCGCGCTGCGGCACGCGCCAAGGATGTGCTGACCATCGAGGCCGGAGCGACCCCCGTGTTGACCGGCCGCGAGGCGCACGCCAAGCAACAGTACGTGCTGCCGCCGATGCACTTGCAGCGGCGCTGCGGCGCAGGCGGCGAGACCGAAGTCAAGGCCGTCATCGCCAAGGCACCACACCGGCTGAAGGCCACGTTCGAGGTCGGTGGCCAGGAGCAGTTCTATCTGGAAGGGCAGATCAGCTACGCCGTTCCGCAGGAAGGCGGCACGCTGCACGTGCATTGCTCGACGCAGCACCCGAGCGAAATGCAAAACCTGGTGGCGCACGCGCTGCGCCTGAATGCCAATGAAGTGCATGTCGAATGCCGTCGCATGGGTGGCGGCTTCGGCGGCAAGGAGTCGCAGTCGGGCCTGTTCGCGTGCGTGGCCGCCGTGGCTGCCCACAAGCTCAAAAGGCCCGTCAAGTTGCGGCTCGACCGTGACGATGATTTCATGATCACCGGGCGGCGCCACGGCTTCTGGTACGACTACGAAGTCGGCTACGACCCTGACGGCCGTATTCTGGGCGCCGAGATCACGATGGTGTCGCACGCCGGCCATTCGGCCGACCTTTCGGGGCCGGTGATGACGCGTGCGCTTTGCCATTTCGACAACGCCTATTGGCTGCCTGACGTGTCGATGCACGGCTACTCGGGCAAGACCAATACGCAGAGCAATACCGCGTTTCGCGGTTTCGGCGGCCCGCAGGGCGCCATTGCGATAGAGAACATTCTGGATTCGGTGGCACGCCAGCTTGGCCGCGATGCGCTCGATGTGCGGCACGTCAATTTTTACGGCAAGGTCGAACGCAACGTCACGCCTTATGGCCAGGTGGTGACCGACAACATCATTCATGAACTGGTGGCGCAGCTGGAGGCCAGCAGCGACTACCGTTTGCGCCGCGAGGAAATCACCGTCTTCAACGCCACCAGCCCGGTGCTAAAGCGTGGACTGGCGCTGGCGCCGGTCAAGTTCGGCATCTCGTTCAACGTTAAGCATTTCAACCAGGCCGGCGCGCTGGTGCACGTCTACACCGACGGCTCGATTCTGGTCAACCACGGCGGCACCGAGATGGGGCAGGGGCTCAACACCAAGGTGCTGCAGGTGGTTGCGCACGAACTCGGCGTTGGCTTCGAACGCGTGCGCGCCAGCGCCACCGACACCGAGAAGGTCGTCAACACTTCTGCCACTGCCGCATCGACCGGTTCCGATCTGAATGGCAAGGCCGCGCAAGACGCGGCGCGCCAGATTCGCGAGCGGCTGGCCATTTGCGCCGCGCGCCGGCATGGCGGCGAGCCCGGGGCGGTGCGCTTTGCCAATGACAAGGTCGAGGTGAATGGCCGCTCGCTGCCTTTCAGCGCGGTGGTGGGCGAGGCTTACCTGGACAGCGTGCAGCTCTGGTCGGACGGCTTCTACGCCACCCCGGGCCTGAGCTGGGACAGCCAGACCATGAAGGGCCATCCGTTCTATTACTTTGCCTACGGCGCGGCCGTGAGCGAAGTGGTGGTTGACACACTCACCGGCGAATGGAAGTTGGTGCGCGCCGATATCCTGCACGACGCCGGAACGTCGCTTAACCCGGCGGTGGACATCGGTCAGATAGAGGGTGGGTTCATCCAGGGCATGGGCTGGCTCACGACCGAGGAACTGGTGTGGCACCCGCAAAGCGGCAAGCTCACCACGCACGCGCCGAGCACCTACAAGATTCCCACCGCCAACGACTGCCCGCCGGTCTTCAATGTGCGCCTGTTCGACGGCCCGAACCACGAAGACTCGATTCATCGCAGCAAGGCGGTCGGCGAGCCGCCGCTGCTGCTTCCGTTCTCGGTTTTCTTCGCCATTCGCGACGCCGTATCGGCGGCTGGCGACCACCAGATCGATCCGCCGCTCACCGCGCCGGCCACGAGCGAGTCCATCCTGCGCGCGATTTCGGCGGTCCAAGCCGTCTAGTGGCCGGTAGACCTTTGGCGCATGCCCGATGCCTTCTCCATGCCCCATCGACTGACCGGTTTCCCAATCCACGGCGCAACCGGCTTGGTCGTGCCGCCGGCGCTGCCCCCGGTGGCGGGTTGGCCCAGCGACTTGTGTCGTCTCCCGTGCGCGGTGGTCGCGCCGCAGGGCGTGCAGCCCGTGGGGGAGCGCCATGCGTGAGCAAGCTCTGTTCGACAAGATCGATCTGCATCTGATCAGAGTGCTCCATACCGTGTTGACCGACCGCAGTGTTTCGCGTGCCGCCATCCGCCTGGGGATGTACCAGCCGGCCGTGTCCGCCGCGCTCAAACGCCTGCGGGAACTGTCGGGCGATCCGCTGCTGGTGCGTTCCGGTTCGGGCATGGTGCCAACCGACGCCGCGCTGCGCATGATCGCGCCCAGCGCCAGCATTCTGAGCGCCGCCGAAATGCTGTTTTCGGACGCACGTGGTTTCGATCCACACACGGCCAACAACACCTTTCGGATCGCCGCGAGCGATTACCTCGACCCGCTCTTCCTGCCGATGCTGGTGGCGCAGGTCAAGAGCCGGGCGCCGCTGTGCCCGATTGAAATCCATCCGCTGTCGCCCGACTCCGACTATCACGCGCAGCTGGCGCTGGGGCAGGTCGATCTGGTGATCGGCAACTGGCTCAAGCCACCCGAAGACCTGCACATGGCACGCCTGATCGGCGACGAGGTGGTCTCGCTGGTCAGCAAGGACCACCCGGCCGTGCGCCGGGGCTGGGATGTCGGCAGCTGGCTGGCCGCTGAGCACATCGCGCCAACGCCAATGCATCCCGGTGCGCGCGGCGTCATCGACCAGGGGCTCGATGAGATGAGACTGCAGCGCAACATCATGGCGCGCTGCGCGCATTTCGGACTGATTCCGGACATGGTGGCCTCCAGCCTGCTGGTGCTGACCACCGGGCGCCAGTATTGCGGGCGCTTTGTGGACCGCTTGCCGGTGCAAATTCTCGCGTGCCCGGTGGCGTTGCCGCCGCTCATGTACTACCAGTTGTGGCACGAGCGCACGCATGCGTCGAGTTCGGCGCGCTGGCTGCGCGAGCGCATCAAGGCAGTCGCCGCATCGCTGCAACCCTCATCACCTGCAGCAGGCACCGCTTAGCGATCCTTTCACTTCGCGCGGGCGTGGCTCATTCCCCTGAGACAAAACGCCAACTCAAAAAATATCGGAGACAAAAATGCAATGGATTGAACGGCTCTTCAAGCTCAAGGAAGCCAATACGACAGTGCGCACGGAAGTGGTGGCGGGTATCACCACCTTCCTTACGATGGCGTACATCATCTTCGTCAACCCGAATATTTTGGGCACGACCGGCATGCCGCACGACGCGGTGTTCGTGGCCACCTGCCTGATCGCAGCTTTCGGCACGCTGATCATGGCGCTGTACGCCAACTATCCGATCGCACTGGCGCCGGGCATGGGCCTCAACGCCTATTTCGCCTTCACCGTGGTCGCCTCGATGGGCTTTACCTGGCAAGCGGCGCTGGGAGCGGTGTTTATCTCGGGCTGCCTGTTCATGACCGTCACGCTGATCGGACTGCGCGAACACATCGTCAACGGGATTCCGCAGTCGATGCGCATCGCCATCACCGTGGGGATCGGTATGTTCCTGGCGCTGATTGCGCTCAAAAGCGCGGGCATCGTGGTAGCGTCGCCGGCCACGCTGGTCACGGTGGGCAACCTGCATACGGCTCCCGTCATCCTGTCTTCGCTCGGCTTCTTCCTGATCGTGGTGCTCGACAAGCTGAAGGTGCGTGGCGCCATTCTGATCGGCATTCTGGTGGTGACGGTGCTGTCGTTTTTCTTTGGCGGCAACAAGTTCAACGGTGTCTTTTCGGCCCCGCCCTCGATCGCGCCGACCTTCATGCAGCTGGACGTCATGGGAGCGCTCAAGGGCGGCTTCCTTAACGTGGTGCTGGTGTTTTTTCTGGTCGAGTTGTTTGACGCGACCGGCACCCTGATGGGGGTCGCCAAGCGAGCGGGGTTGCTGGTCGAAGGCAAGATGGACCGGCTCAACAAGGCGCTGCTGGCCGACAGCAGTGCGATTTTTGCCGGCTCGCTGCTGGGCACTTCAAGCACCACCGCCTATGTGGAGAGCGCGGCCGGCGTGCAGGCCGGCGGCCGCACCGGCCTCACCGCCTTGACGGTGGCCATCTTGTTCCTGGCCTGCCTGGTGATCTCGCCGCTGGCCGGCTCGGTGCCGGCCTATGCCACGGCACCGGCGTTGCTCTATGTCGCTTGCCTGATGCTGCGCGAACTGACCGAACTCGACTGGGACGACTCGACCGAAGTGGTGCCGGCGGCCGTTACCGCGATGGGCATTCCATTCACCTACTCGATCGCCGAGGGCCTCGCGTTCGGTTTCATCACCTACGCGGTGCTCAAGCTCTTTACGGGGCAGGCCCGCAAGGTGCATGCCATGGTGTGGATCATTGCGGCCTTGTTCCTGTTCAAGTTCATCTATATCGGTACATAGCGGGCAAAATACCTTAGCCGCGTAGTTTGCTATCGAAGTAATAGCTGCTTGCGCCCGCTCACCGGGCGTTCCAGGCATCTTTCTTTTAAATCATCGTTTGTAACGTCTGTCCACAGCCATGACTTCTCCACGACTCGAACTCGCGCACATCACCAAGCGCTACCCCGCCGTGGTCGCCAACAGCGACATTTCGCTGATCGTGCAGCCCGGTGAAACCCATGCGGTGCTGGGCGAGAACGGCGCCGGCAAATCGACCTTGATGAAGATCATCTACGGCTCGGTCAAACCCGACGAGGGCCACGTGCTGTTCAACGGCAAGCCGGTCAACGTGCGCAATCCGCAGGAAGCGCGGGCGCTCGGCATCAGCATGGTGTTT
>CAJDTV010000056.1_pt1 | contig 27654 bp, 22 predicted proteins | sample 7389921 | NCBI WGS metagenome assembly CAJDTV01 (sample SAMEA7055654, study PRJEB34461) | soil metagenome | biome: terrestrial ecosystem; feature: Peninsula; material: soil | place: Antarctica | collected 2016 | reverse complement strand
GCGCAAAACATCAAGCCGTAGACAGAACGCTCCCGCCTCGAATCAAGCAAGTGCTTGAATCACAAGGGAATCTCGTCCGGCGCTTCGGGGAACTTCAGTCTAACGCCCGACCAGCGGGCGCTAGAGGCCTCTTCATAGATGAAAATCTCATGGTGACTGCGGGAGCGGCTATCAAGTTGATAGCCATGTCACAGCGATCGGGCGCTGTAATTGGTTGGCGCACGGCGGCGCGACCTTGCCAGTAGCGTTAGCATGCACAGACCACAACAACCCTATGAAGAGATGCCCATGTACAAACGCATTCTGGTTCCGATCGACGGCAGCGCCACTTCCGACAAGGGTCTGGCAGAAGCCTCCGAACTGGCCAAACTTTCTGGCGCCAGTCTGCGCCTGATGCACGTTGTCGATCCGATTCCGTACACGGTCGGCTACGAAGCCATGGGCCGGCAGACGGGCCAGGAAATTGCGTCGATCCAGGAAGCGGGGCAGAAGATGCTCGATGCCGCCAAAGGCCGCGCCACCGCCGCCGGCGTCGCCGACGTCGACACGGTTCTGGTCGCGCGCTCCGCGGCGCGAATCTCCGAGCGCGTGGTCGAGCAGGCCAAGGCGTGGAACGCCGACCTGATCGTGATCGGCACGCATGGCCGGCGCGGCGTGGGCCGCATGCTGCTGGGCAGCGATGCCGAGCAGACCGCGCGCATCGCGCCCGTGCCGGTGCTGCTGATTCGCGCGATCGATGACGCGGCGGGCGCATAGGGGTTTAGTCCTTGCTGTTTCGCAGGCCGCGCGTCGGCCCAGGCGCCGCTGGCTATTGCGACCCGTTCGGCCTGTCGGCCCGTATGAGTTGTTCAGTGCGATTGAAAAGCACACCACCGACTGCGGCCATCGCGGCTGGCAAAACGACTGCGCCGAACGCGCCGAACCCATCAAGCCGGGGGAACCGATGTAGCTATCGGTAACAGCGCAGCCGTCCGACGGGCCGCGCCACCGGATTTGCCTAGACTGCCGCTCCATGCAAAGACGAACCTTCCTGGGCGCCGCGGGCGCTCTCGCTGCCAGCGGCTGCTCCAACGTGCTGCTCTCACCGGCGGCTCAAGCAGCCGGCCTGCAACCCGTGGGGCGCTCGCGACGCTTCGATTACGCCTGGCTCAAGGGCCAGGCGCGGTCGCTCGCCGTCGCCGCATTCAAGCCCCACGGGCGGGCCCTGCCCCCAGCCATCGGGGCGCTCGACTGGGACCAGTACCAGTCGATCCAGTTCAACCCCGACCACGCGCTGTGGGCTGACGACAAGCTGCGTTTCCAGATCAAGTTGTTTCACCTCGGGCTGTTTTTCAAACGGCCGGTGCGCATGTTCGACGTGGTCGGCGACCGCGCCCAGGAGATAGCCTACGACCCGGCGATGTTCGACTACGGCAAGAGCGGACTCGATGGCGCCGCCCAGCCAAACGACTTGGGCTTTGCCGGCTTTCGTGTCAACGTGGCGCCGCAGTTCAAAAGCGACGTGGCCGCATTCCTGGGCGCGAGCTACTTTCGTGCGGTCGGAGTCGAAGGCCAGTACGGCTTGTCGGCACGCGGCTTGGCGGTCGATACGGCACTGCCACGCGACGAAGAATTTCCCGACTTCACCGATTTCTTTTTTGAGCGGCCCGACCCGATGTCGAACACGCTGGTGGTCTACGCGCTGCTCGATTCGCCCAGCATCGCCGGCGCCTACCGCTTTGCCATCACGCCCGGCGATGTGCTCGTGATGGACATCGACGCCGCGCTCTACCCGCGCACGACCATCGAACGCCTGGGCATTGCGCCGTGCACCAGCATGTTCCAGACCGGCGAAAACGACCGCCGCGTGGGCAACGACTGGCGCCCCGAAATCCACGATTCGGATGGCCTGGCGATGTGGAGCGGCACCGGTGAATGGATCTGGCGCCCGCTGGCCAACCCAGACACTCTGCGCTTCAACGCCTTTGCCGACAACAACCCCAAGGGTTTTGGCCTGCTGCAGCGCGACCGCAACTTCGACCACTACCAAGACGACGGCGTGTTCTACGAAAAGCGCCCGTCGCTGTGGGTCGAGCCCAAGGCGGGATGGGGAGAAGGTGCCATCGATCTGGTCGAGATTCCGACCCGCGACGAGACCTTCGACAACATTGTGGCGTTCTGGAACCCGGCGCAAAAGTCGCAGCGCGGCCAGGAGCTGCTGTACGGCTATCGGCTGTACTGGGGCGCCGAGCCGCCAAATCGGCCGCCGCTCGCCGTCTGCGTGGCCACGCGCACCGGCATTGGCGGCATCGTCGGCCAGCAGCGCAAGTACTACTCACGCCGCTTCGTGCTCGATTTCGCGGGCGGCCCGCTTGCGCAACTCGATCTGAAGACTGCCAAGGTGCATGTCGTCATCACGGCGTCCAGCGGTCGCACCGAAATCACCTCGGCGCGCCCGCTGGATTCAATCCACGGCATCCGCGCCATGTTCGACGTGGTGCCCACCGACAGCAGCGAGCCGATCACCCTGCGTGCCTATTTAAGCGCCGACGGCCACGCGCTCAGCGAAACCTGGTTGTACGAATGGACTCCGCCGGCGCTGGCCGATCGGCGTTTGGATTGAGCCAGCGACTGCAACGAACACAGTCCAGTCAGGCCGCCGCCCCGATCGGCCTTGCGACCGCGCAGGTCAACCTACACAGATTGGCGATCTTCAGCGGCACCGCCTGATGGGCGCGCCCGCGCCAGCTCAGGGCTTGTAGCCGCGCCGGGAGTGCGGCATTTCAGCTCGCGCCCGCCGCTGCCGGCGGCTCCGACAGCTGCGCTCTGCGCGCCTGGCGCGCCGCCTTGTGCCGCATGTACCCATGGTGGGCTCGGTCCAGATACAGGTAGATCACGGGCGTCGTGAACAGCGTCATGGCCTGCGACACCAGCAGGCCGCCGACCATCGCGTAGCCCAGCGGCTGGCGCAGCTCGGAGCCGGCCCCGCGGCCCAGCATCAGCGGCAGGCCCGCCAGCAAGGTGCACATGGTCGTCATCATGATCGGGCGAAAGCGCAACAGGCACGCCTGGTAGATCGCCTCGCGCGGCGCCAAGCCTTGCTCGCGCTCGGCCGTGAGCGCGAAGTCGACCAGCATGATCCCGTTCTTCTTGACGATGCCGATCAAGAGGATGATGCCGATCAGCGCGATCACGCTGAAGTCATAACCTCCCAGGCGCAGGATCAAGAGCGCGCCCAGCCCGGCCGGGGGCAGCGTGGACAGGATCGTCAGCGGGTGGATGAAGCTCTCATAGAGCAGGCCGAGCACGATATAGATCGCCACCAGCGCGGCGGCAATAAGGTAGGGCTGACTGGCCAGCGATTCGCCGAAGGCTTGCGCTGTGCCCTGGAAGCTGCCGGACAACGTGGCCGGTACGCCCATCTTGGCCGTTGCCTTTTCGATCGCCTCGACCGCGTCGCCCAAGGCCACATCCGGGGCGAGGTTGAACGAGATCGTCACGGCGGGAAACTGGCCCTGGTGGCTGATCGACAGGTAGGCCGTCTTGCTGGTATCGACCTTGACGAAGGCCGACAAGGGCACCTGCTGACCGGTCAGTGGCGACGTCAGGTACAGCTTGTCGAACAGCGACGGGTCCTGCTGCAGCGCGGGCGTGACTTCCAGAATGACGTGGTAGCTGTTGGTCTGGGTGAAGTACTGGGCAACCTGGCGCTGGCCGATGGCATCGTTCAAGGTCGAATCGATCAACGCCGGTGAGATACCGAAGCTGGCCGCGCGCGCCCTGTCAATGGTCAGCACCGCCGCGGCGGCATTGTTTTGCTGGTCGGTGGCCAGGTCGACCAACTGCGGCAACTGGCGCAGGCGCTCGAGCACGCGCGGCGCCCAGATGTTGAGTTCGCCCAGGTCGGTATCGGTCAGCGTGTACTGGTATTGGGTGCGTGACAGCCTCCCGCCGACGTTGATGTCCTGCGGCGCCTGCATGAACAGACGCGCGCCCTCCAGTTGCTCCAGTTTGGGACGCAGCCGCGCGATCACCTGGTCGGCGGTGGCGCTGCGGCCCTCGTTACGCGGCTTGAGGGCGATGAACAGGCGACCGGTGTTGGCGGTACCGCCGCTGCCGCCGGTGAACATGCCGAAGCCGCTCACGTCAGGGTCGGCGCGCACCACGTCTGCGGCCTGTGTCATGCGGCGTCGCATTGCGGCCGGAGAGGCGTCTTGGCCGGTCTCGGCAATGGCGAAGATGGTGCCGGTGTCCTGCTGCGGAAAGAAGCCCTTTGGGCTGAACACGAACATCAGCACCGTCAGCGCCAGCGTCGCCAGAAATACGCACAAGGTCAGGAACTCGTGCTTTAGCACCTTGTCCAGCGCTCGCCGGTAGCCGGCCAGCACGGCATTGAAGCCACCGTCGAACAACCGGTACAGCCGGCCATGCGGGCGGGTATGGCTGTTGGTCAGAAAACGCGAGCACAGCATCGGTGTCAGCGTCAGCGAGATCAGCACCGAGATCACGATCGTCATCGTCACCACGACCGCAAACTCGCGAAACAGCCGTCCGACGATGCCGCCCATCAGCAGCAGCGGGATGAATACCGCCACCAGCGAGACCGAGATCGAGATGATCGTGAAGCCGATCTCTGACGAACCCTGGAAGGCCGCCGCCATCGGCTTCATGCCCTTTTCGACATGGCGGTAGATATTCTCCAGCATTACCACGGCGTCGTCGATCACGAAGCCGATCGAGATCGTCAGCGCCATCAGCGACAGATTGTCCAGGCTGTAGCCCATCAGGTACATGCCGGCCGCAGTGCCCAGCAGCGCCAGCAGCACCGTCAGGCCCGGAATCACGGTGGCCGGCACGTTGAGCAGGAAGATAAAAATCACCCCGATGACCGCAGCGATGGTGATCAGAAGCGTGATTTCAACCTCGTGCACTGAGGCGCGGATGTTCTGCGTGCGATCGACCAGGATGTTGACCGAGACCGAAGGCGGAATCGCAGCTTGCAGCGCGGGCAGCGCCGCCTTGATGCGATCCACGGTGTCGATCACGTTCGCACCCGGCTGCTTGGTGATGAACAGCACCAGTCCGCGACCGTTTTGCAAGGTGCTGTCGGGCGGTGCAGCGGCGCCGGCGTAGGCCCAGGCGGCGGAATTGACGTCCTCAGGTCCCGAGACGGCCACACCGATGTCGCGCACGCGCACCGGCGCGCCCTTGCGCCAGGCCAGCACGATGTCGTTCCATGGTTCGGCCTGCAGCACCTGGTCGTTGGTGTAGACGGCGAAGCTCTGGTGCTGGCCGTTGATGCTGCCGGTGGGCTGGCTGACGGTGGCGCTGGCAATGGCGCCGCGGATGTCCTCCATGCTCATGCCCAGTGCCGCCAACTTGATCGGATCGACCTGGATGCGCACCGACGGCTTTTGCGCGCCGCCGATGTTGACCAGGCCCACACCCGGGATGCGCGAGATCTGCTGCGCCAGGATGGTGTCGGCGTACTCATTGACCTGCGTCAGGGGCAGCGTGTCGGACTGCACCGCCAGCACCAGGATGGAAAAGTCGCCCGGATTGATCTTGCGCAAGGTGGGTGGGTTTGGCAGGTTGGAGGGCAACTGGCCGCCGGCAGCCGTGATGGCCGACTGCACGTCGAGCGCGGCGGCGTCGATATTGCGACTTAGGTCAAACTGCAACGTGATCTGCGTCGTGCCCAGCGCGCTACTCGAGCTCATCTGCGACAGGCCGGCGATGAGTGAAAACTGGCGCTCCAGCGGTTGCGCGACGCTGGAGGCCATCGTCTCGGGGTTGGCGCCGGGCAAGCCGGCCGAGACCTGGATGGTCGGGAAATCCACCTGGGGTAGCGGCGCCACCGGCAGTAGCGGGAACACCGCGGCGCCGACCAGCAAAATTGCCAGCGCCAGCAGCGTGGTGCCAATCGGCCGCCGGATGAAGATGGCCGAAACGTTCACGGGCGCGTTCCGGTGGCGCCGGTGGTAGCCGGTGCTGCGGCTGCAGGTGTGCGCGCGGGTGCGGGTGCGGGTGCAACCTTGGTACCGGACTTGATCTTGTACTGTCCGTCCACGACCACGCGCTCGCCCGCCGTCAGGCCCTTGTCGATGACCGCTGCGCCGTCCTGGATCTGGGCCACCTCGATCGGCTGCAGGCGCACCGTGCCGTCGTCCCGCACCACGTAGGCATAGGTCCCGTCCTGGTTGCGCTGCACCACGGGGGCGGGCACCGTGATGGCGTGCGTGCGCTCACCCAGCACCAGTCGCACGTTCACATACTGGCCCGGCCAGAGCTGGTGCGCCGGATTGACGAAGCGGCCCTTGAGTTGCACGGTTCCGCTGCTGGTGTCGATCTGGTTGTTCACCAGCACCAACTGGCCGGTGCCGAGCAAGGTTTCGCTCTCGCGCGTAAAGGCCTGCACCTGCAGTGGCCGATGGCTCGCTTGCTGCGCGCGGTGTATGTCCTGCACCGCGTCGCCGGGCAGCGTGAACACGACCGAGATCGGGTCGATCTGGTTGATCACGACCAGCCCACCGGCGTCGGCCGCACGCACGATGTTGCCGGGGTCGACCAGCCGGGCGCCCAGGCGGCCGCTGATCGGTGCCGTAATGCGGGCGTAGCCGAGCTGAACCTGGGCGAACTGGATCTGGGCGCTGTCGGTCTGCACCGTCGCCTCCAGCTGTGCCACCAGCGCCTTTTGGGTATCGAGTTGCTGCTGGGTTGCGGCGTCCTGGCCGATGAGCGTGGTGTAGCGCCGCAAGTCCACACGGGCGTTCGTCAGTTGGGCCTGGTCCTTGGCTTTCTGCGCCTGCGCCTGCGCCAACTGCGCCTGCAGCGTACGCCGGTCGAGTTGCGCCAGCAGCTGACCGGCCCTGACGTCCTGCCCTTCGATGAAGCCCACCTTGTCGAGCTGGCCGTCGATACGCGCCTTAACCGTGACACTTTGCGTCGCTGTGACGGTACCGACGCCGGACCGGTAGATCGGCATTTCCTGCACCTTGACCGGCGCCATGGTGACCAGGACAGGCGGCGTCTGGGCCACCGCCGTGGGCGCGCCATGAATCTTGCGGTTCAACACCGCGAGAGCGGCGCCCAGTACGAGCAGCACGATGGCAATGGCAAGCCACACCGTGCGTCGGCTGAAGGGTCGGTCTTTCATGGCATGGAATTCCGTGGCTGTATGGCACCTGCGCCGTCCTGCTGGATCACGTCAACCTGCGCCGACGGCACGGCATTGACAGTGCGCCAGCCGCCACCGGTCGCGGTGATCAAAGCCACGCTGGCGGCCAGTTGGCGCCCCAGGATCTGTACCGCCGTGCGCTGGTTGGCGAGCGAAAGCGTCTGCGCCGTTACCACCGACAGGTACGTGGTCGTGCCAGCCCGGTACTGGCTCAGCGCCGAGCGCTCGGCCAGTTGCGCCGCGCGGACGGCCTGGCTCTGCAAATCGACCTCATGCGCGAGCACGCGCAAGGTCGCCAGGTTGTCCTCGACCTGCTGAAAACCAGCCAGCACGGTCTGCTTGTAGTGCGCCGCGGCGGCGTCGTAGGCGGCCACGGCCTGCTCACTGTGTGCCCGTCTTAGACCGCCATCGAAGACGGACTGCGCCAACGCCGCGCCCAGCGACCAGACCCGGCTTGGCGTGTCGAACAGCGACGCCAGATGGCTGCTGTTGAAGCCACTGCTCGCGCCGAGCACCAGCGACGGAAAGTAGGCCGCCCGGGCGACGCCAATGCTAGCGTTGGCCGCCGCCGCTCGGCGCTCGGCGCCGGCAATGTCCGGGCGCCGCTCCAGCAGGTCGGAGGGCAGCCCGGTGGGTATGGCCGGCAACGCGAAATGCAGCGGCTGCGCCGTCAGGGGCGCCGCCGGCAGGGTGAAACGCGCAGGCGCCTCGCCCAGCAGCACGGCAATCGCATGCTCGAGCTGGCTGCGCTGGGCCTGCAGATCGACCCCCTGTGCCTGGGCCGTCTTCAGCTGGCTTTCGGCCAGCGCCACGTCCGAGCGCAGGGTGACGCCGGCCGCATGCTGGTGCTCGGTCAGCGCCAGTGCCCTGGCGTAAGCGTCGGTCGTTTCGGCATAAAGACCGATGAGCAGATCGGTGACGCGAAGCTGCAGGTAGTCTTGCGCCAGCGTGCCCTGGATGCTCAGGCGCGCCGCCGCGAGGTCGTCGGCGCTGGCCTCGCGGCTCGCCTCGCCCGCTTGGACCGCCCGTCGCACGCGACCCCACAAATCGGGCTCCCAGCTGGCGCCTGCACCCAGCGTGTTGTCGTTGCCCAGCTTGATGCCATTGGTATTGCCGAGAGCCCGGCCGGCGCCGGCGCTCAGGCCCAGCGTCGGCCAGTAGGTGGCACGCGCGGCATCGGCGATGGCGCGCGACTGCCGGTATTGGGCCTCGGCCTGGCGGATGTTCTGGTTGGCCTGGTTGGCGCGCGTTATCAGGCCATTCAGGCTGCTGTCGTGAAACGCTTCCCACCACGCCTGCCCGCTATCGATCGCCTGCGGCGCGGCTGGCCGCCACGGGCCGCTCTCCTTGTAGGAGGCTGGCACATCGAGCGGCGGGCGCACATAGTCCGGACCGACCGTACAGGCGGCCGCAGCGGCGAGCGCCAGTACGCCAGCACTCAGTCGTGCCAGGCGCGCCGCGCGCACCATGTCTGATGCCTCGGAAAAAAACATGGGGTGCCAGCGTGTTCGGTCGATCAACGTGAAGTCAGCGATGGATGGACTGCGTACTTTGCGCAGTGCCTCGTGGGGATCGACTGTACGCGAGGGGGTCGGAAAACAGGTTGCCGACGACCTGACATTCTTGCCAGTTTTATTCTCCATCACAGCGCGAACGGCCTGCTTCAGGAGCCCACTGGGGCGACGAACTGACGCGCCGCAAAACTCCAGACCAGTCGCGATGCATCGGGCCCGACCGGATCGCTGAACGCCATGCGCGCCGCACCACCGCTCCATGCATGACCCAGGCCTTCGATCTCGCACAGTCGAACCAGCGTGCGACCGCTTCGCTTGTAGTCAGTCACGCGCATCGGATGGCGTTTGCCGCGCTGCTGCAGATGAGGGACTCCGGACCGCGCGCCCGTCGCGAGGGCCCACACGGCAGCGGTGCTGGCCGCGTTGCTGCGGGCCACCACGTGATCGCGGTCGCCGTGCAGCACCATCAGCGGCGGCAACGCGACGCCGGTCGAGGCCGCCCCCATCGCCTTGCCAACTGACGTGGCAGGCATCGATGGGACATAACGCCCTCGCATCGCACCCAGCGCGGTGGCCGGCGACTTGGCAGCACCGGGCGCCACGCCCGAATGCATGACCACCGCCTTGAAGCGCGCCGGGTACTGCGTGGCGAGCAATGCCGCCATGCCGGCGCCGGCCGACAGACCCACCACCACAACCCGGTGGGCATCAGCCCGATACAGCAGGCAGACCTGGTCGATCGCCAGCATCAACGTGGCCGCTTCTGCCGCCGCCTTGCCCGACCGCGTGTCGTACCAGTTCCAGCAGCCTTGCGGATTGGCGAGGCGGTCTTGTTCGGGGTAGAGCACCAGAAAGCGTTCGCGCGCGGCGAGTCGGTTCATGCGGGTCGTGGCGGCAAAATCGCGCCCAGTCTGGCCGCAGCCGTGCAGCATGACGACCAGCGGCAATTTCTCGCCGGCCTTCAGCGCCAGCCCGTCGGGGCGGAACAGGTGGAAGCGCCGGGCACCCCCGGGGCCGAGCGCCACTCCGCTCAACCAGTCGCCCTTGCCGGGCGGTGGCTTGAGTTGTTTCGCCGCTGCGCGCACAAGCTGGCCGGTAACGCGTTTGGCGGTCTTTTGGGTCGCCTTGGTGAGCGCCCGCACGTTGCGCTGGTAGGCGCGCATGAAGGCGGAAGTTGAAGGAGTGGGTCGTCTGGCCATGGCGAAGTGTGACCGCTTCGGGCGACAGGACGGCGACGCAGCGGTAATCTGCATACCCGCCACCGTCTCGAACTGTCAAAGGACGCCACATGACACCGCTCTACCCGCTGCCCGTCATCGCCATTCACGGCGGCGCCGGTACGCCGAGCCGCAGCCAGATCAGCGCGGAACAAAGTGCCGTCTTCCATGCCGCACTGGAAAACATCTTGCGGCCTGCGCAGCAACTGCTGGCCGCTGGCGGCAGCGCGCTGGATGCGGTCAGCCTTGCCGGTGACCTGCTCGAAGACTGTGAGCTTTTCAACGCGGGCCGTGGTGCCGTCTTCACGCACGACGAAACCCACGAACTGGACGCCGCCATCATGGACGGCGCCACGCTGCAGGCCGGTGCGGTCGCCTGCGTCAGCCGGATACGCCGCCCGTTGCGGGCCGCGCGTGCCGTCATGGAGCACAGCGAACACGTGCTGCTGGTGGCGGCCGGCGCCGAGGCATTCGCCCAAGCGCTGGGCATGGACATGGTGCTTCCGGGCTACTTTTCGACCGATGCCCGCCGCGAACAATTGCATCGGGCACTGGCCAGCAACGCCGTAGTGCTCGACCACGACGGCGCAGCGCTAATGTTCCCTGCCACGACACCCACCGATGCTTCCCCTCTGGACGAAGATCGAAAGCTGGGCACCGTGGGCGCGGTGGCGCTGGACGTCCACGGCAACCTCGCGGCCGCCACTTCGACCGGCGGCATGACCAACCAGCGACCCGGCCGAGTGGGCGACTCGCCCCTGATCGGTGCCGGCACCTATGCCGACAACCGCAGCGCAGCCGTTTCCTGCACCGGCACCGGCGAAATGTTTATTCGTACCGCAACCGCCTACGACGTCTGCGCGCGCATGGCCTATGGCGGCCAGTCGCTCGACGCGGCAGCGCAGGAAGTGGTCATGAAAGCGCTCCCCACTCGCGGTGGCCGCGGCGGCCTCATCGCCGTTGACGTCCAGGGCCATCTCAGGTTGCCGTTCAATACCGAGGGCATGTACCGCGGCTGGGCGCGCGTCGGAGAACCCCTTTGCACCGCGATTTTTCACTGAGCCCGGGCTCTGCGAGTGCCGGCAGGCAAATCATCCGGCGCCGTCAACCTTGGGCTCACTCCCCCCTCCGCGGCACCGGCCGGTATCGGGCGTATGACGGCGTTGTTCCCCGAGTGGCCCACGCGACGCCACCTGAATGCTATTTCTTTAATAGCCCCTCGCGCACTATCCACGGGCGCTATGCGACGATTCGATCCGAAATAGAATAGAGGCGTGTCCATCTTGCTCAACGCCGACCTGCACTGCCACTCCGTGGTTTCCGATGGCACGCTCACGCCTGAAGCATTGGCGGCACGCGCGGCGGCCAATGGCGTGAAACTCTGGTCTCTGACCGACCACGACGAAGTGGGCGGCCAGCATCGTGCCATCGCGGCAGCCCATGAAAACGGCCTGCGCTACCTCACGGGCACCGAGATTTCAGTCACGTTCGCGCATGAAACCGTGCACATCGTCGGCCTGGGGTTCGACCCCGACGACTCCGCCATGGCGCAAGGTCTGCACAATACGCGCGGCGGCCGGGGCCAGCGCGCACAGGAAATGTCGGACGGCCTGGCCAAGGCCGGCATCCATGGCGCCTATGAAGGAGCTCTCAAATTCGTCAACAACCCCGAACTGATCTCGCGCACGCACTTCGCGCGCTTTCTGGTCGAGAGCGGCGTCTGCAAAGACACCTACGAGGTGTTCCGCAAATACCTGATTGAAGGCAAACCGGGCTACGTGCCGCACCGCTGGGCCTCGCTGAAGGACGCGGTGCACTGGATCACGGCGGCCCAGGGCATAGCCGTGATTGCGCACCCCGGCCGTTACAAGTTCACCGCCAACGAGGAATACGCCCTGTTCACCGAATTCCAGGCCCACGGCGGCCGGGCGATTGAGGTCATCACCGGCAGCCACACGCCGGCCGAGTACGTCGATTACGCTAACAAGGCGCAGGAGTTCGGCTTCGCGGCGTCGCGCGGCAGCGATTTCCACAGCCCCGACGAAAGCCACATGGACCTCGGCAAGCTGCCGCTGCTGTCCGGCAACCTCACGCCGGTGTGGGAACTGCTCAGCGACCGCATTCAGTGAGCGCCCTGCCCGGCGCCAGCCGTCGCACCGGCAGCACGCGCGATACAACGTCTCAGAGCATCCTGACCGGCCTTCGCCTGGTGCGGTTGGCCGTCCTGTGCTTTGCCTCGCCGGATACTGCCACCAGGGGTTCAGTGACCGGGCTGGCGTTCTTCAAGAGGATGTGCTTTCGGTTACGCCTGCCAGATCGTCGCCATCCCCGCCACCCTCATGGCGCGGCATGGCGCGGTGTTGCTGCGCACTGCACACCATGGCGCAGGTTGCCATTGGATTGATTGCGGTGGGCGCCGCTGCCGACGCCGGGCTGAGCATGCGCGAGCGTCGCGTTCCGATCGAGCCCTCAGAAGCAAGGGCACATCCCCAATCCCGCATCTCGTGTCACAAGATAGAAGACCCATATGGCCCAATTTTTTGAAGTTCATCCCGAAAATCCGCAAACGCGGCTGCTCAAACAGGCGGCTGCGCTTCTGGCACGCGGCGAAATCGTTGCGATCCCGACCGACTCCAACTACGCGCTAGCCTGCCACCTGGACGACAAGGACGCGGTCGACCAACTGCGCCGCATCCGCCAGATCGACGAAAAGCAGCACCTGACGCTGCTGTGCCGCGACCTGAGCGAACTGGCCAACTACGCACGCGTCGACAACAAGCAATACCGATTGCTCAAGATTGCCATGCCCGGCCCTTACGTGTTCATCCTGGACGCGACAAAGGAAGTGCCGCGCCGCGTTAGCCATCCGCAGCGCAAAACGATTGGCCTGCGCGTGTCCGAACACAAGGTGCTGGCACAACTGCTGGAACTTCATGGCGAACCCCTGCTGATCACCACCTTGATCCCGCCCGGCGAGACCGAGGCGCTCAACGACGCCGAAATCATTCGCCAGCGCTTCGAAAAGCAGCTCGGCGCCGTGATCGACGCGGGCGCCTGCCCCTCGGAACCCACCACCGTGATCGACCTCACACCCATGGGCGCCGGCGGCGATCCGGTCATCATTCGCGCCGGTCGCGGCCCGCTCGGCCCGCTCGGGCTCTGAGACAATCGCACGGTGGATATTTCAAACCTGATCCGGACCGTCCTGATCTACGCGCTGCCGGTGCTGTTCTCCATTACGGTGCACGAGGCAGCGCACGGTTACGTCGCCCGCCATTTCGGCGACAACACGGCGTACGCGCTGGGCCGGGTCACGCTCAACCCGCTCAAGCACATTGACCCGATCGGCACCATTCTGATGCCGCTCTTTCTGTATTTCGCCACCTCCGGCGCGTTTCTGTTCGGCTACGCCAAGCCGGTGCCGGTCAACTTTGGCAACCTGCGCAACCCCAAGCGCGACATGATCTGGGTTGCGCTGGCCGGCCCTGTGTCCAACTTCGTACAAGCCATTTTTTGGGCGCTGTTCCTGGTCGGTGGGGTCGCTGCCGGGATTCAGGAACCGTTCTTCATCAAGATGGCGCAGGGCGGCGTGCTGGTCAACCTTGTGATGTGGGCCTTCAACCTGTTTCCGCTGCCGCCGCTCGATGGCGGGCGCGTGCTGGCGGGCTTGCTGCCGCATGGCGCCGCGCAGCAGATGCTGGCGCGCATTGAACCCTTCGGCTTCTTTATCGTCATGGCGCTGGTGCTGGCGGGCATCGTCAGCACCTACTGGCTCATTCCGCTGATGAACCTGGGTTACGAGGCAATCAACCTGGGTCTTACACCGCTGGTCGCGCTGCTGCGCTGATTGCCTTCCTTGCTTTATGACTTCGATGACTTCCAACGACACGTTGCGCGTCCTGACCGGCATCACCACAACCGGTTCGCCGCACCTGGGCAACTATGTGGGGTCGGTGCGGCCCTCGGTGCGCATGAGCCGCGAGGCCAACGTTCAAAGCTTCTATTTCCTGGCGGATTACCACGCACTGATCAAGTGTGACGAGCCGGCACGCATCCAGCGCTCGACGCTCGAGATCGCCGCCACCTGGCTGGCCTGCGGGCTTGACCCGCAACGGGTCACGTTCTACCGCCAGTCCGACATCCCCGAAATTCCCGAACTCACCTGGCTGCTGACCTGCGTTACCGCCAAGGGCCTGCTCAACCGGGCGCACGCCTACAAGGCGGCGGTCGACAAGAACCACACCAAAGGCGATGACCCGGACGCCGAGGTGAGCGCGGGCCTGTTCATGTATCCGGTATTGATGGCGGCTGACATCCTGATGTTCAACGCCCACCAGGTGCCGGTGGGGCGCGACCAGGTGCAGCACATCGAGATGGCGCGAGACATCGCGCAGCGCTTCAACCACCTGTATGGCAAGCACTTCACGCTGCCGGAAGCGGCGATCGACGACGCGGTAGCTACCTTGCCGGGGCTGGACGGACGCAAGATGAGCAAGAGCTACGACAACACGATTGCGCTTTTTGCACCACGCGCGCAATTGCAAAAACTGATTGCCGGTATCGTGACCGACTCGCGCGCGCCCGGCGAGCCCAAGAGCACTGAAGGTTCAGCCCTGTTCCAGATCTACCAGGCGTTTGCCAGCGAACACGAAACCGCCGCGTTGCGCGACGACTTCGCCCACGGCATCGGCTGGGCTGATGCCAAGCAGATCCTGTTCGAGCGCATCGACCGCGAGATCGCACCCATGCGCGATCACTATGAAGCGCTGGTCAGCAACCCGGCAAAGATCGAGCAGATTTTGCTGGCCGGTGCTGCCAAGGCGCGCGAACTTTCACGCCCTTTCACCGATCGCCTTCGCCACGCTGTCGGGTTGCGCAACCTGGCCGCCCACTCCGACCGCCGCGGCGGCAAGACGGCGAAAGCCGCAGCACCCAGCTTCAAGCAGTACCGTGAACCAGACAGCCTGTTTTATTTCAGGCTGCTCGATGCACAAGGCGCCTCATTGCTGCAAAGCCGAGGCTTCGCCTCGCCCCAGGAAGCCGGGCGCGCGGTCGCCGCCCTGCGCCGACAGGGCGCCCGGGCCTTGACATTGCTGGCCGCACAGCTGGAACCTCTCGACAATGAAAAAGCGCACGCGGCCGCGCGCGCGCTGGAAGAACTTGCGCAAGCAGCGGGCAACCCCTGACCTCGATTACCCTCCCCACAGCACACACCAGGCAAGACCATGAGTATTTACGTCATCGACGACCACCCCCTGATGCGCGACGCCATCGTGATGGTTCTGCGGCGCCTGCGCCCCGGCGCCGGCATCATCGAGCTTGAACGACTCGACAAGCTCGCCGACGCCGTCAAGCAACACGGCGCGCCAGAACTCTTCTGCCTCGACCTCAAGCTGCCTGACGCCACCGGCTGCTCGGGCGTCAGCGCCGTCAAGCACATCTATCCGGGCATTCCGATTGCGGTCTACTCGGCGTCGCCGGCCATCGACATGGAAGAAGACTGCATCGAGGCCGGTGCCGATATCTACATCGAGAAATCGGCCAGCGCCAACGAGCTCACGGCAGCCCTGCGCGGCTTGCTGGTGGCCGACGCCGACGCCGACGAACTGGCCGACACCAACAAACTTTCAAAGCGACAAAAGCAGTTGATTGAAATGCTCGACAAGGGCATGAGCAACCGCGACATTGCCGCCGACCTGGAAATTAGCGAGCACACCGTCAAGGTCCACCTGTGGCGGCTATTCCGCCGGCTGGGGGTCAAGAGTCGCACCCAAGCGGTGCACTACGCACGCATTCACGGACTGCTGTCCGGTACGGTATAGCGGGCGCGCACGCCGGACGGCGCACGCACCTGCCCCCGGCCGTGACCAGAAAAACCAGCCAACGCCTCAGGGCAGCATCCGTGACATGCGCAGTTGGGCCTGGGTATCATCGGCATCATCTAGCGCGATCCGGAACACGGTGCCACGCCCGAGTTGGGAGCGGACACTGACCGGGTGGCCGAGCACCTGCGACAAACGGGCCACGATGGCCAGGCCGAGCCCGAAGCCGTCGGACGTTCCGGCATGGTCGGTCACTTTGAAAAATTCGAGAAACACGTTGGGTAGGTGCTCGCGCGCGATGCCGATGCCGCTGTCCCACACCTCGATGCGCAGGCCACGACGGGTGTGCCGCGCGGCCAGCAGCACGCTGCCGTGCTCCGTGTACTTGATCGCGTTGGCCAGCAGGTTTCCGATCATCCGGCGCACGCGAATCGGGTCGGTCATGAACGTTCCCGGCAACGGATGAACGCGAAAGGCCAGTCCCTTGGCTTCAGCCAGCGGCCGGTATTGCAGTTCAAGGTCATGCAATAGCTGGCGCACATCCACCCGCTCGATGTGCAGGCGCACCTGGCCCGAATCGAAGCGCGCGAGGTCGAACAACGAATCGAACAAGGCGTTGACAGCATGCGTCGCACGAACGATCTTCGGTGCGATTTCGTGTACCAGTTCGGGTTCGTTGCGCAACCAGTCGGCGTACAGCGAGAGCGCCAATACTGGCTGGCGCATGTCGTGCGCGGCACTGGCCAGAAAGCGCGTCTTGGTGGCGACTGCCGCCACCGCCGCTTGCCGCTGTTGGGTCAGCGACTGGATCAGGATGCGGTTGTGAAACAGCAACTCAAGGCTGTTGCGCGCCGACTCGTGGATGCGAGACGCCGCGCGAAACAGGAGCCCCCAATGCAACACCGGGAGCAGCAGGAAGCCATAAGGGAAATGAGGCCCCTCGGATCTGCCTGACAAACGCAATACCGAAGCCACTACGACTGCCCCCAACAGCACCGTGACAAACAGGGTGTTGATATAGCGCGTGAGAAGCGGCCGATGCAATGCCAGGCCGTTGACCGGGACGGTCGCGACGCCGGCCACAACCACCCAACTCATGAACTGGTTGACCAGAGGTGTGCGCTCAAAAAACAGCAGAATCGACAGGCCCCAGACGAAGCCGCTTATGCTCCAGACAAAGCGGTATCTCTGGACAAACTCGGACTGGGCGTCGGTGCCCTTGTCCGCATACTGCGTCTTGTAGCGCCGCTCGGTCCAGGACCGACCGGCTATGCTGGTCAGGCCCAGGGCGAGCCAGCCCAGCAACTGCCAGGCTGGAACGTAACCCCAGCTCAATCCAACCATGGCGAACATCAGCAGGGCGCCCAAATAATGCACGCCGCGCGTCGTCTGCATCATGCTGCGAATCATCTCGCCGCGGATCCACGCTTCACCCTGGTCAGCGGAAACCGGCGCTTCCGTGAGGTTTGCAAATGCCGAGTTGCCCAAACCTGCAAACGATGATTTTCTGTTCATGATGCGTGCGTCATCCACCGCAAAACCACAGAGACAGGGATTCGAACCCTGGATACGGCATAACCGTATACCGGATTTCGAGTCCGGCGCATTCGACCACTCTGCCATCTCTCCTGCTTGTCGAAGCCTTCGATTCTAGCAGGTGAATCAGTCCCCACATGACGGTCCCACCCTCAGGGGTGAAGCGTTTCGGCACCGCCCAGCCACGGGCGCAGCGCGGTCGGCACGCTGATCGAGCCGTCCGCATTCTGGTGGTTCTCGAGCACCGCGACCAACGCGCGGCCGACGGCCAGCCCCGAGCCGTTGAGGGTGTGGACCAGTTCGTTTTTCCCCTGCGCGTTCTTGAAGCGTGCTTGCAAGCGCCGTGCCTGGAACGCCTCGCAGTTCGACACCGAGCTGATCTCCCGATACGTGCCCTGCGCCGGCAGCCAGACTTCCAGGTCGTAGGTCTTGGCCGCGCCGAAACCGATGTCGCCACTGCACAGCAGCATCACGCGGTAGGGCAGCTCGAGTGCCTGCAGCACCGCTTCGGCATGCCCGGTCATGGCTTCGAGCGCCCCGTAGCTGGTGTCGGGGTGCACGATCTGCACCATCTCGACCTTGTCGAACTGGTGCTGGCGGATCATGCCGCGCGTGTCGCGCCCGGCGCTGCCGGCCTCGGAGCGAAAGCACGGGGTGTGTGCGGTGAGCTTGATGGGTAGCACCGACTCGGCGACGACCTCGCCACGCACGAAGTTGGTGAGTGGCACCTCTGAAGTTGGGATGAGGTAAAAGGAATTATGTTTAAGGTCAGCAGCGGCCCGGTCAATTTCTGGTTCTTCTTCGCGCTCAGACTTTGATGCTGACCACTCATGTCCGCCGCTGTTTATTTCGAACAGATCGTCTTTGAATTTTGGCAACTGACCTGTACCTCTCAGCGAATCGCTGTTGACCATATAAGGCACATAACACTCGGTATAACCGTGCTGCTGGGTCTGCAGATCGAGCATGAACTGCCCAAGCGCGCGGTGCAGCCGCGCGATCGGCCCCTTCATGACACTGAAGCGCGAACCGGCGAGCTTGGTACCCAGCTCGAAATCGAGGCCGAGCGGCGCACCGAGGTCGACATGGTCCTTCGCCTCGAAGGCCAAGGGCGTCGCGGACGCGCCGGCGCCGCCTTGCGGGCTCCAGCGCCGCACTTCGACATTGGCCGCTTCGTCCGCGCCGACCGGCACGCTGGCATGCGGCAGATTGGGCACAGCGAGCAACAGGGCCTGCAGCTCGGGCTGGAGCGCATCAAGGCGCGTGGCCGACGACTCCTGCGCAGCCTTGAGCGCATTGACTTCGGCCATCAGCACAGCAACCGTCTCGCCCCTGGCCTTGAGGGGGCCAATCTGTTTGTTCAGCGCGTTGCGGCGCGCCTGTGATTCCTCGACCCGGGTCTGCAGCAGCTTGCGCTCAGCCTCCAATTCAGTGAAGGCGCGCACGTCGAGGTAGGGCTGGTTTTTCTTGCGCTTTTCAAGGCCGGCGACGGCGCTGGCGAGGTCTTTGCGGAGCAGGTTGATGTCGAGCATCGCCCGATTTTAGGGGGCGTACCCGGGTCGCCGCGCCTTCTCGCGGCTAGCAGAGATCGGCGCAAGCCCCGCCACGCTTCAACGGCGACTGCGCCGAGGCGGTGGCGTTTCATGCCCACGGCCTGGGTGGCGAGGTCATGTTCAGCATGATGAGCTTCAGCTGAGGCTGGCCGGATCGAGATTGGCGCCGCAAACGATCAGGCAGACCTTCTCGCCGTCCCCCGGCACGTAGGCGCCGGTCTGCAATGCCGCCAGTGGCAGCGCGGCCGCCGGCTCCACCGCCAGTCGCATCTGCCGCCACAGCCACAGTTGCGCCGCACGAATGGCGTCGTCGGGCAGCAACAGCGCCTCGTGCACGTGCTGCTGCGTGATCTGCCAGGCCAAGTCACCGATGCGCCGCGCGCCCAGGGAATCGGCCGCCACGCCGCCCACATCGACATCGACGGGCTCGCCGGCTTTGCGGGCACGGTAGAGCGTGGGCGCGCGCTCAGGCTCCAGCGCGACGACACGGCAACGCTGCTGAAACCAGCCGGCCAGGCCGCCGATCAGGCCGCCGCCGCCGACGCTCACCAGCACCGCATCGGGCAAGCCGCCTTGCTGCTCAATCTCGCGGCCGAGCGTGCCGGCACCGGCCACCACTTCACGCTGGTCGTAGGCATGCGTCAGCAGCGCACCGGTTTCCTGTTGTCGCGCCAGGCAAGCGGCCAGCGCATCGCCGTAGACCTCACCGACCACCACCACCTCGGCGCCCAACTCGCGCAGCTTGGCGCGTTTCGCTTCGGGCGCGACGCCAGGCAGGAACACTTCACAGCGCACGCCGAGTGAGCGGGCCGCCGCTGCGGTGGCAATGCCGGCATTGCCACCCGAGGCGACGACCACCCCGCTGGGCGGAATCTCGTTAGCCAGCAGCCGGTTCATCATGCCGCGCGCCTTGAAACTGCCGCTGACCTGCAGCTGCTCCAGCTTGAGCCAGACCTGGGCGCCGGGCACGGGCACACCGAAGGCGGCAGCCGGCAGCCTCCACAGCGGTGTTTCAAGCAAAAAGTGACCAAAACGCCCGTCCATACGGCGGTAAGCGCTCTCTATTTCATAGCGCCAGTCGATCGCGTTGCTACTCAAGAAATGTGCCCTGGTGACGACAGGCCGTCGAGCCTCAGGCCTTTGGGCAGCGGAAACTTGATCGTCTCCTGGATGCCGTCCATCTTGCGCACGGAAACGGCGCCCAGCGCCTTAATGCGGTCGATCACTTGATGCACCAGCACCTCGGGCGCCGACGCGCCGGCGGTGAGGCCGACGCGGGTCTTGCCCTCGAACCATTCGGGCCTCAGCTCATCGGCCGAGTCGACCATGTGGCTCTCGGTGCCCAGGCGCTCGCTCAGCTCGCGCAGGCGATTGCTGTTGGAACTGGTCGGGCTACCGACCACGATCACCAGGTCGACCTGGTGGCTCATCAGCTTGACCGCGTCCTGCCGGTTTTGTGTGGCGTAGCAGATGTCCTGCTGCTTGGGCTCGCGCACCTTGGGAAAGCGCGCGCGCACCGCGGCGGCGATCTCGGCGGCATCGTCCACGCTGAGCGTGGTCTGCGTGACGACCGCGAGCTTGTCGGTCTGCGCCGGCTGCACCCGGGCGACGTCAGACACATCCTCGACCAGGTGGATACCGCTGGTGAGTTGGCCCATCGTGCCCTCGACCTCGGGGTGACCCTTATGGCCGATCATGATGAATTCGTAGCCTTCTTTCGCAAGCTTGGCGACCTCGACGTGCACCTTGCTCACCAGCGGACAGGTGGCATCGAAGATCGTGAAGTCACGCGCGCGCGCCTCCTGCTGCACCGCTTTGCTGACGCCGTGCGCGCTGAAAATCAGCGTGGCGCCGGCCGGCACGTCAGCCAGGTCTTCGATAAAAATCGCACCCTTGGTCTTGAGTTTGTTGACGACATAAGTGTTGTGCACGATCTCGTGGCGCACATAGATCGGCGCGCCGAACTTGACCAGAGCCCGCTCGACAATCTCGATCGCGCGGTCGACCCCATCACATGCACTTCAAAAGTGACGGGCTGGCCGGCCAGCGGGTGATTGAAGTCGAAGCGCACGGCGCTCTCGCCGACTTCGATCACGGCGCCGGCATAGCTGCCCAGGCCGTCGGGGGTGGCGAACTGCACGACCTCACCCACTGCATAACTCTCGTGCGCATCGCCCATTTGGGCCAGCAGCTTGTTGGCGACCCATTGCTGCATGTCGGCATTGCGCTCGCCAAAGGCCTCGCCGGCCGGTATCGGGAACGTCGCCCGCTCGCCCTCGGCGAGCCCCAGCAGGCGCTGTTCGACCGCCGGCGACAGCTCGCCAGTACCCAGCGACAGCGTGGCCGGCTTGTCGTCGAAGGTGTTGATGACATCGCCAGCGGGACCGGCCAGCCGGTAGTGCAGCGTGAGAAAGGAGCCGGGCTGGACCACGGCGGAAGTCGAAGGCAAAGACAAGATGGTGTGTCCCGATAAACTGGCCGCCATTTTAAGGAGCGCGGCATTCCCGCCCGTTTTCAAGGCTTCAAGGGCTCCCATGTCTTTCAGCGATATCCCTGCCGATGCCCGCCCACGCGAAAAACTCATGGCGCGCGGCGCCGCCGCGCTCGGCGACGCCGAACTGCTGGCGCTGCTGCTGCGCACCGGCGTGGTCGGCAAAAATGTGCTTCAAATGGCTCAGGAACTGCTCGATCATTTCGGCGGCATCGCTGGCCTGCTCAACACCGGCCTGGACGACCTCAAGCAGTTCAAGGGCCTGGGCGGCACCGCCAAGCGCGCCGAACTCACCGCGGTGCTCGAACTCGCGCGCCGCGCATTGGCCGAGCGGCTGGAGGAGCGCGCCGTGTTCGATTCACCTGGGGCCGTCAGGCACTACCTGCAACTGCATCTGGCGGCGCGCCGGTATGAGGTGTTCGCCGTGCTGTTTCTCGATGCGCAGCACCGGCTGATCACGCTCGAAGAGCTGTTTCGGGGCACGCTGACGCAGACCAGCGTCTACCCGCGCGAAGTGGTGATCCGCGCGCTGCACCACCATGCCGCCGCCGTCGTGCTGGCCCATAACCATCCCAGCGGCAGCGTCGAGCCCTCGCGAGCCGACCAAGCGCTGACGCAGACTCTCAAGGCCGCGCTGGCACTGGTGGACGTGCGCGTGCTCGACCACGTGATCGTGGGCGCAGGCCAAGCCCTCTCCATGGCCGAACGCGGACTGATGTAAGCGTGTCACCCGCTTGACGACGCCGAACGCGGAATACTGAACCCATGTCCAAAAAGCCGACCGCATTCAAGAGTCTCGCCGACCTGAAAGACGTGCAGCGTACGTTGACCGCACGCCGTGAGCATCAGGCCACAGAAGCGGCCGCCCAGGCGGCCACTGAGCGCCGCCTCGCTGCAGAACAAAATTTGTTCACCCGTGCCATCGGCGCCACGGCACCGCTGCGCCACAAGGCCGCGGTGTCGCTCGTGCCGGCGCCGCCTGAACCCCTGCCGGTACAGCATCGGCTCGACGAGCAGCGCGTGCTGCGCGAATCGCTGTCCGACGAATTCGATGTCACGACACTGCTTGATGCCGACGATGCCATGAGCTTTCGCCGGCCCGGCATCGGAAGTGGCGTGACCCGCCAGCTGCGCGGCGGCGACTGGGCCATCCAGCGCCAGGTCGACCTGCACGGCCTGCGCAGCGACGCGGCGCGCGAGGTGTTGGGCGCCTTCATCCGCGCCGCCCACAAGCAGGGCCTGCGCTGCGTGCGCGTGGTGCACGGCAAGGGACTGGGATCGCCCGGCAAACAGCCCGTGCTCAAGGTGAAGGTGCAGCGCTGGCTGATCCAGAAACAGGAAGTGCTGGCCTTTGTGCAGGCCCGACCGATTGACGGCGGCGCCGGTGCGCTGGTCGTGCTGCTGGTGCCACAAACCGGCTCATCGGCCCATCCGCGCCAGCACCGAACTTCTTGAGAGAAAACGATCTGCAACGCCCGGCTGGCGCGCGCAGGCAGCTTTCAATCCGGTCGTAACCGCCGGTGCGTTACCGCTATTGCTTGCAATCGCCACGGCGCAACACCGAGCTCGTCGCAGTCGGTCAGAATGCCGTCACTGCCCGGCCGGGCCACCGCAGGTGCATCAGTGGATGGCACAGCGTCGACCGCACTATTGGCCGGAGAATTGCCCTGTACATAGGTGATTTTCTTGCTGCCGAGATCGCAGGTGCCGACCACCTTGCCACCCGTGGCAGCACCCCCGTCCACCGTCGTGAGCGCGAAGTGTTCCACGCCCGTCGCGCGGATCCTGGCATCGATCTGGGCGCTGATGGCTTCGCACCTGTTGGCCGCTGCCGCTGTTGCTGGCCCAGCGCCAGCGCCGCCATTACCGCCGCAGCCAGCTTCGGCCGCAATCTTTGGTTCGTGTGTCGATTCAGCTTCTTCGTCACCGCCACTCTCGCGCCGCGCGCCGGGCGGTGCCGCCCTCATTCGGGCGCGCGCCGCAGCGTCTCGATCACCGGACGGCGCAACACGTCGCGCAGGCCCCACCAGCCGGCGGCCAGCGCGAGCACGGCGCCGGCCAGCGCACCGGCAACCGGCACCAGCGGCGATGCGGTCCAGGTGAAATCGAACACGTAGTGCGCCAGCGCCCAGCCGATCGCCGACGCGACGACACTGGCCAAAAACCCCGCCAGCAGGCCGACGCCGACCAACTCGGCGCGCTGCACCTGGCGCAACAGACTGGCACGCGCACCCACGGCGCGCATGATCGCGAACTCGCGCGCGCGCTCCTCGCGCGTCGCCGTCACAGCCGCAAACAGCACCACCAGTCCGGCCGCGAGCGTGAAGACAAACAGGAACTCGACCGCGCCAATCACCTGGTCGAGCACGCGCTCGATTTGGCCGATGGTGGCGCTCATGTCGACGTTGGTGATGTTCGGAAAATCGCGCACCAGCGCATTGTCGAAACCCTTGCGTTCGGGTGCCCGAAACGCGCTCATATAGGTCACCGGCACGTCATCCGCCAGTTTCGCCACCGGGTACATGACGAAGAAGTTGGCATGCAGTGAACCCCAATCGACCTTGCGCAGCGAGGTGATGCGGGCGTCGTTCTGCACGCCGCCGATGTCAAAACGCAGCCGGTCGCCCAGCTTCAGGCCAAGCGTTTCGGCCAGGCCCTGCTCGACGCTCACCGCGCCCGCTTCGTTGTCCTTCCACTGCCCGGCGACGATCTGGTTGTAGGGCGGCTGCTCGGCCGCGTTGCTCAGGTTGAACTCTCGGTCGACCAGCCGCTTGGCGCGATCGTCGGCGTAGTCGTCGGGCGAGACAGGCTTGTCGTTCACCTCCACCAGCCGGCCGCGGATCATCGGGTACCAGTCGAACTGGCTGACACCGGCGCTGCGCAGCGCCTGCTGGAAGGCGGCGCTCTGGCCGGGCATGACGTTGATGACAAAGCGATTGGGTGCATCGGGCGGCGTGGCCTGCCGCCAACTCGCGACCAGGTCGGTGCGCAAGAGCACCAGCAGCACAAGCGCCAGCAAACCGACGGCCAGCGCGCTGATCTGCACCACCGCATAGGCAGGCCGGGCGCATACCTGGCGCGTCGCGAGCACCAGCCAGCGCGGCGCTGTCGACTCGTTCACACTCTTGCGCAGCAGCTTCACCGCCAGCCAGCTCAACAGCGCAAACACCGCGACAGCGGCGGCAAAGCCGCCGACCGCGATCAGGCCGAGCGTGAGGTCGCTGCTGGCCGCGACCAGCAGCGCCGCAAAGCCGGCCACGCCGAGCCCCAGCACCGCGAGAGAAACTGGTTTCAGGTTGCCCACATCGCGGCGGATCACGCGCAAGGGCGGCACGCGCGCCAGTTGCAGCACCGGCGGCAGCCCGAAGGCGAGCAGCAGCGTGAGCCCGACTCCGAGCCCGAACGCAACCGGCCACACACTCGGCGCCGGCAGAGAAGTGGCCACCAGGCCCGCCAGCAAGACGACAAAGGCGTAGTGCACCACGAAGCCCAGCGCGACGCCGAGAGCGCTGGCCACGAGGCCGATGGCGCCAAACTCGAAGGCGTAGGCGCCCGCCAGCGTGCGCTGGCTCTGGCCTAGCACGCGCAGCATGGCGCAGTCGTCCAGGTGGCTCGCCGCAAAACCACGCGCTGCCAGCGCAACCGCCACGGCCGACAGCATGGCCGCCAGCAGTGCGACCAGGTTGAGGAACTTGCCCGCACGGTCGAGCGTCTGGCGCATCTCCGGGCGCCCGTTCTCGAAGGATTCGAGCCGCACACCACGCAGATCACCTTGCTGGATCGCGGCTTGGGCAAAGTCGCTGAAGGCCTTGACCGCCAGCGGCGCGCCGGCCACGGCAAGGCGATAGCTCACACGGCTGGCGGGCTGCACCAGGCCGGTGGCCGCGATGTCGGCCTGATTGAGCATGACGCGAGGGGCAAAACTCATGAAGCCAGTGCCGCGATCGGGCTCCAGCACGATCACGCGGGCAATGCGCAATCCGGTGTCGCCGAGCAGCAGCGTGTCACCCACTTTCAGCTGCAACGCTTCGAGCAGCCCGGCATCGACCCAGACTTCGCCGGGCGCCGGTACCTCGCGCGTTGGCTGGCCAGCGGCGTCGGGCTGGGTAGCAATTTGCAGGCTGCCGCGCAGCGGATAACCCGGCGCCACCGCCTTGAGTGCCACCAGCTTGCTGGCTCCGCCTTGCGCTTCGTCAGCGCGTGCCATGGTTGGAAAGCCGTAGGTGTCGGCGCTCTGCAATCCCAGTGCGCGGGCGCGCGCACCGAGGCTCGGCGGCAGCGGGTTGTCGCTCGCCAATACGGCATCACCACCCAGCAGTTGACGCGCATCGCGCTGCAGCCCGCCCTCCAACCGGTCCGCAAAAAAACCCACGGCGGTCAACGCAGCGACGGCCAACACCACGGCTACGATCAGCAATCGCACGTCGCCCGCGCGCAGGTCGCGCCGCAGACTGCGCCAGCCCAAACGCAAAAAAGATGGATTCATGCGAAGGACGATAGCCCATGACGCCCCGGCCATGCCGGGCGCGAGGTCTGCATGCTTTGGCGTCGACTCAGTCGCCCGGCGCCCCCTGTGCTTCTTCCTCAGCGAGTGCCAACAAAAACTCATCGAGCACCGTGTAGCAGCGCTCAATGAACTCCTCGCCGAGTTCGCTACCGATGCGGTCATACGCCGCTTCAATGTAGGGTGCAATCCGCTTCGCCAAACCACGGCTCCTGGGCGTCAGCGAGACCAGACGTCGACGCTGGTCATTCTCGAAACGCTTACGCACCACCAACCCCAAGGCGTCCATACGCGCCAGTACGCCGGCCAGGCTCGGACTTGAAATACGGCAAACCTCGCCGATCTCGCGCGGCTCCATCGGACCGGCGTCGAGCAACGCACGGACGATGCGCCACTGCTGCTCCGTGATGCCGTGCGCGTTCAGAACCGGGCGAAAGCGCCCCATCAGACGTTCACGCACCCGCAAGAGCAACAGCGGAAGACTGCGATGGGTCAAGTTGGATGGGCTGCGCGGCATAGCGATTTCCCTAAGGTCTCATTCGATGTAGTTTTCTTGACTCACTATCATCTTAGCAAGTACATCGCTAATGTATTAACGAATTATTGATTGATCGAGAAATGCGTCAAATCGGAGATGCAACGCCAGATCATTCAGGAGACTCTCCGTGCTAAATGACGTTCTCGACGAAGCGCAAGCGATGCGCCCTCATGCAACAGCGCCCGATGAGTGGCGTCTTCGCGTCCAGCTTGCGGCCTGCTATCGGGTATTCGACCACATGGGCTGGACCGAGCTCGTCTTCAATCACATTACCGTCCGGGTGCCCGGCGCGCCTGCGCATTTCTGATCAATCCATTCGGCCTGAACTACAACGAAGTCACCGCGAGCAACCTGATCAAGGTTGGGCACCATGGTGTGCCACTGGAGCCAACCGCTTATCACGTCAACCGCGCCGGCTTTGTGATCCACAGCGCGGTGCACGCGGCGCGCCCCGATGCGCACTGTGTGATGCACACGCACACCACGGCGGGCATGGCGATCACCTGCAAGCGGGATGCCTCGGACACGACGACTTCTACGGTGCCTCATTGTTCGGTGACGTCGCGTATCACCCGTTCGAAGGCGTCACCGTGCACGACGACGAAGGACCGCGATTGGTCGTCAGCCTGGGCAACAAGCGCATCATGATCTTGCGCAACCACGGCATCCTTGTGACCGGGAGTGACATCTTTAATGCGTCCCGCTGGATGTGGACGCTTCAGCGTGCCTGCGAGGTTCAGGTCGCCGCCGATGGCATCGCCGGACCCAACGAACCTCTCTCAGATGAGGTCCGGCTCGCCTGCGCCGCCGACGCCCGATGCTTCTGTGCCACGCAAAGCCCGGAGCGCATGCTGTTCGCCAGTGTCCTGCGACGAGCCCAGCTCGAGGAGGCTGCGCTGGTTTAGTGCGCGACCGGTGTAACGCACGACCGACGGCAAAAGCGGCTTTTTCTGTTCTCACGAGAGGCGCAAAAAGTTATGGATTTTTCGATTGCGAGCATCTTTTTGCTCGATGGGGCAAGCAACGGAGCCATTTATGCGCTGTGGGCGCCGGTCTGAATTTGTCTGCTCTCAGCCGGTCTGAACGTGCATGTGCTTGCTGATCCGTCTTCTTCGGATCACCGTTTCTGACGATCTTCTTCAGGTCTGCTTTGCGTTTTCTTCAGACTGCTTACCGACGAGTGTTTGCTCGAGGCGGTCGTCGCGCTCGACGTGCTCGTCGGGGGTTACAAGATCTCTTGACGCCGCAAATGCCTGATGCAGTTGAAGAATTTGCCAATCGTGGCGAGCTCTCCGAGGTCCCTGCGGCGCTGGCGTTACAAGA
>CAJDTV010000047.1_pt1 | contig 27771 bp, 33 predicted proteins | sample 7389921 | NCBI WGS metagenome assembly CAJDTV01 (sample SAMEA7055654, study PRJEB34461) | soil metagenome | biome: terrestrial ecosystem; feature: Peninsula; material: soil | place: Antarctica | collected 2016 | reverse complement strand
GCCATCGAAGCCTTCGTGACCCATTACAACAAAACGGCCGCGCCATTCGTCTGGAGAAAACGTGAGGTCAAAGGCGCTCAACTTAGAAATACTATTGTTGACTTACGAAATTAAACATTAGAGCCACTGCCGACCACGTCCGCCGCCGCCGTCGGCGAGATCCGGCCGGGTTCGGGCTACCTGCGCGGCGACCTGGCTGCGGCCCAACAACCCGACAGCCTCGTGCTGCTGCCACCGCCGCCCGCCGCCCGCCGCCGGATCGGCCGCCTATGCAGACGATGTCGCCGCCAGTCGCCAGCTGTTTGCGTTGCAGGCGACGCAGCCCGGTGCACTCGCCAGCCGCGGTGCCGAACTTCGCTTTCCGCAGGCGGCCACAACTTTCTCGTGGGCGCTGGGTCTGACCATCTCCGAGCAAGCGACACCGCAACTCAGCGTCCTGCTGCGCCGCGCCCTGCCCGATGCGGGCGGGGCGACCTACAAGGCCAAGAACAAATACCAGCACACCCGCGGCTGATCGGTGTCGCCACCGTCGCGCGCCTGCACGCCAATCCACTTTTCAAGGCCCAACTCGTAGCGGCGCAAGACGACGTCGTGCAGGCGCGCGCTCAAGGCGCCAAGCCCGTGCTCGACTGCGCGGGCGAAACGACGACGCTGGCAACCTGGAGTGCGCTGGCGCCGTGAGTGGCGGCGCGCAGCCGGCTTTCGCCGGGCCGTTGGTGTCGCCTCCCGGCACGGGGCTGGCGACCACACGACGTCGGCAACCCTGGCGGGCGAGTCTCAGCCTATGCGTTGGCGGACGTAATGCCCCAGCGCGCCAGCGCCGCGTCGTCGGATACGCGGGCGTCGACCCAGTGCTCGCCTTTTGCGGTTCGCTCTTTCTTCCAGAACGGCGCCTGGGTTTTCAGGTAGTCCATCAGGAACTCGCAGGCCTGGAAGCTCTCGCCACGGTGTGCCGAGGTGACCGCGACCATCATGATCTGGTCGAGCGGCTGCAGCAGGCCAATGCGGTGGATCACGCGCACGCCGAGAATGTCGAAGCGGCGTTGCGCCTCGTCGATCATGGCCTCAATGGCACGCTCGGTCATGCCCGGGTAGTGCTCGAGCTCCATTGACGCGATGGCGCTTGCGTCGTCTTTCGCCGCCGTACCGCGCCAGGGCGAAGCGGCCCCTTCGCGCGGCAACGAAGACGCGCCAGCGTCGGACTTGGGCCTGGGCGCGCCATGACGATCACGCACGGTGCCGACGAAGCCGCAGACGGCCCCGACACGCGGGTCACCCGCGCGCAGCGCCGCAATCTCGGCCGTCAGGTCGAAATCGCCGGCCTGGATCGAGACATGGGAGGCCACGCGTTCAGCCTCCGGTCACCGGCGGGAAGAAGGCGACTTCGCTGCCCTCCTTCAACACGGCGGCTTCATCGCTCATGAACCGGTCGAGTGCCATGCGCACCGCCTTGCCGCGCGCCAGCGCACTGGCGTGGGCGCTGCTGCGCGCCATCAGTTCGTCGCGCAGGGCGCCCAGCGTCGGCGCGGTGGTTTCAATGGTCTCGTCGCCGGTGCCCAAGGCTTCACGCACGGAGGCGAAATAGCGGACGTTGATCTTGACTGTCATGACAGCAATGAAGCAAAAGGAATGAAGCGCACCATGTCGCCGGCCTTGAACGACTCGCCGGCAGGGGTGTCGATCACGCCATCGCCCCAAACCATGGACGTGAGCACGCCGGAACTCTGGTTGGCAAAGCGGTCGAGGCCGCCGGCAGCGTTGTAGCGGGCGCGCAGGAACTCGCGGCGGCGGTCGGCGCGCGGCCAGCCGAAATCGGCGCGCATGGCCAGCGAGGCTGGTGCTACATGCGTGGCGCCTTGCAGCGTCAGCAGGAACGGGCGCACCAGCAGGAGGAAGGTGAGAAAACTCGACACCGGATTGCCCGGCAGTCCGGTGACATGGGCGTTGCCAATGCGGCCGTAGGCGAACGGCTTGCCCGGCTTCATGGCGAGTGACCATAGATCGAGGTGGCCGAGGTGCTGCACCGCTGCCTTGATGTGGTCTTCGTCGCCGACCGAGACACCACCGGTCGTCACGATCAGGTCGTTGCTTTCGGCCGCGACTTGCAGCGCCTCGATGGTCGCTTCGCGCGTATCGCGCACGATGCCCAGGTCGTTGACCTCGCAGCCGAGCCGGTGCAGCAGCGCGCGCATGAAAAAGCGGTTCGAGTTGTAGATCGCTCCGGGCTTCATCGCCTCGGGCGCCACCTCGCCGGGCATCATGAGTTCGTCGCCGGTCGACAGTAGTGCGACCCGGGGGCGCTTGCTCACCTGCAGCCGGCCCAGGCCCACACTGGCTGCCAGGCCCAGCGCAGCAGGCGTCAGCCGCTCTCCTTTTAAGAGCACGACATCGCCGTGCGCAACGTCTTCTCCAGCGCGGCGGATCCATTGGCCCGGCTGGGGAACGACCTCAACGCGCACGCTGCCCCAGGCGGTGGCTTTGTCGATGGCGCCCGACGCCTCGCCTTCGGCCAGCGCACGGGTGTCTTCCTGCATCACGACTGCGTCGGCGCCAGCCGGAACCGGCGCGCCGGTAAAGATGCGTGCCGCCGTGCCGGCCGCCAGCGGCGTGCCGACGCTGCCGGCCGGGATGCGCTGCGCGACGCTCAGCACCGCGCCGGGCAGCGCGCAGTCGGCAACGCGGACCGCATAGCCATCCATCGCGCTGTTGTCATTGGGTGGCACTGTCAGTCCGGACACCACGTCTTGCGCCAGCACGCAGCCATCAGCATCGAAGGTGGCGACGCTTTCGACGCCCAGTTGCGGCGTCGCGTAGCCCATCAGGAGCCCCAGCGCCTTATCGAGCGCCATCAGCGGCGGACGGGCACCCAGAGACGCCGGCGCAGCAACGGATGGCGCAACGGGTGCGCGAATCGGGGTGGAAGAATCAGTCATGGAAGTCATGGATCTCGGCGTTGTATTCAAAGCGCGAACCATTGTCGAGCAACCAGCGCGCGACCGCATCGACGTCGTTGATATCGAGCACCGGCAGGCCGGTCGGCTGCGGCAGGCGGGTTGGCGTGTCGGTCGCAATGGCCGTGATGAAGGCGTCGTCAGGGTAGCGCGCGGGCCGCGCCCGTTCGCCTTCGGCCGGCTCGCGCCAGACCTCGATCTTGAGCAGGTCACTCTGCTTGAAGCCTTCGACCAGCACCCAGTCGACACCGCTGTCGAGTTCAGCGATCAACTGATGCACGCCGAGTTGCGCCGGCCGTTCGAATTCGCGCATCAACGCCAGACGCCGATCGGAGGCCACCACGACCTCGAAGGCGCCCGCCTCGCGGTGCCGATACGTGTCCTTGCCCGCATGGTCGATGTCGAATTTGTGGTGTGCGTGCTTGACCACCGAAATCCGCAGGGCGTGGCGCTTGAGCACCGGAATGAGTTGCTCGACCAGTGTCGTCTTGCCCGAGCCCGAGAAGCCTGCGAAACCGATGACCTTCATGCCTCAGCCTTCAAGTTCCTATTACTTTTATAGCTTGCTGCGCAGGTGGGACGGGCTCTACAGCAATTTTTATTCACAATGCTGCGCAATGTAGGCCTTCACCGCCTGCACATCGGCGGGCAACCGGGTCACCCGCTTGGGCAATGCCTCGATGCCTTCGAAGCGCGCCGGACGCGCAGGCTCGTGGCCCAGCGCTTCCACCAGGGTGGCGGCAAACTTGATCGGCAACGCAGTTTCGAGCACCACCATCGGCACGCCCGGCACGAGGTGCTCGCGCGCGGCCTTCAGGCCATCGGCGGTGTGGGGGTCGATCGGCGTGGCAAAGCGCTGGTTGGTGTCGCGAATGGTGGCGAGCCGATCGGCGTGCGTGCTGCGGCTGCTTTTGAAGCCGAAGCGTGCGGCGGCCTGCGCAAATGCCGGGTCGGCGCTCAAATCGAAGCGTCCGGTGCGCTCCAGCTCACCCTCGAACAACGCGCGCAGCCGGTTGGCATCGCGCCCGAGCAGGTCGAACATGAAGCGCTCGAAGTTGCTGGCCTTGCTGATATCCATCGACGGGCTCGACGTTTCGTGCGTGTCGGCAGCCGCCCGCACGCGGTAAACGCCGGTGCGGAAGAATTCGTCGAGCACGTCGTTCTCGTTGGTGGCGACCACCAGCGTGGCAATGGGCAATCCCATCATGCGCGCCACGTGGCCGGCGCATACGTTGCCGAAGTTGCCGGACGGCACGGCGAAGCTGACACGGGGCAGCTGTGGCGCCGCTCCCGTTCGCGCGAGGGGGCGGGGGTGAGGGCTTGTCGCCTGGAAATAACCGGCGAAGTAGTAGACAACCTGCGCCATCAGCCGCGCCCAATTGATCGAATTGACGGTGCCGATCTTGTAGCGCCGCTTGAACTCAAGGTCGTGCGACACCGCCTTGACGATGTCCTGGCAGTCGTCGAAGACCCCGGCCACGGCGATGTTGTGGATGTTGGCGTCTTGCAGGCTGAACATCTGCGACTGCTGGAATGGGCTCATGCGGCCGTCGGGCGAAGTCATGAAGACGCGCACACCCTGCTTGCCTCGCATCGCGTATTCGGCCGCGCTGCCCGTGTCGCCGCTGGTCGCGCCCAGGATGTTGAGTTGCTCGCCGCGGTGCGCCAGTTCGTACTCGAACAGGTTGCCCAGCAGCTGCATCGCCATGTCCTTGAAGGCCAGCGTCGGGCCGTTCGACAGGGCTTCGAGGTAAACGCCATCCTCCAGCTCGCGCAGCGGCACGATGTCGGGCGTGCCGAACACTTCGGCGGTGTAGGTCTTGGCGCAGATCGCCTTCAGGTCTGCCGAGGCAATGTCGTCGATGTAGAGCGAGAGGATTTCAAACGCCAGCGCGTGATACGGCAGGTCGCGCCACCGGGCCAGCGTGGCCGCATCGACCTGCGGGTAGTGCGCCGGCAGGTACAGGCCGCCATCGGGCGCCAGGCCCTCGAGCAGGATGTCGCAAAAGCGGCGCGGCGTGGCATCGCCACGGGTGGAGACATAACGCATCAGCGCAACTCTTCCTTGCGGATGCGCACGATCGGCGCCAGCACCGTGGGCAGCGCCTGCAGTTGCGCCAGCGTGTCGTCTAGCGTGCCTTCGCGCGTGTCGTGTGTCAGGATGATCAGATCGGTCTGCGCAATGCCTCGCATCCCGTCCGGTCCAACGCCCTCGCCGCCCACTTCGTCGGCTTCGCGCTGCAGCACGGCGTCGATGCTGATGCCGGCGTTGGCCACGATGCCGGTCACCCGGGCCAGCACACCGGCCTCGTCGGCCACGCGCAGGCGCAGATAGTAGCTAGTCACGACTTCGCGCATCGGTAGCACCTGCAGGTTGCTCATGGCGTCGGGGTGGAACGCGAGATGCGGCACCCGTTGTGCGGCATCCGCGCTGTGCAGGCGCGCGATGTCAACCAGGTCGGCGATCACCGCGCTGGCCGTCGGCTCGGCGCCGGCACCCTGTCCGTAGTAGAGCGTCGTGCCGACCGCGTCGCCATTGACCACGACGGCGTTCATCGGGCCTTCGACGTTGGCCAGCAGCCGCTTGGCCGGCACCAGGCTCGGGTGCACACGCAACTCGACGCCTTCGACCGACGTGCCATTGGCCGCGACCACCGTGGCCCGCTTGGTGATGCCCAGCAGCTTGATGCGGTAGCCGAGCTGCTCGGCATACTTGATGTCCTGCGCCGCGAGCTGAGTGATGCCCTCGACATAGGCCCTGTCGAATTGCACCGGAATGCCGAAGGCGATGGCGCTCATGATCGTCGCCTTGTGCGCCGCGTCGACGCCCTCTATATCGAAGGTCGGATCGGCTTCTGCATAGCCCAGGCGCTGCGCTTCCTTCAAGGCGGTCGCGAAGTCGAGCCCCTTGTCGCGCATCTCCGACAGGATGAAGTTGGTGGTGCCGTTGATGATGCCGGCGATCCACTGGATGCTGTTGGCCGTCAGGCCTTCGCGCAGCGCCTTGATGATCGGGATGCCGCCGGCCACCGCCGCTTCGAACGCCACCATCACGCCCCGCGCGTGCGCGGCAGCAAAAATCTCGGTTCCGTGCACTGCCAGCAGCGCCTTGTTGGCCGTGACCACGTGCTTGCCAGCGGCGATGGCTTCAAGCACCAGTTGTTTTGCGATGCCGTAGCCGCCGATCAGTTCGACCACGATGTCGATCTCCGGGTTGGCAATCACGGCGCGCGCGTCGGCGACCACCTGCACGCCCTCGCCCACGATCTGCTTGGCGCGTCCGGTGTCGAGGTCCGCGACCATCGTGATCTCGATGCCACACCCCGCCCGGCGCTTGATTTCTTCCTGATTGCGCCGCAGCACCGCGAAGGTGCCGCCGCCGACAGTGCCGATGCCGAGCAGGCCGACCTGGATGGGTTTCATGAATTCAGTCATTAAGATAAAAAAAGCTGTCAGGCAGCCTGCAGAGGACGCAACGCGCTACGATTTCGATGACGTTCAAGAAACTTGGCAATGCGGCTGATCGCTTCGCGCAGGTCTTCTTCATGCGGTAAGAACACGATCCGGAAGTGATCGGGCGTGGCCCAGTTGAAGCCGGTGCCCTGCACCAGCATGACCTTGGTTTCACGCAGCATTTCAAGAAAAAACTGCCGGTCGTCGGCCACCGGATACATCATCGGGTCGAGCTTGGGGAACATGTAGAGCGCCGCACTCGGCTTGACGCAGCTCACGCCCGGGATCGCAGTGATCAGTTCGTAGGCCAGATCGCGCTGGCGGCGCAGCCGGCCGCCTTTGCCCACCAGGTCGTTGATGCTCTGGTAGCCGCCGAGCGCGGTCTGGATCGCCCACTGGCCCGGCACGTTGGGGCACAGGCGCATGTTCGAGAGCATGTTGAGGCCCTCGACGTAATCGCCGGCGGCGCTCTTGTCACCCGAGATCACCATCCAGCCGGAGCGGTAGCCGCACGAGCGATAGCTCTTGGAAAGCGAGTTGAAGGTGAGCGTCAGGACATCGGTCGCCAGGCTGGCAATCGCGGTGTGTTTCGCGCCGTCGTACAGCACCTTGTCGTAGACCTCGTCGGCAAACACCACCAGATCGTGCTCGCGCGCAATGGCAAGGATGCCGCGGAGCAACTCGTCGGAATACAGCGCCCCGGTCGGGTTATTCGGGTTGATCACCACGATGCCGCGCGTCGCGGGCGTGATCTTGGCCCGGATGTCCTGCAGATCGGGCATCCAGCCGTTGTCTTCGTCGCACAGGTAATGCACCGGCGTGCCGCCCGACAGGCTGGCCGCCGCGGTCCACAGCGGGTAGTCGGGCGCCGGCAGCAACAGCTCGTCGCCATTGTCGAGCAGCGCATTGGTCGCCATCACGATCAACTCGCTCGCGCCATTGCCAAGGTAAATGTCATCCAGCGTGACGCCGGCGACGCCTTGCTTTTGGGTCTCGTGCATCACCGCCTTGCGCGCTGCGAAGATGCCCTTGCTGTCAGAATAACCGGCCGAGGTCGGCAGGTTCCGGATCATGTCCTGCTGGATTTCCTCGGGCGCATCGAAGCCGAACACGGCCAGGTTGCCGATGTTGAGCTTGATGATCTTCTGGCCCTCTTCCTCCATCTGGCGGGCCGCATCCATGATGGGGCCGCGGATGTCGTAGCAGACGTTGGCCAGCTTGGCCGATTTCTTGAGTGTTTTCAAAGTCCCTCCGGGGGCGCTTTTGCAGGAGAAAACCTATAATTTGACCACAGTTCCTGCCGCATGCCCGATGAAGCTCCAACCCGAAAAATCCGACGTCCAAACCCTCACCGCGCACGGCCCTGGCTGGGTTGCCATCAACAACGAAAAAATCATCGGCAGTGTGGTGGTCGGCTCGCGCGGCGAGCGTTTTGCGTGGGATTGCACGTGCTTCGAGCAGTTGGGCGCCGAGCATTTCGCGCAGCTTGCCGCGTTGGGCGCCGAAGTGATCATCTTCGGCAGCGGCGCGCGTATTCACTTTCCGCTACCGGTGTGGCTGCGCCCGCTGATGGCCCAGCGCACCGGGGTCGAGACCATGGACACGCCGGCCGCCTGCCGCACCTACAACATCCTGGCCAGTGAAGGACGGCACGTGGTGGCCGCGCTCGTGGTGGAAGCCCCCAAGGACGTGCGCGAAGAGGTTTAAGGGTAAAATTACGCGTTGCAGCCCCGGCAAGCAATCACCGCCCATGGCGGCACAGCTTGCCCATCGGCAAGTAACGAGCAATCCTCCTTCGGGACTCACAACGGAGAAAAAAAGATTCATGGCGATCGTAGTCGACAAACCCCTTCCGGAATTCGAGGCCAATGCGACAGGCGGCCTCAAGGTATCGAACACCTCGCACATCGGCCATGTGGTGGTGATGTACTTTTACCCCAAGGACAACACTCCGGGATGCACCACCGAGGCGATGCAGTTCCGTGATCGCCATAAAGACTTCATCAAGGCGGGCGCCACGGTCCTCGGTGTTTCACGCGACAACATGAAGTCGCACGACGAATTCAAAGCCAAGCTGGAACTACCCTTCGAGCTGGTTGCCGACACCGAAGAAAAGATGTGCCACATGTTCGGCGTTGTCAAGAACAAGATCATGTACGGCAAGAAAGTCAAGGGCATCGAGCGCAGCACTTTCCTGGTCGGTGCCGATGGCTTGCTCAAGGCGGAATGGCGCGGACTCAAAGTGCCGGGTCACGTTGACGATGTCCTCAAGGCGGTCAAAGCGCTCAAGAAAACCGTCTGAAATCGGGGCGGATGCACGGTGGTGCTAGATGGTGTTGGCGATGCACCGCAGGCTCTTTGCTGATGCGCGCGGTGTGCATAATGAACGCATGTCGTTGACACGCACGACCGCCCTTCCCGAACAAAGCCGCCTTGGTCTACAGGCGGCTTTTTCGCTTTCTGGCCCTGTGCGCCATTCCTTTCCTGCGAGCGAACTGCCTCATGCCTCTGCCTCCCGCCCCCACGAAACGTGCTGCCTTGCTTTCACCAGACGCGCTCGACGCGCCCGCGCGCTCATCCAGCCGGGACGGCAGCCGCCGCGCGGCAACCCCGCGCGCTGACGACACCGCGTCGCGCCAGCCAGAACCCCTTGAATTGTTCGACAGCCACCCGGCTGACGCCGGCGGTGTGGCTCCTGCGCCAGCACCTGCGTTGCAGAAGCTGAAGGTCCCGCCACCACCGAAGCTGCCATCCACGTCCCCGCTGACGGTCCAAGGGCCGCAAAGCGCGCCGACGCTCGCCGTGTCGCCTGCCTTGGAGCCGACGCGGGCGCCGCAAAGCCGGGAGCGCAGCCGGACACGAAAGCTCGCGGGGCCGGCCAGGCTGTTCGTCCTGGACACCAACGTGCTGCTGCACGATCCCACGTCGCTATTTCGCTTCGAGGAACACGACATCTTCCTGCCGATGATCGTGCTGGAAGAACTCGACAGCCACAAAAAAGGCACGACCGAAGTGGCGCGCAACGGCCGCCAGACCAGCCGCTCGCTCGATGCACTGGCGGCCGTTCACGGCGCCGACATTGCCAAGGGCCTCAAGCTCGACACTACGGGCCACAAGGGCGCGGGCGGTCGCCTGTTCTTCCAGACCGAGCCGCTAGACTACACACTGCCCACCAGCCTGCCCCAGGGCAAGGCCGATAACCAGATCCTGGGCGTGGTGCACGCACTACGTGATGCCTATCGTACAGACGCGCCGGGTCGACCGAAGCAGGAGGTGGTGCTGGTGTCCAAGGACATCAACATGCGTGTCAAGGCGCGGGCGCTTGGCCTCGCGGCCGAGGACTACCAGAACGACAAGACGCTGGAAGACGGAGACCTGCTGTACGCGGGCGCGCTCGCGTTGCCAGCCGACTTCTGGACCCGCCAGAGCAAGACGGTGGAGAGTTGGCAAAACGGCAGCAGCACTTTCTACCGCGTCAGCGGACCACTGGTGTCGGGCCTGTTCATGAACCAGTTCGTCTACTTCGAGGCGCCGGGCGAGCCCAGTATGTACGCCCGTGTGACCGAAATCCGCGACAGGACGGCCGTCTTCAAGACGCTGAAAGACTTCGGTTCGGCAAAGAACGCCGTGTGGGGCGTCAACACGCGCAACCGGGAGCAGAACTTCGCCATGAACCTGCTGATGGACCCGGAGGTCGACTTCGTCACGCTGACGGGCAACGCCGGCACCGGCAAGACCTTGATGGCGCTCGCCTCGGGCCTGACGCAGGTGCTCGACGACCGGCGCTACACCGAAATCATCATGACCCGCGCCACCGTGAGCGTGGGCGAGGACATCGGCTTTCTGCCCGGCACCGAGGAAGAAAAGATGGGCCCCTGGATGGGCGCCTTGGATGACAACCTCGAATTCCTGGCCAAGGGCGACGGCGGCGGTGCCGGTGAATGGGGGCGCGCAGCCACCAATGAGCTGATCCGCAGCCGCATCAAGATCAAGAGCATGAACTTCATGCGCGGGCGGACCTTTCTCAACAAGTACGTGATCATCGACGAGGCGCAAAACCTCACGCCGAAGCAGATGAAGACGCTGGTCACGCGCGCCGGCCCCGGCACCAAGATCATCTGCATGGGCAACCTGGCGCAGATCGACACGCCCTACCTCACCGAAGGCTCCTCGGGCCTGACCTTTGCAGTGGACCGTTTCAAGGGATGGCCGCACGGTGGCCACATCACGCTGGCGCGCGGCGAGCGCTCGCGGCTGGCGGACTTTGCAAGCGAAGTGTTGTAGTTAGCTATCATTTTGATATTCTCGTGCGCCCGCCTCGCCGGCGCTGCCGGGATATTTGATGCCTGGGCGCCGCCTTTAAGCTGCGGCCCGCCGGCAATAGGCGCCGGGCGTGCGATCCGCCACGCCGCCCCACAATCGCACGATGCCGCTTGACGATTGTGCAAGTGCTGCGGGTCGAAGCCTGCGCCCTGGCCATCGTCAGTTCGACCACCGGCCTGCTGTCATTTCTGGTCGCTCAGCTGCTTTACCTGGCGCCGTTCCGGCAAGGCGTGGTCTGGTTCCCGAACCGGCGCGCGTTGGGCATCACGCTGACGCTCGGTGCCGCCCTCTACGCCGTGTGCTATGGGACGGGCTGAAGCCGGCACTCAAAGTGGCGGTGGTGGTCTACGTGGGCGTGGCTGCGCTGATGGCGGCGCAAGCCGTCGGGCGCGCCACGCGGCTGCGCGGCCGGGCTTCGACGCTGGTCGCCGCCGGCGCCGGGTTTTTTATGCTGAGCGATGCGCTGCTCGCCCCCGACCGCCTTGTGATGCCGCTGCCACGGGCGCTACTCTGGGTGCTGTCGACCGACTACGCCGTGCAGGTGCTGATCGCCCGCCACGCGCCGCCGGTCCGACCGTCACACGTTCAGTAGTCGCTGCCGCCGCTCGCCAGCGACTCGAACTTGGTAATCGGCTTCAGGAAGGCCAGCTTGACCGTGCCGGTGGGCCCGTTGCGCTGCTTGCTGATGATGACCTCGGCCACGCCCGGCTCCTTGCTGTCCTTGTTGTAGTAGTCGTCGCGGTAGATGAACATGATGACGTCGGCGTCCTGCTCGATGGCGCCCGATTCGCGCAGGTCGCTCATCATTGGGCGCTTGTCGGTGCGGCTTTCAACGCCGCGGCTGAGCTGCGACAGCGCCAGCACCGGGCACTGCAGCTCCTTGGCCAGCATCTTGAGGCCACGCGAGATTTCGCCCACCGCCGTAGCGCGGTTCTCATCGTTCATGCTGGTCGACACGCTCATCAGCTGCAGGTAATCGACCACGATCAAACCGAGCTTGCCGCAGGTGCGCGCCAACCGCCGCGCGTTGGCGCGCAGCTCGCTGGTTGTCAGACCCGGCGTCTCGTCGATGTGCAGCGACACGTTGCGCAGCTTCTCGATCGCCTCGGTCAGGCGCGGCCACTCCTCGTCGGTCAACTTGCCGGTGCGCAGGTGGGTCTGGTCAATGCGCCCGATCGAGCCGACGATACGCACCGCCAGCTGCGAGGCCCCCATTTCCATGGAAAACACCGCCACCGGCAGGCCTTCATTCAACGCCACATGCTCGGCGATGTTGATGGCCAGCGCGGTCTTGCCCATTGACGGGCGCGCCGCCAGCACGATCATGTCGCCGGCCTGGAAGCCCGAAGTCATGCGGTCGAGATCGTAGAACCCGGTGGGCACACCGGTGATGTCGTTCGGGTTGTCGGCCATCTCGGTCACACGGTCGAGCAGTTGCACCACCAGCGAATCCATGCCCTGGAAGCCCTGCTTCATGCGCGAGCCTTCCTCGCCGATATTGAAGATCTTCTGTTCGGCTTCGTCCAGGATCCTGTCGACCGCCTTGCCCTGCGGATTGAAGGCGTTGGTGGCAATCTCGTCGCTCGCCGACACCAGCTTGCGCAGGATCGAGCGCTCACGCACGATCTCGGCATAGCGGCGGATGTTGCTCGCGCTCGGCACGTACTGGGCCAGCGAGTTCAAGTACACCAGGCCACCAATGTCGTCGGCCTTGCCGAGGTGCTTGACCTGCTCGAAAACAGTGATCACGTCAGCCGGCCGGCTGGCGTTGATCAGCGTGCCGATGGCGGCATAAATCAGCTTGTGCTCGTAGCGGTAGAAGTCGCCGTCGACCAGCAGGTCGCCGACCCGGTCCCAGGCGCCGTTGTCGAGCAGCAGCCCGCCCAGCACACTCGACTCGGCTTCGATGGAATGGGGCGGCACGCGCAGCTGCGCCACCTGGCGGTCGGCCGACGAGTCGTTGTCGGCATAGGAGAAAACGGCGGACATGAATTTCCTTGCAACCTTGCATGCTAAGCCGGGCGGCGCGGCGCGTCACCGGATAAGGCTGTGGATAAGCGGTGGTTTTCCGGTGCGGCGGTCGGGACAACCGGCGCCCGAAAAAAAACCGCCCATGGGCGGCGTTTTCTACGGCGCACGGAGCGCCGCAGCTTGGCCAATCAGGCGCTTTCGCCCAGCACCGAGACGTTGATCTCGACCAGCACATCGGTGTGCAGGGCTACGCTCACGGTGGTTTCGCTCACGACCTTTATCGGGCCGTTGGGCATGCGCACCTGCGACTTCGCCACCTTGAAGCCCTGCTTGTGCAGCTCCTCGGCGATGTCGTGGTTGGTGACCGAGCCGAACAGACGGCCATCGACGCCAGCCTTTTGTGTCAGCTTGAGGGTCATGCCGGCAAGCTTTTCGCCATGCGCTTGCGACTCGGCCAGTTTGCTGGCGGCGGCCTTCTCGAGGTCGGCGCGCTTGGCGGCGAACTCAGCCTTGTTCGCTTCGGTGGCGCGACGCGCGCGGCCCGACGGAAGCAGGAAGTTGCGGGCATAGCCGTCCTTGACGCGGACGATTTCACCCAGCACACCCAGATTGACAACCTTGTCCAGAAGAATCACTTGCATGGTCTGATGCTCCTTAAACGCGGTGTTGGTCGCTGTAGGGCACCATGGCAAGGAAGCGCGCACGCTTGATCGCGGTGTTGAGCTGGCGCTGGTAGATCGCGCGCGTGCCGGTCAGGCGCGCCGGCGTGATCTTGCCGTTTTCGCCGATGAAGTCGCGCAAGGTGTCGATGTCCTTGTAGTCGATTTCTTCGACATGGGCGACGGTGAAGCGGCAGAAGCGCTTGCGCTTGAACAGCAGCGACTGGGTGTTGCGCTTGGGGCGCTTGTCTTTGTTGAATTTCTTGAACGTGGCCATTTGGGCCCTCCAATCTAAAAGTGTCGCGGACAGGGAACGAAAAACCTGGCCGGCGAAATTTGGAACTCTAATCCTGCTGAAAATCCTGAATGTGCAGCACCGGATGTTTGCCGTTGCCCGGTGTCGCCAGGAAGCCGTGAAAACGCCACAGGCTCCCCAACGACTGACTTGCCAGACGCTCGGCCACTGCGCCGAAGGCCACGGCCTTGAGGGCCGTCTTGATCTGCCGGGGTTTTCCTGCTTCATCGAGGATCGACTCGTGTTCAAGTCGCAAATCGATGGCGGGCAGGCCGGCAGGCGTGTAACGCAAGACGCCAAGTTCGGCGCAGCAGGCAGTCAGCACCAGCTGATTGACTGCGACCGTGCGCACCGGTTCAGTGGTGGGTGCTGGCGTATTCAGCCTGCTGGACCTTGCGGGCTTCTTCGCGCTCCACCGTTTTCATCATCGAGGAAGGCGTGGTGTCTGCTTTCTTGCGCAGCACCGTCAGGTGGCGCAACACGGCGTCGTTGAACTTGAAGGCGTGCTCGAGTTCAGCCATCACGGCCAGATCGGCTTCGATGTTGACGCACAGGTAATGCGCCTTGCTGAGCTTGTTGATCTGGTAGGCCAGCTGGCGGCGGCCCCAGTCTTCAACGCGGTGAATCGTGCCACCGCCGGCCGTGATCAGGCCCTTGTAACGTTCCAGCATGGCCGGAACCTGCTCGCTCTGGTCCGGATGGATCAGCAAAATAATTTCATAGTGACGCATGGCACTCCTTGTGGATTCTTCCGTAGAAGGGGTAAAGCCACCTGCAGCGTCGTTTGCAGTGTGGCAAGGCAAAGCCGTAAATTATAGCTATTCCAGCGCCCCGTTGCATCCCGCAGCCCTCTCGAGGTCGACGACAGCACGTCCTGGTCGCTGGAGCGCCCTCGGCCAAGAGATGCCGCCGACAGCCGCACAACCCCAGGCTTGCGAGGGCTCGGGTCACGCTACCGCGCGGGCTGTGACTCGCTCAACCGACCGGGACGAACAGTCTCGCTGCGCAGAGCACTGCAAAACCGGCGCCCTGGCGCGCCTCCGTCCCTTCTGCTCAGGGCACCGCGACTCAGCGCTGGCCGAGCTTCTGCCAGGTGCCGATGACGCTGTCGGGATTGAGCGAAATCGAATCGATGCCCTGATCGGCCAGCCAGAGCGCGAAATCGAGGTGGTCGCTCGGGCCCTGGCCGCAGATGCCGACGTATTTGCCTTGCGCCTTGCAGGCCTTGATGGCGCCTGCCAGAAGCGCCTTGACGGCTGGGTCACGCTCGTCGAAGTCGGCCGCCAGGAGCTCCAGGCCGGAGTCGCGATCGAGTCCCAGGGTGAGTTGCGTCAAGTCGTTCGAGCCAATCGAGAAGCCATCGAAATATTGCAGGAACTGATCGGCCAGGATGGCATTGCTCGGCACCTCGCACATCATGATCAGCTTAAGTTCGTTTTCACCGCGCTTGAGGCCATGCTCACCCAGCAGCGCGGTGACGCGTTCCGCCTGCCCGAGCGTGCGCACGAACGGCACCATGATCTGCACGTTGACCAGACCCATGTCGTTGCGCACGCGTTTGAGCGCTTCGCATTCCATGGCAAAGGCTTCGCGGAACTCAAGGCTGAGGAAGCGCGCCGCGCCGCGGAAACCCAGCATCGGATTTTCTTCTTCCGGCTCATAGCGTGAGCCGCCGATCAGCTTGCGGTATTCGTTCGACTTGAAGTCCGACAGCCGCACGATCACCGGCTTGGGCCAGAAGGCCGCGGCGATGGTGGCGATGCCCTCGGTGACCTTGTCGACGTAGAAGGCGCGTGGTGAGGCATGGCCCCGAGCCACGGATTCGACGGCCTTTTTCAGATCGTTGTCAACGTTCGGATAGTCGAGGATCGCCTTCGGGTGCACCCCGATGTTGTTGTTGATAATGAATTCCAGCCGGGCCAGGCCCACGCCCTGGTTGGGCAACTGCGCGAAGTCGAAAGCCAGCTGCGGGTTGCCGACGTTCATCATGATCTTGAGGTTGATCGGCGGCATCTGGCCGCGCTCCACCTCGGTCACTTCGGTTTCGAGCAGGCCGTCGTAGATAAAGCCGGTGTCGCCCTCGGCGCAGCTGGCCGTGACCAGCGTGCCGTCCTTGAGCAGTTCGGTCGCGTTGCCGCAACCCACCACCGCCGGAATGCCGAGTTCGCGCGCAATGATCGCCGCGTGGCAGGTGCGGCCGCCCCGGTTGGTCACGATGGCGCTGGCGCGCTTCATGACAGGCTCCCAGTTGGGGTCAGTCATGTCGGTCACCAGCACGTCGCCGGCCTGCACCTGGTCCATTTCGGCGATGCTGTGCACCAGGCGCACGCGGCCGGTGCCAATCTTCTGGCCGATGGCGCGGCCCTCGGCCAGCACGCTGCTGCGGCCCTTGAGCTTGTATCGGTACTCGACCTTGCCGTGCTGCTGGCTCTTGACGGTTTCGGGGCGCGCCTGCAGGATGTAGAGCAGGCCGTCGCTGCCGTCCTTGCCCCACTCGATGTCCATCGCGCGGCCGTAGTGCTCCTCGATCACCAGCGCGTAGCGGGCCAGCTGCTCCACCTCGGTGTCGGTCAGCGAATAGCGGTTGCGTTGCTCGGTCGGCACGTCGGTGGTCTTGATCAACTGGCCGTTCGCCTGTTTTTCTTCCGGCGTCGTGAACTCCATCTGGATCTGCTTGGACCCCAGGTTGCGGCGGATCACGGCGCGCTTGCCAGCGCGCAAGGTCGGCTTGTGCACGTAGAACTCGTCCGGGTTCACGGCGCCCTGCACCACCGTTTCGCCCAGGCCGTAACTCGAGGTGATGAACACCACATCCTCGAAACCCGACTCCGTGTCGATCGTGAACATGACACCGGCGGCGCCCAGATCGGAGCGCACCATGCGCTGCACCCCGGCGCTGAGTGCCACATCGGCATGGGCAAAGTCCTTGTGCACGCGATAGCTGATGGCGCGGTCGTTGTAGAGCGAGGCAAACACCTCTTTCATTTTGTGCAGGACGGCCTCGATGCCGACCACATTCAGGAAAGTCTCCTGCTGGCCTGCGAACGAGGCGTCGGGCAGATCTTCGGCCGTGGCCGAGGAGCGCACGGCAAACGAGGCCTCCACATGGCTCGCGCAGAGCGTGGCAAAGGCCTCGGCGATGGCCTGCTGCAGGTCGGCCGGGAACGGTTGCGCCTCGACCATGGCGCGAATTTCGGCACCGGCCTCGGCCAACGCGCGCACGTCTTCGGTGTCGAGCGCCTCGAGCCGCGCGTTGATCTTGCCGGCCAGGCCGTTGTGCGCCAGGAACTGGCGGAACGCATGGGCCGTCGTCGCGAAGCCAGTCGGCACGCGCACACCTTGCGGCAATTGCGAAATCATCTCGCCAAGACTGGCGTTTTTACCACCGACCGACTCGACGTCGGCCATCCTCAGGTTCTCAAACGGTACGACCAGCGCGGTCGCGTCGAAAAGTGCAGACATGGGAGGCTCCAGAAGTTAAAACCGGCGGCGCATGCCCGCCGCGCCGCACGATCGTTGTCGTTGTTCTGGGTGCGGGCGGGGTGGGCATAGATGAAATTGAGCGCAAGCCCCGGCAGCGGGACTGTCGATAATGGGCCGGATTGTAGGCGCGGCCCCATCCGGCGGGCCGCAGGACGAGAGCGCAAATTCATGCATATCCGCACCGTTTTTTATGTCTCCGACGGCACCGGCATCACGGCCGAGACTTTCGGCAATGCCGTGCTGGCACAGTTCGAGGTCAAGCCGCGCCACATACGGCTGCCATTCACCGACACGGTCGACCGGGCGCACCAGGCGGTGCGCCAGATCAACCACACGGCCGAACTGGAAGGCCAGCGCCCTATCGTCTTCACCACGCTGGCCAATACCGAGGTGCTGGCGGTGATCGAGGCCGGCTGCAAGGGCATGCTGCTGGACATGTTCGGCACCTTCGTGCGCCCGCTCGAGATCGAGCTGGCGATGAAGTCGAACCACCGCATCGGCCGCTTTCCCGATGTCAGCCAGAGCCAGGAATACACGGCGCGCATCGCGGCCATCGATTTCAGCCTGGCGCACGACGACGGCCAGAGTCACCGCGATCTCGAGGGCGCCGACGTCATTTTGGTGGGCGTGAGCCGCAGCGGAAAGACGCCGACGGCGCTCTACTTGGCGATGCAGCATGGCCTCAAGGCCGCCAACTACCCGTTGATTCCGGAGGATTTCGACCGCCGCCAGTTGCCGCCCGCGCTGCTACCTCACCGCAAGAAAATCTTCGGGCTCACGATCCTGCCCGAGCGGCTGTCCAAGATCCGCAACGAGCGGCGGCCCGATTCTCGCTACGCGAGCCTGGAAAATTGCCGCAACGAAGTCAGCGAAGCCGAAGCCATGATGCGCCGCGCCGGCATCCGGTGGCTGTCTTCGACCAGCAAGTCGATCGAGGAAATCGCCACCACCATCCTGCAGGAGCTGCGGCCGGAACGCTTGAACTATTAGCGCGCGACCGGGCGTTTCAGCCCCGGCCACGGTCGACCTGTTACCATTAAATTTATAGCTGCGCGCGCCCGAAGGACGGGCCTTACAGCTATTTTCTCTGAAATGATCAGGCGACGGCCGCAGCTTTTTGCACCGCTTCCTCGAGCGGCGCCGAAGTGCGGATCAGGTAGTCAAAGGCGGCCAGTGCGGCTTTGGCACCGTCGCCAGCGGCGATGATGATCTGCTTGAACGGCACCGTGGTGGCGTCGCCGGCGGCAAACACGCCTGGCACCGACGTCTGGCCCTTGTTGTCGATCACGATCTCGCCGTGCCTTGACAACTCGACCGTCCCCTTGAGCCAGTCGGTGTTGGGCAGCAGGCCGATCTGCACGAACACGCCTTCGAGCGCCACGCTGTGGCTCTCGTTGCTGGTGCGGTCCAGGTAGACCAGGCCATTGACCTTTTGCCCGTCGCCCGTGATCGCGGTGGTCTGCGCATGCGTGATGACTTCGACGTTGGGCAGGCTCCTGAGCTTGCGCTGGAGCACTGCATCGGCGCGCAGTTGCGTGTCGTACTCGACCAGCGTCACGTGCGCGACGATTCCGGCCAGATCGATGGCCGCCTCGACGCCCGAGTTGCCCCCGCCAATCACCGCCACGCGCTTGCCCTTGTAGAGCGGCCCGTCGCAGTGCGGGCAGTACGCCACGCCCTTGTTCTTGTATTCCTGCTCGCCGGGGACGTTGACATTGCGCCAGCGCGCGCCGGTCGAAAGAATCACCGAACGACTCTGCAGCGAAGCGCCGCTCTCGAGCTTGACTTCGATCAAATCGTCGCCCGGCACCAGCGCCACCGCGCACTGCATGTTCATGATGTCGACTTCGTAATCGCGCACGTGAGTTTCCAGGATGTCGACTTCGTAATCGCGCACGTGAGTTTCCAGCGCCATGGCGAACTGGGGCCCCTCGGTGGCCTGCACCGAGATGAAGTTCTCGATGCCCAGGGTATCGAGTACCTGGCCACCAAAGCGCTCGGCGGCCACGCCGGTGCGAATGCCCTTGCGCGCCGCGTACACCGCGGCTGCCGCGCCGGCCGGCCCGCCGCCGATGATCAACACTTCGAAGGGTGCCTTGCCAGCGACTTTTTTGGCTTCGCGCTCCACCCCGCTGATGTCGATCTTGGCCAGGATTTCTTCCAGGCTCATGCGGCCCTGACCGAACTCGGCCCCGTTCAGGAACACGGTAGGCACCGCCATGACCTGGCGCTCCTTGACTTCGTCCTGGAACAGCGCACCGTCGATCGTGGTGGCGCGGATGCGCGGGTTTTGCACCACCATCAGGTTCAGCGCCTGCACCACGTCGGGGCAGTTGTGGCAGGTCAGCGAAATGTAAATCTCAAACTCGAAGTCACCATCGAGCGCGCGGATCTGCTCGAGCACCGCGTCTTCGACCTTCGGTGGGTAGCCGCCGACCTGCAGCAACGCCAAAACCAGAGAGGTGAATTCGTGTCCCATCGGCAGCCCGGCAAAGCGCGGCCCGTGGCTTTCGCCAGGACGGTTGATGGAGAACGAGGGCTTGCGCTGTGCGTCATCGCGCCTTTCGCTCACCGTGACCAGCGACGAGCAGTCGGCCACATCGCGCAGCAGCGCGCGCAGTTCGCCCGACGCCGGCGAGTCATCGAGTGACGCAAGAATTTCGATCGGCTGCGTGGCGCGAACAAGGTAACTCTTGAGCTGGTCTTTGGTGTTGGCATCGAGCATGACGGACTCACTTTCAAATCAAAAGGCAGAAACAAAAAAGCCCGAGAACTGCCGCCTCGGGCTTGTGCGGCAACGTCTCCATCGGGTCGCCCCGTCCAGCAACCCCGCGCAACGGGCTTTGCCTGGCCGCTGGTGTGGCCCCGGTACCGGGTCGGCGAAGCGACACGCAGTGCGCGCTGCCCGGGGCGAGCCCCGTGACGCCGCGCGAGCGCCTTTGCGGGGGCCGCCGGTGTCGCCTCCGCAGGGGGTTGGCGCAGGCGACACCAAGTTCGCCGCAGCCTGCGCGCGCGTCAGATCTTGCCGACGAGGTCGAACGAAGGCTTCAGGGTCTTGGCGCCTTCCTGCCAAGCAGCCGGGCAAACTTCACCGGGGTGCGCTGCCACATACTGCGCGGCCTTGACCCGGCGCAGCAGTTCGGTGGCATCGCGGCCGATGCCGTTGTCGTGAACTTCGATGGTCTTGATCTTGCCGTCGGGGTCGATCACGAAGGTGCCACGGTAGGCCAGGCCCGCGTCTTCACCTTCTTCGATCATCACTTCAAAAGCTCGGGTCAGGTGGCCGCTCGGGTCGCCGATCATCGGGTAGGTGATCTTGGCGATGGTCTCCGATGTGTCGTGCCAGGCCTTGTGCGTGAAGTGCGTGTCGGTCGAGACGCTGTAGACCTCGACACCGAGCTTCTTGAACTCGGCGTAATGGTCGGCCAGGTCGCCCAGTTCGGTCGGGCAGACGAAGGTGAAGTCGGCCGGGTAGAACACGAAGACCGACCACTTTCCCTTCAAGTTCTCGTTGCTGACCGGCACGAACTTGCCGTTGTGATATGCGGTGGCCTTGAACGGGACGACTTCGGTATTGATCAATGACATGACGATTTCCTTTGCTGGACGGAGTTGAAACGGGTTCTTATTATATCTATCGAATTGCCAATATAAATAGTCAGTAGCTATATTAGCCATTGAGTACGCCTAACGCGACGGTACGCTAGCCACGCCCGCATGGCAACGCCTAACAGCCTCAGACGCAAGCCGGCCGCCCGTGTATGGGCTTTGTTGCCTTGGCCCGCGCCAGAGCCCGACAATGGCAGTTTCAGAAGTAGGAAAAATCATGAAGGGCGATCCCCAAGTCATCCAGCATCTGCAGGCGCAGCTCAAGAACGAACTCACGGCCATTAACCAGTACTTCCTGCACTACCGAATGCTCAAGCACTGGGGTCTGGACAAGCTGGCCAAGAAGGAATACGACGAATCGATGGGCGAGATGAAGCACGCCGACATGCTGATGGACCGCATCTTCGTGCTCGACGGCCTGCCCAACCTGCAAGACCTCGGTAAGCTGCAGGTCGGCGAGGACGTGCCCGAGATCCTCAATTGCGACCTGCAAAGCGAAGTCGGGGCGCAAGCCACCGTCAAGGCCGGCATGGCGCACTGCGAAGCGGTGCGCGACTACGTCTCGCGCGACCTGCTGCAACAAATCCTGGACGACACCGAGGAGCACATCGATTTCCTGGAAACCCAGATCGAGCTGGTGGCCAAGGTCGGGCTGCAAAACTACCTGCAATCGCAGATGGGCGAGCTCGCGTAAGCGGCGCCCCGCTCGAGACACCCAGCAGCACTTCGGTCATGTTCTTATTGGCTGCGCACTCTAATTTTGGTAGCTGCGTACGAAGGATGGGCGTGCGTTACACGGCCGTTCTTCTTGAAATACCAGCCTGCCCTCTGCAGGCTTTGTCGGGGCCTTCGGGCACGCGCTTGCGGCCATTCCACATGGCTCCCACCAGGTTCTCCCGCTGACGCCCGCTCCTGAAGGCGACACCCGCAACATGCAGCACGATCAAGCCCGCCAGGCGAGCAGGCGGTGCAGCCACTCCAACCAGGCCATGCCCCAGAACCAATCCAGCGTGTACAGCCAGCCGGTTAGCGCGGCGCACGCCACGACCATCAACAGCACGACCACCATCCATCCGCCCAGCGGTTGTGACCGAGGTGGCGCGCTTCGCGGTGGCGCGCGACGTCCCGCGCATAGCGCGAAACGATCCGTGGCGCATGGACGAACTGCGTGAAGCGCGCATAGCGGCCGCCGAGGCAGCCCCACACGCCACGCGCCGCAACCACGGACAGCGCGGCATAACCGGCCACTTCGTGCAAACGCAGCGATCCTTCGCCGGTGAACCACGCGGTGCCAACCGCAGCCACCAAAATCCAGTGCAACCAGCGCACCGGCAGGTCCCAGACCCGCAACGACTCGGGCATCGGGTGCGCTTGCGCCATGGATTCGGCGCTCGGGAGGGCTGCTTGACTTGCCCGACCTTCTCGAAGGTCGTGGGATGGAAGAACGCCTCGACGCGCTGGCCTTTTTCGTCGAAGCCGTAGACCTCGTAGCAGCCATTGAAATTCTTCACCTGGTGCACCTTCCAGCCTTCGCTGGCGAGCTTGCGCTGCAATTCCATCTGCGGCCTCATTTCCGCTTCGGCCAGCGGCTCGCAGCGCACCTTGGCATGGTCGACGAACTGGGCGGAAGCCAGGCCCATGTGGAGCGCAGCCAGGCTGACGCCGATACAACGTACTGACCGGTTCATGAAATACCTTTCGTGCAGCAGATGTCGCGCTTTCGGGTTCAGACGTCGAGCCACATGCGCAGCAGGTTGTGATGCACGTGCTGGTGAGGCCGATCACGCCAGGATCCGTCTCGCCGCAGGTGCTGCGCAAGTGGCGCAGGCGGCTGTCCATGTCGAACAGCAGGCGGCGCTGCTCGTCGCTGCGCACCATGCTCTGGATCGAGGAATAGCTCGCGGTGCGAAAGCCCCACCTCACCGGAAGCACCCGGTGCACGCTGGTGCCGGGGTACAGCACCATGTCGCCGGCCACCAGCTTGACACGCTGCTCTGCATAGGTGTCTTCGATGACGAGCTCGCCAGCTCCATAGTCCTGCGGCTCGGCCAGGAACAGCGTGCACGAGATGTCGGTGCGCACCCGCCCGGTGCCATCGCGCAGGAAACGCACAGCGCTGTCGACGTGGTTGCCAAAGCTGTTGGTCGCGCCGCGGTAGCGATTGAACAGCGGCGGCGAAATCTGCTTGGGCAACGCGGCCGAGAAAAAGAGCTGGTGACGCTCCAGTCCGCGCAGCAGCAACTGCTGCAAGGCCCGGGTTTCGTCACAGTCTTCCCTCAGTTACTGGTTGTTCTTGGCGGGGGCCGATTGCTCGCCCGCCGTCAACCGGCCATCGCCCCAGGGCGCGCCGCTCAAGATCTTTCTGGCCCGCTTCAACTCATCGGACGACAGCACTTTACGCACGTGCAGCAACATGAACGCGGCTCCTTCTGAAACCTAGAAACGCACACCCACCGTGAGCAGCGCCGTGCGCTGCACCCCGGCCAGCGTGAACGCTGGGTAGAGCTGGTTGCCGTCCAACTTGTTGGTCACATTCGAGAGGTTCAGCTGCGTGTAGACGTCGGGCGTGAACTTGTACCCGATCATCACGTCGCCCGCCACGTAGCCCGGAACGTAGGAGGTGGTCGAGGCCGCGCCGGTCGTTCCCTGCTGCGGCCGATTCTGCGACGCACCGCGCCAGCCCCGCGCCACGCGCAGCTTCGGCGTGGCCTGGTATCTGACCCAGACCGTTCCACTGTGCTTGGGCGTCAGGCCAACGGCCTGGCCGACGATGGCCTGCTGCGTGCTGCCCGCCTGGTCGATGACGGCCTTCGGGATATACGAATAGGAGGCATAGATTTCCCACTTTGGCGTCAAGCGTCCAACCACGTCCAGCTCAAGCCCTTGCGAGTGTCTGTTGCCCGATAGCAGGTACGAATCGCTGGCGAAGTCCGAATCGGTCGTGCGCTCGTTGTACTTCTCGGTGCGGAAGATCGCCGCGCGGGTCGAGAGTTTGCCGTCCAGCCAGTCAAGCTTGGCGCCCAGTTCGAGGTTGCGGCTCTTCTCGGGAGCGGTGTTCGCGGTTTGCGGCGTCACATACTGGTAGGTGTCGGCCGAGATATTGAACGATGTCCTGTATGACAGGTGATGGGACTGCGTCGGCGACGGCTGGTACAGGAAGCCGGCGCGGTAGCTGAACACGCCGCTCGACAGGTGAGTGTGCGGTGTGCTGCTCGGCCCCAGTGTGTTGGCATTGGCAAAAATGTTCTGGCTGAAGTCGCCGCCGAAATTCTCATAGCGCAGCCCGCCAGCAGTTTCCAGTCGGGCGCCACCTGGACGAGGTCCTGTACATAGGCGCCGAAGGACGTGCTCGAATGCCTGTTGGTCGGCCGGTAGGTCGGAGAAGCCGCCAGCGTTCGGCCGTCGTCCGGCGTGCCCGCGAAGGTCGGGCCCTTCACAATGTTCGTTCCCACCGCGCCCCAGGCGCCATACCGGTCAGCGCTTTCGCGGGATGCATCGATGCCGGCCAGGAGCTCGTGCCGCATGCCGCCCCACGGGTAGTGGTTGCCGTAATCGCTCTGCAGATAGGTGCCGTTGTATTGGTCCTTGCGCGGCGCCAAGCCGCTGCGCAACACATAAGTCAGTGCTGTCAGCGTGGCCGCGGTGACGGCGGGCGTTCCGGTCGGGCAGGCGCCCGCGGCGCCGAAACGCGACGACGCCATCAGGTTGGGCGCCACCGCACAGAAGCCGGCCGCGGTACTCCATTGGGCTCGATCGAAAGTGCCGCTACGCACCTGGCTGCGCAACTCGCCGCCATCATCGAAGCGGTGTAGATGGGCGAGCGTTCCGTAGCTGGCCTTGCCAGTCAGGTAGTCGTTGTCGATGCCGTAGAAATTACCGGGCTTGATGTTGGCAATCGTGCGCTGGGCGACACCGTTGCGAGATGTGCCGTTGTCCAGGTCGCGCACGCTCGCCAGCGGGACATTGTCCACATTCAGATGGAACAGCCCTGCCGTGAACTCGTCGCGCGTGCCGATGCCCCAACCGTAGCAAGGCGCGATACCGTATTTGTCGACCTTCGCTCCGCCGTTGTTCGCCTTGGTCCATATCGCGTTCAGACGAAACGCCGAGTCTTCGCCGGTCCGGACATTGAAATCTCCGGTGGTGCGCAGATAGCCACCGGTTCCCACGGTGTCCCTACGTCGCTCTGGTCGGCCAGCCGGGGCTTCTTGGTGCCCTGGTTGATCACGCCCTGGTTGATCACGCCCCGGTCGAGCCGCGCGCGAACAGCATCGAAGCCGATCCGCGCAGCACTTCGATGCGATCGAGGTTGAAGGTGTCGCGGTCGTACTGCGAGGGATCGCGCATGCCGTCGATCAGCAGGTCGCCCGTCGTGGCGACGGGGAAACCGCGCAGGCGGCTGTCCTGGTCGGTGCCGTTCTCCGTCGCCGCAAAAGTGATGCCGGCCAAATAGTGCAGCGCGCCTTTCAACGTATCGAGCTTGACGTCGTCGATCAGCTTTTCGGTCGTCACATTGACCGATTGCGGGACATCGCGGATGTCCTGGGTGCCCTTGCCGAAGTTCGTCTTGCGGGTCTGGATCTGGTCCTTGCCCTGAATTTCGGCCGGCTCTGTCACCGTGATGGTGCCCAGGGTGCCGCCGACCACTGGCGGCGTGGCACCGCTCTGCGCCCAGCTGCCGACCGACGCCGCCAGCATGGAAGCGCCGCATGGCAGCACGGCCTGGTCGCGCGTGGCCGGGGTTCGAATGACCGGCGTAGGAGAACGCGAAGACGCGGCATCACGCAATGCATGCGTGCGCCGGCGAGCCGGTATAGCCAAGAAAAGCCTCCAAGTGCCACCCGATACGACGGGTGATAAGAGGCCGGCTTTGCATCCTGAGAGTGCGCGCTTGGCTTGCCTGGGACGAGTTCAGACTGTAAGTCAAATCGTTATACGGATCATTCTCATTTGTATTCATAGTTGTGCCACAGCAACACATCAACACAGCAACCACTTGCCCAGCGAATCCCGAACCCGGACTCATCGAACAGTTATTGCAAATGCGATGGATTCGCATTTATAATTACACGTTCTCTCTTTTAACAGCCAGCCAACTGTCGGCCCCCGCCACCATGATTGTTTGCGTTTGTCGCCGAATCTCCGATCGTGAAATTGCCCGCCATGCGTGCGCCGGCATGACTTTTGACGAGGTGCAACTCGAACTCGGCGTGGCCACGCAATGCGGCCAATGTGAAAGTTGCGCGCGCGACGTGGTCGCCCAGTGCAATGCTTCGCACCCGGTCGCCGCAATCCACCGTGACTTCGAACGCGAAGCCACCCAGCTTGCCACTTCCATCCCGGAAAGCAACGCATGGAACTGCTCGCCACACTCGGTCTCAGCCTGATCTGCGTCGCCGGATCGGCCTGGTGGATCCTTCGCCAATAGGTAACAATTAGCGGTGTATGCCGCCGGCCACGGCCGGTGCGCCCGTTGTGGAATGATGGATCGTGTCTGACCGTTTTTCCTCTCCCCCCGGGGGCCTCTCGCGCAATGCGGTCATCGTGGGCGGCGTTGTGCTGTTCCACGTTGCCGCGCTGTGGGCGCTGCAGAGCGGACTGCTGCAGCGCGCGGCCACGGTGGTGATTCCGGTCACCATCCTGAGTCCGTTCATCGAGCCGCCCAAACCGAAGGAAGTTTCTCCGCCACCGGCGCCCCCCCCACCGCCCAAAGCGGCGGCCCAACCCAAAGTGATCAAAGCGCCTCCACCGCCCCGGCCGGTCGCGATTCGCAGCCCGGTGCCGGCGCCCGACGCCCCCACGGGCATCATCGAGCCGCAGCCACCCGCCGCGCCCGTGATGGCCACCCCGGCGCCACCCGCTCCGCCTGCGCCTGTGCTGGCGCCTGCCCATGCCGTCAAGCCCGCAGTGCAGTTGCCCGCGACCGACGCTGCCTATGCACAGCGCTGCAGCCCGGTCTACCCGAGCATGAGCAACCGCCTCGGTGAGAAAGGCATGGTCGTGATCAAGGTGCTGGTGGGCGCAGACGGCCTGCCCAAGCAAACCAGGATCGGCAAATCGAGCGGCTTCGACCGGCTCGACCAAGCCGCACGCGAGGCGCTGATGCGCTGCCGCTTTGCCCCGGGAAAGGTCAACGGCGTCGCGCAAGCCATGGAAATGGACGCGCCCATCAATTTCGTCCTGAAGTAATTTTTGTCTGGAGTTTTTATGGATTCGCAATTCGGTCTGATGAACCTGTGGGTGCAGGGCGACGTCGTCACCCGGGCCACTGCCGTGATCCTGATCGGCATGTCGCTGGCTTCCTGGATCGTCATCCTGATCAAGGCACTCGACGTCATGAAGTACAAGCGACTGGCCAGGCGCTCGCGCAATTTCTGGCACAGCGAAGATTTCGCCACCGCGCTCGACAAACTCGGCAACGACGACAGCAACCCGTTTCGCGCGCTCGCCCTGGAGGGGCGCGAGGCGGCCGCGCATCACCGCAACACGAAAGCACATCTGCACGATTCACTCGACGTGAGCGACTGGATCACCCGAGCCCTGCGCAACGGCATCGACGAGTTCACGGCCAGATTGCAAACCGGGCTGGCGGTTCTGGCGTCCGTGGGCTCCACCGCCCCGTTTGTCGGCCTGTTCGGCACCGTCTGGGGCATCTACCACGCCCTCATGAGCATCAGCACAATGGGGCAAGCCACCATCGACAAGGTCGCCGGCCCGATCGGCGAGGCGCTGATCATGACCGCGCTCGGACTGGTGGTTGCCGTGCCCGCCGTGCTGGGCTACAACGCGCTGGTGCGCGGCAACAAGTTCGTGCTGATCAAGCTCAACAGCTTCGCCTACGACCTGCACGCCTACTTCGTGACCGGCACGCGGGTGTCGAGCGACGCGGTGCACCCCGTCGTCGTTCCGCTCAAGAAAGGCTGAACGTCATGGCTTTTGGCACGCAAGACGACACCGATGAGGTGATGAACGAGATCAACGTGACGCCGATGGTCGACGTCATGCTGGTGCTGCTGATCATCTTCAT